>ERZ651776.202-NODE-202-length-88116-cov-4.645691_pt1 | contig 88116 bp, 86 predicted proteins | sample MGYA00514761_ERZ651776 | MGnify/ENA metagenome assembly ERZ651776 | reverse complement strand
GGGTGTAGCGTAGCCCGGTTATCGCGCCGCGTTTGGGACGCGGAGGTCGCAGGTTCGAATCCTGCCACCCCGACCAACAAAATCCAATCATGAAAATGATTGGATTTTTTTATTTACAACAAGACCAAGCTCGCTTGAAGTCTTGTTGTAAATAAAAAAGGACACACAGACATTGCCTGTGATGGATTTAGTTGAGCAACATACCCAAAATCAGGATCAACAGAGTTAACCCTGCCATCCCGACAAAATAGAGGTTGTCACGCCTAAAGCGTAATTACTCCCGACCAAAAATAAGAAAGCCTAAAATCAATTGATTTTAGGCTTTCTTATTTTAATAAAATGGATAAAAACTTATAGCTTCTCTATTTCTTCTTTAAGTTCTTCCTTTTTCTTTCCTGTCTTTTCTTGAAGTTTTCCTAGCATTTGATCAAATTTGCCTTCAGAATAAGTCATGTCATCATCTGTGACATCACCATATTTCTCTTTAAACTTTCCTTTGACTTGTTTCCATTTTCCTTCTAATTGTTCTGAGTTCATAGTGTTGTTTTTAATTAAAAATTCATTTAATGTGACGTCTAATCTATTAAGAAAATTACCATGGTGTTGCTCTTAAAACATCTATTATTAACGGTAAAAAATTATTTTAAACCAGTTTCTAGATTACATTTTAAATCCTTTAAATAAGAAAGCCTGAGAATATATTTTCTTCAAGCTTTTTATGGATATAGGATAATGATTTTAGCAAAACCAATGATTTATCTTATACTAGTAAAGATTATTTTTTGGATTGACCATCTTTAATAGTATCTCTATTTATATCAAATTCTTTAGGAGTAACATCTGTGCTTCCCGTAGGATTTGTTGGAGTTGATTGTTCTGTTGTTCTTTTAAATTTTCTGTTTTCTTCTATCATTTCTTTTTCTTTTTTATTTAATTTTAATATAAGAAATGAGTACCATATTTAGTGTTAAAGAACCGCTAAAATCTTTATAAAGAATCTTAAAATTTGATATCTATTTATTCTAAGCGGATGTAACTTTCTCCTTGAAAACGATTGCCGTTCTCATCTAATTCGATTTGTTGATATGCGTTCTTTTCCATCACAAGCTCAAATTTGAAAACCTGTGTGGTATCTACAATTTTCATCATAGGACCTGATGCGTATTCTAGACGTTCTTCTAACATTCCATCTTTTACAGTATAAGTCCCATATCCAAACCATTCATTACTATCCGATGGATCATTACGTGTCCACATCACCTTTCCTTTACTATACATTTTGACCTGTCTGTATCCGTTTTCATTTTCCATGACTTCTGATACATTACCATTTTCATACATCTGTTGGTTTTGCAGTTCCCAAACCCCTTCTAAAGAGACTTTTTCGTCTGTTATATTTCTTCCATCACCCAATACGAGTGTAGCAACCATCAAGTAACAACTAAAGAGTAATATAGCTTTCATAATTTTGGTGTTTTAGTGTAACATTGGTTTTTAATCCGAATGGTATATTGAGAAATCATCACTGCGGTAATCATATACTACTATTCTACTACAGCAGTATACAAAACAATCAGGACGATGTTTTATATAAAATTCGAGTTTGTTAAAAATGAATACTATAAGGTACAAAATAAAGAGCAAAGTTTATAGCTCCACATATAGTATAAAATGAAAATAGAATAGCGATTAGTTAAAACAACTTGGCAGATCAATGGTTAGGTATAAGTTTTATGGTATTCTTACCCTTTCCTGATACCTCTCTTTTCATGTTTTACTAAGTCCGCTTTCGCGAAAGCGGATACACGCATACAACAAGATTATATATCTTCTATAGTCGGTAAAGACTGTTTTTCTTTTTCTGTCAGTACACGTTTTATAAACTGATGTACATTTTTATTTTTTGCTTCAATTTTGATGCAATACGTATCTCTGTAGATACTATACTCTTCAGATTTCCCTTTGTAGATGGTGAGTTTCCAATACGGAATCACAAGCGCATAAGATTCTAACAAAGAGCGAAAGCCTACGATAATTCCGTTAGGACGTAACTCAATGTTACATTTATTTCGATACTTATCGAGTGCGAGTAGATTTTGAATTTCAATACTTGAAGAGGTAATAATAAGATGTCCTATCCCGATACCTCCTTGTTTGATACGCTCAAAAAGAGGAAAAGGTTTCCCTACTTCTGCGTCTATCTTTTTTCGAATTTCTGGATTGTTGTATGATACATTTAATAGCATTTTCTTTTTTGTATAAAAATACGAAAAACGCATCTATAAATTGTTGTTCTTACTAAGTGAAGACGTTTTGAATCATAATTAATTGAGATGTCTTCTCTTCCAGAAAGGGCTTTCTTTCCAACGTGTTTCGGCTTTGTAAAATATATTCTTATGATGCAGATATTGATCCCATATCGCATGGATCTGTAGTGTATACCTCTTTTGAAATACAGCTTCTTTTTGATTGGTATGTCTATGAATAATCGCTGAATCTATAAGTAGGTTTTTTAATTGCATGGCACTTGCCATAGCATGAAACATCCCTTGTGAAGAGAGCGGATCAAAGCTAATAGCAGCATCTCCTAAAGCAGCCCATTGTTGTCCGACAACCTGTTCTAGTCGCGTGGAATTTGCAGCAACAGTCCCATGAAACTTGATAGCTGCTTTATTTTTATCTAAAATAGCGCTGATTTGAGTAGTGTCTTTAGCAAGCTTAAGAAAAGAATTCAAATCTTTAAAAGTACTTTTATCTACTAGATCTGAATCTGTTTGAAAAGCAATGACACGTTTGTTTTGCGGAACGACAGCGGTGTACCACCAGCCATGCTCCGTCGCAGTAATGGTACTCATCTTATTTTCTTCTGTATTTGGGAGTGTGACCCAACAAGCTATTAGTTTGTCAATAGATAAGCGTTTGATACCTTGACTTCTTGCAAAGTGAGATTGTCGACCTGTGGCGTCTATGACAAATTTGGCTTTGATGCACTGTTCTTGTTGGTCAACTGATTTTGTAGTGACGAGCCATTGGTTGGCTTCAAATCTACTATGATGTAACTTGGTATGCCAGATACAGTGCACACCTCTAGAAACCGCTGATTCCCTAAGAAATTCTTCAAACGCTTTTCTATCTAAACTTTTACTTAAGCCGTCAGGATTGCGTAAGTGATCTACAATATGTACTTGGTCGCTTCCCCAATAGGATTGCATTCCCAGATTCTGAATGTAAAGGGATTCTTGATGAGATTGAAGATCGTCTACTAAATGAAGTTCTCTAAGGATTCTTTGTGTAGCGGGTGCTAACGATTCCCCAATACGTTCTTTTGGGTGCTCTAATTTATCAATTAAAGTAACGGTGTGTGTATCTACCAAAGAGATGGCGGCAATGCAACCTGCAATACCGCCACCTATAATAAGAATGTCTGTTTCTGTCTGTACCAAGGACTAATATTCTTTTGGTATGAACCTCTCAAAACGCACCATTTTTTCTGGAACACCTACAGATGTTCTTGGCTGTTTTTGATGTTGTACCGTTTTTACCTGATCTGCTTTATGTGTTTTTGAAGCTAATAGATGTAACAACCGTTCGATACTAGCTGTGATTTTATAATCTTCTGTGACTTCAGTTTCAATTAATGTGAGTAATTGATCTTTTGCACCTTCCATTAAGAATTGCTCGTTTAATAGGCTTTTATGCGAGAGATGCTTCATCGTAGTATCTAATAAGTCTTGCTCTTTTTTACCGATTCGTTTTTTGCTGCTCAATACTTTCTTTAAGTCTTTCATGGTCTCAGTAAGTAAGGCGGCTTGTTGCTTTTCACTAGGGACAACACCTATTTGCATTTCTGGCGGGAAATTTGGATTATCTGTAACCCCAGGTCTTGCTTGAACGACAGCTAATTTATCAAAGTACTTGACCATTTTATTGATCTGGTTGGTTTGCGTTGGCGCTTCCCCATCCATTGGTAAATCATCTAACCAGAAATAACGATACGCAAAGGCTTCTCTACGGGTTTCTTCAGACAACTTTGGATCAATCGCTTCTTTATAGCGTTCTTCACTCAGGATATTATTAGGCACTCTTGCAGGCCAGAAGGTTGGTAAATACGGATCATACGATTTAGTGTATCCATCTCTACAACTTGCCGTGTCTGTCTGCCAAGGAATAGCCATCCAACGTGTAATTCCTCCAGGCACTTGGCCGCCTAACAACGGTCCAGCCGCCATCGTAATCACACCGCTATCCATGGTAGAGCCATAATAGCTTGTATCCGTTTGTGGTGTTTTTGGCGCATGTTTTAATCTAAACGGCGCTGAGTACATTCCAGACGTACGCATAGGCCAGGTCATCTCACAGCCAGGATGGAACGCATCTGCAAGACAGAAATCCATCGCTGCTTTCGTCAACATATCAGGTTGATCTGCAACTGATAATTGATCAATATCTGTAATAACTTGAGTACTTACCTCTTCAAAATCTGCATCAAAATCCCCTTTGACCCATTGATCTAAAAAGCTCAATTGTAATCTGGATAAGGTCGAGTGTTGACGTACCGATCCATTGGTTGGAATGGCAATCGCATCTCCATACATCCACGGCCATAATTGCGGAGCTTCTGCACCAGAAACCTCATAACGACGAAAATTATTTGAAATCGTACGACGCATTTCATAATTAGCAGACGACGGATCTCCAAGTCTTTTTACCCATTGTTCAGAGGTATAATCAAATTGTCCTCCCCAACCAAAAGCACCCGCAAATCCTGCGTTTACCCATTGTAAGTTGGTCATCCGTTCAAAAATTGGTAAAATATCTTTGGTAAACGATGGTCTTGCAGGACGTTCTAGCATTCCCGCTCGTACAGCAACATCTCGCATTAAATCCCACATCGTACGTACCGATTTTTGTAGCGGCGCATAATCTGGTGGTGCACAAACAACCCATGCTGGGTCTACATTGAGTTTTACGCCTTTATATGCTACATCGGCAGTAATAGGACCATCCGAAGTATCGTCATACCAACCTTCATTATTAGCAAAAGTAACCGCAATATCTCCTTTTAAGTTTTCAGATTTCCCATGACCCCCTAACATGATTAAACGTCCTTTTTCATCCGTATGCATTTCACCTAAATACACATCTTTCGATTGAAACTTTCCTTCAAAGGTATATCCTGTCTTAACATTTGGTTTTGAAATACTTTGCGCACCTCCATCTATGAATAAAGTGCTTCTATCTTTTACGTCAATATTTCGCAAAAGCGAAGGGGGAATATCTGGATTGCTAGCATCAGGAATATCTAAGGCAATTTGAAACTGATACCAAGATGCTTTTTGATTGGCTAAATGGGCATGCCACGTAATTTTTGCATTATCGGCAGTTAATTCTTTTACCGCTTTTCCAGCCGCATTAAATCCGTAGATTCTAAATTGAGCTGCCTGTCGTTTTAAAGCACCTGTTTTATCTCTATACGCATAGTCATCTTCTTTTACTTCTGGAACATCAACGAGTGGTCCTATATAGTATTCGTTTTCACTATTCCCAACACGTGTGATTCCGATAGGAGGGTAGATGCCTGCTCTGACGATACAATCATCATCTTCATCGGTGTTTCCTTGAAAAAAAGGACATCGTTGTTTCGGTTCCTGCAATTGTTGTCCATTGGCTTGATGTCGTGCATTGGCACTCGCTTCATAGACATCCTTACGCACATCGGCTATAGAACCTAAGGGTTTGTGAGCTGCTAGCGTTCTCCAAATATTAAAGGATAAATTAGAACCAAATTCAGCTTGACCAATCGCTGTCACATCCTGTTGTGGGATATGTAATTTTGCAATACAAACGTATGGACTTTCTTTGGTACTCCAGACAACTTGTGCATCATCCAGCGGCATGGTTTTGTCATTGGTGCGTAACTGCACTTCAAATCTAAATGTAGCATCGCCCTGACGAAGCCGTTTTTCTAAATCTAGTTTCAGGTAATTAGGATCGTCAAAAGGAGCGCCTTTTGGTGTACCTTCTTCTGGAACCAAACGGTATTTTACAATCTGTGTTTTTCCTAATTGAAACGGAAGAATTGCCCAATAGTCAGCACTTAAGCAACTACCTTCTTCCTTCGCCATGGCAGCTAGAATCCTGCCAACTTCTGGATGTTTGTTGATATATGCATCATAATCTTTATCGACAACGCCTGCTGTGGTAAATGCACACATTTGTTGTGCGTCTTTTGCAAAGAACCGATCGATATTTTGAAAGATAAAATCGGCTGTATCTCCTTCTCCAAATAAATTTCTTCCTTTTACGCCAAAGAGTTTTAAGCCAACTCCCATCGTGGTATGCAAGTCGGTTGAGGTAGGTGCCGTATCACTAGAAAATCTCATCGCACATTCATACGAATCGCCAGCAAATATGCCCACTTTATATTTTTTAGGAATGTCTTCATTGATCACAAAATTAGCATACGCAATTCCGTGTTGTTTTCTAAAGACGGCTCTCTCGGCAGGTTTCTGCCCGTTTTCAATCCGTGTTTTTTGTCCCATTTCAACAAACATCTCTTTCAGACGTTGCGTAACTACTTTTGTAGCACCATTGCTATCCCAGCATTTTACATCGTTTGCCGTAGGTTTATCTATATTATTTTGATCGGAGGATTTTTTGCTCATGACTTTTTGTTAGATTCATCTTTGATTGTTAAAGGATTAAAAATTACAAAGAATCTCATAAATTATAAGTGAATAGAAAAGAGTATTTTTAAAAACAGGTATAAGTACGGGGTTTGGGATTCGTAGCTACTAGCGATTAAACGGTATTCTTATATACATTTACTTTTCTGTAAAGTCACTATTTTCCTCTTAGAGATAGACACAAATTATATCGTTTTTACGCTATCTTTGCGTTTAGAAATGCCTGTGAAGACGGGCATCTTACATCTATTAAATTTAAGAATTCATGTCCTTACAGCAAACGCTTACAACGCAGGTAAAAAAAGCTATTTATTCCTTATATCAATCAAATCTTGAAACGGTAGAATTTCAAGCCACTCGCAAAGAATTTGAGGGAGATATTACGGTCGTTGTTTTTCCGATGTTACGTGTTGTCAAAGGAAATCCTGTGCAAATTGGCACCCAAATTGGCGAATTTTTGGTAGAGCATGTAGCTGAGGTAAGTACTTTTAATGTGGTCAAAGGATTCTTAAACCTAGTCATTGCTGACAGTTATTATGTAGATTTCTTTAAAGAAATTCAGCATCAAGATACTTATGGAACAAAAGCTCCAGAAGGCAAAGCTGTGATGGTCGAATATTCTTCTCCTAATACGAATAAGCCACTACACTTAGGACATGTTCGTAATAATTTATTGGGGTACGCTGTCGCGAAAATTATCGAAGCCTCAGGAAAAAAGGTATACAAAACGCAGATCATCAATGATCGAGGCATTCATATTTGTAAGTCGATGTTGGCTTGGCAGAAATATGGGGAAGGCGAAACCCCAGAAAGTACAGGATTGAAAGGCGATAAGTTGGTTGGGAACTACTATGTAAAGTTTGATCAAGAATATAAAGCAGAAATACAAACACTCATAGCATCTGGAAAAACAGAAGAAGAAGCGAAGAAAGAAGCTCCTTTATTATTAGAAGCACAAGATATGCTTCTTCAATGGGAAGCCGGAGACGAAGAAGTGATCAGCCTTTGGAAGAAAATGAATGGCTGGGTGTATGCTGGATTTGACGTCACCTATAAAAACTTAGGCGTCGATTTTGATAGTTTATATTATGAAAGTAACACGTATTTATTAGGAAAAGATAATATTGAAGAAGGTCTAGAAAAAGGCGTATTCTATAAGAAAGAAGATGGTTCCGTTTGGTGTGATTTGACCGAAGATGGTCTGGATGAAAAGTTAGTCCTTCGTTCGGACGGAACTGCAGTTTATATGACGCAAGATATTGGGACGGCGATTCAACGTGTTAAAGACAACCCAGACGTAGGCGGGATGATTTATACCGTAGGAAACGAGCAAGATTATCACTTTAAAGTACTGTTCTTAATCCTTAAGAAACTTGGCTACGATTGGGCAGAAAATTTATTCCATTTAAGTTACGGAATGGTCGATCTTCCTTCTGGAAAAATGAAATCCCGTGAAGGCACGGTCGTAGATGCCGATGATCTGATTGCCGAAATGGCAACCACCGCCGAAACTCTGTCTAAAGAACTCGGAAAACTAGAAGGCTATTCTGAAGAAGAGAAGCAAGAACTTTACAAGATTATAGGGTTAGGAGCACTCAAGTATTATATCCTAAAAGTCGATCCTCAAAAACGTATTCTGTTTAATCCAGAAGAGTCTGTAGAGTTTCAAGGGAACACAGGTCCTTTTATTCAGTATACTTATGCGCGGATCCAATCTATCTTGCGTAAAGCAAAAGAGTTAGGTGTAGCCACCAAGATCACAACTACTTCGCTAGAACCTAAAGAAAAGGAATTATTAAAATGGATTCAAGAATATCCAGCCATCGTACAACAAGCAGCACAAAATCATAGTCCAGCATTAATTGCTAATTACACCTATGATTTAGTCAAAGAGTTTAATTCTTTTTACCAACAGATTCCTATCCTTGGTACTGACAACGAAGAAGAAAAAGCCTTCCGTGTAGCCTTGAGTGGGAAAGTCGCGCAAATCATTAAGAGTACGTTTGGGTTGTTAGGGATTGATGTGCCTGAGCGGATGTAGAAGATTTGTTTTGTTGAGGTATTCGCTTTCGCGAAAGCGGAATTATCAATAATTGTAGTGAAAATACATCTTGATTTCTGGCTTACTAACGCACTAGTTACGAACTGGCACCAACTGATGGAATTTTACAAAATCACTTTTTATGACCTCATATCCTTTGATGTAACCGTTTTTAAAATCAGACCTGAATATCGGATGGCATAAAAAAAGCCTCGGGAGAGAGGCTTAAAATGCGTCGTTTTTATTAGAATTATGGACTTGTGCAACGGTTACCGTTGTTGGCGTGTCGTTTTTTATTTCCGTAATTCTTTTTCAGTCATTTCAGGATTATATCTTTTTCCATCTTTGTCAAAGCTCCAAACATTCGAAACTTCACGTAATTCAGGTAATTCAGTTTCCTCTGATTTAACTTTTTGTTTTATAGTTCTCCGAAATTTTCTGTTTGCGTCTTGTTTATTTTCCTTTTCAGACGTTGCAGTTGTAATTCCGTGAATCTTTGTTTTCTTTTTTGACCTGCTCATAATTATCCATTTGCGTATTTGTCAATCAATTCGTCAAGCTTTTCCGTAACAGATTCCGTTATTTTGGATTCAAAGACTTCTTTTGGTTTATCCCAATCATTGTCATAAATGACATAAATTTTATAATTCTCTGTGTAAAATCCAAGATCTAAAATCGGTCCTTCATGATAAATATGACTTAATTGTAAAATATCTTCTGTTTTTTCAGCAGTAACCAACCAATTTTCATCAGACACGAATCCGTTTTGGTCATATTCAATATTCCATTGATTTATATTACTCGATATTTTACTGTTTTTAATCATTTACTCGGTTTTTCTCAAATGCACGCCAACGCGGTATGTATAAGGTTAGTTTGTAGGGAAGCCTACATCATAATGTTTAAAATGAGTCTTTTAAAATGTTAAATACGTATGTAATGTAGGTAGTTCATATTCCGTTTTGTAATTTTAGTATATCACCAATTCTAAAAAATATTAATTATGAAAAAGAAAAATCTAAAATCATTAAAGTTAAACAAAGAATCTGTAGCAAATCTTGACAAACTAAAAGGAGGGAATAGATTAGAGGATGGTTCAGCAGGGTCTCAAAATGATTCACAATGTGGTTATTCCTGTGATCCCAACTTATGTACGTCTGTTGAGCCTTGGGGATGTTAATATGAATTACAGGTGTTAACTCTTGATAATAGTATTCTTAGGACTAATATAGAAATTGCGAACTTTGGTTCGCTTTTCTTTTTTCTTATAAATAATATTCATTTGATTTGCAGCTGCTAGTTTGTAACTGGTGGCGTTATACAAAAAGCTCCATTCCTTTTTCTTTTCTACAGTAATCAATACTATCTGCCAAAACTTTAAAATATTCTTGTCTTGTAAAGACATCTATCCAATATACTATAGCAAAACTCACAAAATAAGCAGTACTAAGATTATGAAACTTATAATTTCTACTTATCATCTTAGAATACAAAAAAAACTATGAATTAACATCTTAGCTTCTTGCATCATTATTTTTATTTTGAATACTTATACCGCCACCACGCTAGAAGCGTGGTGGAAGCGGTGACCATAAGTAAATAAAAAAGAGAGGTAAACTCTCTATAAGATTAAGCATCACAATAGCATGCGGGTTTAAAAATTAATATTTCCCAGTGTACGCATGTCCAATAGTCACATTGACCATTTCCTCTATTAATAGATTTCAGCTCCGTTTTGTCTAGGCTTTTTCCTAGGCTTGAAATGTTTTTTAACATAATAAGAAAATTTAAGATGAATAGTATAACTAAGATATTAAAAATATAATAATCAAATGGTTATGGTAAATTCGTAATTTTAAATGAATACTAAATGAATGTTTTTAATAACCTTCAAAGAAATCTATTTTGGTATAAAGAAATTCAAAATAGCCTTAGTAAAAGTATAGAGACCTTGTTTTAAGATAGAATGTTTAATTTATTATATGTCTCTCTCCTGAAAATGAACAACTTTCTAGGTGTTTTCATACAAAGGTTGATTAAAAACTAATAGATCTTAGACCTCAAAAAGACTACGAAATCGTTATCAATCTAATATTCCTATCTATTCCCCTATTTATCCATTAAAAAAGAGTACTTTTGCACCGCCAAAAACGACCTATTATTTGTGAATACGTCGTTTTCAATAACAAGGCAGTTAATTAAAAAAGATATTCGCCTTTGCGGATATGAGAGAGTTATGGATATTAGAAACATCGCCATCATTGCACACGTTGACCACGGTAAAACAACTCTGGTAGACAAGATTATGTATCACTGTGAACTTTTTCGTGAAAACGAATCTAAAGGAGAACTCATCCTTGATAATAACGATCTTGAACGTGAGCGTGGAATCACTATTACATCTAAGAACGTTTCTGTGATGTATAAGGGTACTAAAATTAATATTATCGACACCCCTGGTCACGCCGATTTTGGAGGAGAAGTAGAGCGTGTATTAAATATGGCAGACGGTGTTTGCTTATTAGTAGATGCTTTTGAAGGACCGATGCCACAAACACGTTTTGTATTACAGAAAGCATTAAACTTAGGGTTAAAGCCTTGTGTGGTGATCAATAAAGTAGATAAAGAAAACTGTACGCCAGAAGAAGTTCATGAAAAGGTTTTTGACCTGATGTTTGAACTAGGAGCAGAAGAGTGGCAATTAGACTTTCCTACCGTTTATGGAAGTGCAAAGAATAACTGGATGTCTGACGACTGGAAAAATGAAACAGATTCTATAGAGCCATTATTAGAAATGGTCATGGAGCACATTCCAGTACCTGAAGTAAAAGAAGGAAATACACAGATGTTAATTACATCATTGGATTTCTCTTCCTTTACAGGACGTATCGCTATCGGACGTTTAAATCGTGGAGAGCTTAAAGAAAACATGCAAGTATCTCTTGTAAAACGTGATGGAACGATTAAGAAAACACGTATTAAAGAACTACACACTTTTGACGGTTTAGGGCGTTTGAAAGTAGAAAGCGTACAAGCTGGAGACATTTGTGCGATTGTAGGACTTGAAGGATTTGAAATTGGTGATACGGTTGCCGATCTTGAAAACCCAGAAGGACTCGCTACGATTGCGATCGATGAGCCTACCATGAGTATGTTATTCTCTATTAATGATTCTCCATTCTTTGGAAAAGACGGAAAGTTTGTGACCTCTCGTCATATTAAAGATCGTTTAGCTAGAGAGTTAGAAAAAAACTTAGCACTTCGCGTAAATGATACTGATAGTGCAGATAAGTTTTTAGTGTACGGTCGTGGTGTGATGCACCTTTCAGTATTAATAGAAACGATGCGTCGTGAAGGATACGAATTACAAATCGGGCAACCGCAAGTAATTATAAAAGAAATAGATGGTGTAAAATGTGAGCCTATAGAAGAGCTTACCATTGACCTTCCAGAAAGTGTATCTGGTAAAGCAGTTGAGTTTGTAACCATGCGTAAAGGAGAAATGCTTTCTATGGAAGCAAAAGGAGATCGTATGATTATTGAATTTATGATCCCATCACGTGGTATCATCGGTTTACGTAATCAGTTGCTTACTGCTACGGCGGGAGAAGCGATTATGGCACACCGTTTTAAAGAATACCAACCGTTTAAAGGAGATATTCCTGGACGTATCAGTGGTTCTTTAGTATCTATGGAAAACGGAAATGCAATTCCATATTCTATCGATAAGTTACAAGATCGTGGGAAGTTCTTTGTAGCACCAGGAGAAGATATTTATGAAGGTCAAGTGATCGGTGAAAACTCACGTCAGGATGATATGAATATAAACATCACCAAGGCTAAAAAGCAAAGTAACGTACGTTCTTCTGGAGCAGATGATAAAGCAAAGATTGTTCCTGCTATCAAATTCTCATTAGAAGAAGCGTTAGAATATATTCAGAAAGATGAATATGTGGAGGTCACACCAAATCACTTACGTCTTCGTAAAGTGCATTTAAAAGAGGTGGACCGTAAGCGTAACAAGATTGTATAAGCTCTAATTGATGAGCTACAAAAGCCCTATTCTTTACGAATAGGGCTTTTTTTTGCGTTTAAGTGAAGGAGTCTAAATGACTTCTACTGGAATTATAGTATTTTTGATACTTAATACGTTATTCTAGAGTTATGAGTTTATTATATTTTGATGTAGGAGTAGGAGCGATGATTGTTCAGGGGATTGTGGCTGCAACGGCTGCTATCGTTCTTTTTTCAAAAGGGATCATGTATAAAATCAAGCTCTTTTTTGGATTGATTAAGGAGAGTGACTATGACTCTATAGATATAGATGAGAACGATACATCGGTAGATGACAAGTAAGAATACAGTACACGAAGCTTCTTTTAGAGATCCATCAGGACATCTTTTTTATGATGGAGACGTATTAAGAAGAAGAATATTCCCCATTTATTTTAAACAATACAAGCAACTTTCTGAGGAAGGTTTTTTTAGTACGCTTTCGCGAAAGCGGATTCTCATTCCCCACACAGAGACCTCGGTATCTGATACCGAAATCATCATCACGCCCGAAGTGATTCCGTTTATTACATATCCGTATGAATGGAGTTTTGAACAATATAAACAAGCCGCATTACTTACTTTACGTATCCAGAAATATGCCTTGTCCAAAGGTTTTATCCTGAAGGATGCCTCTGCATATAATGTAACGCTGTTTGAAGGAAGTCCTATTTTTATAGATACCCTATCCTTTGATTTTTATGAAGAAGGAACGCCGTGGCGAGCTTATAAACAGTTTATCACTCATTTTTTAGGTCCCTTGGGATTGGCAAAATACCACGGCACCGATATGTTTAAAATGATGCAAACCCATATTGATGGGATTCCTGTAAAACTGATTGCTTCTTTATTACCAGGAAAGAGCAAACTGAGTTCTACGCTATATACAAACATCCACTTGCTGGCTAAGATGGAAGGAAAGCACAGTGAAGATTATAAGGCAGAGTCTAAGGTAGCTAGACTTTCGTTAAAAGCACAAAATACTATTTTAGATAGTCTTTATGACTACATAAAAAAGTTGTCACTTCAAGAAGCTACGGAGTGGGGAGATTATTACACAAAAACAAATTACGATGCACAGGCTTTTGAAGCTAAGAAGAAGCTTATCAAGTCTTGGGTAGCACCTCTAGCCGCAAAACGCATTATTGATGTTGGCGGTAATGACGGGACCTTTGCACGTGCATTAGAGAGTGACGCACACCTTATCGTCACCGATATAGATGCGAATGCGGTGGATCAAAATTTCGCGAAAGCGCAAAAAAATAAAGAGCAAAACATGCTTGCTTTTGTATGCGACGTTTTACAACCCGTACCCAATATTGGATTTAATAATACAGAGCGGAGTTCGCTCTTAAACCGATTACAGGCGTATGCACCAGATGTTACGATGGCATTAGCACTCATCCACCACATCACCTTATCTGGAAATGTACCTTTTGAAAAGTCGGCGGTATTTTTTGCTTCCTTTTCAAAGTATCTCATCATTGAATTTCCAGAGCGAGAAGACTCTTGGGTGACGTCATTATTAGTGCGTAAGCGAGAGTTTATAGATCACTTTGATTTTTATAATTCAGTTAACTTTGAAGCAGGGTTTACGCCTTATTTTGAGTTAGAAAAAAAAGAAACTATTCCAGGAACATCTAGGATTCTTTATCTCTTTAAAAAAAGATAATCTATGCCAGCGCCATCTAAAGATAATTTGATACAGCGTTTTCTCAAGGATCATAAGCCATATACTGTTTTAGCGGGACTGCTAGCAGGTTTGTACCCTATGTTTTTTTATGCCACCAATAATTACACACTTGTCAATACGGTAGCACATCTATTCTATTTTATCGCTGTGTTTCTCTTGATTCCTATGATCGGGATTACAATTGCGTATATGTTGGTAAAGAAAGTAAACGCTGGAAAATGGACTCGATATGTTGTTCCGTTTTCTGGAACATTTTCTTTTTTGTTTTTGATTCAGATTTCGCTTTTTGGAGACATAAGTCTTTGGGCGTCCATTCTTGTGTTTGTAATTGCGGGTCTTGTTGCTTATTTTTTATGGAAGCAGTATAAAAAGATTATGGTTTTTCAGGCGTTGCTAGCTATGATGGGACTTGTTACTTTTATTTCAAAACCCTTAGAAAGTTATCAATATGATAGTTCTTGGCAAGAATCTCCAGACGATATCAAAGAAGCCTTATTTGTCACAAAGCCTAATGTATATTTTATACAACCTGATGGATATGTGAATTTCTCAGAATTGTATACAGGACATTATAAAAGTGAAGATCATTCTTTTCAGGAATATTTAGAATCAGCCGCTTTTAGTTTGTATCCAAATTTTAGAAGTAATTATGCTTCGACGCTTACTTCCAATAGTGCGACCTTTATGATGAAGCATCATTATTATGATATGGGGTTAAGTCTAGAAACCTTTAATGCACGTAATATTATTGTTTCTGATAATACTGTTTTGAGTGTGTTTAAGAATAATGGATACAAAACACATTTACTTACCGAACTCCCATATCTTTTACAGAATCGACCAGAAATAGGATATGATTATTGCAACTTTACACATGATGATGTCAAGTTTTTAGGAAAAGGATTAGGAGAACGGGTAGACTTGATAGCACCTCTCAAAATGAATTTAGAGCAGACTTCGAATATGCCAAAATTTTTTTTTATAGAGATTTTTAATCCAGGTCATATCAATAATGCACTAAACTCTAAAGGAATTGAAGAAGAACGTCAGCTTTGGCTAGAAGGCGTCCGGGTGGCAAATATGCGTCTTAAAGAAACCATTAACCTGATTAAAGAAAAAGATCCCAAAGCACTTATTGTGATCATGGCAGATCATGGTGGTTTTGTAGGATTGGAGAGTACAAAGCAAATGCATACCAAAACACAAGATCGAGATCTTTTATATTCTATCTTTAGTAGTAACCTCGCCATACATTGGCCAGACGGACAGAAACGTCATGAAGCAGATCTAAAAAGTGCGGTTAATATTTTTAGAGTCTTGTTTTCATATCTTAGTGCAGACGAAAAATATTTAGAGCACACAGAAGATAATGCTAGTTATATCGTTATCAAAAAAGAGGCTCCCAAAGGCGTGTACCAATGTATAGATGATGCTGGTGCGATTACCTTTATAAAAAAGTAGATTCTTGTATATAGTTAAAACATACCAAGCTACAGATTATAGCGTGTGGAACGATTTTATCGCTTCCGCGAAAAATGCTACTTTCTTATTTCACAGAGATTTTATGGAGTATCATAGGGATCGTTTTAAAGATCACTCTTTACTTGTGTATAAAGAATCAAAACTGCTTGCTGTTCTACCCGCAAATGTGGTAGATAATCAATTGTACAGTCATCAGGGATTGACGTATGGTGGATTGGTATTAGCTTCCAAAGTAAAGTTGGCAGATACGATAGAGATCTGTAAAACACTTTTACAGCATCTACACGATCAAGGAATCATAAAGCTACATCTTAAAGAACTGCCTTCTTTTTACAGTACACTTCCTTCTGAAGAAGTGTCTTATGTGTTACAATTAGTAAAAGCTAATTGCACGAGGGTAGATAGTGCTTCGGTGATTGATTATCGTCATAGACTTGCCATACAGTCCAATAGAATAGAAGGAGTGAAGAAAGCTCAGAAACAAGGATTAACCATACAAGAAACAACAGATTTTGAACCATTCTGGAAGGAAATATTACTTCCTAATTTGGATAAACGTCATCAGGCAACGCCGACTCATCTACTTAAAGAAATACAATCGCTTTACGCGAAATTTCCTAAAAACATCAGACAATTTAATGTCTATAAAGAAGATCAAATCGTCGCTGGTGCTACTATTTTTGAAACCAAAACGACCGCACACGTACAGTATATCTCTGCCAATGAGCAGAAACAAGAATTAGGTGCCTTAGACTTTCTTTTTGAAGAACTGATTACAAACATCTTTTCTAAAAAATGGTATTTTGATTTTGGGATTTCTAATGAGCAACAAGGGAAAAAACTCAACAAAGGACTTTCGTACTGGAAAGAATGTTTTGGCGCTCGTACCTACGTACATCGGTTTTATGAAATTGAGACTGCAAACCATTACCTTTTAAACGACGTATGGCTATGATTCCGTTTTTAGATTTACGTGCGATCAATGCTCCGTATGATGCCGAGTTTCAGGAGAAATTTAAAAGTTTTCTAGAAAAAGGATGGTATATCCTCGGCGATGAAGTCCGCCTTTTTGAAGCGGAATTCGCTACTTATTGCGGTACAAAATATTGTATAGGCACCGCCAACGGACTTGATGCATTACGAATGATTTTGGAGGGTTATAAAATCTTAGGAAAACTCTCAGAAGGTGATGAGGTATTGGTGGCTTCCAACACGTATATAGCTACGATTTTAGGAATCCAACAAGCAGGATTGATTCCAGTATTGGTAGAAGCCGATCTAGATACCTATAATTTTGATTTTGAGGATCTTCAACAGAAGGTGACAGCAAAGACCAAAGTGATGATGCCTACACACCTCTATGGGCAGTTAGCCGATATGGAGCAGGTGTCCGCTTTCGCGAAAGCGAACTCTTTATACATCGTAACAGATTCTGCACAATCTCATGGAGCCATGACCTCTCAAGGGAAACGCAGCGGAAGTTTGGGCGATGCCTCAGGATTTAGTTTTTATCCAACCAAAAATCTCGGTGCACTCGGAGATGGTGGCGCGATTACCACAGATGATGAAGCTCTCGCCGAAGTCGTGAGATCGTATCGTAACTATGGATTTAAAGAGCGTTATGTGAGTGTGTATACAGGTATCAATTCTCGTCTGGATGAAGTGCAAGCCTTGTTTTTGCGAATTAAATTACGGGATTTGGATACAGCTAATCAGCTTAGACGTGCCATTGCCAAACGATATTTACAAGAAATACAGAATCCTAAATTAGTACTTCCCGATTGGAAGGGGGACGAGTCTCACGTGTTTCATCTCTTTGTGATCCGATGCGAGACTAGAGATCATTTACGTGATTATCTTACCAAGCATGATATAGGTACGATTATCCATTATCCTATCCCACCACATCAGCAAGAAGCGTTACAAGAATATGCGCATCTTTCTTTTCCTGTGACGGAGAAGATTCATCAGGAAGTGTTGAGTGTTCCGTTAAGTCCTGTAATGGATGAGGCTATGATTACACGAGTGATTTCAATCTTAAATAGGTACTAATTGGAAGACGAAAAAAAGTCATATCAACAAGTGATGAAGGCAACTTCACTCTTTGGAGGTGTGCAAGTGATTCGTATTCTGGTGACAGTAATTCGTTCAAAAATCATGGCGCTTTTATTAGGTCCAGAGGGTGTTGGGATTTCTAATTTATTGACCCGTCCATTACAATTAATTACCGTAGCGACTCAATTAGGACTTGATAAAAGTGCGGTCAAAGAAATTTCTGCTCATTACAAAAAAGGACAAGAAACACAAGCCTACCGAATGATTGCCATTCTAAAACGTTTGGTATGGATAACAGCCATTATAGGAGCTCTTTTTACTATTATTTTTTCAGGAATATTAAGTAAGTTTACTTTTGACTCTTATGAGTACACCTATACGTTTATGTGGCTAGGATTAGCAGTGATTTTTAATCAGTTAGCGATGAGTAATCTTGCTGTTTTACAAGGGTTACGCAAGCTCGCTTTTCTAGCCAAGGCGAATATTTATGGTGCCATCGCGGGACTCATCGTGACTATTCCGTTGTATTATTATCTAAAGTTAGACGGGATTCTACCAGCCATCGTGATGACTTCTGGATTTGTATTTCTTTTTGCATATCTCTTTGCAAAAAGGATCGTAAAAGTACGCACTTCTGTGACCAATAAAACAGTCTTTTCAGAAGGAAAACCGATGATTAAACTAGGATTGGCACTTAGTTTTAGTAGCATTATAGGCTTGGTCGTAGCCTATCTTATTTTAGTATATATACGTGCTGAAGGCGGAAAAATAGAAGCTGGGTTTTATGGAGCTGGGATTGCGATTCTCAATAATTATGTGGGGCTTATTTTTAACGCTATGTCTACAGATTATTACCCAAGACTCGCAGCCGTATGTGATGATATTAAGGCTGTTATTAAAACCGTTTTTGAACAAGCTTTTATTGGCATATTATTGATCACACCAGTGGTGATTGTATTTATTGCATTTGCCCCTTTATTTATTTCATTGTTGTATTCTAATGAGTTTGAACCTGCGGTGGCATTGGTTCGCTGGGGGATTTTGGGCATGGTATTTAAAGCGGTTTCTTGGTCTATAGGCTATGTGATTATAGCTAAAGGCGATTCCAAACTCTTTACAAAAACGGCTATTTTTTTCAATAGCATTTTATTAGCGTTAAATGTAATAGGCTATTACTATTGGGGATTGGAGGGTATAGGAATGAGCTTGCTGATCTATTTTATTATTCATTATATCGGGGTTCGGATTCTTACTTATTATCGCTATGGATTTAAGATGAAAGCTGGGTTTTACCCTATCTTTTTGATGTGTATACTGCTTTGTACAGCAGCGTTTATAGCTACTTATATCGAGACTCCACTATTTAAATATGGAGTGCTTATCGGTTTAATTATAATTTCTTCGTTATATTCATTTCGATTATTAGATACTAAAATTGGCTTCCGATCATTGGTGAATACCATCTTAAAAAGAAAAAAATAATGAGTGTATTGAATCCTTTACGAAGATTACGTAAACGCTGGAAATCTTTCTGGTCTGTTAATTGGATCAAGACCTATTATTTTAATTTGAAGATGTTTCCTTTTGAAACGGCTAAGAAGCTCCCTGTATTTATTTATGGTAATTATAAGCTTACCGATCTTAGTGGTCGTATCATCATAGAGGCACCTATCGAAAGAGGAATGATCGGTTTTGGTCATCCTTTTGAAGCACAGACACGTTCTAGAGGTGTTGGAGAGATTGTGATTGTAGGGACGGTTAAATTTAAAGGATATGTCCATTTTGGAAAAGATGTCTATTTTCAGGTAGGCAAAAATGCATATTGTGAGATGGGGACTTTTTCTTGCTTAGGTTCTCAATGTACCTTGATTTGTAGAGAACGGATAATTATAGGTGATTACGTGCGCGTGGCGTATGAAACTCAATTATTGGACTCTGTTTTTCATCAACTTATTGATTTGAAAACCAATACAAAAAAAGAAAAAACAGCTCCTATTACTATAGGAAATTATAATTGGATAGGCAACAGATCTACAATTATGAAAGGGACAATCACCCCCGATTATACAACGGTAGGGTCTAACTCTCTTTGTAATAAAGATTATACAGCTTTAGGAAATCATATCCTTATAGGCGGGATTCCTGCCAAGCTTCTTAAAACAGATATTACTCGAGATTGGGAAGGAGAGCAACATATCTTAGATAACTTATTGCGAAAACGAATTTAATATCGGATAAATTAAATTAAATTTAATCCGATCTTAAAAATAATAAGTATATTTGTGGATGGAGTGGAAAAACATAGTTGTTGATTATGAACAAAAAGCACTGTTAGATCGTCTTTCTATTCAGAAGCAACAACTAGATGCATATCGCCCTATACCTGATTATATAATCCGTAATATTAGAGAAAACCTTGATTTAGAATGGACCTATAATTCTAATAGTATAGAAGGTAATACTCTTACTCTTGTAGAGACTCAACTTGTCGTTCAAGATGGATTAACCATAGGAGGGAAATCGTTACGTGAGCATCTTGAAATCGTAAATCATCAAGAAGCAATTCATTACATAGAAAAAATTTCAAAAAAAGACTTTGTTCTCACAAAACGAGACATACTTCAAGTACATGCGCTTGTACTAGATAAGATTGATAAAAGTATAGCAGGTACTTATAGAACGAGTGGAGTCCGTATTTCTGGAGCAAATTTTACTCCTCCAGATGCCTTATTTGTAGAAGAACTACTAAATGAATTAATCCATTGGTATACTACAGAGGCAAAAGATTTACACCCTATTGTAAAAGCTAGTGTTTTTCATCATCGATTTGTCTGGATTCATCCTTTTTATGATGGCAATGGTCGTACAGTTCGTTTGCTATATAATTTACTTTTAATGAATGAAGGCTTTCCACCAGCAATTATTTTAAAAGTAGATCGTAAAAAGTATTATACAGCCTTAAACTTGGCAAACACTTATGATTATTCAAAGTTGGTTTTTCTAATTGCACAAGCTACAGAACGATCTTTATCTATATATCTGAGCAATCTTGAAGATAGGTCAAGTGGGTATAAACCTATTCCTGATATTGTGAGTGAACCAGATATTCCTTACGGTCAGGAATATGTCAGTTTACTTGCTAGAAAAGGAAAAATAGAAGCTTATAAGGAGGGAAGAGTTTGGTATACCCGAAAAGAAGCAATTTTAGCGTATAGAGATACCCGACTCAGAAAAAGATAATACTCTTTCTAATTTAGGATTCTTTTGTCCAAATATCAAGATACTTTTGAGCGATCATTTTATGATCATGATATTTTTCTACAAAAGCTCTGGCATTCCCTGCAATTTCTTGGATACGTTCGGGATGTGTAATGAGTTTTTCTAATTCCTCAGCAATTTGTGCAGAATCAGGTGTTGCATTAATAGCAACTATATGTTCTAGTTGATAATGTTCCATAAAATAAGTTCCAGCTCCTGTAAAAACTACTTTCCCTTTTGCCATAGCTTCTAAGGCGTTATATCCTTGATCGTGAGAATAAACTTGGTCTAATAAAATATGTGCCTCATCATACGCTTTCATGTAGTCTGTATAGGGTAATGATTCTACTGTGATGACCTCTATTTGCGAGGCATACTTCTCCTGAACCACACGTAAGGCTTCTTCAAAAATATCATTTCCTTTCTTTAAATAATTAGATTTATTGATACCATGAAAGATGACTATTTTACTTTGGATAGGAGCTACTTTAAAATCTAATCTGCCTATGTTTATAGGTGTGGGAATAAGTGTTGTTGCTTTTTTATGATCACGTAACGCTATATAATAATCAATATCTGTTGGTATGATTGCTCTGACTTTTTCTTCTAGGTAAGTATATAAGGTTTTATATTTTGGTGTTACATATTTTAAAGCGGGACTATAATAATTTTTAAGAGATGCATTTCTCAAATATGGTGTGAGCATGTGATAGGGTAATTGCGTATCATTAAGTAAACTTTCTATCCAAGGCGTATCGGTACCACAAGCAGATAAAAAGAGCGCTTTGTTGTGTTTTTCTAAAAATGCTATACACTTTTTCTCTTTGGCTATTGTGGTACGGATACTCCAAGAGTTGATAAACTGCACCACATCATATCCTTTCATTTGCTCTCGATGCTTCCAAAAGCGATAGCCTATTTCTACAGCGGCAAAATCCAGTTTTGTAAGAGTGTAAACAAGGTTTTTTATTTTGGTCATCAACCCATTGGATGTACTCCAAGTAGGTACAATAGAAATATCTACAGGATATTTTTTAAAAGCATCTCCCGTACCTACAATCGTGGCTGTATGCCCTAAAGAGATCAAACCTTCTTTTAAAGAATTGTGAAAACGACTATATTCGCCTATTAAGAGTATTTTCATGCGTTGAATGACTATTTCAAATATACTATAATCCACAAGATGAAACCCGTTTCTGTTCCTTTTGAAATTTTAATATCGACAATGTTTCGTTCGGATCTTTCATTTTTGGAAGCGATGTTTCCTAATGGAGATTATAGTATGTATGCTATTTTGATTATCAATCAAACAGATACAACTCGGCAATTACAATCGTTACAACCCAACGTACGAGTGATTAATACAGAAGAGCGTGGTTTGCCACAAAGTCGTAATATGGCAATTCGGAATGCGATAGGGGAGGTATGTCTCGTTGCTGATGATGACGTGTTGTATGTACCCAATCTAGAATCTATTATACTCCAAGGATATAAAACGTATCCAGATGCTGTTGTAATCACGTTTCAATTAAACAAAACAAATGGAGAATTATTTAGAAAATATCCAGATGTCATAAAGCATAACAATTCATCTTACAAAACGGTAAATGGTGTCGTCATTAGCTTTAAGAAAGATGTACTGTTAGAAAACGATGTGTTGTATCATCCTCATTTTGGATTGGGTGCTACGTTTAGTGGTGCTAATGAGTATGTATTTATGCGTAATGTTATGAAAGCAAAACTCCCTGCTTATTTTGTGCCTGCTGTGATTCTTACACATCCAGATGTAAGTTCTGGACAGGATTTGGGAAGCGATCGGCTTTTGTATCTTAGAGGTGCTTTGGCGTATAAATGTTACGGAATTTGGGGCTATCTTTGGGTATGTAAATATGTATTTTTCTTAGTACGGCATCAAATTATTAAGGCTAAGTACGCTTTCGCGAAAGCAAAAAAAGCCTTTTCAGGAATTAAAAAATATAAAGAACTCTTAGCTACTGGCGAGGAACGTAAATAAATGGTAGATCAAATCACATTACTAGACATCCCCAGAATAACAGATCCTCGTGGAAACTTGGCTGTGATAGAAAAAGAAACGCTTCCTTATAAAGTGCAACGTGTATATTACTTGTATGATGTGCCTAGTGACGCCTATCGCGGCGGACATTCTCATAAGGAATGTATGGAATTTCTAGTGGCATTGAGTGGGAGTTTTGATGTGGTTCTCGATGATGGAAAAAATAAGAAACGTGTAACACTCAATAAACCTAACAAAGGGTTGCTGATTCCTACAGGGATGTGGCGCGAATTGGAAAACTTTTCCTCTGGTGCTGTGTGTCTTGTGTTAGCTTCTCACGAGTATGAAGAAGTAGATTACATACGTGATTATGATGTCTTTATTGCTTCAGTCAAAGATGCTGAATCATAGGGTGTATTGATTTTGTTATCACATTTACTATATTTTTTAAGTCGGTAAAAAAAAATATACCGCTATATATCGGGATTAGTTCATTTTACAATCTTGAGCGTGCCTTATGGCTTCTCAAGATTGATTTTCACTAATACACCCCTAAACGGATACCTAGTTTTTCTAAAATTCTTTTGGTACTGAAAAGAAGTTTGATCGCAAAAGTGGGAGCATGTAATAATTGGACTTGTTTTTTTGATAGGTTTGTAGGATCTATACGATCTATAAAAAACTGAGCTTCTTTAGGTTCGTTCCACAACTTTGCACGTATGGCTAATGAGAACCTATTGAGATCTAAAAACTTTTTCAGAGCTTCATTTTCTTTTTCTAAACTTTCATACGCAACAATACTGGGTCGGTGTTTTACAGAGCGTATACTTTTGTATAAACTCACAGGAGCGTACGTATAGGAGGCATAGGATTTGGTACTAAATGCAATTAGGTAGTACAAACCTATACGAATCCATAAATCGGTATCCTGTCCGCTTTTTATTGTTTCATCATAGTTGCCTATGATATCAAATACCGTTTTTTCTATAACAGTAGAACTGCTAGTGAGCAATGTATTTTTATAACTGGATTCAAAATAGTTAAGAGAAAGTTGTTCTTTATTCTCTGGATTAGAACAGGTGTATTGTGAAGGGCGTTTGCCATCATGTTCTTCGATAGTGATGGCGGTTGCAAAAACGTGATGGTCTGGAAAGTTGTGGATTAAGTTTGTTATTTCTGCGAGATAGTTAGGGTCCCAAGTATCATCTCCATCTAATAAGGCAATATAGTCTCCAGAAGCGAGCTCAATCCCTTTATTACGCGTTGCGGCGGCACCTTTATTTTCTTGAAATGCATGGTAGATGATCTTCTCTTGCGGCATAGAGAGTATCTCTGTCTCACTATGATCTGTAGAAGCATCATTAACAATGATAATTTCAACATCTTGTACCGATTGATTAAAAACACTTTGCAACGTTTTTTTTATAAAGTTTCCTTTATTGTATACCGATATGACTACAGAGAATTTAGGCATCTCTATTCTTTTTTAGACGTGTATAATGATACAATTTATAGAGATCAAAAAGAAATAGCGACGGGGATTTTCCAAGTAAATTTCTTTCTATTCTTTTTTTAAGTGGTTGTATTAGAGAGACAAAAAGTCCTGTAAGTTTTGTTCTTTTAAGAAACTGATAGCTTTTTTGCAAACGACTTACATAGGATTCCATCATACCAATATGTTCATAGTGAATAGTTGTTTCTACTGCTTCTACACTTTTTTTGAGAAAGACTGGATTTTCCTCTAATCCTAAATGGATGATAGGGTTATCGATATGAATAATTCTTGCTTCTAATTTTTTAAGTTGGTGGGAAAATAGATTGTCTAATCCATATCTATTTTCCTTACTCACATTTGCCTTTAAAAAGAGTTCTTTCTTACTAAGCAAATTTTGAGAGATTACAAACCAAGGATGTTTCTGTCTTTTTTCAACAGCTTGTGCTTCTCGATGTTTTCCGTAAAACCAGCGCAAGTATTGATTTTTATTTGGAGATTTTTCTTGATAAGAAATTCCTCCAAATATGAGGTCTATTTCATCGTGTATAGCATGAATATAGTTTTTTATAAAATCCTTTGATGCAGGAATTACATCGGCGTCGAGAAATAGTATCCAACTATATTTGGCTGTATGGGCTAGTAGCTCACGGTTTTTAGTACGCCCTAGATTTTGTGTTTGTTCAAGGTATTTGGTATGTGGGAAGGATGTTATTTTTTTATTTTCTTCCTGATATTGTGAAGAGTGATCGTCTGAAACTATGATTTCATAGGGGATAGCCATAGCTTCTGCTTGTCTACTTATCTCTTGGATGAGGTTATAGATTGTATAGTTATATGTCGGGATAAGGATAGAAAGCATGGTGGATTACGAAAATACGATATTCAAATATAAATAAACGCTAGTGTGTGATCTATACATTTATAGTTTGTTCCCATATCGCAATAACCGAACTTGCTTTTTAATATGTTGGTATGGAATCACACTCTTAACATAATCCCTCCACGTTTTAGGATTAAAAGGAATCTTTGTAGCACCAGGAAGCATGTCTTCTGTAAGCGTTTTAAAAAGAAAGGAATCGGGTTTGTGTCTTCGTGTAGCTGGAATATTTAAAAACGCCATATACATAATCTGCCTGCAATTAAGGGGCGAGTAGTAGTCTACAGGAGTGATGTCTGCTTCGTGATACATTTTGGATGCCCATTTTCCCATACGTAACTCTTGAAAGAATAAATCGTTAAGTGGGATATTGTATCTTTTAGCATAGGGTTTTGCTTCAACTAGCCATTTTTCTATAGCCTTTTTATGAATAGGTAGGTTGTCATACTCTATTTCTTTTATAAGGTCTTCTATAGTAGAAAATTTGGCTTCATCATATACGCCTTTTAAATTCCCTCCACCACCAGAGATATTTACCGTAGGAGTATTAACATGTTCCTTAAACCAAGCGATATTTCTAGTTTTTGATAAAAAGCGGGGCACAATAAAATGAGAAGCAAATTCTTTTTTAAACCCAGGACTCATTTCGGATACCTTAATTTCTTCAAAATCAAGAGTAAATTTTTTGGCGATCTTTTTTGCAATTTTTACATCCCTTAGTACATAGGTCTTACCAGAGTTAAAAATATAATACTTCATTTTATCCTTCCATTGGATACTAGCAGCCAATAATAGCCTAGAATCATATCCTGCTGTTATGGGAAAATAAATAGAAGTATATCGCAACGTGATCGCTTCCATCACATTTTGTAAGTAGGTTTTGAAAGTAGCCAACACTTCTTTTTCATCTAGTTGATTACTCACAAAAATAGGGAGTCGCTCTATTTCATTTTTTTGAACATCTAGATAATGATTTGGGATTAGTTTTTTTATGCGATCATCCCAATCTTCTTCAGAGAGTAACCAATGTTCGTTAATGTTTAAAAATAGCGTAGCGTTAATTAATACTTTTTTTTCAGGGCTTATTTCTGGAGTTAATTGTAACGTATCTAAAATCAGTTTGTCTGACGACGAGATATAATAGTAATCTGTTCTTTTCCAGTAATACAATTGTCTCTCTGAAAAGAAATCAGTCATTAAAATCTTATATTCTTTAGAAACATAAAAAATAGCATACTTCCCAGTAAGTACTTCAAGCGATTTAAAGAAGTCTGTTTTAGATTGACATTTTACAAGGGTATCTGCAATTTCTTGATTTGTTGCTTCTGGTCGATACGGATCTATAGCAAACCCTAGAATGGCAATCGTGCAATTTTGCTTTTGTACTTCAACTTCGCTCAGTATAGACTTCTGCGTCACGATGTTCCTTGAATGCGTACACACTAAATCTTTATGATAAAAAACGGTATAGTCATCAATAACTAAGTTTGAAAATCCCTCCTCAGAAGTGAATTCTATAGAAGGGTCATTTGTGATGAAATATTGTTTTTTTTTCAAGGATTATTTTTGTTTTATGTGTGGTCTATAAGATACTGTATTACACTAATAATAAAGTTTCCTTACTTCATTGCCTTGATCACACATTCAGATTGCCATCCGTGGATATGATCTTTTTCTGTTGTAAAATCTATAATTTCTGTTTTAAAGTAAGCATCTTTTAATCGTGTATTTAATCCTTCTAAGGAGTAGATACGTACATGATCTTTCTGACCAAAGGCTTCGAGTCTTCCTTCTTCTGATGTAATACTATTATCTTCATAAATAGCTCCTTGCTTAAACGGAGTTTGTACAAGGCAAGTTCCTTTTGGTTTTAGAACACGATACAACTCAGCCATTGCTTTTGTGTCGTCAAGAATATGTTCTAGTACGTGATAACAAATAATGGTATCAAATGAGTTGTCAGGTGCTGCAATCGCTGTAATATCATACGAGTAATCTGCTATAAACTCATTTTCATAGTCAGTAGCTATATAGATAATATCAGGTGTTTTTTTTAGTATTCTGTATAATGCCCTTGGAGGTGAGAAATGCAGTGTTTTTCCAGAGAGTAAATGATTTTCTTTTAGGAGATGATACACTCTACGCGATCTACTTCGGCTGCCACAAATAGGACATAGTAGGTCTTCTTTTCCAATGGGAATAAATTTTTTAAGGCTTGCATCACATACATTGCAGGTGTATATACTCCCCCGATATTTAAAAGAAAATAATTTGCGAAGTATCAGTTCATTTCTAAGTAAAAATGATTTTGGGATGATTGACTTCGCTACTTTCTTTGTGAGTTGATACATAAAAAGAATTTACACCGTCCGTTGTACCACTTCAAAAATTTTATTATTATCACACTTTAAGGTCTTGGAAGGATACTTTAGTAATAACGCATAATCGTGCGTTGCCATTAAGATGGTATTCCCATTTTTATTGATGTCTTGTAGCACTTCCATAATCTCTACGCTGGTTTGAGGATCTAGGTTTCCTGTAGGCTCATCTGCAAGAATAAGTTCTGGATCATTAAGTAATGCCCTTGCAATTGCTACACGTTGTTGTTCTCCTCCAGAAAGCTGATATGGAAATTTGAAGCCTTTACTTTTCATTCCTACTTTGGAGAGCACATCTTCTATTTTTGCATCAATAGCAGTTTTGTCTTTCCACCCTGTAGCTTTAAGTACAAATAGCAAATTGTCTTTGACGGTGCGATCATTCAATAATTTAAAATCTTGAAAAACCACCCCTAATTTTCTACGTAAAAATGGAATTTGCTTCTCTTTTAACCCATTTAATGTAAATCCAACAATCTCTCCTTCTCCTTCTGTAAGCGGAAGATCACCATAGAGCGTTTTCATAAAACTACTCTTCCCAGATCCAGTTTTTCCGATGAGGTAGACAAAATCGCCTTTGTTAATAGTAATCTGTACATCAGAGAGAATCATGTTCTCTCGTTGATAGATGGCTGCGTTGCTAAGATGTAATACTGGATTTGACATATAGAATTAAAACTAACGATAAAAATAGATTAAATCTTATGAATTATACCAAAGTAAACTCTAAAATAACACGAATCATGTGTTTCTATCTCACTTTTATTTATAATAAAATAAAAGATAAGACACAATTCTTTTTTCTTGGTTCGTTTAGTTCTTTTTATAAGAATCGAAATAAAAATACAGGTTTTCTAATGATCACCGCACTTGAATCAAGTTTTTATAGGGAATGTTAGTTTTATACGCTTTCGCGAAAGCGTACTCATTACAACGCCCATAGAATAGTAGTTTGTTCTAAAATATGAAATTGTTATTTTCCTTCTTATAATTGCTACATCGTTAAATAGACTGTTTCTAAAATCTAGCAAGTCTATAGGATAAGCTAAACGTAATGTTGCTATATTCTGAATTTTGAAAAAGAAATTCATTTCCTAAACTATTTCTATTGGTATAATACCTAAACTCTGCACTTAATCGATCATAAGCGTATCCAGCTCCAATACCTAAAACTCCTGTAGCTTTAGAAGCAATAAAATCTTCGGCATCTTCATAAATAACTTCTGTATCATTACTGAAGTCTATAGAATAGTTGAGTCCTAGATAAAATTTAGAATTTTCAGAAAGTAAAAAATAATGTCTAACTCCAAAACCTGCATCGATACCCTTATATGATGCTTCATTAGATCGAGTAACGAATACATTAGAGCTTGGCACAAATACTTCGGTAGTTCTATCTGCCTCGTAACTTTGGTATCTAAAATCAAGAAATAACGCCCATTTTTGAGCATTAAATGGTAATAAATATTCAAACTCAATGCCTGGAACAAATCCAACGTTACTTCCAAAATCAACACTTCTTCTCATATTAGAATCTACAGAGAAATTAGTAAACTGTACTCCTGCAACCAACTTGATATTAAAAGAATTCTCTACTTTTTTAACAAAGGTCTTATTTGTAGCACTACCTGTGCATACACCATACGCAGTAAAATATTTTACAAGCGAAGACTGAGTGTATCGTAAGTTCTCTACATTAGGCATTTTTTTATCTGTGCAATTTACATCAGAAGCCAGTTGTTGTTTGTAAAAACTATTTTCATCTAGTTTTTTCTGAATATTTATATAGCGTTTATACACAAGTGTATATAAATTTTCTCCTGACTTATAAAAGAACGTAGTTAAATCAGAATCGGTATATCTATATAAAATGACATCATTCTCTACGAGTACTTTTAGAAATACAGTTTCTTCTTTAAACTCAGGTTCTCTACTATATCCTAAATTTTTTAAATCATTTGAAGATCTATCTATTTTTACTTGATGGCGTTCATATTTAAATACATTTGTAATACCAAATTCTTTGACTTCTTTTATAGAGAGGTTTTTTGAATCATCGCTAGCCATAGAGGCCTTAAATTCAAAATCAGTAGGATTATTTTTCCAATCAGAATTTTTAATAAAACCCTCGATATTTTCACCTGCATTATTGATGTAATATCCTTCTTCAAAAACTATTTGAGCATGTAAACTACTAATGAATAAACAGGCAAAAAACGATAAAATGTATTTCATGTAAATCTTTTTTATTTTTTAAGTGGCTCAAATATATAATTTTAATCTGTGTTAATGAGTAGTATAATGAAGCATATTCATAGTTGTATTTCCAATTGTTAATTTCCTTTTTAAAACTCTATATAATTATACGCCATTTCTCCCGTTATGCATAAAGAAGAAAAGTATCTTTGAATACCATAACAAACCCAATCTTAATACATCATATCAAAAACAATCTATATGCAGAAATTAATCACGGTGCTTACCGCATTTTTACTTTATACAAGTATACTCTCTGCACAGCAAACGGCTATTTACACAGACGATCTTGTAAAATACAACAAGGCATTATCGCTTTATAATAGTCAGCAGTATCTCGCAGCACAAACCTTATTTGGAGAAGTCAAAGACGAAACAAATGATACCACCATTCAAGGGGATTGTGCTTATTATATTGCAAATGCAGCTGTTCGTTTAAATCAACAAGGAGCCGATAATCTCATGCAAAGTTTTGTCAATGAATATCCGACAAGTACTAAGCGTAACTCAGCATATCTAGATGTCGCTTCTTTTTATTTTGATAATGGAAAATATGCCTATGCTCGTAAGTGGTATGATCTGGTTGATGAAGGAAGTTTGACAGGAAGCGCTAGAGAAACATTCGATTTTAATAATGGATATTCCTATTATAAAAGTAAACAATATGATCAGGCAAAAAAGTTTTTAAACCGTGTACGTGACTCTCAAAAGTATGGATCACAAGCCAAATATTACTTAGGATTCATGGCGTATGAAGGCGATGATTACCAAGAGGCAGATGAACTTTTTGACGCCGTAGAAGATAAAGAAGATTACAAAGAAGAACTCGCTTACTTTAAAGCCGATCTTAATTTTAAATTAGGAAAATTTGACCAAGCCATTGCCGAAGGGACCTCACAACTCCCTACAGCAAATCCAAAAGAAAAATCAGAACTCAATAAGATTATAGGGGAAAGTTACTTCAATCAAGAAAAGTATGCAGAAGCTTTACCGTATTTAAAAGAATACAAAGGAAAAAGAGGAAAGTGGAATAACACCGATTACTACCAGTTAGGATATGCCTATTACAAACAAGGCGATTATGAAAACGCGATCAATGAATTTAATAAAATTATAGATGGTAAAAACAGTGTCGCTCAAAACGCTTACTACCATCTAGCAGAATCCTATTTAAAAACAGATAAAAAGCAGCAAGCCTTAAATGCGTTTAAAAATGCGTCAGAAATGGATTTTGATGCAAAAATCAAAGAAGACAGTGGTTTGAACTATGCAAAATTGAGTTATGAGATTGGAAATGCCTACCAAACCGTTCCTCAAGTCCTTGCCAACTATATCAAGGAATATCCTAATACGCCCGCAAAAGAAGAGTTTGAAGCCCTTCTTATTGATTCTTATATTACGTCAAAAAACTACAAAGAAGCCTTGGTGTTATTAGAAAAAAATAACTCTTTTGAAAGTAAAGTAGCCTACCAAAAAGTAGCTTTTTACAGAGGTGTAGAGCTTTATAATGCTGGAAATTATATAGACGCCCAAGCCATGTTTAAAAAATCTTTAGAAGAACCTAGAGATGAGCAATTTGTCGCAAGAGCCACCTATTGGAATGCAGAGTCTGATTATGTATTGGGCAATCATAAAGAAGCAGTGATAGGCTATAAACAGTATTTGCAAAACAGCAACGCTACTGCAACACCAGAATATCAAGACCTCAATTATAATCTAGCATACGCTTATTTTTCTGATAAAGATTATGAAAATGCAGCGACATATTTTGAAAAATTCACAAAAAAAAATACAAACGACCAAGTCCGTCTCAATGATGCGTACTTACGCTTAGGCGATAGCCGTTTTATTTCTAGTAAATATTGGCCAGCCCTTGAAGCCTATAACAAAGCTATCGAAATCAATGTAACCGATAGTGATTATGCCACTTTTCAAAAATCAATGAGTTACGGATTTGTCAACCGAAATGCAGATAAGATTAATGGGTTGAAAAATTTCGCGCAAAGCTTTCCAAAATCAAGTTATAGAGACGATGCCTTGTATGAATTAGGAAACGTATATGTCTCTCAAGGAAATAACGATCAGGCGATTGCAGCCTATGATCAGCTGGTGCGTGAAGTCTCTGGAAGTTCGTATGTATCTCGTGCATTACTTAAAAAAGCATTGATTTATGACAATAACAATCAGTCAGATCAAGCCATTACGATTCTTAAAAAAGTAGCTGCCGATTATCCAGGTACGCCAGAAGCCCTACAAGCGGTCACCACTGCAAAACTTATTTATATAGACTTAGGACGTGTCAATGAGTACGGACAATGGGTGAGTACACTCGATTTTATAGATGTAGAAGACGCAGAGTTGGATGATGCCGCGTATGCTTCGGCAGAAAAACAATATTTGGAGAATAATGCGACGCAAGCCACACGTTTGCTGGATGAATACCTAGAAAGTTATCCCAACGGACAACATGCTTTGAAAGCCCATTTTTATTTGGGTCAACTCGCTTTCGCGAAAGCGGACTATCCCACAACCATTCCGCATTATCAGTTTGTGATCGCCAAAGAACGATCTGAATTTACAGAGCAAGCCCTCGCGCGGTTAGGACAAGTATTCTTAACCCAGAAAGCCTATGCAAAAGCAATTCCTGTTTTAAAACGCTTAGAAACAGAAGCCGATTTTCCACAGAATGTCATCTTTGCACAATCGAATCTGATGAAGTCTCACTATGAGCTAGAAAATTATACAGATGCCGTTACGTATGCAGAAAAAGTATTGACCAATACAAAAATCGATAATGCTGTAAAAAGTGATGCCCAAGTGATTATTGCAAGAGCTTCGATTAAAACAGGCGATGAAGATCGTGCAAAAACAGCCTATGCGAAGGTGCAAACCATCGCTACAGGTGCACTCGCTGCAGAAGCATTGTACTACGATGCCTACTTTAAACATAAAGCCAATGATTTTAAAGGATCCAATACGACTGTACAAGTACTAGCAAGAGATTATAGCGGATATAAGGAATTTGGTGCCAAAGGGCTTGTGCTTATGGCAAAAAACTTTTATGCTTTGGAAGACGCCTATCAAGCTACCTATATTTTGGAAAGTGTGATTACCAACTTTTCAGACTTTCCAGCTATTGTAAAAGAAGCACAGCAACAACTCGCTATTATTAAGACAAACGAAGCCAAGACCAACGCTTCTATAGAAGAAGGCGGTAACTAATTTTCATCAATCACAGACGTAATTTATTTATATATGATAGTTCATCACATCAAAACATATAAAACTATTTTTTTATTGGCTTTAGGGCTTGGCGTATCTCAAGTGAATGCTCAAGAAAAAGAAGAGAAGAAAGACAAACAAGACTTGGGGACAGAGGTAGTTAATGTAGTAAAACCCTATACGCCTACCATTAGTGATGCGTTTAAGGTAAAGGCTACTCCAAAGCTTAATGACTCAGTCAATACCACCAAAAAGAAAGTAACATACAGTATTTTTTCGGCACCAGTAGCTAGTACGTTCACGCCAGCCAAAGGAAAAGCAGCCGCGGTAAAGAAAGCACCTAAATTAAAATTGTATGATAATTATGCAACGATTGGCTTTGGTAGTTTTACCTCAGTCCTCGCAGAGTTTTATAGCAACTTCCAAATCAGTCGTACCGAAGATTTTGGGGTGTTCTTAAATCATAATTCATCACAAGGAGGTATTGATAATGTGAGAGTAGATGACTTTTTTTATGATACAAGACTTAACTTGAATTATGGCGCCAGAGAACGTGATTTTTCTTGGCGTACAGATTTAGACGTGCAACACCAAGTATTTAATTGGTATGGGATTTCACCTACCATTACAGATATGGGAGGAGTAGCTGGACCTATCCTTACAGATGACTTTGATGTAACCCATTCCTATCTCACAGGAGCTATCAATGGAAGTGTAGCTTTTAAAGATGCCATCTTTAAAGAAGGAAAAGCAACGGTTCGGTATCTTACAGACTCAGAAAGCAGTAATGAGCTACGTGCTATTATAAAACCAACGATAGAACTTCCTATTGCAGGAGAAAATATTACCACTGGATTTATTGTCGATTATGTAAACGGCAGTTTTGCCAATGATTTTTCTCCTAATATTGAAGAGACAAAACATAGTATTCTTAACGTAGGTGTGAATCCAAGTTTGGTGATTCTAAGAGATGATCTTACCGTTAATTTAGGGGTTGCTGGATTTGTAAGCATGGATAGTGAAAATAGCAACACCGATTTTTTTGTATATCCAAGAATAACAGCATCATATCGTGTTGTGAGTGATTACTTTATCGCCTATGCAGGATTAGAAGGAAACCTACAACAAAACAGTTATTACGATTTTGTACAAGAAAATCCTTTTGTAGCACCCTCTCTAGCCATTACCCCTACAGACCAACAATATGATGGATATCTAGGGATGAAAGGTAAACTTTCTAATAGCATCAGTTATAATTTGAGAGCCAATTACGTCGCTGAAAGTAATAAAGCATTGTTCATCTTTAATCCAGCGCAGGTAGCGTCATCAGTGGCATTTCTAAACGGAAACTCTTTTAGTATTGTATATGACGATGTAGAAACCTTAGGTGTTTTTGGAGAACTGAATTTTGATGTCAACAGCAACTTCAAAATGAAAATCAACGGACAGTTTAATTCTTACACAACCGATAACCAAGAAGAAGCATGGAACTTGCCAGAGTTGAGAGCTTCGGTATTTGCAGACTATCAAATCACACAACAATGGTTTGCAGGGATCAACTTATTTTTTGTGGGAGAACGCCAAGATCTTCTGTTTGCAAATGACCCAACTGATATTTTAGCACAACCACAAGTTGTGACATTGGATAGCTATCTAGATGCAAATGCACACGTAGGATACCGTTTTAATGATAGACTCTCAGCCTTTGGAAGAGTCAATAATATCTTAAATAGTGACTATCAAAAATGGGTAAACTATGAAGTACAAGGACTTCAAGGAATGATAGGGGCAACGTATAGGTTTGACTTTTAGATAGAAAGAAACACTTGTTTTACATAGATTTTAAAAAGGTTGCATCACTTTGTGAAAAAGGGACGCAACCTTTTCTAGATTTATGACTCTTTAGAGTGTATCACAAGAAAACAAATTTGAAACCCATGAAAAAACTAATTTTTATACTATTCGTAAGCCTATCACTTATTCAATGTAACTCAGATGATACTCTTGATTGTGGCACTGTATTATGCGTAGGGCCAGAATTCTTATTTGAATTTATAGATGCTGACACTGGTGAAAATATCTTAGAAGGCGCTTTTGATAATGGGGCACCAGATGGTTTTGTGATAACCATCGGAGATGACAATACTCCATTAACATTTGAACAAGATTACGGATTTACTTCAGGTCAGTTAAGTACTTTTAGGTTTACAGAGCAATTTCAAATTTCGTTAGAAAATGTGTTTGATGTTCAGATTGCATTTGACATTGAAGCCGTATCTGACGGTGGTTGCTGTCAAGATTATAATTATGAAAACGTAACGGTGACCAATGCCACTTTTACGCAGGTACAAGATAATACAACATTGATTTTACGTATCTTTATATAACCCCCAAAATATAAATCCATGTTACAGCGACGTATCGCCTTTTTATTCCTAGCCATTAGTTGCTTTTCTTGTTCCCAAGATGAAACACAAGAAACTAATAATGCCTGTGCTTTGGTAGATTGCATCTCAGTTAGTTTAAGATTAGAATTTGTTGCTGCCGATTCAGGAGAAGATTTATTTTCTAATGACACATTTGTTATCGATAGTTTACAAATCATTAATACCCAAACCAATCAAGCCATTAATTTCAATGCAGAAACCCTCGGGTCAGGCGATAGAACCGTAGTTGTACTTCCTACATTTATGGAAAGTAGTACTTTAGAAAGCTATCAAATCTCGATTCCAAATGTATTTGAAGTCGCTTTCAGCTTTTCTGTCGAAGCTATTTCTGATCCTTGTTGTCTTGGGAATGTATATTCAAACGTAGCCGTAAATAGCGACAGTGTAACCATTGAAAACACAAACTTCGGAACCTACAGATTACTTTTTTAAAATTGTTTTGATCCTATTGTATACCAGCTAGGTTTTGTATTTTAGTGCAAAATCTTTCTTATGCGAATCTTTACTTTTTTACTCCTACTTACGTTTACAATCTCTTGTACTACAAAACAAGAAGTAGACCTTATTGTTGTCAATGCAACGGTATATACGGTGAATGACGCTTTCGCGAAAGCGGAATCCTTTGCCATCAAAGACGGAAAATTTGTCGCTGTAGGCACCACACAAGAAATTACAGAAGCCTATACCGCCCCAGAAGTTGTGGATGCTTTTGGAAAAACGGTCTTGCCAGGACTCATTGATGGACACTGTCATTTTTACGGATTAGGTCAAAATCTGCAAGTCGTAGATCTTGTCGGTACAACAAGTTATGATGAAGTGTTGGAGCGGGTGTCCGCTTTCGCGAAAGCAAACCCAGCCACTACCTTCTTAAGAGGAAGAGGATGGGATCAAAACGACTGGGACGTTAAGGAATTCCCTACCAAAGAAAAACTAGATGCCTTATTTCCAAATCTACCGGTGGCATTAGAGCGTGTAGATGGTCATGCCTATCTAGTCAATCAAAAAGCCTTATACCTTGCAAGAATTACCGAAGCAACCACTGTAGCCGGAGGAGAAATTGTCAAAGAAGATGGAAAGATTACAGGTGTATTGGTAGACCGACCGCAAGAACTAGTAGACGCTGTCATGCCAAAAGCAAGTAGATCACAAAATATAGCATCCCTAAAAGGGGCGCAAGAAGTATGTTTCTCCTACGGATTAACTACGGTAAATGATGCAGGACTCGATAAATCTATTATCGAGTTGATCGACAGTCTACAAACGGCTGGCGATTTAAAGATGCGTGTCTATGCTATGATTAGTAACAAACCAGAAAACCTAGATCATTATTTAACCTCAGGAAAAGTAAAAACAGACTATCTCAATGTACGTTCTGTAAAAGTATATGGAGATGGCGCTTTGGGTTCTAGAGGTGCTGCTTTAAAAGAACCGTATACTGATAAAGACGGACATTTTGGAGCAATGATTACACCAGTGTCAGAAATTCAAAACCTCTCAAAGCGAATTGCAGGAGCTGGTTTTCAAATGAATACCCATGCGATAGGGGATAGTGCTAATGTAGTGGTATTAAGAGCCTACAAAGAAGCCTTGCAAACTATAGAAGACCCACGATGGAAGGTAGAACACGCACAAGTAGTTTCTCAAGGAGATTTTGATTTTTTTAATCAAAAGATTATTCCATCCGTACAACCGACACACGCCACCAGTGATATGTATTGGGCAGAAGATAGAGTAGGAGCAGCACGTATTAAAGGGGCGTATGCCTTTAAAGATTTATTAAATAAATCAGGGATTGTCGTTTTAGGAACTGATTTTCCTGTAGAGCAAGTCAGCCCATTTTATACGTTTTATGCAGCGGTAGCTCGTAAAGATTTAAAACAATACCCAGAAGGCGGGTATCAAATGGAAAATGCCCTTACCCGAGAAGAAACCTTAAAAGGAATGACGATATGGGCGGCCTATTCAAATTTTGAAGAAGGGGAAAAAGGAAGCATTGAAACAGGAAAACTCGCTGACTTTATTATCATGGATCAAGATATTATGACCGTAGACGAAGACAAAATCCCCAACCTAGAAGTCAAAGCGACTTATGTTGGTGGAGAGAAGGTGTATGGGGAGTGAGATTGATTTTTTTGGAATGAATAAAGATGAAAAAAAAGCAAAAAAGTTTTTATTTTACTTAGGCTATGATAATATTGATTTTGAGCCTAGAGGTCGTTATACTTTCCCAGATTTTTCCATAGGAAAAATTGGAGTTGAGGTTAGAAGATTAAATTATCAAATAGAAGTAGACGGAAAATTTGTTGCTTTAGAGGATTTTAAGGAAAGCTTTTTGAAAAGGATGCGTTTATTTCTAAATGAATTTGACACAGGATTAAATCATTGCTTAAGAGCCTCTGTTGCTTACAAGAGGCCCCTAAAACCTGATAATATATTTTACAAAAACCTTGAGGAATCTATTAAAAACACAATAGAGCATAAGATATTTGGTGAAAGTGTTTCAATTGAGTCTAATTTTAGTTACACTTTATACGAGTCACGTGATGATCAAGATACTAATATTTATTTAGGGGGTTGTAGTGATAAAGATGAAGGTTGGGATATTACAAAAAAAAGATATCAAGCTCTTCAAATTGCTATTCGTGAAAAAGAAAAAAAACTACTAGATAATTTAGATTCAATCTCTTTTGAAAAGAATTGGTTGATTTTAGTCGATTATATATTCAGTAGGGTTGATAAAAATACTCTTATTGATTTAGGACAGTACCCAAAGCTATCATCTAGTTACGATAAAATTTTTCTTATTTCGAGATTTGATAGTAAAGGAATAGAATTAAACTACAAAAGGCTTATAATTTGACACCCCAAGATCATCTCATAGAACTCGCACATTATAAAATGCCTTTTGGTAAATACAAAGGGTATTATCTTGTAGATGTGCCTGAGTATTATTTTGTGTGGTTTAAGCAAAAAGGATTTCCAGAGGGAAAACTAGGACGTTTACTTCAAGAAATGTATGAGATCAAACTCAACGGACTAGAACCCATGATTAAGAAAGTACAACGTACCTATCCAAGACCTTCAAATTTGAGATGAAATGATCTCCGTAAATGAGAGTGTTTTTATAGAAAATGTATCTAAATCTATAGCGCTAGAATTGCTTCTAAAGTCCTTTATGTATAATAAAAATAGCAGGGCGTTTATGAAGATTCGGCATATTTTCTTTCCAGTAACTCGCTGGCTTTGTAAGTATAAATTCAGTTGGCAGGGTAATATCACATGCCACGCAGATACGGGTATCTGCATGTACCGAACTTACGATGTCTTGTAACATTTTATCATTGCGATACGGTGTTTCTATAAACAATTGTGATTGACCTGTATCAAATGACAGTTTTTCGAGACGCTTTAATTCCATTTTGCGTTGTTTTTGCTCGATGGGTATATAGCCGTTAAACGCAAAATTTTGCCCATTCATACCACTACTCATCATCGCCATCAAAATAGATGATGGTCCCACCAGCGGCACCACTTGAATCCCTTTTTGATGTGCAATTTTCACCACATCAGCTCCTGGGTCTGCAATGCCTGGTACTCCCGCTTCAGAAAGTAAACCAACAGAAACTCCTTCAAAACAAGGATCTAAGTAGGAGGGAAGTTCCAACTCATCCGTGTACTTATTGAGAAGCTTGATCTGTAATTTAGGTTGAGACTTTCCTGGCGAAATCGCTTTGATAGATCGCCTTGCTGTTTTTTCGTTTTCAACAATATAATGATCGACCAATTCTATGACTTTCTTTACAGATAGCGGAATCACCTCAAGAGCACTTGTTTCTCCTAAAGTTGTTGGAATCAGATATAATTTACCTAGCGCTTGGGGCTCACTCATAGGATTTTTTATTTTATAATTAGTTTCTGGGTATATCCAGAAGTTTCTAGTTGTGCAAGATAGATACCAGATGTCAAATCTCCGATACGTATGGTTGTTGTAAGGCTTTCAATCGATTGTGATTTTACAAGTTTTCCTGTGATATCAAAAATTCGTAGCGTATCTGTGTTAGTAAGCTGGGTTAAGACTATATTTAATACGTCTGTTGCTGGGTTAGGATAGATGCTTATTGAATTTTCTTGATCAAAGGTGTCAGCACTTAATAAGTCGGCATCAACAACTCTATATACTGTTCCAGCAAGACCAGAAATATATAATTCTTTGTTGATGTCCTCTCCAAAAGTGACAAATGAATTTCCGCCAAATTGTTCACTATATGTAATCTCTGCAGGCGTAGAAGCATCTATATAAGCAATCTCATTACTACACGTATCTGCAAAGAAATACAAGCCCTGCATTGTAGGAAATTGAGCACCTCTATAGACATAACCTCCCACAATAGAACATTTAGCGGGGCCATTACCACTATGAAAATATTGCGCTACAGGAAATGTAAGTTCGCTGTCATCAGGACAATTTGATGTATTAAAAGGACTATTCCCTTCATAACAACGCCATCCATAATTATGACCGCCTCCAATACCACGATCTACTTCTTCTATTTGATTTTGTCCCACATCGCCTATCCACATTGCTCCCGTTTCATCATCAAAAGAAAAACGAAAAGGATTACGCAGTCCTAAGTCCCAAATTTCGGGTCTAAAACTGCTATTGCTTACAAATGGATTGGTATCTGGAATGGCATACTCCAAGCCAGCATCTTGATTATCGACATCTATACGGAGTATTTTACCTAAAAGGATTCCAGGATTTTGGGCTCTATTTCCAGGATCTCCACCACTTCCTCCATCGCCTAAAGCAATATATAAAAAACCATCCTCTCCAAAAGCGAGACCACCACCATTATGGTTTGAAAATGGTTGATCTACTTCCAAGAGGGGGAATTCAGAATTCGGATCTGCAATATCAGGATCGCTCGTTACAGTAAATCTTGATATTTGCGTGTCCCCATTATTTTGTGTGTAATGCACATAAAAGAAACCATTAGTTGCATACTCTGGGTGAAACGCAAGTCCTAGAAGTCCTTGTTCAAATCCGCTATCATTCACAGGAATCGAAATAAACGGCGTACTGTTTACGGTATTATCACTATTTATGATCTGGATCGCACCTGATTGTTCTACAATAAAGAGACGATCGTCACCTGCATTTTGAATATCTACAGGATTGTCAAAACCAGAAGCAACTTCTAAAATAGCAATGTCGGGGGTTTGGCCATAGGAAAGATATGTAGCCAAAAATAACGTCAGTAGGATTTTAAATTTTTTCATAGGATTATAGAATTAGGATTATAGTTTTTCTAAATATACAAAATCTGGAGTCAAAAGATGACTAGGTGTGTCGCTGTTTTATGACGTCACAGGCTTCATCTAGCATCGCATAAACCTGCTCAAAGCCATCATCACCACCATAATAGGGATCTGGAACATCTACTTTCTCTCCAGGAAATAGCGTGTCTAGAATCATAGACACTTTTGCCCGATCTTCTTTGCTTTCGGCAAGGGCTAGTACATTTTCTAGATTAGAACTATCCATGACATAGATGTGATCAAAATTTTGATAGTCCAAACTTGTGAATTGTCTTCCTCGTAGACCAGAAATATCAATACCATATTTTTTAGCAACAGCAACACTTCGTTTATCTGGTGGATTCCCTACATGCCAATTCCCTGTTCCTGTCGAATCAATAGTAAATTTATTGATATCCAATTTGTTACGTAAGATTCCTTCGGCGAGTGGTGAGCGACATATATTGCCAAGGCATACCATGAGGATCTTGGTTTTGTTCATAGCGATTCGTTTTGGGAATACTAAAATAGGGAATGTTACGCTTTCGCGAAAGCGTACGAAGGCAGAATCCTATTTTAATGTTGACGTAAAGAAGGTATAATCAAGTCACTTACAATCTTGAATGGAAGTTTATCTTCCTGCGAATTATAAGCACCTCCTGTAAAAACAATAACCATATCTTGCTCAGGAAAGATCATAATATATTGTCCGCCATTTCCTGTCGCTAACGTTGCGTTGGTGCGTTTTCCTTGATGAATAAATGGAAATTGCCACCATAAATAGCCATAATCAATCCCTGTGATTTGGGTATGTATGCTAGTGGAAGTTGTGATCCATGACTCAGATACGATCTGTTGTCCCTCCCAAAGTCCCTTTTGGAGGATGAGTTTACCAATTTTTGCCATATCTCTAGGGGTCATATACAAGCGCTTTCCTGATGAGATAATTTCTTTATCCGTTGTGGTATGTCCTCGTTGAATGTTGCTGATTCCCAAAGGATCAAACAAGTACCTTTTAGTGAACGCGTCTAATGACATGCCAGAAGCTTGCGCTATAATTTCGGCAGCAAGTACCGTTCCCATAGAGCAATAGAGAGCAGTTTTGCCAGGTTCTCTATCCATCGGAAGATCTAAGGTATATTGTAACCAGTCTTTCTTTTTATAGACACGATCTTCCTGTCCTTTTGATTTTTTATCCCAGTCATTACAGTCTAGCCCCATGCTCATGGTGAGTAAGTGTTTGATGGTAATATTGTCTTTTCGGGGATCGAGGTTTTTTTGAGGAACAGGCGTTTTTAAATATTTGAAGATTAGGTCATCTTCACTTTCTATAAAACCTTTGTCAATGGCAATCCCCATGAGTATTGATTTGATACTTTTATTGACAGACCGTAAATCGTGTACGATATCATAAGAATAATCCTGATAATATTCTTCAAAAACTAGATGTTCATTCTTGATAATAAGTACGCTATGAATTTTGTGATCTACATTTGCTAATTGTTGAAAACCTTTATAAAGTAGGGTAGTATCGATCTGTTGTGATAACAAATCACTCGTTTTCCAACCATCGGAATATGTAGTTGGGACTGTGTAGAAATACGATTGTTGTCCGAAACATAAGAAAGGGAGGAGCGTAGATATAAATATGAATAAGATTTTACGATTCATGTTTCAACAAAACTAAAAGTATAGTATGAAAACTCATTCTAAAATACCAATGAATTTTTGAAAAGAATATAAATAAAACATAAAACGGTCAAATGTATTTGCATTTGACCGTTTTAATATGAATTAGTATACTGTACTTAGACAGTCAACTTTTTATTTAAATCTTCTACGTATTTACGAAATTGTTTGTCTGTAGAAGCGAGGTTATCTACGGTTTTACAGGCGTGTAATACAGTCGCATGATCGCGTTGTCCAATTTGAGATCCGATACTTGCCAGCGATGCTTTGGTTAATTTTTTTGCAAAGAACATCGCCAGTTGTCTTGCTTGTACGATATGACGTTTACGTGTTTTAGATTGTAAAGTATCTACATCCATTTGGAAATAATCAGAAACGATTTTTTGAATATAATCGATGGATACTTCACGTTTGGTATGCTTCACATAATTATCTACAATCTTCTTAGCAAGATCCAGCGTGATTTCTTTTTTATTGAAAGACGAATGTGCAATTAATGAAATGATCGCACCTTCAAGTTCACGGATATTGGTCTTGATATTATTTGCTAAGAACTCTACAATTTCCTCTGGCATTTCCACACCATCTTGATAGAGTTTGTGTTTGATGATCGAGATGCGGGTTTCAAAACCAGGATGTTGCAACTCAGCTGATAATCCCCATTTAAAACGAGATAATAAGCGTTGTTCTATATCTTGCATATCTACAGGAGCCTTATCACTGGTAAGAATCACCTGTTTCCCATTTTGATGTAAATGGTTAAAGATATGGAAGAATACGTCTTGTGTTCCTGCTTTTCCGCTTAGTAACTGAATATCATCTACAATCAGCACATCAATTACTTGGTAGAAATGAATAAAATCATTTCTGTTATTCTTTTTAACGGATTCTATATATTGTTGTGTAAACTTCTCTGCAGAGATGTATAATACTGTTTTGTCTGGATATTGATCTTTGATTTGTACTCCAATAGCATGTGCTAAATGTGTCTTTCCTAGACCAACACCTCCAAATACAAGTAATGGATTAAAAGAAGTTCCTCCAGGTTTATTAGCCACCGCCATTCCCGCTGAACGGGCAAGACGATTGGAATCTCCTTCTAAGAAATTATCAAAATTATAATTAGGATTGAGTTGAGATTCTATTTGTAGATTACGGATTCCAGGAATTACAAACGGGTTTTTTAACTCAGGATTTTTGTTTTTAAAAGGTGCGTCTACATCTTGAGATTTTAAAGAAGATCTATTGGCACTAGGGATTTTTTCTGTGAACGGTTGATTGTTACCATAGGTGTTTTCCATTTTGATGACATACACCAGCTTTGCGTTCTCTCCTAGTTCCTTATTGAGAGCAACTTTTAGAAGCTTTACATAGTGTTCTTCTAGCCATTCATAGAAAAACTTACTGGGTACTTGTATGTTAAGTGCGACGTCAGTAAGCTTTACAGCCTTGATAGGTTCAAACCACGTTTTATATGCTTGGGGTGTAATATTGTCCTTTATAAAAGACAAACAGTTCTCCCATACAGATTGCGCAGTTCTACTCATTAGTTGTTAATTAGTTTGGTTGTTAGTTGTCTTTAGAAGGTTAAAAATTTTTCAATTATGAACATAATTGCTCCCCCTTTTAACCTGTAGCAAATATGTGAACAATTTTTTGAATAAAAAAACAACTTAGGGGTTGTTTTTCGATTAATTTTTGTGCATACTTAGCATCTTTTAAAACTACAAAAAAAAACCGAGTCATTCCTTGAAAACACATAATTCTTTTATTAAAGTTCGATACGCAGAGACAGATCAGATGGGCATCGTGCATCATGGTAATTACCCGCAATATCTTGAGATAGCGAGACTTGAATGGCTAGATGGCTTAGGGATTTCCTATAAATCCATGGAAGAAAATGGTGTCTTTTTGCCTGTTTATTCTTTAAACATTATCTACAAGAAATCGGCGCAATTTGATGATTTGCTTACGGTTGCTGTAACCCTACGTAATTTACCTACCGTTCGCATCATTTTTGACTATAAAATTTATAATCAACATGATGAATTGTTAACAACTGCAAGTACAGAATTAATTTTTATGGATGCCAAAAAAAATAGACCTATAAGATGTCCTGCTTATATTCTCGATAAACTACAAGATTAAGTATCTTCTTTTTTGATTTTAACACCGTAGATATTTTTTACAAGTACACTTTTTTGCTTAAAATCTTTCTTTCTAATGGCGAGTGTATACTCGCAGGCAAGTGCTGATTTTTGATCAATAATTCGAATGTTTTGTTCCTTGATGACGCGCATGACTTTATTCATAAGCGCATATTCAAAAGTAATCGTAAACTCAATATCAATAGTTTTTTCTATTATTTTTGCTTCTTCTAGGGCGAGTTGTGCTGCAGTACGATACGCATTAATCAAGCCGCCGACGCCTAGTTTTGTCCCTCCAAAATAACGAACAACCACAACAAGCGTGTTGGTAAGTTCATAGGCTTGTAATTGTCCGTGGATAGGAGCTCCCGCACTATTGGAAGGTTCCCCGTCATCATTGGCTCTATAGCGACTGTAGTCATTTCCAAGCACCCACGCATAACACCAATGACGTGCCTGATGGTGTTGTTTTTTTAAATCTTCAATATATTCTTTGACCTGATCTTCGTCTTCTATTGGAAAGGCATATCCATAAAACTTACTATTCCGATCCTTAAACAGTGCTTCGGGTGATGGTTTTGTAATAGTTTTATAGGTGTCTTTCATTTTTTGCTATTGATTGTATGCGTTGTGAGTACGCTTTCGCGAAAGCATACTATACCTTTTTGCAAACCTGCCTGTTCGGCGCACAGGAACGTAGTATATCTTTTCACGAAAGTGAAACCAATATAATAGAAATCACCGCAAGGGCAATACCAATCCAGTTTTTAAGCTGTAATTTTTCTGTAAATAGCGCAATTCCTAGCAAGGTAGAAATCATTACTATCCCTACATTATTCATGGTAAAAATCGTCGAACTTTCGAAAGCGTCATTTCGTAAGGCTTTTACCAGAAAATACATAGAACCGTAGTTGGGAACTCCTAAGCAAATCCCTGCAAGGATATTTTTGGTACTAAATGTAAAACGCTTTCGTAGGAGTTGACTTCCTATAATAAGGAGCCCTATCATCCCAGCGGTACCAAAAACGGTTGTCAAAAATATAGGGAGATTGCCCGTACTGAGATACTTTTCCTCAATATATTTGATGCTAACATCTATAATTCCACTTCCTAAAAAAACGAGTGCAGGAAAAATAAGGTCTGTTTTTTTAAACGGAATGCCATTTTTAGATTTTACAGAAGCAAGGTAAACCGCTATCAATGCGATGATAATACCGCTTGCTTTTAAGATCCCTAATGACTCCTTGTAATAAAGAATCCCAAAAAGGATAGGAATAACCACACTCATTTTAGTCGCCACGGAAACTACCGAAAGTCCGCTACGCTGAGTAGTGATTGCCATTAGATTAAAAATGAGAATAAATAAAAACCCCAAAGCGACGGCACCCAAAAACCAATCCTGTTGTGGGATAACATCTGTAGTGATTCCGCCTTCAGACAGAAATAGACCTAGAGTGCTCGCTGTCAAATAATTAAAAACAATCGCCTGTAAGGTGTTGATTTTAAAACGTGCAAATAATTTGAACACCACAAAAATCACACAAGACGAGGCAATGCTGAGCAGTAGGTATATCACGAGTGGTTATTTTTGTAGGTGGTAAGTGTATCTCCTTTGAGATCCTGAGATTTAGATAGGCTCTTTTGTTCTTGAGTAAGGACAGGTGCTTTCGTTCCTTTTCCAAACGTAGTGGTTCCTGTAAATACGCGGGCTTCATCCCAAAGATCAGCATCTATAAAACGTTGCAATGTGTTGGCGCCTCCTTCTACGATGACCGATTGTATTCCTTTTTCATAAAGAATACGTCCAATCTCTTTGGGGTCTTTTGATGCGATGACAACGGTTGCTGCTTGCTCATTAAAAACAGCAGCTTCTTTAGGCAAATCTCCTCGTTCGTCAAGCACCACTCGTAGAGGAGAGTTGCCATACCAATCTCTTGTCGTGAGTGATGGATTATCTGCCAATACCGTTTGCGCTCCGACGAGAATCGCTTGCTCTTCACTCCGCCATTTATGCACGAGTTGTCTGGAATACAGATTGGTAATCCAAACGGGTGCTATTTTATCCCTTTCTGTTGGGGCGATAAAACCATCTACCGTTTCTGCCCATTTCAATAAAATATACGGTCGCTTTCTCTCGTGAAACGTAAAGAAGCGTTTATTCACTTCATAACATTTGGATTCCAAAACACCTACCGTTACGTTGATACCCGCCTTCATCAGTTTCTTGATACCACTACCAGCTACTTTTGCATGAGGGTCTATAGTACCGATCACTACTTTTGGAATCCCCGATGCAATCACAAGATCAGCACAAGGCGGTGTTTTGCCATAATGGCTACAAGGTTCTAAGGTCACGTATAGCGTCGCTTTTGCAAGAAGTTCTGGCGTGTGTGCTTGCACATACGTAATCGCATTCACTTCAGCATGATTGCCTCCGTAAGCACTCGTATAGCCTTCGGCAATAATGAGATCATCTACCAAAAGAAGTGCCCCTACAGAAGGATTGGGCATCGCGCTTGGGAGTCCATTTTTCGCTAAATCTATACAACGTTTTATATACTTTTCGTGTATCTTCACACCGCAAAAATAGAACTATAACTTTCGATGAGCAAACCTATTATTCGCCCAATTGAAAAGGCAGACAATGAGCAAGTTGCTGCCGTTATCCGTAAAGTACTTGTAGAATTAGGAGTTCCTAAGGTGGGAACTGCCTATGCAGATACCGCATTAGACCAGATGTATGAAACGTATGATACTCCAAAAGCCCGTTATTTTGTGGTGGAAGATCAAGGTACATTGATTGGCTGTGCAGGCATAGCACAACTTGACAATTATGACGGGAATGTATGCGAACTCCAAAAAATGTATTTTCTCGAAGAAGCCAGAGGGAAGGGTATTGGAGCGCAAATGATGAGCACTTGTCTCGATACGGCTCGTGATTTTGGATATGACCAATGCTATATAGAAACCATGCCGTATATGGAAGCTGCACAAAAACTATATACCCGTACAGGATTTCGCTATATAGACGGTCCGATGGGAGATACAGGACATTTTTCATGTCCCGTACACATGCTTATTGATTTGTAAATCAGTACACTTTCGTGAAAATAAAAGATCTCCGCTCCACTTTTGAAACTCGTTTACGGGATCACTATCCGTTGGAAGAAATTCAAAGTTTCTTTCAAATTGCTATGGATCATTTTCTGAAATATAGCCGAATGGATCTTGTTCTAAGATTAGAAGAAGAACTTGCGGAAGCAACTGTTCAAAATATGCATCGTGTAGTCAGTCGATTAGAAAAACACGAACCCATCCAATACATTATAGGTACCACCGAATTTTACGGATTGCCTTTTAAAGTCACCCCAGACACCTTAATTCCAAGACCAGAAACCGAAGAGTTGGTCGATTGGATTGTTGAAGATGAGAAGGAGCGGGAAGAAGTGAGTGTGGGGAAAGAAAATGAAGAAGAGAGTTCTAGAAGACAGAAAAAAGAGAGAAAAGAAGAGATAAAAGAGAGTGAAGAAAATGGGAATGATCAAAATGATAGCTATCAAAGCAAGCAGAAATTAGTCTCCATTTTAGATATTGGTACAGGTTCAGGGTGTATAGCTGTGAGCCTTGCAAAGCATCTGGCGAATGTGGAGGTGACTGGGTATGATATTTCACAAGACGCATTACAAATCGCTTCAGAAAATGCTGTTGCAAATGAGGTTGCGGTTACTTTTAAACAAGTAGACATCTTACAAGCAGAGAAGCTAGAGCCTTCTTTTGATATTATTGTGTCCAATCCTCCGTATGTACGTGAACTCGAAAAAGAAGAAATACAGTCGAATGTATTGGATCACGAACCACATACGGCTTTATTTGTTTCAAACACAGATCCGTTGATTTTTTACCGTACCATTGGGCAATTGGCTTTTGATAACTTATCAGGAAACGGTTGGTTATTTTTTGAAGTCAATCAGTATCTTGGTAAAGAAACCGTTCAACTCCTTAAAGACATTGGATTTACTAGCGTGCAATTACGTAAGGATATCTTCGGTAATGACCGGATGATCAAGGCTTGTAAGTAAGGCTTTGGGTTTGTTGATATGCATTTTTACAGACTAATTTAATTTTCGCTTTAAGCGAAAAAAAGACAAAGCCATTAGATAATTATAAACATCATTTTTAGATTCTGAAAATAACAAAATAGAGAACTCATGACAACTATAAAATCGATTTGTGTATTCTGCGGAAGCAGTGAAGGCAATGATATCCACATAGAAGAACAAGCCAAAGAATTAGGTGCGTATCTAGCCAACCACGATATCACATTGGTGTATGGTGCGGCGAAGATTGGTGTGATGGGACAGGTGGCACAAGCAAGTTTAGACCATAAAGGAAAAGTGATTGGAGTAATTCCTGAATTTCTAAAGCTTAAAGAAGTGGTTCATCTCGGATTAACGGAGTTAATTACCAACGAGAATATGCACCAACGTAAAATGACCATGCAAGAAATATCTGATGGTTTTATTACACTGCCAGGTGGTTTTGGAACTTTGGAAGAGCTTTTTGAAATCATTACGTGGAGTCAGTTAGGACTGCATCAAAAACCGATAGGCCTCTTAAATATCAATGGTTTTTATGACGATTTACTAAAAATGCTGGAGCACATGGTACGGAGAGGTTTCTTAAAAATGGAAAACTACGAACTCCTCATCGTCGATACGTCTGTGGAGGGACTTATTGCAAAAATGCAAGCCTACACACCACAACCCGTTCCTAAGTGGCTAAAAGGAGATTTGACGTAAAGAAAAGTTTTAAAGCTATTGATTTTGTGTATTTTAGTGATAATTTTGTATGTTTTGCAGACACTCTATTGATGTGCGTCGTTGTAATCTGATTATTCATTATAATAGGCACTTTAGTAGATTAGACCATCTTTTAATAGGGTATATTTGCATTTAAATATTAAAATTAAAGCATTTAAATAGGCATTTTAAAGTGTTTGAATACCTTAAAAAGTATCTCAAAAATTACTACTTTGTGGTTTATAAAAGAATAAAAAAACCTACCAAATAGGTTGCTTTCCTGTATTCCGACAGGCAGGCGCGAAAGCATATAATTAATGACTATAGAACAGCAAATTACATCGCTACGTAAAGAACTTCAGCAACATAATCATAGCTATTATGTGCTAGATAATCCGACTATTTCAGACTTTGAGTTTGATCAAATGCTGAAACAATTACAGGCTTTAGAAGCTGCACATCCCGAATTTGATGATCCTAATTCTCCATCCAGAAGGGTAGGAGGGGATGTTACCAAAAACTTTAATACCGTTGTACACGAGCATCGTATGTACTCTTTGGACAACTCTTATTCAAAACAAGATTTAGAAGATTGGGAAGTTCGCGTAAAAAAGCAAGTCGATGGCGATGTTTCTTATACTTGTGAATTAAAATATGACGGTGCTTCTATAAGTCTTACCTATGAAAATGGCGAATTAAAACAGGCGTTAACCAGAGGCGATGGTTTTCAAGGAGACGACGTGACTACCAATGTAAAAACTATTAAATCGGTACCCTTAAAATTAAAGGGCGATTATCCTCCTAAGTTTGATATACGCGGAGAAATTGTGTTGCCTTGGGATGGTTTTCATAAAATGAATGAAGCCAGAGAAGCAGAAGGGTTAGAGTTATATCGGAATCCTAGAAATACCGCTTCAGGAAGTCTCAAATTACAAGACAGCGCCGAAGTTGCCAAACGACCTTTGGACTGTTTATTATACAATATTACAGGGAATAATTTAGGAATTACCAGTCAGATGGAGAGCTTAGAAAAAGCCAGAGCATGGGGCTTTAAAGTGCCTGATGCGTCTCAACTGACTCACAATATAGATGAAGTATTAACTTTTATCAATCATTGGGATACTGCACGTCATACGTTGCCTTATGAGACGGATGGTGTGGTGGTCAAAGTGAATAGTTTACAACAACAAGAAGAGTTAGGCTATACCGCAAAAGCTCCTCGTTGGGCAATGGCATACAAGTTTAAAGCCGAACAAGTGTCTACCCGCTTACGCGAAATTACCTACCAAGTGGGTCGCACGGGAGCGATTACACCGGTAGCAAACTTAGAGCCTGTAGAACTAGCTGGAACGACGGTAAAAAGAGCGTCTTTACACAATGCAGATCAAATAGCAAAACTAGATATCCGGGAAGGCGATGAGGTTTTTGTAGAAAAAGGAGGAGAAATCATCCCAAAAATCATCGCTGTTGATTTGACTAAAAGACCTGTGTTGTCTCTCCCAACTTCTTATATCACAGAATGTCCAGAATGTGGGACGCCACTGGTGCGTACAGAAGGCGAAGCGCAGCACTATTGTCCGAATGAAGTAGGATGTCCTCCGCAAATTATAGGAAGGATTCAACATTATATTTCGCGTAAAGCATTAGATATAGAAGGACTTGGTGGAGAGACGGTCGCTTTACTCGTAAAAGAAGGCTTAATTAGCAGTTACGCAGATTTATACCTGCTCACGGTCGAGCAATTGTTACCCTTAGAACGAATGGCTCAGAAAAGTGCCGAAAATTTAGTACAAGGTGTACAAGCATCTACGGCAATTCCTTTTGAGCGTGTACTCTTTGGTTTAGGAATTCGCTATGTAGGAGAAACGGTAGCAAAAAAACTTGCCAAGCATTATAAGAGTATAGATACAATTGCTGCTGCTTCAGAAGAAGATCTGGTGAATGTTGACGAAATAGGGATCAAAATTGCAGAAAGTGTGGTGGCTTTTTTCGCGAAAGCGGAAAACAGAGAATTGATAGAACGATTAAAAGCGTATGGAGTTCAACTTGAAATCTCAGCAGAAAAATTAGCAAATCAATCAGATGTATTGCAAGGAAAAACGTTTGTGGTATCTGGTGTTTTTGAAATGCCTCGTAACGAGTTGAAAAAATTAATAGAAGACAATGGCGGAAAGGTATCCAGCTCGATCTCTTCAAAAACGTCCTTTTTGGTAGCTGGAGAAAATATGGGGCCGAGCAAACTAGCAAAAGCAGAAGGATTAGGCATCACCATGATTTCTGAACAAGAATTTTTAAACTTACTTTAATCGAAAATAGATCATACATACACGGGAAAGTGTACAGGACTTTAGCGATTGTAGTGGCCGTACTTTTGATCTTTGCCACTATGGTTTTTGATATAGAGTACACGTTTTTTATTTTATCTACTGTTTGCGTTATTTCTTTTTTTATATCATTACAAAGTTACTGGGGATTTTAATGTATATTTCCTGATCTATTTGGTCTCTGTGACGTTTGCTGAAATAGGATTTATGCTTGGTTTTTCTGAGAATATTAATGTGTTGTCATTTCTCAATCTTGTAAGTCAAATTTGTTTTTTAATTTTGTTAAAACCTATAGTGAAAGTGAAGCTTAAAAGCTTTAGTAATCATAACTTAACAGAACTGATTATAAGCTTTTTGGGATTGAGTTATATTTTAGGATATGTACTTTATTTAGTTTTTCCTTTAATACCAGATTTTACTCTTTTTTTTCCTTCACTAATAGCGTTCTTTATTACTATAATATTATGTACGGGGATTCCATTTTTTAATAAACATCCAGATAATATTATGTTGTGGGGTGTAGGAATAGGTTTGATTGCTGAAATGTGCTGTAGTTTTATTTTTGAGTATGTATCAGACCATAGAGCATACATTGTCATGTCTCATATTTTTGGAGCGTTTTTAGAAATTGTATTTGCTATATATCTTACGCGTATTGAAAGTATTATTGAATTTGATGATAGTAATTATGTATAATAATATGATATAAAATAGCTAGTCTGTTAAGTCCCCTTGATAGGATCGATATGAAATTCTATATGTTTTATGACAGGAAATATAGAAGGGATTGAAGGCGAGGTGGTTGCTTTGTTAGTAAAAGAGGATTTAATGGTGAATTATTCAGATTTATACCTACTTTCGCTCGAGCAATTATTGCAGTTATACAAGAAAAAACGTTTGTGGTATCTGGCGTTTTTGAAATGTCTCGTAACGAGTTGAAAAATTAATAGAAGATAATGGCGGGAAGGTACCCAGCTCGATCTCTCCAAAAACTTCCTTTTTGATAGCAGGAGATAATATGGGGTCGAGTAAACGTGCAAAAGCAGAAGGATTGGGGATTACAATGATTTCTGAACAAGAATTTTTAAAGCTACTATAATCAAAAATCAAAGCTACATACAAGGTAGAATCTACAGGACACTAACCATCGTGGTATCTATACTTTTGGTATTGGCAACGTTACTTTACGACATAGAGTACACATTGGTGCTTTTTCCTTTATTTGCTATTTTTCTGTTTATATATCACTACAAAGCAACAGGGAAATTTTCATTTCCCTTTTTTACATATTTGTTGGTGGCTATGTTTTATGAAATTTTATTTTTATACGATTTTGAAAAGTATATCAATGTCATCTCTTTTCTGCATATAACAAGTCAGTTGTTTTTTTTATGGCTCTTAAAGCCCGTGATTAAGATCAATATAAAAAACTTTAGCACTCATAATGTAACAGAGTTAATTATAGGTTTTTTGGGGATGAGTTATGTTATAGGATATGTGCTCTATTTGATTTTTCCTTTAGTGCCTGATTTAACATTGTTTATACCTTCTGTTATTTCATTTTTATTGATTATCGTTGCGTGTATAGGAATACCTCTTTTTAATAAACATCCAGATAATATTATGTTGTGGGGGATTGGCGGGGGTTTGATTGCAGAAATGGTTTGTGCCTTCACATATCAGTACGTATCAGATCATAGAGCCTATCTAGTGATGGCTCATATTTTTGGAGCCTTTTTAAAGATTATATTTGCTTTATACCTTACACGTATTGATGCTATTAAAGATTTTGATGTAGAAGATGAAGACTACCTTTAGCTATACCAGTAAATTTAATTGGTAAATGATATTATATATTGTAAAACGTGCTGGTGTGTTCTGTGCCAGTTACAGCATCTATATGAAAATCTACACGTCCTAAATTAATACCACCCCAACCTACTTGATTAACGAGAACGACGTTTCCATCTTTATTTTGAGCAATGGTAGGTTTGTCTAAGAATGTATGGGTATGCCCTCCTATAATGAGGTCTATGTTTCTAGTAGCAGCAGCTAACTTAAGATCTGAGATACGCTCTTTAGTATTGTAATCATAGCCAAGGTGGGATAAGCAAATAACAAGGTCACAGGCTTTCTCTTCTTTTAAGATTCGCGTCATATCCTCTGTACGTTCTATAGGATCTAAATACTTGGTCTCTTTAAACTGACGTTGATTGACAAGCCCTTCTAATTCGATACCAATACCAAATACACCAATGCGAATTCCTTCTTTGACAAACACGCGATAGGGTTTTGTAAATCCATCCATCATCGTATTTGTAAAATCATAGTTGGCAGACAGCATTTCAAAAGAAGCATGTGGCATTTGCTGTGCAAGTCCGCCCACACCATTGTCAAAGTCATGGTTTCCAATGGTAGCAGCATCGTACCCTAGCATAGACATGAGTTTAAATTCCAACTCTCCACCATAAAAGTTAAAATAAGGAGTTCCTTGAAAAATATCACCAGCATCTAATAATAAGACGTTTGGATTTTCTTGTCGGATGCTATTAATAAGGGTTAATCGTCTTGCGACACCTCCTTGGTTGGCATAGTTAGGGTCGTTTTCTGCAAAGGGTTCTATGTGGCTATGCACATCATTAGTATGTAAAATAGTAATCTGTTTTTTAGGTGCTAGTGAGGCGGTGCTCATTGCAATACCTCCTAATCCAATAAGGCTTCCTGCAGCTGCGGTTTGTTTTATAAAATGTCTCCGTTTCATATCCTTATTGTTTTATAAATCGATCGTCTCTCACGGGAGCGATCGTATCGTTCTTTTTAAAATAATCTATAAGTACATTACGTATCTTATAATCTAGTGAAAGCAAACTCACAGGCTTACTTAAAAACGTCATATTATCACCTCCTTTTTGTAAATAGTCACTGGTTGCAATAAAATACGTTTCATTATCTATAATCTCTTGTCCTTGGATCAATCCTTTTTGTAGACTTCCATCTTCGTTAAGAATCACTTGCAAGTTTGAGATTGGGTGTGCCGTTCCGTTGGCGAGGTATTGAAATAATTCTTTCATTTGAAAACCGCTCAACTCTACAACGACGACTTCGTTTTCAAAAGGCATCAACTCGTACGCGGTTCTTGTGGTTATAGTTCCTTTATAAAGGGGAGCACGTATGCCTCCATAATTTAAGAGTACGGCATTAAACGGGTAGCCAGTTCTAGCTTCAAAAACAGGATTTGCCAATTCAAAAACAGCATCTGCCATCATATTACCTATAGCCGTATTGTATTTGCTGTCTTTTTTAGATATAGAGGTAGGTATATAAGCAAGGATACCGTCCATTTCTTTATCTACCGAAGCTTTGTATGGAGCCATAAAAGCAGTAATTGTAGCATCTTCTTTTATATTTTGATCTATAGAGACCAATGAGGCATCTACTCTAGAGATGTTATATCGCTCTTGTTTACAGCTTGTAAACGCTATGAGAATTCCACATAAAAGGAGTGTGGATATATTTAGTTTAAGTATCATTATGAAGTTAAATTTAGTCTGTTTTTTAGCTACATTTGCGTAAAAGCTAAGATAAATGTTTTTAAACGGATTAAAGACAAAATCCATTATAAGAAAACTTAAAAACGAGGTTGCAAGTAGAACGTATGTCCCTTCTGGTACGCCTATACGTAGCATTGGTATCTTACAAGAAGAAGCGGTGCCTTTTGATAAAAAAAATAGAGAACAGCTTGCCAAGGTTTTAGGCATCCAAGAAAAAGACATAGAAATTCTTACGTACGTGACAACACTATCCAAGGATCAAAAAGAAGTAGAAGGCACGTATAGTGTAAAATCAATAGGATGGAATGGTATTGCAAAAACGGCTAGCTTAAAAACATTTATAGCAAAAGATTTTGATATATTATTAAGTTATTATACAGAAGACCGACTACCGCTCCGATGGGTATCTGGACTCTCTAAAGCTACATTTAAAGTAGGGCTTATCAAAGAGGAAGAAAGTCTTCACGACCTAGTAATTACAACGGCTACAGGCGAAGAAACCGTATTTATCAATGAATTAGAAAAATATTTACGAATACTTAAAATTTTATAACATGCAATCCTTCCGTGGTACAGGAGTCGCCCTGATTACTCCTTTTAATGAAGATTTGTCTATCGATTTTGATGGACTCACACGACTTATTGAACACAACATAAATCAAGGAACTGATTATCTAGTGGCTTTAGGTACTACTGCCGAGAGTGCTACACTTTCTGAGGAAGAAAAAAAACAAATCAAACAGCATATCGTATCTGTAAATAAAGGACGCTTACCACTCGTTTTAGGTTTGGGAGGAAATCATACCGCAGCTATTGTAGTCGCACTTTCTACAGACGGCGTTTTGGATGGCTTTGATGCAATTCTATCGGTGTCTCCTTATTACAACAGACCTTCGCAAGAAGGGATTTATGCACATTATAAGGCAATTTCAGAGGCATCTTCTCTTCCCATTATTATGTATAACGTGCCTTCGCGCACGGGGAGTAATATGGAAGCGGCAACTACGTTACGTCTCGCCAGCGACTTTAAAAATATTATAGCGATCAAAGAAGCAGCGGGCAACATCACACAAGCCTTACGTTTATTAAAAGATCGACCAGAAGATTTTTTGGTTATTTCGGGTGATGATATGTTGGCATTGCCTATGATTTCTGCAGGAGGTGATGGCGTGATTTCTGTAATAGGACAGGGATTGACACAATCATTTTCAGGAATGATTAGGAATGGGTTAGAGGGCGCTTTCGCGAAAGCGTATACAACACATTATCAAATCATGCCAGGAATAGATCTTATTTTTGAAGAAGGAAATCCAGCAGGAATCAAATCATTATTATCACAATTGAATCTTTGTGAAGATCACGTAAGATTACCTCTTGTGAAAGCCAGCATACCGTTAAGTCAGAAAATAGGTGTCTATCTTAAAACTTATTAAAAAGCGTTAATCTTATGCTAATCCTAGGATAGGAGCGATAAATCCGTTTATTTTTGACGTGTCATATATTGTTTTATTATGTGATAGATTTTTTGTAATTTTGCCTGCTGTTTTAGTCCTATGAAGAATATTTGTGTCCTTTTTGTTTTTGCAATTGTATTTTGCTCATGTTCAACGTATCAAGATGCGCTAAAGTCTGATGATATTAAACTCAAGTATACACTTGCAGATTCTCTATACCAAGGTGGTAGCTATAAAAAAGCATTAAAGTTGTACGAGCAGATTGTTCCTTTGTACAGAGGTCGTCCACAAGCAGAGCGTGTTATGTATGCCTATTCTGATATTTATTATCAATTAGGCGATTATTATTTAGCAGGTTATCAATTTGAACGTTTTGTAAAATCATATCCTCAAAGTACCAAGAGAGAAGAAGCTGCTTTTAAAAGCGCAGAGAGTTATTATCAACTTTCTCCAAGCTATTATCTAGATCAAGCAGATACTTATAAAGCCATGGAGAAGTTGCAAGAATATATCAATGTGTATCCAGATTCAGAAAGACAGGAACAAGCAAATGCCATGGTTAAAGAATTGCAAACAAAATTAGAAAAAAAAGATTTTGAAATTGCAAAGGGATATAACACTATAGGCGCTAGTCGGAATACATTCCCAAATGCTATAAAAGCATTTGATAATTTTATATCTGCATATCCAGGATCTGTTTACAGAGAAGATGCCATGTTCTGGAGATTTGACTCTGCTTATCAATTTGCCGTAGGAAGTCGACTAGACTTAATGACAGAACGATTGATAGAGGCAAAAGAAGCATACGAAGTATTAGAAAAATATTATCCGTCAGGAAAATATACAGAAGAAGTTACTGAGATGATAGAAGATATCAACGAACGACTTCAAGTAGAAGAGACCATAAATTAAACACTTGTAAGATGAATATTAAAGATCTTGATGCACCAGTAAATACAACAACTATAGATAAAAATCTAATAGATGCCCCTACAGATAATGTCTATGAGGCGATTTCTATTATTGCTAAGCGTGCAACACAAATCAATACAGAAATCAAAAAAGAGCTTTCTGATAAGTTAGACGAGTTTGCTACCTTTAATGATAGTCTTGAAGAAATCTTTGAAAACAAAGAACAAATAGAGGTATCTAAATTTTATGAGCGTCTTCCTAAAGCACATGCACTTGCAGTGCAAGAATGGCTAGAAGATCGTATTTATTACAGAGATACAAGTATTTCTGAAGAAGATACAAACGCATAAATTACATATATGTCCATATTACGCGGTAAAAAAGTACTGTTAGGAGTTACCGCTGGCATAGCAGCATATAAAAGCGCCACTTTAGTAAGAGCATTTATTAAAGCTGGCGCTTTTGTTCAGGTAGTTATGACAGAAAAAGCAAAAGACTTTGTAACCCCTCTCACATTATCTACCCTTTCAAAAAATCCAGTTCATAGCTCGTTTACAAAGGAAGAAGATGCCAATGCTGTTTGGACCAATCATGTAGAACTAGGGTTATGGGCAGATTTGATGGTGATCGCCCCAGCTACTGCAAATACACTATCAAAAATGTCGCAAGGAACTTGTGATAACTTATTACTTGCGACCTATCTTAGTGCAAAATGTCCTGTATATTTCGCACCCGCAATGGATTTGGATATGTACATCCACCCTTCATCCACAGAAAATTTTCAAAAGCTTACTTCATACGGAAATATTATGATCGAAGCCACCAGTGGCGAATTAGCTAGCGGGCTTATAGGTCAGGGAAGAATGGCAGAGCCAGAAGATATCGTACGTTTTATAGAAAATACTATGCAAGAAAAATTACCGCTTAGAGGGAAACGTGTAATCATAACAGCGGGACCAACGTATGAAGCTATAGATCCTGTACGTTTTATAGGAAATCACAGTAGCGGTACGATGGGAGCAGAGCTCGCATTACGCGCTGCCGATCTAGGTGCCTCTGTCGATTTGATTTTAGGACCTAGTGCCTTAAAGGTACAACACGACTTGGTTACTGTCCACGATGTCGTTTCTGGAGAAGAGATGTACGAGGCAGTACATAAAGTATATGAGCAATGCGATATTGCGATTGCCGCTGCCGCTGTAGCAGATTATAAACCAGCACAAGTCGCTGTCGAAAAAATTAAAAAGAACGACGATACCTTTACGATTCATCTTGTAAAGACCAAAGATATTCTCGCCTCTATGGGGGAGAAAAAGAAAGGACAGTTTCTTGTAGGCTTTGCGCTGGAAACGGAAAATGAGCAAGAAAACGCACTAAAAAAATTGAAAAAGAAGAATTTAGACGCAATTGTTTTAAATTCGCTTAGAGATAAAGGAGCTGGCTTTAAGACCAAAACCAATAAAATTACGTTTATAGACAAAAATGGATCGCCTACTTCTTATGATTTGAAATCAAAAAAGGAAGTGGCAGCAGATATTTTTGATCAGATACTTATAAAAACAACATGAGAACACTTATCGCAATCTTTGTAATTTTATGCACATTATCACTTCAAGCACAAGAATTAAATGCTGTGGTGATTATTAATGCAGAACAAACAGGAAAAGCAGAGCTTCAAGTATTTAAAACCCTAGAACGTGCACTTACCGAGTTTATCAATAATACAAAGTGGACCGATAAGAAATACAAACAACAAGAACGTATTGATTGTTCGTTTAATATCATCGTTCAAGAAGTGAACTCAGATGCTTTTAAAGCAAGTATTCAAGTGCAATCATCACGTCCTGTATTTAATTCCAATTACAACAGCCCAGTTTTTAACTTTAATGACAGAGACTTTGATTTTGAATATGTAGAGTTCCAACCGCTTATTTTCAATCCTAATACATTTGATTCTAATCTTGTTTCTGTGCTTGCGTATTATGTATATACGATCTTAGGATATGATAGCAATACGTTTACACCAAACGCAGGTGATGATTATTTTCAAACAGCAAAGCAAATTGTAACTACTGCGCAAGGAACTAATAACAGAGGATGGCGACCACAAGATGGACCACAATCACGCTACAGACTCAATGAGGACTTATTATCGCCTAACTTTAGAGACTTTAGCGAGGTACTATATGAGTATCATCGTACGGGTTTAGATATCATGGCAGATGACACCAAAAAAGGAAAGAAAGCTGTGATGGATGCGATTGGTAAAATGAAGGCGATGTATAACAAACGCCCTAATAACTTCTTAAATCGGGTGTTCTTTGACTCCAAAGCAGAAGAGATTGCAGCTATGTTTTCTGGGGGACCACAACTTCCGATTACAGATTTGTTAACCACTTTAAACCGAATTGCACCTACCAAATCTACGTTTTGGAGGCAGATTTCTTTTTAAAACATTATTTTAGTCTTATTTAAAATATTCAATTCTTTAATTTATGAAAATTAAATACTTTCTTTTATTCGCTTTAAGCGTGATTACTTTAAATTCTGTCAATGCACAAAAGGTTAAATTTAAAGGAGATAAGGTTCTTCTAGATGGAGAAGAAGTATTCAAGTTTGATAGAAAAGGTTTAGGAACTGAGATATCTATATTTTCGTTAGAAGATAACGATGAAATTTTATACATGACATCAAACGAAAATGGTACTAGAGGTTATTATAATGATGATTATATAGTAATAAATTTTTTTGAACAAAGAGTTAAATTTGAATCTGAAAAATTAAGTCGTAATTGGAAAAAATTATTGGCTACTATGTTTAAAGAGCAAGTAATAAGTGAGAATGGAATCATAAACCTAGAAAAATTGAATAAGTTTGTCTCTAAATACTCTAGATATTAAATAATTTCATTCCAAACTCGCTAGTTTATCTACACTCCAAGCTTCAGGTTTATCTGAAAACATGGGTTTTGTAGTTGCCCAAACCCCTTTAAACAACTCTGAATGTCTGTAGTTTTCTAAAGCTTCGGCAGAATCCCAATAACTATAGGTGAAGAAGATACGCGTATCATCCTGCCCTCTATACAATTCTAAAAACTGACAGCCTTGAAACGCTCTGATGCTTTCTTTGACCACCTCAAAATTGGTTAAGAAGGTTTCTATTTCGCTTTCGCGAAAGCGCATTTTGACAATTCGTACGAGCATTAATCTTCAAAGTTTATCGTAATCGCATCCCGATAGTCAAGCCCAAAAAGGGTAGCTGCACTTCCTACCGTACTTGGATTACTTTTATAAATAGCAAGTTCTATATAATCACCAGAATTAAAAATCGCCAGTTTTTTGCCCTCTTCTTCTCGCTTGTGTTTTTCTAATGAGAAATTAATGGCATCACTATACGAGGTATGTATTTTAGAAATTTGCGTGCGTCTGGCTTCTATTTTAAAATCACGCCCTTTTCCTACCTTTTCAAACAGTTTACGAGTGATATTACTCACCACATTTCCATAATTATCAACATAAATCACATTTCCGATAATCTGTTTTTGTGATTTATTAACGATAGGTTGGATGCCGGTAAGCGGTTTGATTTCAGAAATAGGCTTCCCGATTACAGCGAGCGTACCTCCTCTTGCAATATGACACGCCGCCTGAACAAAGACGTCTAGTACCGTAAAGTTAGTCGTCACTCTATTATGAATATTAATCTCTACCATTTCTTGAGGAACAATGTCTCTGGTGATGAGCGAGATGATTCCATTATTGGCACAAATAAAATAATGATCTTCTAGTTTGACCGCGATATGATTGGTTTCAGGCGTCAGTTCACTATCTACACCTATAATATGAATACTACCTTTTGGAAAATTTTTGTACGCATTTTGGATAATATACGCCGCTTCTGTGATGTGAAATGGCGATATAGAATGGGTGATATCTACAATACGAATATCACTAAGCTCACTATAAATAGCCCCTTTTACAGCACCCGCGAAGTGATCTTTTTCGCCAAAATCGGTAGTTAATGTGATAATCGCCATAGCTATATGTGAAGGGTAGTCCGCTTTCGCGAAAGCAAAAAAACAACCATCCCCAAATTGTTTATTATTTTTAATAACACGATAACTTTTGAGTAGGTATATACGCTCAAAAATTTCGTACTTTGCTATATAATACCTGTATACTTTGAAAGTACTGTAATAAAATGCCCTTTTTTCCTTTCTATTTCAGAATAAAAAGAAAACGTATCTAATGGTATGCTTTAGTTTTCTTCTTCATATAAAGAAAAAAATCATCATTTTCTTTTTGGTAATTTCAAAGTATACATGGTATAACAAATCTAAAATAATTTACCGAGGTATCTCATAAAAACCGCTTGCCATTTGAACGAAATAATTATTGAACTGTCAGAAATCAATCCGCGTGAGTTTTTTGGTCAACAAAACGCCAATATAGAATTGCTCAAACGCTATTTTCCAAAATTGAAAATTGTTGCCAGAGGGAACAAAATAAAAGCCTATGGTGATGAGGACTTGCTAGAAGAATTTGATAGGCGGTTTACCATGCTCACCGATCATTTTGGAAAGTATAATAAACTGGATGAGAACGTGATAGAGCGTGTGCTTACAAGTCAGAGTAAATCGGATTACGAGACCTCTAAAGAGAGTGGAGACACGATTGTACACGGCGTAAGTGGGAAATTGATCAAACCTCAAACAGCCAATCAGCGTAAGTTGGTAGAGCTTGCAAAGAAGAATGATATGGTGTTTGCGATTGGTCCTGCGGGAACGGGTAAAACCTACGTAAGTGTGGCACTTGCCGTACAAGCGCTCAAAGAAAAATCAGTAAAACGGATTATTTTAACACGTCCCGCGGTAGAAGCAGGGGAGAATCTTGGATTCTTACCAGGCGATATGAAAGAGAAATTAGATCCATATATGCAACCGTTGTATGATGCGTTACGTGATATGATTCCGCATGAGAAGTTAGAAAGTTTTATAGAAAAAGGCGTGATTCAGATTGCACCTATGGCATTTATGAGAGGGCGTACCTTAGATAATGCGTATGTGATTTTGGATGAGGGTCAAAACACCACACATGCACAAATGAAGATGTTTTTGACACGTATGGGGCGGAGCGCTAAGTTTATCATTACGGGAGATCCAGGACAGATTGATTTACCAAGACGTGTCACTAGCGGACTCAAAGAAGCGTTATTAATTCTTAAGAACGTAGAAGGCGTGGGGATGATCTATCTGGATGATAAAGATGTAATGCGTCACCATCTCGTTAAAAAGGTGATTGCAGCATATAAGGATATTGAGAATAGGAATTAGTTTATGACAAGCTAAAAAATTACTTAAAGAAATTGAATCGAATACTTTTATTATTATTGTTTTTTTTTAATTTGACTTGTTTTTCTCAAACCCAAGCAGAAATGAATAAAGATGCTTATGCGGCACTAAATGAAGCTGACAAAAAACTAAATGAAGTCTATCAGAAGATTTTGATTGAATATAAGGAAGACGTAACCTTTGTGAAGAGTTTAAAAAACGTACAAAGAATTTGGATTCAATTTCGTGATGCAGAATTAGAAATGAAATATCCGAATTATACAGATTCATATTACGGTTTATCTTATCCAATGTGTAGTGCTATCTATTTAAAAGAATTGACTGAGGAAAGAACAGATAAATTAACAATTTGGTTAAAAGGAATTGAGGAAGTCGATATGTGTTCAGGTTCGATAAAAACGAATTGAAGAACATAGGTTTCTGTAATGAGTTTTTCTAACACACATTACGTTTTGACACTAGCAATTAGGATTCATTATTTTTACATCCTAAAACACAACATACAATCAGATCACAACTATGAACACCATCATTGACACTAACTTTAATTTTCCAGGACAAAAGGATTTATACAAAGGAAAAGTTCGCGAAGTATATACCCTTGAAAATGATTTACTACTCATGGTCGCTACCGACCGATTGAGTGCTTTTGATGTGGTGATGCCAAAAGGGATTCCGTATAAAGGGCAAATCTTAAATCAGATTGCCACCAAGATGATGAAGGATACCGAAGATCTCGTCCCTAACTGGCTCGTGGCAACCCCTGATCCCAATGTGGCGATTGGAAAACGGTGTGAACCTTTTAAGGTAGAAATGGTGATTCGTGGGTATATGTCGGGTCATGCGGCACGCGAATATAAAGCGGGGAAAAGAATGCTTTGTGGGGTGTCTATGCCAGAAGGAATGAAAGAAAACGATGCGTTTCCCAATCCGATCATTACGCCTGCCACCAAAGCGGAGATGGGTGATCACGATGAAGATATCTCTCGCGAAGATATTATAAAGAGAGGGATCGTCTCTAAAGCAGATTATAGCGTGTTAGAAGATTATACCCGTAAACTCTTTCAAAGAGGTTCTGAGATAGCCGCGAGTCGCGGACTGATCTTGGTAGATACCAAATATGAATTTGGCAAAACCGCTGATGGCGAGATTGTACTCATCGATGAGATTCATACACCCGATTCTTCTCGCTATTTTTATGCAGAGGGTTATAAGGAACGTCAGGCGAGGGGAGAAGCGCAAAAACAGCTTTCTAAAGAGTTCGTACGACAATGGCTAATTGCTAACAACTTTCAAGGATTAGAAGGGCAAACCGTACCAGAAATGTCTGATGAATACATCACAACCGTGTCAGACCGATACATTGAGTTATATGAAAATATTACTGGGGAAGCTTTCGCGAAAGCGGACGTATCGAATATAGAAGCCAGAATCGAAAAAAACGTATTGAAGTATCTTGGATAGAGTTCTTCTGAAATATACCATACCCACAATCAGCTGTTTTTTATGTTTTTGCTTTTTTTCTTGTAAGGACGTAGAAGTGAAAACCCCTGAAGCATCTTTAGATAAAACCGTGTTGAGTGAACACGAGGTTGAGTTTTTGAACTCGACGCTATGGTTGCCTCCTAATTATCAAAAACTGACCTACGAAGAGCTGTTTGAGATTGCCAAGGTAACCGATGATGCTTTGGTAAATATGTTATTACAATCTGCCAAAGAATATAGGGATCAAGAACAGAAACCTGTGTTTTTTAGAGATGAGTTTTTGTATGGTAATTTTATCGTGGTGTATCCCATGTCCTATCAAAGGCTAGATAAAAGGTCAGCATCGTATTGGATAAGTAGTTATGACGCTAGCTTGAAAATGCAAGATGCGCAATATGGAACAACCTCTGAGATTGTTGAAAAACGTATAAAGCGATTTGGGAGTCATCAAATGATAAAACTCAAAGTAGAAGAAACACGTGCTTTTAATGAAAATCGGAATTTTACGCAATATTATATAAGTGGTAACACACATTCATTTATGGTTATTCACATAGATGTACTGTCTAGTGATTATGAGCTTAATTTTAAAGAACTTTCTTTAGGTAGTAAATAGTAGAGAATTTATCTGTCTTGCATCACGTTGACAACGGGCAGCTCTTTTTCCGAATAGATTTTTGTGAGTGTATCAAAGAGACGTGGGATCTCAATAGGCTTCCATAAAAAACCATCAAACAGATGGGCAAACTCTTCTTGGTTTGCAGAAGTTACATCGGCAGTAAGTGCAAAAATAGGGGTGTGTTGGTTTACATTTTCTGTAGATCGAATGATGCGAGTCGCATCAAAACCATTCATTTCTGGCATGTGAATATCCATAAGAATAAAATCTACTTTAAGTTCTAAAGCTTGTACAATTGCTTGTTTTCCATTTTTTACACGTTTGATAGAGATTCCCCATTTGTTGAGTAATTGTCGTATTACTAGAGCGTTAATTTCGTTATCTTCAGCTAAGATGGCTGTTTTGTTTCGTAGGGCTTTAAACATGTCTTTGTCCATGTGAACAGGCGCCTCAGCTTTCTTAAATTCAAGTTCAAAATTAAAGACAGATCCTTTCCCTTCTATACTATCTACGCTTATGGTATTTCCGTGAAGTTCTATTAACTTTTTGACAATAGATAATCCGAGTCCAGTCCCTCCATCGTTACGTGTCATAATAGACTTAGGCATATAAAAGCTCTCAAAGAGACGCTCTTTTTCTGTAAGGGGAATACCAATGCCAGTATCTTTGACTTTAAATGACAATAAATCTGTATCCTGATGTATTGTCACTGTGTCTACAATAATATATACACATCCTTTTTCTGTAAACTTGATGGCATTACTCACAAGGTTTCCAAGGATTTGGAATAGCTTTGTTTCGTCTATTTCATACGTATTGGCAACAGTATCGCCTATCTGTAAGTGTAATTGTATCCCTTTCTCTTCTGCAAGACTTACATAGGTTTGCTGTATATTGTGTAAGAATTCCTTAAATTTTATAGGGTGTTTTTCTAAGGACATCTTATTAGAATCTAATTTGGAAAAATCAAGGATATCATTGATAATACGCATTAGATTTTTGGAAGAAAATCGAAGCGATGTCAGTAGTTTTTTCTCTTCATCATCAGAGCGTTCTGTTAGTAATGAGATAATACTTGTAACCGCATTAAGGGGTGTTCGTATCTCATGACTCATCGCCGAAAGGAAATTTTGTTTCATAGCTGCCGTTTGCTCTGCACGTTCTTGTTGTGCGACTATTTCGGCTTTTTGACGGGCTAATTCGACTTCATTTTCTTTTGATTGTATTTTTGAAATACGCTCATAATTTTCAATAACTTTTAATGTTTGAGAATTGACAGCAGCATCTTTTTCATCAAGATATTTTTCTAGATATCCTAAGGCTGTTACGTGGTCTCCTTCATCTTTACAAATGGTATACAGAAAATGATAACATTTGTATTTCATCATAGACAGGTTATTTGACGTGCTTATATCTAGTGCTTTTTTTAAGCATATCTTAGCCTTTTCTCTTTCTTCTGTCTTTATAAAAAGTTTTGCCATTTTATTATGACACATCGCCATCGCAAATTGGTCTCCTACATGTTCATGTATCGCAAACGCTTCATCAAAATCTCGTAGCGCTTCATCATACTTTTCTAGGTATGTAAATACTTTACCTCGACCATAAATAGCAAAAGCATATCCTCTTGTATCACCAGTCTCTTTTTTTATAGACACAGATAATTCTATAATATCTAATGCCTTTTTTATGTTTCCTTGTTTTAAGAATATACCAGAAAGAGGATTATATGCATTAGATTCTAGGTTTTTATCCTTTATATCAATCGCGCAAGATATTGCATTTTCATAGGCAATAATGGCATTATGTTGATCTCCTAGGATTTCATATACGGTACCTAGTGTTTTATGAGTTTTGGATTCGTTGTGTTTATCCTTATGTTTACGGAAAATGGTCAAACAATCAATAAGATGAAACATCCCTAAGTGATAGTTGTTTGTCTTATAATAGACCCCTGCTATATTGTACTGTGCCTTAGCGATGCCTAGTTCATCATTGTTTTTCTTGAAATATCTGATGGCTTCTTCAGACATCTCAATAGCCTTTTGATTGTCTGCACTTACCATGTGAAATAAAGCAAGTTTACTAAGACTTTTACCTATAAGAGAAGAGTCATCAAGTTCTCTACTTTTTTCTAACGCTTCTTGTGCAAGCGCTATACTGAGGTGCATATTTTCCCCACGTAGCTGATAAGCTTTATCCAGAAGATGTAGGACTTTTAAAGTAGGGTTTATGTCTTTATTCATTATTTTGGGGCAATAAATTTTAAAATAAAAACATTATTTATAATGTATAAAAATTTTAAAATCTTTTAGTCACTGTCTTGATAACCAACACAAATATACTTTTTTTAATTTTTAAAAATCAATATTGTAGGATTTTTCTTATTTTTTATTATTGTTAAACCATAAATTTAATACAATGTATCTGACTAAGATATAAGACCACTTCGCCTTTAGGCATAAGACGTTAGATCTAATTGTTGATCATTTGAGAACTAGTTGTAAGTAGGTATGTTTTCATTACCTCGGCCTAAGGTACTAATGTCAAGAAAAGCAAGGTAATGTACTAAAAAGCCCGCATACTACATATCCCTATAAATGTATATAAATTTCAATCGCAGACTAGTAAAAAAAAGCGAAGTTGCCTAAAATATAGGCAACTTCGCTTGGGGGTGATTTATATCCATCAAGTATAAATCAATCATTGGGGACTTTAAAACTAATTTCTTTCAAATACCAGAATATCTATTCCTCCGTTTCCTCCACTTACATCTCTAAGTTCTATACGATTTTCTGTTACAGATACGATATCCCAATCATCATTTAGATCTTCAAAATTACTTGATTCTGATACAGGGAAGAAAATATTAAAATCGATATCATCATCATTAGAACTATCATCATCACTACTATTACTATCATCTGTGACAGACCAAGTACCTGTGATCGTATTTGTGCCATTCGTAGCCGTCAATACACCGTCACTTGCAAAGTCAAACGTGTAGCCATTAAAATCTGATGTTTCATTCTGTCCAGAATCATTAAAGTTTGTAATGATCCAAGTACCTGTATTAGCAATACTTTGAGCTTGCATAATCTGAGCGTCATTATTAGTATTACTAGAACTGTCATCGTCGGTAGAACAACTCTGTAAGGTGATCATCCCTACTAGAAAAAAGGCACTGATAAAAAAATTATTCATAGTTTTCATAATTTATATTTTAGTTAGTATTAATGTATCTGTTCCTCCATTTCCGCCACTCACATCTTGAAGTTCTACTTGAGTTTCGGTCACAGAAATGATATCCCAATCATCTTGTAATTCATCTAAAGGTATAGAAGTCCCAAAATTTAACAGCAATTCTGTTTCGTTGTTTATGTGTGCCCACGTTCCGTTAGTTACTGTACCACCATTGGTAGCAGTCGCAGTTCCGTCTATATTAAATTCAAATTCAAATCCGTTAAAATCAGCGGTTTCATCATTAGTGTCTTCTACATAACTACTTACAATCCAAACACTATTTTCTGCGGTAAGCACATCTTCTAAAAACGTATTTTCACCACCATTATTACCATCTTCCTCACACGTGCTTTCAAAACGTAATCTATCGTCATCTCCTATACGTAAGTCTACTTTTACTTCTCCTGTTTCTTCTTCAATTTCGTGGAGCATCCAGGTATCACTTACATTAGCATCTCCAGCGACATCAATAGTGACTTCAATACTATTTGTCATCGTATTGTTTACAGCATTCCAAGTTCCATTAGTAATCACACCATCATCATCTATTGTGATCGTACCATCCGTACTAAAAGAATATAAGACACCATTATACGAATCTTCAAGATCATTGTCATTACGTTCTAGTTTATCTATTTCCCAACTAGGACATTCTGTTAGAATAGAAGCTAATTGATCTGTAGTGCAATTTTCACAATCATCATCATTATAATCGTTATCGTCATCTTCATCACAATCGTCTATGGCATCTTCTATGGCGTCTTCAAGTTGTGAAATGTTATTTACAGTGACTGTATTTCCATCAGAAAGAATAAGGGTTAATGGAAAATTAATAGTAACAACATCAGAATCGTCTAGATTATCAATAAACACATAATGCTCTTGGTCATTAGTTATAGTGACAGTCTCTATAAGTTCATTATTCTGATTAAAAATTGCGTAGGTGATTGGGTATTGGAAATCAATACACTCAATATCATCATCGCTTTCATTTTCTCCAGAACAATCGTCAATAAAAGACTGGAGTTCTTGAGCATTTGTAATGGTGATTTCTGTAAAATCACTCAGGATGATAGTGATAGGGAATACAAAATCCAATTCGTCAATATCATCGTCAAATTCATCAAAAATAGCTTCAATGACATCTAGGTCATCTTCAGAATCGATGATAATTTCTAACCCATCTACAATAACAGTAACTGGTAATTGAATACTTAAGCAGCTGGCATTATCTAAGATGTTATCATTAGATCCATCATTGGTAGCGGTGCGGTTAATTAGGTTAGCAGTAGTAGAGCTGATCTGTTCAGGTGGTGTTATAATTTCTTCATCCTCTGTTCTACAGGCAGTAAAAAGAAAAAACATGGCTACCATTAAAAGTGGTATGTTCTTAAAAAGTTTCATAAAGATTCATTTTTATTTTGATTAGTGAATTACCTTGGTACAAGCCCAAATAGTATTTTAAGGGAAATCATTCGATTTTGAGGCAAGCCTTCGAGTATTTAAATCTCGATTATCGAGTAAAATTTCAGTACATTTAATTGCGAACGTTCATACTTAAAACAACTACATTCTGAAAACTCCTGAAAAAAAAATTAAAAAGTTTCTCATAGCTTTGTAGACCACTTAAAACAACCTTTGTGAAAAAACCATTATCTAGTTCTGTTTGTGAAGATCATATTTTTTCAAAGTTATATGATACCTATGCGCAGTCGTTAGCAAATCATTTATATTATAAGTATGGAGATACTTATAACCCCAAAGATACAGCACAAGAAGCATTTATAAAATTATGGGAGAATTGTAAAAAAGTCGAGATCTCAAAAGCAAAATCGTATCTGTATACGATTGCAAATAATATGATGCTTAATCATGTAAAGCATCATAAAGTGGTTTTGAACTTTAGAAAAATAAAACCCAAAGAATACACCAATGAGTCTCCAGAATTTTTACTTCAAAAAGAAGAGTTTTTAGTGAACTACCAAAAAGTACTAGGCAAATTATCAGAAGAACAACGTGTTGCTTTCTTACTCAATAAAGCCGAAGGAAAGAAACATCAAGAAATCGCAGATGAACTAGGTGTGACTAAAAAGGTAGTTGAATACAGAATTTATAGTGCGTTTAAGCAAATTAAAGAAGAGCTTGAAGGATTTCATTTAAAATAGTTCAGGATATTTTAAGATGAAGTTGTTTTTAGTATATAGAATACGACACGTATGGAAAAAGAATACTTACATAAAAAATGGTTGAATGACGAGTTAACGCTTTCAGAATTAGAAGCGTTTAACAAATTGGACGACGCTCCTTTAAGTCAGGATATCCTACAAGAAGCACAGCGGTTTAGAGCCCCTGATCACTATCTTGTGGATGATTTTGAAACCTTCAAAATTCAAAAAGAGACCAAGAATGATACGCCTACGAAGGTAATACGCCTTCCGTGGATCCAGAAACTATCTAGTATTGCAGCGATTGTAGTGATTACATTAGGACTGTATTATGTCTTTACATCACAAAGTCAAACGACTATTACTACGCAATTAGCTCAAAAAGAAACCGTATCCTTGCCCGATCAATCTCAAGTGACGCTCAATGCCATCAGCTCCATGAGTTATTCTAAAGACACGTGGAATGAAAAAAGAGCAGTATCTTTAGAAGGAGAAGCCTTCTTTAAAGTAGCCAAAGGCGCAAAATTTGACGTAAAAACACATGATGGAGTGGTTTCCGTTTTGGGTACCTCCTTTAATGTAAAACAACGAGATCAGTTTTTTGAAGTAAGCTGTTATGAAGGTTTAGTCAGTGTATCTTACAATAATAAACTCATCAATTTACCTGCTGGAAACACCTTTAGATTGGATCATTCTATAGCAACGCAAGGCACTATTTCGGGAGAAGGTCCACAATGGATCAACTATCGTAGCGTTTTCTCTAAAGTAGCCATTGCCGAAGTATTCAAAGAACTAGAAAGACAATATGATGTACAAATTGATTTTAGCAACATAGATAGCACCATCCTGTTTTCAGGAGGTTTTGAACACACAAATCTAACCGACGCATTAACCGCCATTACAGCCCCCCTACGTATGACCTACACAACGCAAAATAATAGAAAGGTTGTCATACATGACGCAACAAATTAAACGATATCTATATACCGTCATTTTCTTAAGCATTTCCTATGTAGGATTGGCTCAAGAATCTGATCAAAAAATCTCTATCCTAGAGTTCATGACTGCGATAGAAACAGCGCAGGATATCCAGTTTAATTATGCCGTAGAAGAACTAGAGGGAATATTTCTTTTACCGCTTTCGCGAAAGCGGACTCTGCAAGAAAGCCTATCATATCTACAAAAGACAACAGGACTTAAAATTACCAAAGTAGGTACTCGAATCTATTACATCACCAAAGAAAAATCACAAGTTCGTATTTGTGGTTATTTAAGAGATGTTGAAACAAAAGGGCCTATTGTGGGCGCTACGTTAACTACCAAAAATGAATCAATTACTACCGATGATACTGGATATTTTGAATTCACAGAAAATCTCTCCAATACTTTTATAGAAATACGACATATCGGGTATAAAAATGTACTTCGGAAAAGTGATTTTTTTAGTAAAGAGAGCTGTGGTGTGATTCATCTGTATCCAGATGAAACGGCTTTGTCTAGGGTTGTTTTGACAGGCTATCTTGTCAAAGGAATTGATAAAAAGAGTAACGGGAGTACACAAATAGATTTTTCAAAATTCAGTATCCTTCCTGGATTAATAGAGACCGATGTCTTGCAATCTGTACAAGCACTCCCTGGTATTATAAGTGTAGACGAGACCATTTCAAATATTAATATACGAGGCGGTAGTAATGATCAAAATCTACTGTTATGGGATGATATTAAGATGTACCAATCAGGGCATTTCTTTGGGCTGATTTCAGGATTTAATCCTCAAATTACAAATACCGTTTCTATTATAAAAAATGGAAGTGATGTCGCATATACAGACGGCGTTTCAGGAACTATTGCTATGCAAACAGACACCGAAATCACTACCGATTTTAAAGCCTCTTTGGGCGCTAATCTTTTAAGCGCAGATGCATTTGTAGATATCCCGTTCTCTGAAAAATCTTCCATACAGATTGGGGTACGAAAATCGCTGAGTGATCTTGTTACCACGCCAACTTATACCTCTTTTTTTGATAGAATTACCCAAGAAACCGAAGTTCAGGATAATGATATTGCGATCTTAAATTCAAATCAAAAATTTGATTTTTACGATACCTCGTTACGATGGCTCTATAAAATCTCCGATAAAGATCAGATTCGACTTAATTTTATAAACATCCAAAACGAATTGAGTTTTAATGAAACGACCAATGTAGACACCGTATTGGAAACAAGAGAAAGTAGTTTAACCCAAAATAGTATTGCAGGCGGTATTTTTTATGAACGTACGTGGAATCCCTTTTTTAAAACAAGTATTCACGTCTATGAAACCGATTATACGTTACGAGGATTTAATGCAAACCTACTCGCCTCTCAACGATTTTTGCAAGAAAACGTAATCTCAGAAACTGGAATAAAACTGCAAACAGCATATACATTTAATAATAGGTTGAGCCTTCATAGCGGATATCAAGTGGTAGAAACCGAAGTGACCAATCTTAATGATATTGACGAACCTTTGTTTAGAGAATTGAGATCTAATGTAGTACGGACGCATGCTGTTTTTTCACAAATAGCTTATAAATCAGCAGATAAAAATACACGGATCAATGCGGGCGGGCGTTTTACATATATAGATAAATTTGAAAAAATATTAGTAGAGCCACGTTTGAGTATCAACCATCAGTTTTGGGACTATTTTTCTTTAGAAGCCTTAGGAGAATTTAAACATCAAAACACCTCTCAGTTTATTAATTTTCAAAATGATTTTTTAGGTATAGAACGTAGAAGATGGCAACTCGCTAATGATGATGATATTCCTGTGATAGAAAGTAAGCAAGGATCTTTAGGCATCACTTACAGTCGTTATGGGCTCTTACTAAACGTAGATGCTTATTATAAAAATGTAGACGGTATAACTACCCAGAGTCAGGAATTTAAAACTAAGTATGAGTTCACTAGAACCACTGGAAGCTATGAAGCCACAGGCGTAGATGTATTGGTGCGTAAACGTTATGGGAAGTTTAATTCTTGGCTGAGCTATTCTTTTATCAACAATGAGTACACCTTTGAAGCCTTATCAGAAGTAACCTTCCCTAGTAATTTTGATATCACACATTCGGTCACTTTCGGAACGGCTTTTACGACCAATAACCTCAAAATGGCACTTGGCATCAATTGGCGAACAGGGAGACCCACCACATTACCTATAGAAGGTGCTGAGGTTGTTAATAATCAAATCAATTTTGCAGATGCAAACAGTAGCAACTTAGAAGACTATCTGAGAGCAGATTTTTCGGCGATGTATCAATTCAAAACAAAGAAACGATGGCGTGCAGATCTTGGTTTTTCTGTTTGGAATGTAGCAAATACCAATAATACTATTGAGAATTTTTTCCGTGTAGACGGAACATCTACTGTACAAGAGTTTAAGCGAACCGCTTTAGAAACGACTTTCAATACAGTGGTTAGAATCTATTATTAGTGAAACGCTGTTTTGAAAAGTCTGCAAGACGCATTCAAAATAGCTAGTTGAACTAATCCCGCTTTTTTAGCGGGATCTCTTTATGTTTTAACGTAACGCTGTTTTGCAAAGTCTGCAAGACGCATTCAAAATAGCTAGTTGAACTAATCCCGCTTTTTTAGCGGGATCTATGGTTTAATACCTCGACCCTTGGATCGATTTTCAGTATCCAAGGCTTGTCCTAGGGTTTAATACCCTTCATTAAAAACTTCGCACATATCCAATACCTAATTCTGTAAAGTCAGCTTGTCCAAGATTTGCATTGATAAAAGCACCTGCATATAGATTATGTTTTGGAGCAGCATCTGTCCCTATAAGGTAATACTTAAGGCCTATACGCGTATTGATCGCATTTTTAAATTTAAACTTAGAGTTCAATTCGCCAAGTACCCATCCTGGGGGTATTTCTCTAGGTGCCAAATCCCATCCTTCATTAATTTTCCAATCTATCTCGTAGGCAGGCTTATGGAAGTTAGTACCAAATTGCAACTCAATTCCTACGTGATTGAGCAATAATTCACCTTTTACAAACAGCCCATAATTGGATGCATTATGCCAAGGATTATCTCGTAAAGAAGCATATTCTTCTCCGTCCTGTACTAATGATTCATTATCATTGATGTAATCATAGTAATGCTCATACAATCTATAAAAAGCACCAACACCTATTTTAAGCGTTTTGTTATAGATTTTTCCGTATTCGGCAGAAAGCGTGTACACTTCTTTCTTTTCATTAAAAATAGACACATCACTAAATACATTCTGACCAATCCCTGTTCGTATGGCAATATAGTTTTGAACTGTTCTTTCTGGTTTTTCAAGTGTTTGGGTATTTTTCGCGTAAGCGCGATATTTTACATTTTTGATCTCTGCAGAAACACTTACTAAGAACGAATTATATCCCTGATTAGGTAATCTCGTATGTCCGTTAGAGTGATGAAAAATCCCAGCACCAACTCTATAGTTTACTTTTTCCCTTTGTAAAAAATTATAGTGTATAAACGCTCTGAAAGACCATGTGAAGTCAGTGCTGACAGCCCGATTAAAAAAGTTAGTTTCAAAATCATACTGCTTGGTAAAATACGAAGTCCCTATACCTATCTGTGTGGTTAGACGTTGACTCTTAAATGCATTAAATTCCAAAAAAGGCATGAGGGTAAATGCGCTTCCTAGACGGTCTGAGTTTCCAAAATTGGTATAGCCTACACTTATTCCTGTACGCGGACTATGAAGCCAATGTGCCCACTTTTGGGGATTGTTTTCGTGATGCCAAAACAGATTAAAAATTGCTTGTGTTTGCAGGTTTCGTTCAGGAAACGTCTTATTGGAAGCGGCTGAAGTACCAAAAACAAACTCTGGAACGATCGTTATAGGGGAGGTGTTTTCTTGTCCCAATACACCTTGTAAATTACTGAATAACAGAAAAAATATAGATAAGTGTAGGCATCTTTTTTTTATCAAAACGCACGTAGGATTCTTCATGTAATTTTTAAAATTTGCAAAGCGGGAAGATAGTTTAATTAATTAATCTATAGAAAAAGGGCGATAAGTTGTAGATTTAAGCAATTAATGAGACACATTATTTATGGAAAAATTAGACGCGATAATAGCTGCTTTTTCAAGTGCCGTTTGGGGGATTCCTCTATTGGTTTTATTAATAGGAGGCGGACTTTTTCTGTTGATCTATTCTCGTTTTTTGCCTTTTCGGTATTTAGGACATGCCGTTCAAGTGTTACGAGGAAAATATGATGATCCAGATGATCCTGGAGAAATTAGTCATTTTCAGGCGTTAACAACTGCTTTGTCTGCTACTGTTGGAATGGGAAATATTGCTGGGGTTGCTGTGGCTATTGCGATAGGAGGGCCTGGTGCGGTTTTCTGGATGTGGGTAAGTGCTGTCGTGGGGATGGCGACTAAGTTCTTTACAGGAAGCCTTGCTGTGATGTATCGCGGTACCGATAGTGAAGGCGTCGCACAAGGAGGACCGATGTATTTTATTACGGAAGGCATGGGCAAAGCGTGGAAACCGCTTGCTGTCTTTTTTAGCGTCGCAGCTCTTATTGGTGCATTACCCGTTTTTAATGTTAATCAGTTAACGCAAGCAATCAATGATATTTTACTAAAACCACAAGGCATTGAGGTCGGTCTCAAGACGAATTTAATCATAGGAGGGACGCTTGTGATCATTACAGCTATTGTGGTTTTAGGAGGTTTGAATCGCATTAGTAAGACAGCATCTCGACTCGTGCCTTCTATGGTAGGACTCTATTTTATAGCCGTGATGTATATTCTTATTCAAAATATAGAAGTCGTCCCCATGTATTTTAAGATGATTATTACCGATGCTTTTTCGGCAAGTTTATATAAAGGCGAACCCTTATACGGAGGGATTTTAGGAGCGTTGATTGTATTAGGAATCAAGCGAGGTGCTTTTTCTAACGAGGCGGGAATTGGTACCGCACCCATGGCGCATGGTGCCGCCAAAACTGCAGAGCCTATCCGCGAAGGGCTCGTGGCGATGCTAGGTCCCGCTATCGATACACTGATTGTTTGTACGCTAACCGCACTGGCAATTCTGGTCACAGGCGTTTGGGAAAGTACTGATGTGAACGGAGTGAGCCTTACGGCAACCGCTTTCGCGAAAGCGATCCCATCGGTAGGAAAATATATATTATTGGTTTGTATTGCCGTATTTAGCATCTCGTCACTATTCTCTTACTCCTATTATGGATCTAAGAGTTTAAGCTTTCTAGCTGGCGCGAAAAATAAGAAGTATTACAATATTTTTTATGTAGCGAGTATTATGTTAGGCGCCACCACATCGCTTAGTATGATGATTAATCTAATTGACGGCGTGTTTGCACTTATGGCGATTCCTACTATGTTTGCGACCTTATATTTGGCACCCAGAGTAATGAAGGAAGCCAAAAAATACTTCAGTAGTTTCAAAAAAACGAATGGCTAATTCTTTACCCTTCATTAGGATATAACTATCTTTGCACTTTATTAAAAAACGGAACGAATGCAAGACGGTATTTACGTAAAATTTAGTACGCCAAAAGGCGAGATAGTAGCACAATTAGAGCACAAAAAAACTCCAGGAACGGTAGGGAATTTTGTAGCACTAGCCGAAGGAAATATGGAAAATGGCGCTAAGCCACAAGGAACTCCTTATTACGACGGATTAAAATTTCATAGAGTCATTCCTGATTTTATGGTACAAGCAGGATGTCCTCAAGGAACAGGAACAGGAAGTCCAGGCTACCAGTTTGATGATGAGATTCACCCAGAATTGATCCATGATGCACCTGGTAAATTAAGTATGGCAAATGCAGGACCTGGCACTAATGGAAGTCAGTTTTTTATCACACACGTAGCAACACCTTGGTTAGATGGTAAGCACACCGTGTTTGGATCTGTGATCGAAGGACAAGAGGTGGTCGATGCGATTGAGCAAGGAGATACGATGGACAAAGTGACGATTATACGTCAAGGAGCTGAAGCAGAAGCTTGGAACGCGATCGAAGCATTTAGAACTTTTGAAGGTGCTAGAGAACTAAGAATCGCCGAAGCTAAAGCAGCACAAGAAGCCGAATTAGATAAAATAGCCGCTGGTTTTGAAAAAACAGAAAGTGGTCTTAGATATAAAATGATCCATAAAGGAGACGGTGCAAAACCAGCTTCTGGGCAAACGGTTTCTGTACATTATAAAGGACAATTACCTGACGGGACAGTCTTTGACAGTTCGTACAAGCGTAATGCACCGATTGATTTTCCTATCAATCAAGGACAAGTCATTGCAGGATGGGATGAAGGGATTATGTTATTAGGTGTAGGAGACAAAGCACGTTTAGTCATTCCTTCAAATTTAGGTTACGGAAGTCGTGGTGCTGGTGGAGTAATTCCTCCAGATGCAACCCTTATTTTTGATGTGGAACTTGTTGCTGTAAAGTAAGTTTTCTATACGTGTTTTATACGCTTTCGCGAAATGTCACACTGAGCTTGTCGAAGTGGCGTACTCAGAAACAAAACATACATACGATCCTAGTTGTATAAACTGTGGATAACTACTTATAAAAAAGTGTCTATTTCGATAGGCACTTTTTCTATTTTTGAGGTATGGAAGCACTCAAATACCCAATAGGCAGATTTACGCCACCAGAAACGATTTCTGACGAAAAATTAAAGGAATGGATCACCATTCTAGAAGTCTTACCCGCGCAATTACGTGACATGGTCAGTGATATGCCTGACACTCGACTTGACACTCCATACCGACCAGAAGGATGGACCGTACGCCAAGTGGTACATCATCTAGCGGATAGTCATCATCACAGTTATATTCGTTTTAAGTGGGCACTTACTGAAGACAATCCAATCATTAAACCGTATCTGGAAAATGAGTGGACAGACCTCCCAGACCTCAAAGGAATGCCTGTGGAGTGGTCTTTAAAACATTTGGAAGCAGTACATTATAAATTGGTGCGTTTGCTACGCTGCCTAAGCGATGAGCAACTAGAACGCACGTTTGTACATCCCGATGGAAATAAAGTGATCTCTTTGCGTCAAAACGTAGGACAATACGCATGGCACGGAATGCATCACTATATGCACATCGCCAATTTAGTAAAGAGAGAAGGTTGGTCTTAAGATATTGATTTCCTCATTCTAGCCTTCTCCCAGAAGAAGAATAATTCACTTTTTAGTTCCCCTTTTGGAGAATTAGGTAGCTACTTGTGTGATCTCTCCTAAAGTTTGTCCAGAGCTTGTCGAAGGATCGATACGACTCGGGATTGTTTTACTCAAAGACTCACCACTCAAGACTTTTTTAGTCCTAATTCCTAATTCTTTTAAGTCCTGCATCCTTTTCGCGAAAGCGAACTATTTATCAAGATTCAAGGATAAAAATGTACTCTTATGAAGGTTCGAGAGATTTTTCTCGTTGAGGAAAGGCGCCATTTAGTTTTGTTACGAAGCTCTATGCGGGGGATTCCTAGTTGAATTTAGGAAATCCTTATTGTTCATATATGTACGAATCATATTTTGAAGAATAAGAAGTTCTTGCTCTTCTTCTTGTATGGACGTTCTAAAGCTCTTAATAATGTCTTGCGTTAAGGTTTCTGACTCTGATATTTTTTGATTCCTGACTTTCATCTTTCGAGTCATCCGAGCTATATAAAGGAATACAAAAGCAAGTATGATAAGAAGTCCTGCTAAGAATCGGATGCTACTTATAATTTCTTTTTCAAGAGACTTTTCTACAACTGTATCAAGCATTTCAACTACATCATTAAAATTATTTTTATTTCTTGCAGCTTCTATTAACGTCGCATTTAAACCACTACCGGCAAGCTCTATATAATGTTGTTTGGAGTCTTTGATAAGTTCTTCACGGATATCTGGATCTGACAGAATCACACTAGGATTTATTAGAAAAAAGACACCTACTATAATAAGCCCTATCCCTAAAAATATAGATAACGTTCGTTTTACAATTAAATAGGAAGAACCAAACCATCTTCCCTTTTTTGACCCAGAAATAGTAAGATATACTTTTTCTAGCTCATTGCTTTTTTTTAATAAAATACCCTGACGTTCTATCTTCTTCCCTAGAAGTTCTTGGAGTGTTTCTAAATTGGTCATATTTATATTTATTAATTAGGCTTAGGGGCTTTTTAATAAATAGTAACGGCTAATCTAAACAATTTTAAGCACTGTTTGTCAGTTGTTTATTGAGATTTATTCACAAATTAAAGATGTGATGAGTATTCTACATTTAGAATAATAGGTTTGAAAATAATTTTGCTCCTTCCTACTGGCAGGCAAGTTCGAGAAAACAAACTATTCACAACTAAGGAAGGATATAAGTCGTCACTTTCGGAGTTAGAGATTTCTTTCCCTTCCGTCTATATCTCGTGCTTCTATATAGCCACCTTCTACTTCGGCGGACTCAGCACAGGCATCGCTGAGGGAAGGAGTTTTTTGTTACCTCATCCTAGCCTTCTCCAAGAGGTAGAAGGAATTGTTTTCGGTTTTTATTGTTTTGGAGTTTTTATTAATTTAATGATGCGTCAACCGTGTAATGACGTCTGTGTGTTCAGGAAATAAGGCCACTAATTCTTTCCTACTAGGAAGCACAAAATCTTTAAAATCAAAACCAGGCGATACGGTACAGCCAACAAAAGAAAAGGTGTCCACGCCTATAACTTCTGCAGCGAACCAATCGCCTCCTTTTACGACCAACTGAGGGACTTCTCCCGCAAGGATATTTCGTCCAATGATATGTTGTGAATAGACACCTTCTTTTAAAATGATATGCAGTAGGATCGAAGCGCCATCATAAAAATGCCACATCTCATCCTGATTGATTTTATGAAACGCCGAAAAATTGTCAGAGGTCAGCAAGAAGTAAATGCCTGTTGCATGGCTTCTGCTTCCGTTGTATGCATCTGAAAGACATTCTTCGGCAATGTTTCCTTGACTTCTATAGGTTTCTTTATAGTAGCCTCCTTCTGGGTGGGGTTGGAGGTCTAGGGATTTGATGAGGGTTTCTTTGGTGTTCATAAAAACAAATATAAATCTTTCTTTAACCTCAGAATTATTTACGGATTAGAAATTTATATGGAAGATACTGGTATTACGCTGTCGCGAAAAGAATTACAGGAGCTAATTGATGGGAAGGAAATTGTAACCTATTATGAAGCCTTAAAGAAAGTACATTATCTAGGGATGTATTTTGTCCCACCAGAATTAGTAGATCTTTCTGCGTCTGTGAGTATACCATAAAAGAAGTAATTGACTATGCTTTTTGTTAATCATTGCTTACTTTTTCAGTTCTTTCATAAAATATTCTATCTCGTTTCTTTGGTTTTTACCCATTTTAAATAAAATTATCGAAGAAATTATAGTTAAAACCCCCAACCCGATTGCAACCAATTTCTCCCCTTCAAAAACACCACTTTTCAAAATCCTAATTGATGCCCATATCACTGAAATACCTAAGAATATGACAGTTGGGATACAAGCAGTAAAAAATTCATGTTGATTTCTCATTGCTTCATGTCGTTTAGTAATAAATTCATTTTCTAAACCAGCTACAAATAAAAAATCATCAATACTATTAAATGATTTTTTTGATTTGTATTTTAGGTTATTACTCAAATATACAGCAATGGCTCCAAGACAATATGAAAATATAAGAGTTGGAATTGTTACAACTATTCCCCAAGTTGAAGATTTCGATAATTCTTCAACGAAAGGATAAATGTTATAAAATCCACATGTAAACATGAAAATAGATACGAACCAAATAGTTCCTATTGCTAATTTTAAAGTAAATATGTCTAGGCTAATTTTTTCCATATTATTCGATATTACTGCTAAGTTGTACTTAACCTAATTTGTATATTATTTAATTTAACAAATACAAACCAAATAGAAAATCGACAAGGATTTTCGTAAGTAGGTTTACCATATATCATCCAATTCGTCAAATAAATTACCTTCGTCAGTTTCAATATCTTCCTTAATAGCATCAACTAAATATAAAGATTCTTTAGCTCGTGTTAAAGCGACATATTTTAAATTATTTTCTTGTACCGTTTCCCACGGTTTATGACCGTCTTTTTTCATAGGTAGTTTGTCATAGTTCAATATAAAAACTCTATTATTTTCCAATCCTTTAGCTTTATGTATAGTAGAAAGTTTAATAGCTTCTTCGCTTTCGGTCACTAGTCCTTGAATTCGTTTTACTAATTCATTTATTGTTGATACGTCTAAATGGATTGATGCTTGTCTTTGTAGAAAATTTATTCTTCTTTCAATGTATTCTGTCTCTTCTTTAATAAACTCTTCTTTTGATGAATTATTGGACATTTTTTTTGCTTTCTTCTCAATAAAATAGATATTTCTCTCTTTGACTTTTTCAAAGAAGTCGTAGCTATTTTTAAATACGTTTCTTGTATTTAACTCTTGTTTCGAAAATAAAAAACGAAGCTCATTAAATAAGTCTTTTACGTCATCTTGGTGGATATTAACTTTTCTGTTATTCTCAAGTAAAACAAAGAGTAATGTTGTTAAAGGTGCCTTTGTTCGACTTATTATTAAATCTCCATCCTTAGCAACTTCAATAACTTGATTGAATTCTATTTTTTCAATTATTCCTTCTTTGTCTTTAAATGGTTTTATATCTTTTCTAAAATTCTGTGCATATTCAATTATATTATTTGGACATCTAAAACAAAAAGACAAAGTCAGTTTATTGTGGTTCTTAAGTAAATCTTCAAATCGACTAAAAGATTCAATATCTGCTCCAGTAAAACCATATATTGATTGGCAAGGGTCGCCAACAGCAATTACACGACCAGATTTTTTTACATATTTCAAAGCAATAGCTAATTGTGCTTTGGATAAATCTTGACACTCGTCCACAAAAAGTAAATCATATTTTTTGATTGGATAAAGTTCAAATACTTTTGGTAAGTATAACATATCTGTTAAATCGATGTAATTATGGCTCTTAGCAATTTTATTTCCTTCTTCTAAAAGTTGTTCGGTTCCTTTGAAAAGTATATCAATAATTTTATCAAGTATTTTTTCGTTTGTTTTGTTTGGGTCAATAATATTGAAATGGATTACCATTTCTTTAAATCTAAAAAAATCCTTTTTTTCTAATGTTAATCTAAATTTATCAACCGAGTTAAGAAGTTTGTTTTTAAAAGAATTAAAGTAATTATTTAATTGACTTTTTTCAAAACTGTTTTCTGGCTCAGGACTTATGTCATATAATTTCAAATAACGTAAAAAAGATTTTTTGTTGTAGCTTTCAACTGACCTAGCTATTAGATTATTATATTTTTGAGGCTTTATATTATAAGGAAGTTCATTATTTGATTTTAGTATTTCATACCCAAGTTGATGCAAGTTTTTAACTACAATATTATTATTATCTTTTTTAGTAACTCTGCTTTGAATTTCGTCTCTTATACTTTTATTAAAAGCACAGAAAAGTAAAGTTTTTTGTTTATCAACAAATCCAATACTTTCAATTATAGTCGTTGTTTTTCCGGAACCAGCTACAGCATCTATGATTCCGTGATTTGAATCAAACTTTATAAAATTGTATATTTTTTCTTGTTCAGGTGTTGGTGTCATTTAATTCAATTCAATTCAATTCAATGGTTGGTCAAATTACTGGCAACTAATATATAATGTTACCTAAAGTACTATAAAAAAACATAAACTTCTTATGCTGATCACTTTTGTTGAAAAGTAGGAGGTTATTTATAATTGTTTACAATTACTTTTGAAATTTAGGAAAAACTGGCTTAACTTATTTACGGTTTTCCACAATAGTGTTAAAAAAACAAGATCGCTTTGCTAGAAGATTAAAGAGTTTGTAGTATTCTGACAAACTTCTTTTGATAGTAGTGTGTTGCTCCCCTCCGTCTGTATCTCGTGCCTCGATCCATCCACCTCCCCTCGGCAAGGGGAGGAGCTTTTTGTTTTAGTTTTTATAGAATGTTTAAGTTACCCCTTTGGCGATTAGGGGGCTTTCCTTTTCGCAAAGCGGAATACATACATTAATCAGTAATAGTCTTTAAGTGATTATTTGAGCCCGTCATTTGCCAATGTGTTAAGGATACAGGGATATTTCCGATACTATTGAGCGTGTCAAAAAAGTCTTTTAGAACAAAGGGTTTGCCTTGTGATTCTTGGATTCTGGCATAATCTGCCAAGGCATTTTCTAGTAAATATTTACCTGTAATATAACTGGTGCCATATCCTGGTTGACGTAAGTACAGATGTTGTTCAAAAATGAGGAGTTCTTTTTCCGTCTTCATCCAACCACGAGGGGTGTATTCACTATGAATCCCTCCAGCTTCTTCCATCGTCATCTCATTGGCATGGGCATATAAGGATCCTAAACCTCTTGCTGCACGTTGGGCAATCATGATGTACACAATCTCTTTGGTTCTTGGGCTATCATCATATAAACCCGCTTGCATAAATAATTCTTCAACAGCTGTGGCGGTGCCTTCATTTCTTGAATCGAAAATGTTATATAGTAAAGGTCCTTTTCGGATCTCACTTTTGTGTGGTTCAGTATCCATACGAGCTAATTCAAACCAATGGTAAAAATGGGAGTATAAAGGTCTAGGGTCGTAGTGTTCTCCTATGGTGAAAAAGTTTCGTTTCTCCTTGGGGATAAATTCGCCTAAATGTTCACGTAAAGCTGTATCGAAATAAGGTTTTACAGTCACAATGTCTTCCTGATTCAAAAAGGTAATCAGGCTTTTGGCGGCCTCATCTGCCATTTTGTTATAAGCTTCTGGAGAGTTGGCATCTACTAATTCTGGTAATTTTCTATTTCTGTGCTCTTCTAATTTTAGCGAAGTCCAAGCACGTGCGAGTTCCCGTTTTAGAATCATTACTTCATCATCCCAAGTTAAGGGCACCAAGTGTACATTTTGTAAATACCACGTATAGTTTTCTTTGCCGATTCCTGATGGACCTGTTTTTGATTTGGATTGAGCCTGTAACCAAGTCACCAAATCATTTGTGGAGGTGATGGCTTCATCTATCACTAAAACTAATTCGGCATCCTCTTTTATTGTCGCTTGCTTTTTTAGATCGGTGAGCACCACACTCTGATTTTGAATATCCCGAATGCCAGTGATCCATAAATCTCTAGCATTTCCTGTTAAATTTTCCGTTGCTTGGTCATTGAGGGGAGCGATTACTTTTAGGTCTGTGATCAATCTATTTCTTTCTTCTGTCGACAACGGAAATGTATACGTCCATAGTTCTGTGGTGCCATGGTTGGTTGGTCCTTCATGAGCTGGCACATCACTTCTGTTAGACCAAACTGATTTATAAAAAGCAGGGTCACGAACCCAAGGTTTTAAAATTCGATGGTTAAAGTCATAGCCATTCATTTCAGCCCAGACAATCATCCAATCCACTTGATTTTCTACAGGCCAATTTGTGGTGTCAATCGATTGTAATCCTGACTGTAACTCTTTGAATTTTGGCAAACGTTTTTCAAAAGTTTGTTTGGTATAATCAGGAGCGCCATCACGGAGCGGTGGTTTTTCAAATGTTCTCCATTCTTTAAATAAGGTTACTAAAGATGAATAATCATTAGAGGTGAACTTTTCTTTTTTAGTTGGGGTTTCTGGGGTAGCTTCTTTTTTATCTGTTTGACAGCTAAAAAAGAGCGTTATTAAAAGAGAAAGAAGGATGGTGGTTGTTTTCATCTGATGATGGTATATTTTTTCTTTGTTCCGCTAAAAGCAATATCTTAGAATTGTTGCGGACTTCATAAAAATACGTAAACCTTTCGGTTAAGTCAGAAGTTCGTATTGTTTATCGATTTTGTTACGGCTTTTTGTTCCCTCATCCTAGCCTTCTCCCAGAGGGAGAAGGAACTGTTTTTACTACCGATTCGGAGTTTAGGGATGTTTTAGAGAATATATGAGTTCCCCTTTGGGGCTAGGGGATTTCAGTTCGCCCCTTTGGGGGTTAGGGAGCTTACCACTTAATAATCGAGCTCGCCCATGTGAAGCCACTACCAAAGGCAGCGAGTACCACCGTGTCTCCTTCTTTTATTTTACCTTTTTCCCAAGCTTCTGTAAGTGCGATAGGAATAGAGGCTGCTGTGGTGTTTCCATATTTCTGGATATTGTTAAATACCTGATCGTCGGTAAGACCAAATTTCTTTTGGACAAACTGAGCAATACGAAGATTAGCTTGATGCGGAATCAGCATATCAATATCGTCTGCGGTGAGGTTATTCTTGGCAAGTCCTTCTTTGATGACTTCAGAGAAGCGAACAACAGCATTTTTAAACACAAACTGTCCGTTCATATAGGGGTAATATGGGATATCTTCGGTGGGGTTGGTGGCGATAATTTCTGGTACCCACTCTTCTGTGCTTGGTCCTCTAAGTGAAAGCTCCAAAGCATGCTCTCCTTGGCTGTGTAAGTGTGACGAAAGAATTCCTTTGGTCGTATCTTCTTCACGAGTCAAGACAGCAGCGCCAGCGCCATCTCCAAAAATCACAGAGACAGACCTGCTTCTTGTAGTAAAGTCTAGACCACCACTATGATTTTCAGCGCCGATCACGAGTACATTTTTATACATCCCAGTTTTTATAAACTGATCTGCGGTAGCCAATGCGTATACAAAACCACTACATTGGTTGCGGACATCAAGCGCAGGAATGGTTTTCATGTCCATAAGATGTTGTACTTGTACACCACAACCAGGAAAGTAATAATCAGGGCTTAATGTGGCAAAGACAATCATATCAATATCTTTATTGGTCAATCCTGCACGTTCTATCGCAATGGTAGCGGCTTTTGCGCCCATTTTTGATGTAGAGTTGCCGTCTCCTTTTTTGATGTGACGACGTTCTTTAATCCCAGTACGTTCCTGTATCCAGGCATCATTGGTATCCATCAGTTTGGATAAGTCGTCATTAGTAACAATATTTTCAGGAACATAAGCGCCTAATCCGGCGATTCTAGAATTATACATATAGCTGTTTTTAAAAGTCACACGATCAGTGGATGACATAAGATATTTTTGTTATATACGTTTTCACGAAAGTGAAAAAGGCGTAACACAAATATATGTTTTTGGTTGTATCTTAAGAAGAAAGAACGCCTTGTTTAGTATGCACGCATAGTAACTGATGAGGTAACACGATTTTAGCCATAAAAATGTCGCATATAATTGAAATTAAGAATACAACATTTCATCATTAAAGGCTATAAATGATAAAAGGTATTAAGCTCCAGAGCAAGCTCTGTACATTAAAAATCGACCCTTGGGTCGAGATACTAAACCATAAATCCCGCTGAAAGCAGGATTAGTTCAACTTATTATTTTGTAGGCGTCTTTCCGAATTTACAAAACAGTGTTTTACTAATAAAAAGAGCGCTCCAAGGAGCACTCTTTTCAAAACAACCTAACCAAATAAGTGAAAAGTATAAACTAATCAATTATTAATCTTTATGCGACACGTTTTTTATATGTGTATTGTTCAAAGTTATTTACTTTGATACGACCTCCTAGGTCGTGCATTAAATTGTAAAGTCCAAAGAAGGTTCTGTTGATGTATAGGAAGTGCTTACTACCGCGGTTTCCGTTCATTTTTCGAATCTCCGTGTCTTTTGTATATTTTTCGCCTAAAGCCGCAATCTTATCAAAGAATGTCGTGTCTTTAAAATCGAATGTTCTTTTTGAAAGTGGAAGCGCAGAAGGTATTGTACACGGCCTGAAAATAAGCAAATACTTTTTAGCTATTATGACGCTATTTTTTATTCCATAATATAATTCTATGTTCAGAGTAAATGGGGCTGTCCACTAAGTGAAATAGACCCCACAGTTTTTGAACCAAAGACTTAAGTCATAAGCCTTTATTTTCATGTCACATGTAAGTTGAATAGTGCAACTGGCGTCATTGATGAAAGTGTGACTATCTATAACTAATCCAATAAACATATGGTAACCATCTGGCTTTCTGTTTTAATCACTTTATGAATGAGAATGTGTTGTTGTTAGTAGCAAACGAACTTATGAAGGCAGGTGAATGAAGTTAAAC
>ERZ651776.200-NODE-200-length-88153-cov-6.609076_pt1 | contig 88153 bp, 76 predicted proteins | sample MGYA00514761_ERZ651776 | MGnify/ENA metagenome assembly ERZ651776 | reverse complement strand
TCTAAATCCCGGATTTGTGCAGAATAACGCCCCAGCAGTCAGCTTGGCCCGCGCGATTCTGAGTGCAAGGCTTACGAGGGGCACGGCACAGTTGCGCGTTCGATCTATGGATAGTTCGTGCAGCTCACGCGCAATGCCTGCAAACCATTTGATATGTATTTTTACTATCAACGGGCATTTCCCGCACGACGCCGTACAAGAAACTCTAGAATGAATTTTTCAAGGTACCCAGCTCTGACCGCTGGGAAGCGGTATAAGATGCGCTACCGAAAAAAGGGTCCTTACTGAGGCCCGACATGGCAGATACTCATTCTCATCCAAAAGTCGGCGATACTGCTCATGATCATCCAAGGCCAAGTTGGCGTTGGCGAAAAGACCCTACTCTGTCATATTAATATCATGATGATTTGGCAGACGGTCAGCTTTGCCGGGGAACGATATGCTGTTTTTTACACACCTACCGACGCTTTGGCCCATTTTGGCGCGGAATGGCTGGGCCGGGACAATGCAAAGGGTGCCGCTGTGCCCCACCATGATATTCCCGACCTTAATGTTCCCGGCCCCGACGTTGAAAAGATAACCCGCAGGTCGCGCAAATATGGGCTTCACAGTACCTTGAAAGCGCTGTTTTACCTTGCACCAAATAACGATCAGACAGCATTGAAAAATGCAGCAGCCGATTTTGCATCGCAGCAGACTTGCGTTGAAATTGATCCGCTCGAACTAAGGCATGGGAACGGGTTCGTAGCGCTTCGTCTCAAGGACGACCCTCGTCGTCTAAGGGAGTTTGCGACTAACAACCGCCAGAGCATTTGATCCGCTTCGCGCCCCGCTGGCCGACACAGATATTGCCTGCCGCCGTCACGCGCGGCTTACCGTCCGCCAAGACCAACAAATGCTGGAATGGGGCTATCCATTCATAATTGATGACTTTCATTTCCACCTGACCTTGACTGGCGGCTTGTCATAATCAGGTGGTGCCGCAGTGATTGCCGCGTTGCAGGCACATGTGGACGCACTGGTGCCAACGGCCTTCTCCATTGAGGTTATCACCCTGATGGTACAAGATAAAATAGGCCTGTTATCACCAGATAACCGATATTCCCTGATCTGTACAAGGGCCTGACGAGTTAACGAAAGGCTGCGCGCCTAGCATCGTCCTGCAAGATCAGGCCGTTACGTGCTCCTAGCGGGCACCGCTACTGCTGTATCGGGTTCAATGCCACGAAAAGAATCACGCTTGACCTACTTAACCACCGTTTTCTGCACCTCGTCGCGCTCCGAACATTCAGTCATATGCATCATACCCATAGCCGTCCCCGATGTGTTGGCATTTGTTTAACACCACGCCCATCACATTTGTCTGGGTCGCCAGCTCACGTTCGCAAAGGTCAATTTCTTTCACCGTGGTCATTTCCGCCCCCGCGACCAGCAGGACACAATCAACATGCCCTGCAAACGACATCAGATCGTGGGTCAACAGCATTGGTGGCGTGTCAAAGATCATCACATCCGGCGCAAAAGTTTCGTCGACGGCGGCAAGGGCAAGCGGCAAATATCTGCCGCCAAAAACTTCGCCCGCATCCAAAGCTGGTTCCCTGTTTGCAGCTAACGCGAGGTTTGGCCCGATCCGCCGCGCGGTTGCCGCGAACTCCTGATCTCCACGCAGACATGCCCCCAAATTCATGCCGCCATCAATCCCCAGCATCCGCGCCAGCGATGGACGGCGCAGATCGCAATCCAGCAGAACTGTCCTTACCTCGGCCTGACGGCGCAGACTAAGGGCCAAATTCACTGCAACGGTGCTTTTTCCACAGCCCGCAGTCGGAGAGGTGATCGCCAGTCTGCGCCACCCGTTCTGTCGCATTTGCTGTAAAACTCTGGTCCGCATCATATCGAAGTGGTGCGCTTCGCCGCCCGAAAGGTGCCCGACGATCCGGTCTTTTTCCAGTGTCACAGAATCAAGATCGGTCGTCGCTAAACTGTGCCACGCATCTGCCACCGTGTTCAAATCCTGCACGGATCGCGCAATTTTCTGTCCCGCTTCAGGCACTACATGCACAGTGTTCTGATGCCTATCGGCTTGAACCGTTCCTACCATGTTTTGCCCTCTTTCCCGCCTGTTGCATCCGCGCCGATCACTATCCCGAACGGAGCAAATTTTACCTTTTCCGCCGCCTGAGTCTGGGCCGCCCAGAATGCAAGCGGCACCGCAATGACAACGGCCGCCGTGAGACCCACCAGATAGGCCCTGCGCCGAAAAATCTCGGCGCGGGTTTTCAGATAAGGCAGCGTCGCAAAGGGCGTAATCCCCAAGGCTGCTGTCAAATCCTCAGGTCGACGCATCGCGCGGTTCATGCCCTCGATCATCAGGATCAAGGCAAGCCCGAAGGCCCCACCGCCCAAAACACCCATGGTGATAAACTTCCGCCGGTTTGGCGCTACGGGCTCGTCTGGAACTGTAACCCCCTCGAAGACCGTCAGTTTTTGCCCTTGGCGCAATGCCTCGATCATCTCGCCGGTTTCAGCGCGGGCCATATTGGCGACCGTTTGATCGTATTGCACCCGTGTATTGGCCTGCGCACGCCTAAGGTTACCAAGTGTAACGGCATTGGCAGTCGTCGCGTCTATTGATCTGGATAGATCGGCTAAGCCTTCAAGAATGCTCTGCTTTTGCGCCGACAAAAATTCCAACTCGCGCGTCATCTCGGCCTGCTGCAATGCAAAATCGTCCATCGGTTCCAACGTTTCCGAAAAAGAACTTGCTTGCTCTTCCTCCCCCCCGATGCGCTGGCGCAACGCCGCGGCGCGCGCAGTCAGAATACGCAACTTTGGGTTTTCCGGTGATAAAAGCGTCGATTGCGATGCAAGCTCTTCCTCCAGCTGGTCAAGCTGCTGTTGCTTTGGCGTTTGAAACTGCCCCGACCCTGCGGTCGCTTGCAATTCATGCCTGCGCTGCATTCTGGCACGGCGTTCCTGCAAGGCACCGATCTGGCGCTCCATCTGCAAGAGCCTCTCCTGACCGGTGGCTTGCTGGCTCCTGCGAAAATCAAGGCTGTCAGGAAGCGATTGCTTGTTTTGCTCTGTGAAATTCAAAATAACGGCGTCTTGCGCAGCTAATTCAGCGCCCAACTGCGCAACTTTTTGGGTGAAAAAATTCAGTGTTTTCCCGGCACTTTTAGTGCGCATGTCGACGTCTTCACGCAAGATCAAATCAACGATTTCGAGTGTCACCTTTTCGGCCAGATCAGGCGACGGTGCCTCGAATCCGACTGTGGCAAGCGTCGGGGAACCACCCCCGCCGTCGATCGTCATTGTGATCCTGCCACGCATGTCATCAACGATGTCCTGAGGGGCAAGGAGTACCTCCCTGGGGTCATGACGGTACACGTTCATTCTTGACGCCAGATCCAGCAATGTATCCCGCCTCAAGATACGCTGCCTGATCAGTTCAAGCTGCTCTGAACCCTGTGTTCTGACCGTGGATGCCGCCAATTCGTCGGGGATTTGCTCTGCCTCCATCAGCAGCCGCGCATGACCCCCATAAATCGGCGGTGAATAAAGGATCGCCCCAAGGCCGCCGAGGCCGCCGATGATCAAGAACAGCAAGAACCAATGAATACGCCGCGCAAAGCGTTGGAGATAAAACCGGAAATCCATCCTCAAGACCTCCCTTTGCCATGGCCGGCGGATGACTGCGTTTGGGAAGTGTCAGGCGTTGGGACACGGATCATGGCAGGGCCTTTTGAATGGTTAACCCCAATAGCAATGATCGAAAGCAACTCGGGGGAAACAGGTGCTAGGATTTGATGTCCTATCTGATCGCACGGTGCTTAACCGAGGGTTAATTTTGGAAAGGATCTCGCCCAAACACCTTAAAACCAAGCCGGTTCATAAAAGTCTCAGGACAAACACCATCTAATTTCTCTTGGGGCTGATCCTTTAATCCCTTGGTAACCCTATCGCTCTAGCACTTAGCTATTGGTTAACCCCACGGTTCTGCAAAAGAGAGATGGCACCTGATGAGTTTTCATTATTTCGACGCACCATCAACAGAACAAACGGTGTCGCGCGCCATTCCGGCGGTGAACCATCCTTCAATGACCCGCACGCGCCCCTTGGCCAAGACACCCTATAGGAATGGTGGCAAAAGGATCTTGGATTTAGGCCTATGCACCATGTCACTGCCTTTTGTGGTGCCCTTGATTGCGATTCTGGCGCTGCTGGTCGCGCTAACTGGGCACAGCCCGTTCTATACTCAGAATCGCGTGGGCCAGCACGGGCGGATATTCAAGATGTGGAAGCTGCGGTCGATGATTCACAACAGCGATCTCCTTCTCAAGGCGCATCTAGATGAAAATCCTTCCGCTCGGGAGGAATGGCAGCGCGCGCAAAAACTGAAAAGCGACCCGCGCATCACCGCGTTCGGATCCCTGTTGCGACGCACTTCGATGGATGAACTGCCCCAGATCTGGAACGTCCTACGCGGAGAAATGAGCCTTGTCGGGCCCCGACCGATGCTGATCAGTCAGGAACCGCTGTACCCCGGCCAAGATTACTATGACATGAGACCCGGCATTAGTGGCAACTGGCAAGTATCGGCGCGCAATGACTCTTCGTTCAAAGACCGCGCGCTTTTCGACGCGACATATAACGAAGCCATGTCGTTCCCCGAAGATATTCGGATCTTGAAAGATACCTTTGGCGTAGTACTACGCGCAAAGGGCCAGTGATCAGGCTACAAATTTGGAAAAACTAGATGCAAAACAGGATGATCATGACGCCGAGCTGACTGTTATTATCATCAGCTACAACACCGTCGGAATGACCCTCAAAGCGATCAAAACACTTTACGCCAACACCCATGACACACAGTTCGACTGTGTCGTTTTCGACAACGCCTCGACCGATGGATCAGCGCAGGCCATCGCCGCAGCTTTTCCAGACATCAAACTGATCGCATCGGGCCAAAATCTGGGGTTTGCCTATGCGAATAACGTTGTCGCAGCTCATTGCACCACGCCCTATTTTTTGCTGCTCAACCCTGACACTGAAACACAAGCGGGTGCCGTTGATGCGCTGATGTCCTTTGCAAGAACTCAGCCTCGGGCAGGGATTTGGGGCGGGCGCACCGTGTTTGCTGATGGGTCGCTGAACATCGCATCCTGCTGGGCCGCGCCGTCCCTGCGCAGTCTGTTTTTCCGGGCTCTCGGGCTTAGTACACTTTTTCCCCGGTCAGCGTTCATCAATCCAGAAACCTATGGCCGCTGGCCCCGTGATACCCCGCGCGAAGTCGATATTGTTGTAGGGTGCTTTTTGCTGATCCGCCGCAGTCTTTGGGAAACCCTCAACGGTTTTCAACCCAAATATTACATGTACGGCGAAGACTCGGACCTCTGCTTGCGGGCCCGCGCGATGGGATATCGCCCGATGATCACCCCTGAAGCGCAGATTGTGCATCACGTCGGGGCCTCTACGCCTCGGAATGTGGAAAAGGCCATTCTGGTTATGAAGGCCCGCATGTCGCTAATCCAAGACCATTGGCCGCGTTGGAAAGTCGGGTTGGGGCTTTGTCTGATGTGGGTTTGGTCTGCGCTGCGCTTTGCGGTCACCCGCCCGTTTGCGGCGTCATCGCATCCGCGGCGGCGCGCCAGTGCCGAACGGTGGCAAACGCTTTGGAGCAGGCGGCGCACCTGGCTATCGGGCTATGATCAGGCGTAAGTCTGGATCAACCGCTTTGCCACAACCATGGGGGAAAACCGGTCAACATCATCCAGTTGCGCAGCCCCCATGCGTCCCAGATAGGACGAAGTAACAGAAAACGTCGAATGACGCGAGTAAATCAGATGATCGCAGCGCCCCAATTGCCACATATCGATCAAGGCGTTCTCGGCCTCGTGCAGTTTTGCAACCTCTGATGTGGGCCAATGCAGCCTGCTTCCATCAGCTGCCAGATATTTGGGGATATGGTGGATGTTGGGGAATTCCGCTTGCATCTGCGCCTGCACCTCGGCACTATCGGTAGCCAAGAAAATCTGCGCCTCCGGGGTCTGCGCCAGACGTCTGTGCAAACAGGCCCGGACACGGTGCAGCGGAATTTTCCGGTCGGTATAACGGATGTGCACACCAACACTGGGTGCCCCCAACTTTGCGCCCAGGCCTTCGACAGCAGCCTGCACGCGGTCATTCGGCGCAAAATAACGCGCCAGATATTCCGAAATCACATCCGCCTCGGTCTTGCCGGCAAAGCGGGAATCGCGGCGCAGATGCCGCGCCAAACGCCCGAATTTCGGCAGATAAGACCAGAAAATTGCGATGTCTTCGGGGGTGTCCAGCTTTGCCAGATCAGTACATAACCGCCGATAGCCTGTCGGACTTGAATGGCTGTCGGGGATAAATCTGTCAATCATCTGCTGGGGGGGTTGGCCCAAATGCCCCGTCCAGATCGCAGGCGAGACAGGCAGTGTCACGTCATCGAACGCCGCGCAGTCTTGCGGGATCGGCGTTTTGAACAACAGCGGATAGGCGTTTTCACCGATCGGTGCATAGCTACCGTCGCGCCAGTCAATCACCGGAACTCGCCCGGTCAGATCCGCAAATACAAGGCCGCAAACCGCAGACAAGATGCGGTTGCCCAATCCTCCCTTCCCTTTGATCAAAAGCATACGGGAAGACATGTAGGAATATGGCCCTTGATGATGAGAATTTAGCCGTCCGTTCAAGATCATAGACAAATATTAACAACTCATTAACCGTTGCGCCCCACAGTGGAATTCGCGAAAAACGCCAGTTCCGAAGGGGAAACCATGCATTGTCTGACCGCCCGCCTACCCGCACAAATCCGTGTCTTGGCCGCGCTGGTTCTGGGGCTTTTGGGGTCTCAGGCTGCTTTGGCCCAACCCTATAAAATCCAGGCCGGGGATATCCTCCGTATCGAAGTCTTGGAAGATCCCGCATTGAACCGGTCTGTTCTGGTCACGCCGGACGGGCGCATATCAGTGCCTATTGCGGGGACTTTGCGTGCGTCGGGCCAAGCAGTAGAAGCTGTGCAAAGCAGCCTGACCGACCGCCTTGCCAGCGGCTTTGCCAATCCGCCCAATGTCTTCGTTTCTGTCGAACGGCTGGCCATGCCCAAACCGCATATACCGCGCCAACCTCTGGCCCCCCGGACAATTTCCGTTTTCGTGATGGGCGAAGCCGCCAAACCCGGCATGCTGACACTACCGCCCCGCGCGACGGTGTTGCAGGCCTTTGCGATGATGGGCGGGTTCACCAAATTTGCGGCCCAAAAACGTATTCAACTGCGCAGAACCGACAAGAAAAGCGGCGTAGAGACAAACAAACCCTTGAATTACTTGAGTATCGAGGCAGGCTCGGCCCAAGGACGTATCATGCTAATGGACGGGGATGTCATTCTTGTTCCACAGCGGCGTCTGTTCGAGTAACCCGCGCTTCGGCGTACTGCCAAGGGGCACAAGTGATGATCGGATCGTTCAAAGGCGTTTGTCTTGCATTTGCCTTGGGCTTTCCGGTGATCGCTCAGGCGCAAACTTACGAAACAGGCGGCATCCAGCTGACCTTTGGCACCAAAATCGGCCTGCAAACCCAAAGCAACGCAACCCTTAGTTCCGCCGATCCGGGACGAACCAGTACCGCAACCAGTGCTCTTTCTATTGGTGTACTGACCGAAACCCGCAGCCAGCGTTTTGCCATTGATTTAGGTCTACAGTTGCGCGGGGCCAATGCGCCGGCGGGGGCCACGCCATCGTCCGGATTTGTTGATCCTTTTGTTGCGGTTGAATACATGCGCGAAGTTGCCAGCGCGCGGCTGTCTTTTGCGGCAGCCTACCGTGAAACCGATTTGTCGCAAAACGCTGATCTGATTGGCCCCACAGGGAGTATCACCATCGCGACCGGTACAGCCACGCGGCGCTATGCGGATGCCGAAATGGAACTGGAATGGGGCCTTGATACGCCTGTCAGCTATGGCATTTTGGCCCGTGTCGAAAACACCACCTACCGCGACGGCGCGGCAACCGGAATTGGTGGCGGTGCACTGAATGACACAAAACGCCAGATGATCTCGGCGTCTTTGCAAATGGACCTAAATCCCGTTGTCCGGCTTCGGAACACGCTAAGCTACCGTATGTTCAGCGAGAAAAATGTTCCGGGCCAGCGCCAGACATTGGATTTTGCCAGTGTCCTCAAACTGGACAGGCCCTTGGGCGATCTGGATTTGACGCTTGGATACACCGACACCCCCGAAGGCCACCGCCTGCGCGCAGAGACCAATCGCGACTTTGAGATGCCCGTGGGACAGCTCCGGACCGGGCTTGGTGTGGCCCGCGGTGTGACCGGCGACACATATGTCACGGGTCAGGTGCAGTTCCGCCAAACCGTCCCGCGCGGAGGGTTTGAAGCGCGGATGAACCGCGTGCTGGCCAGCAGTGACCAGACCGACAAGGAACGGATCAACACCAGCGTAAACATCAAATACCGCACGGAAATATCCGCCCTTTCCGCTTTGATCTTCAAGGCCGATTGGGGACGTTCGAAGGATACAACGAGCAAACTGAGCACCACCACCAGTGCAATTGGCATCAGCTATACCCGCGACTTGACACGAAACCTGACATTTGAAGTTGGTCTACGCCATCGCCGGCAAAGCGATGATGTCACCGGGCAATCACGATCAAACGAAGTATTTATCGGGCTCGGGCACGTTTTGGTGACGCGCTACTGACATTTTGATTTTGTTTGGCGAATATGCGGGCATAGGCAGCTAACAGTTGCGGCTCGGAATGCGCCCAGGACAAATCATCAAGAACGCGTTTGCGCCCTGCCCCTCCCATCTGCTGCTGCATCGCGTAATTACCAATCAACATATTGATCTGGCGAGCAAAATCTTGAGGATCATTGTTTTGAGCATAGACGGCGGCATCCCCAGCTGACACCCGCCCTTCTGTTAGATCAAACTGAACAACAGGTTTTTCGAGGGTCATATATTCCATCACCTTGTTCATGGTTGAGATATCATTCATCGGATTTTTAGGATCAGGGGCCAAACCAATATCAATCGCGTTCAGCACCGCCAAAAGATCATCATCGTAAAGCGCGCCGGTAAATGTAAAATGAGCCTCCAGCTCCAAATCCTTGACGTGTTGGATCACCTCGTTGCGGGTTGGGCCGAACCCGATGATAATGAAATGCACGTCCCGCTGACCAAGTTTCCGGATCAGATGGTCAGCAGCCTCAACCAACAGGTCCATGCCTTCTTGTTGACCGATGACCCCGACATAGCCCAACACCGTCGCGGCCCCTTTGCGAAAGGTTCGATCCCCTGCCGCAGGTAGAAAATGATCTATTTTTGGCGCTGACCTGACGACAAAGACGTCTTTGGGCTGCATCTTTCCGCGCGTGATCGCGATGTCCCGAAAACTGCCATTGGTGGCCATCGAAACCGAAGCCGTGGCAAAGCTGAGCCGTTCCCAAACCCGCATCACGCTGTAAAGCAGCCCGCGTTTACCAAACTTTGCCTCGAAAAGTTCGGGGCAAACGTCGTGATGGTCGAACATATAGCGCACGCCGCGCGGACGATACCACAAGGCCAGCAAAAAGATCAAATCGGGCGGGTTACAGCCCTGTATCACGTCAAAGGGGTGCTTTTGCCAAATCTGGCGGGCAAGCCTGAACCAGTGACGCAGCGCAGAGCCGTATTCGCGTGCGTAAGCCATTGCACCTGAATGTGCCTCGGGCGGGGCAGGATGGCGATATATGTTAACGCCTTCGATCACCTCGAAAACAGTATCCCATCCCCGCCCCATCGGCGAGATCACCGACACGGTGTACCCCGCACGCACCAATGTCGTCGCCTCAAGCCAGACACGGCGGTCCAAGGGTACGGGCAGGTTTTCAACGACGATCAGGATGTGGCGGTCAGAGAGTGTCGTCATATCAAACTTTGCTTCTGGAAAGGGCTGCGCCTTTACCGTGAGCCAATAGATATGAATTTTCCGTAAAACCGTTTCAAATTAAACGTATTCTAAGCCGTAATCACAATCTGTGACACATCGCTGTCCACCGCTTGTACAGCCATCAGCACACGCCCCAAGAGATGGGTTTGAACATAGGCCCCGTGAAAACGGCTTGGTGCATGAAGGGTCAGTCGCCCCCCTGCCCGGCTCTCGCGCGTGAGATGATGCAGCCAACTGCCATAAGCCCCCGCGTCTTCGGCATGAAGCACCGACTGCGCCAAAGACCATTCGGACCCGTCCGAAACCGGCAACGGTACCGCACCGCGCACAGGCAGCGGGACAACCCGCGACGGCTCGGGAGCACCCTGCATCCGCAGATCAAAATCAGGGCCCACATTCGGCCAGTGCTGGCGCGTCGCGTCAAGGATAACATCCAGATCAAGACCGTATTCCGTAACCCGCCCCCGCGCGCCTTGCCTTTTGACGATCAACCAACCGCAGCCGCGCAGCTTGGCCATCTCGCGCTTGACTGTGCGTTCATCTACACTCCAAAGCCGCGCGATTTCGCGTTGACCAACGGCAAGTTCATTGCGCGCCCAATTATAACGCGCGGTGACCAACGTGATAAGGCGCAGCACCAAACGGTGGTCATGCTTGTCGCCAGACAAGGCATGTGCGCCAAGCGCAGTGATAATATCGTACTTACGCGCAGACGCATCGCGCCCCACGGGTTTTGGTGAAAGCATACTGCCTCCGATCTGGCACCAATGATAAGGTGCTGCCTCAGTCAGGTGATCTCTTGATGGATCGATTGGGCAGTAGACAACGTCTTTTCCGCCTCTGCCCTGATTTGCGTCCGGAAACCCGATTCTGTCAAGGCTTGGTTTTACTTCGCCTCTGTTTCCGCCCAATTCAAATCTGAAAGAAAAGGTATCAATGGTATAGGGGGACATTCATGCCGTCCCCTATTCGGACAGTTTTGTCCCCCTATATGTCGTGTGGTTCGCAGTGGTGGCCCCCTATATTGGGGCCGTTTCGCTGAATTCTGATCTGTGCCCACCGAATCACGGGAATAACCCTATTTTAAAAGGCTAATAAAGTTTGCCAGTTTAAGATTAAACCTCTTTCCAAAAGATGCAAATTCAGCGTAAATCCAAAGATACTAATAATTAGCGTTCCCTTTGGGTCTGTGGTCCCCGGTAGTCAGCCGCGCCCATGTGTTCCCCGCGGGGAACACACGCAGGAAAGGGCAGCTTATGTTTACCCATGCCGATCTGGCAAAGCTACAGTCTCAGTCGCTCAAGATGCAGGGGTTTATTCGCCAGCAGACCTATTCGCCCGAGATGGAGAAGACACTACGACGGTTCTCAAGCTGGGAGGTTGCTGAGTTGATCTTCAAGATTAACCCGTCGACCTTGCGTGGACGGCTAGCCGCTGATCCGTCCTTACCTGAAGGAGTGGTCGAAGAAGATGGGCGCCAGCGCTGGTACACGTTGGAAGAAATCAACGAATTGCGGCGCAAGCTGCGGATCAAGAACAAATCGCTCATGCCGCCCCGCCCAGCGGGAAAACGGGCGGTGCGTGCTGCGATTGCTAACTTTAAGGGCGGGGCCGGAAAATCCACTGTGGCGCTGCATTTCGCCCATGCCGCCGCCTTGGATGGGTACCGTGTTCTGGCGGTTGATTTCGACCCGCAAGCAACCCTGAGTCATTCGATGGGGCTGTCTGATGTGTCGGAAGAAGTTACCGTTTGGGGCATCATGGCCCGCGATCTGATCCGCGAGACTGAACGGATGAATGCGGTGCAGGGCGGTGCAGAAAGCGGGTCCACCCTGCCCCAACGCAAATTGCCCGCGTCGGTCACGGGCATGGGGCTTAGCGAACTGCGCGCCACCGATTTCATCAAGCCGACAAGTTGGCCGACGATTGATCTGATCCCCAGCTGTGCCAATGCGGCGTTTGTTGAATTTGCCAGCGCGCAATATCGGCACCTGAATCCAGAATGGTCGTTCTTTGCGGCCGTGTCACGGTACCTCGATTCTATCCCTCCGGATGCTTATGATCTTGTGATATTCGATTGCCCGCCCGCGATTGGCTATCAGTCGATGAATGCGGTCTTTGCGGCGGATGTGCTTTATATCCCGTCGGGCCCCGGCTATTGGGAATATGACAGCACGACCAGTTTTATCGGGCAGCTTTCTGAGGCTCTCGAGGATTTGGGCCGCTTCCGAGGTCGCCTGCCCTCGGGCACCGACCCTGTAAAAGCATTTGCCGATATTAAGTTTCTATTGACCCGGTTCGAGCCTAATAATGACTTGCACCGCGCGATGCAGTCAGCATTTCAGCAGGTCTTTAAATCACATATAGCCGAGCATCCGATCGAGATGACCCGCGCGGTAGAGCAATCGGGCAGGTTTCTTTCTTCGATATACGAAATGGATTACCGCCAGATGACGCGTGAAACATGGCGGCGTGCGCGGGCATCGTTTGATCGGGCCTATGATGAATTCCGTGGCACGCTGGTTGAAGCGTGGGACAAGTTGGAGGATTGATAAATGGTCAAAAAACGCTCTGTCTTTGATATTAATTTCGAACTGGAGGAGGAGGACGAGGCGGGGTTCCCCGCGGGGAACCCCGCCCCACCCGAGGAGGCGGCAGAAGAGGTGCAGACCTACAACGTTCAGGGGCACCCTTTGCAAAACCGTGATCCCGTCCCTGCCCGGCGTGGTCCAATGGCCAGCGCTATTTCAGAAACGCTCGAGGCTACGACGGAGCGGGCCAGTGCCGAGGCGGCCATTCGGGCTGAAAACGATGCGCTTGCCTATGAACATGTCCGGCTCAAAAAGCTCGGCTTAATCACCGATCTGATCCAAACATCCGACGTTCATACCGATAAATTAACCCGTGACCGGTCAGCCAATGTTGACCCCGAATTGGCGGAGTTGAAGAAGTCGATCCAAGCCGTTGGTCTGTCCAACCCGATCCGGGTTGAGCAAACCGAAAATGGCTACGAGTTGATACAGGGTTATCGGCGTCTGACAGCCTTTCGGGCATTGGCCAAAGAAACCGGCGATCCGCGATATACCCGCATCCCTGCGGCGCTGGTTCCCCGCGGGGAACCACTGGTGGATTTGTACCGCAAGATGGTCGATGAAAACCTTGTGCGCAAGGATTTGTCATTTGGTGAAATGGCCCAGCTGGCTTTGTCTTATGCGCAGGATTCAGAGGGCGATGTGGGCGATGCGGTCAGCACGCTATATGCGTCGGCCTTAAAGCAAAAGAAAACCTATATTCGTCAATTTGCCCGCGTCATTGGTGACCTTGATGGCGCGCTGCGCTTTCCCGAGGCGATCCCGCGGGCGTTGGGGTTGGACCTTTACCGGTATTTCGAAGCGGGTGCTGATCATGCCGCAGCCCTGAAAAATGCATTGGCTGCGCAGCCTGATCGCGATGCCGATGCCGAATTGGCCGTTCTGCGCGCCGCCTTGACGTCAAAGAAACCAGCGACCAAGGCTGCGGTGCGCTCGTCTTCAAAAACGTCGTTGCGTCTTGGCTTGCCGGAAGGAGAGATGCGCGTAACCGCGTCAGATGGCAAAGTCGAAATGCGCTTGCCACGTGATTTTTCAGCGGTGAGTAAGGCGCGATTGCAGCGCGGCATCGAGGCGTTTCTGGCTGCATTGGATCAAACAGACTAAGCCTCTTTGAGGTTGAACTGCGCGGCCGCGAATTGCGAAACTAACGTTTGTTTTCTTGAACGTTGCGGGTGTTTTGATCTTGTGACACCCGCAGTGCGGGCAGAATTTTACGGCGCAATAAAGCCAATGCACCAAGGCAAAAGCCAAAGGCACCGCCGATGGCGTAGGCCACAATAAGGCCAGTGATGCCGTATCCTGAAGCCAGCGCAAAAAGGGCGCTGCCAAAACCTGCCAAGATACCCAAAATCAAACATAGGACGAGCATGAATATTTGTCCTTTTGGGTGTTGAACCTATCTGATGATAGCAATCAAGCGTCTAGAGGTCGAACGCCGCCCAGGCAATCTTGGCGTGAGTTTAGGCCGCTGGCCATGCGACAGCTCAGACCAGTTTGCCTTAGTTTTGCTAAAATCGGCCAGATTTTGCAAGGGTGAGATGTGATGGCAAACTCGGCACCTGCAGCCTGGGTTTTACAGGTGAATTGGCTTACCCAGAGGACCCCTGTCCGATGGTAGGATTACGTCTAAATAATTGATAGTAATATATTTTTCATGGGTCTCGCTTGTATTCTCGACAGATGGGGCACCGTCAATTACCTACGAAAATTCTATTTACCGGCCGCGGCACCCCCGGCGCGCTGCAAGTATTTGACTCCTTGTCGCCTTTAAGCTGCCACATCCCTCTGGCGTTGTTTCAGGGGATGGGCCCAATCTGTTTATGGGCCTTGGTTGAGTAAAGGAAACGAGTATGCCTGCCAATGTTCCCCTGCGCGTCCGGACCGGTCTTGGGCGGTTGTTTCTGGCCGGTGGTCTGGGTGTTTTGATCCTGTTCGTTGCGCTTGGCGGGTGGGCTGCGACAACAAAGATCAGTGGTGCCGTTGCTGCCCAAGGCCAGATTGACGTGCGCGGGAAGCCGAAAACGGTCCAAAGTTTGGACGGCGGTATTCTTGCCCATCTTGCGGTGGCAAACGGCGATGCTGTGCAGGCGGGGCAAATTTTGGCCCGGTTGGATCCGACGCTTTTGCAGATTAACCTTGATATGGCGCGGACGCGCCTTGCGGCTGCGCTTGGCTTGCGCGCCCGTCTTGAGGCTGAAAGGGCAGGGGCCAAGGCGCTGGTATTTGATTATTCAGATATATCCCCGACTGTTCGCGCATTGGAACTTGATATGACCAAGGCCGAAGCAGGGCAGCGTGCTATCTTTGCAGCCCGTGCGGAAATGCGGCTGGGGGGGCGTGCGCAGGCTGTTGGTAGTGTGGAAGACATCAAGGCGCAACAGCGTGGCGTTGCGGCTCAAATTAGCGCAATAGAGCAACAATTGTCTTATCTCGCGCTTGATCTTCGAAGCCTTCAGAAGTTGGAGAACAAGGGGCTGGTCCGGAGGCAACAATTGTCCGACACGCAACGCGCCCATGCAGCGCTAAGCGGCGATCTTGCCGGGCGGCGAGCTGACTTGGCAGCACTTGCGAACCGGATCCGCGAAATCACGCGCGAAGCGCTTCAGGACGAGCGGCGTTTTCAGGAGCAAGTGGTGACCGACTTGCGTGATGTCGCAACGGAAATCGAGGAGTTGGCCCTGTCCATTGTGACGCGGCAAGCGCAGCTTGACCGTACCGATATTCGCGCGCCAGCTGACGGGGTTATCCACGAGCTGCAGGTGACGACCCTTGGCGGGGTCATTGCACCGGGCGGCACGTTGCTGAATATCGTGCCGCAAAATTCTGGCTATGAATTCGAAGTGCGCGTCGCACCGCAGTCAATCGACCGGGTGCGCCAAAACCAGCGTGCGCAAGTGGTGTTCAGCGCGTTCGACCAGCAGACCACACCGCAGCTTGTCGGTCGGGTACGTGCGATTTCCCCCGAAGTGATCGAGGATATGCGGTCGGGTCAGTCATTTTACCGCGTCTCGCTTGAGCTGCCGCAAGACGAGTTGGCCCGTCTTCCTGAAACAGCGCATCTCTTGCCGGGTATGCCGCTGGAGGCTTTCCTTGAGACACGGGACCGCACGGTCCTGAGCTATCTGACCGAGCCAATTACCACGCATCTGCGTCGGGGGTTTCGTGAATAATCGCGCAGGGGCGCACATGTTGGTCCGGGTAAATTAGCGAAAAATTTACCTAATTGGCATTTTAAGGCTTTATGAACATTCAGCCCTTAGCGCCGATGCGCATTTCCGTGGTGATCCCACATCTGAACCAACCTGACCAGTTGCGGCGCTGTCTGGCGTCGCTGCGGGCCGGGCGCAGGCCCCCGGACGAGGTGATTGTCGTTGACAACGGGTCTGTCAGGCTGCCAGAAACCGTCTGCGCCGAGTTTGAGCCAGTTATTTTGTTGCACCAACCCCTTGCCGGTCCGGGTCTGGCGCGCAACCTTGGTATTGCACAGGCGCGGGGCGATGTGCTGGCGTTTATAGACTCCGATTGCATTGCCGATCCCGATTGGCTTTGGGTCGCAGAGCGGCAGATGCGGGATAAAACGGTCCAGATTATCGGCGGTAACGTCCGGATTGCATATGATGACCCAAACCGGCTGACTGCGCTTGAGGCATACGAGAGCGTTTTCGCCTACCGCATGGACCGCTACATCGCCCGTGAGGGGTTTACCGGAACTGGAAATCTGGTGATGCGCAGTTCGGTCTTTGAAAAGGTTGGCGTTTTTCGAGGGCTTGAGGTCGCCGAAGATCGCGAATGGGGCCAGCGGGCAACCGGTATGGGCTATGTTATCAGCTATGTGCCTGATTTAATTGTGTTTCACCCTGCACGAGCGTCTTTTGCAGCACTTCGGGCCAAATGGGATCGGCAATTGGCCCATGATCGGGGCCAATGCGGCGGTACATGGGGAAACCTAAAATGGGGGCTAAAGGCAGCGGCATTGATCTTGTCTCCCTTGGCCGAAGTCCCCCGGATCGCAAGTTCGGAGCGGATCAAAGGTCTGCGTAATCGCGCGCTTGCTTTTGGCGTGCTGGGCCGGATCCGGCTTTATCGGGCAATGCGGATGGCGCAGTTGCTGGCGGGGATGGACCCGGATTACCTTTTACAACGTTGGAACCTGTCGGATGCGCATTGATACCCCTGCACTGGAAATCCCTGGAACCGCGACCCAACCGGTGCGCGAGGACTATCACGCGCTGATCCGCAAAGAGGTGCTGAAACTTGTGCCCGAGGGGCAAAATAACGTTCTCGATGTCGGTGGTGGTATCGGGGCAAGCGCGGCCTATCTGAAAAGCATTGGCAAAGCGGCGCAGGCAACGGTTGTGGATTTGGTTGGTACCGCATGCCTGCCCCAGATCGACCACGCCTTTGGCGGCGATCTGGAGGACCCTGCGCTGCTGGAACAGGTCGCGCATGATTGCGGACCGTTTGATGTTATCTTGTGCCTTGATGTGCTTGAGCACCTAAGCGATCCGTGGACTGTGGTGGACCGACTGTCAGATATGTTGGTGCCCGGTGGCGTGATCGTCGCCAGCATCCCCAATGTGCGCAATTACCGTCTGCTGGGACCGCTGTTGTTTCAGGGGCGCTTTGATCTGGTGGAACGGGGCATTCTTGACCGGACCCATTTGCGCTGGTTCGTGGGGGATACAGCCAAGGCATTGATGTCTCGCAGAAAGTTAAGGGTAAATGCGTTCCATAACTTCTTTGAAGGGCCCAAGAAAACGCTTTTCAACAGGCTGACTTTGGGTCTGTTTCGCGACTTCCTGACAATCCAGTTCTACATCCGCTCGGTCAAGCAGGGGTAGGGTGATGCGATGATCCGATCTATCGGATTGATCCTGTCGGGCAATCTGGCAAGTGCTGCGCTGATGATGCTGCGCACTTTACTGATATCGCGGCTGATCAGTCTTGAGGATTTCGGCATTGCCTCGACGTTTTTGCTGGCGTTGGCGATGATTGAAATGATGTCAGCGCTCGGCTTTCAACAGCAGATGATGCAGGCCAAAGACGGCAATGAACCGGCTTTTCAGGGCGCGCTTCAGGTGTTTTCAGTGGTGCGCGGTGCGATCAATGCGCTGCTGCTGTTTGCGCTGGCGGGGCCGATGGCGTGGTTTTTTGATATTCCCCAAGCGCTGTGGGCATTCCAGCTGATCGCACTGGTGCCATTTGTGTCCGGTTTCGTGCATTTCGACCTGCACCGCCTCAGCCGCCGGATGCATTATCTGCCCAGCGTCATGGTCGCACTGCTGCCGCCTGTCGGGTCGTTGATGTCGGTGGTGCCGCTGTACCATCTGTTCGGCGACTATCGGGTTTTACTGTTTTCTATTCTGGTACAGATGGGGCTAGGCGTTCTGGTGTCGCATCTGTTTGCACAGCGGCGGTATCTGCTGCGTTTTGACGGGCCGTTGATCTTGCGCAGCCTGCAGTTTGGCTGGCCGATCATGATCAGCGGCGCGCTGATGTTTCTGGTGTTCAACGGTGAACGTGCCATCATCGGGCGCGCTTTGGGCCTTGAGGTGTTGGCGCTGTTTTCCATGGCGCTGTCACTGACCCTGACGCCCGCTTTGGTGATTTCGCGCACCACGATGAGCTTTTTTCTCCCCCAACTTTCTGCCGCAAGGGGCAGGGCAGGCTATGCGCCGCTCGCCATGGCGACCTTGCAGGTCCATATTTTATTGGGCTGTGTGATGGTTGTCGGCGTGGCGCTGATGGGCGGACCGTTCTTGCAATCGGTGTTGGGCGATAAATATGCCGCTGCGATCCCCTTGCTGACATGGCTTGCCGTGCTTCAGGCGTTTCGGGTGTTTGAAGGGGGGTGCGCCGTCGTCGCCCTTGCTGCGGCACAGACCAAGAACGAGATGCTGGCAAATATCGTGCGGGTGTCCTTGCTGCCGGTTGCATGGCTGGTGGTCGCGCGCGGCGGTGATGTGATGACGGTGATCTGGATCGGGATGCTGGGCGAAGCGGCCGGGTTTGCCATTGGGTTAATGCTTACGCTGACCCGTCAAGGTCTGGCACTGCGCCCCTTGCTGGTACCGCTTTGCGCGGCGGGGGTTCTGATGGCGGTCGCCTGTTGGACGGCAGGGCAGGGGGTGGACTGGCAAGTCGGCCTTGGGTTGCTCGCACTGTTGGTTGCGGTGGGTTTTGCGATGCCGGATTTGCAAATCTATCTGCGCAAAAGGACTGCCGTAGGGCATCTGGAGGAAGGATGAGCATACCTAAAATGCTAAAGACACATATCCGTCTGGGTGATGTCGCACAGGGTCAGGATAATAATTTCAACCTTATCCGGTTTTTGGCGGCCGTTGCGGTGTTGGTGTCGCATGCCTGGCCAATTACGGGGGGGCCCGGGACCACCGAGCCTTTCCACGATGCCATCAGTCATTCCTTGGGCAGTTTTGCCGTCTATGTGTTTTTCACCTTGTCAGGGTTTTTTATCGCGGGCAGTTTTCAGCGGTCAAAATCCGGTACCCGATTCATTGTGGCGCGCGCAGCACGGCTGTTTCCGGGCCTCGCGGTTTCGCTGGTTTTCGTCGCATTCGTGATGGGGCCGGTCGTGAGCGATCTAAGCCTTGGGGCCTATTTGCGTCATCCGGATACGGCGATGTTCACGTTGCGCAATCTTAGCTTGATCAACTTGCAATACAGTCTGCCCGGTGTGTTCGACGCATTGCCCTATCCAAGGGTCGAAGGCTCCATTTGGACGTTGATCTACGAAGTTCTTTGCTACAGCATGGTCTTTGCCTTTGGCGTCACGGGCCTTTTGGCACGTCGCCGTGCGATGCTGGGTGCCCTTGTGATTTATGCGCTGGTCTGGTCTGCGCCGTCGCTGGCAGGATTCGATCTGCACCCGAGTGTCGCTCATCTGCGCAAACTATCGCTTCCGTTTGTGATAGGCGTTGCCTTTTGGATATGGCGTGACAGGGTTGTCTTGTCTGGGCCGATCTGCGCTGGCCTGATTGTCGGGGCAATCGTGGCGCATGAGACTGCGTTTGCCTATCCAATGCTGGTCTTGGCGCTTAGCTATGGCGCATTCTGGCTGGGGCATGCCCCGCGCGGCGCGGTGCGGCGTTTCAATCGGCTTGGGGATTATTCTTACGGCATCTACATTTACGCTTTCCCGCTTCAGGGTCTGGCGATTTGGCTGTGGGGGCCGATGGGGCCTGCGCTCAATATTGCGTTGGCCCTGCCGATGACGCTGATCTGCGCTGTTGCGTCTTGGCACTGGATCGAACGGCCCGCGCTTGATCTGGCGCGGGCGGGGTGGGGAAGGCGGCACCGGATCAGCCGACAGTGGTGACCGCCCCGATAAAGGATTGGCCCGCGATAATCGGGTTGCCCAACAGGTCTGTTGCATAGGCGGCTTGGCCCAAAGGGACCTTGGGCAAGGGCGACCCCGGCATCGGGGTGTAATTACCGCCGCCAGTATCAGTGCCACTGTGGGACCGATCATCTTGCCAAAGCGGATCAAAGCCGGTGATTTCCCCATCGGCGGCGATTTCCCCCAGCCAAGACAGTGCATTAAAATCACTGGCGTTATTCGCCCCTGCCAAAGTGGCGTTGTGTGACCACCCCACTTTGAAACGGATAGGCCAGTTGCCGGAATTCGCGGGCTGGCTGGCAAAGACATCGCTTTTGACATTGAAGCGGTGAAAAAGGTTAAAGCGCGCGTGCGCGGCTTTGGGGACATTCAACATGCCATCCAGATACAGCATGTTCGCGCGCTCTCCGGTGACTGTATTGTGCTGCACCACGACATTCTGCGCGGGGTTGGTATCGCTGTCCGCATTCAGCCTGACTGCGGCGTTCGTTGTGTTGCCCCAGCTTTCGATGATATTGCCGACAAAGGCGATGCCGCGCGGGCCAATCGGCGCGCTGACGCTGACGATCGGGTTCGTGGTGGCCCCGTTTGAAAAGACGTTCCACCCCAGAAAAACCCCCTCCATCGCGGGGCGACTGCCCAAAGGATCACGCAGGTTGAATTCTGGCAGGTCGGAACAGCCCGCCGCTTGATAGGTGATTGTTCCTGCGCAGCGTTCGCAGCCGATGGCGGTAACCATGATGGCTTCGGTCGAAAAGAAGTTGCCCTGTCGTGGATCGCCCCCAGCCCCTATCCCGCAGTCGATCTGGACCATCCGGCCCACGCGGTACACCCAAGCGCCATAGTAATTCGTGGCATTTGCGTCCCAAACGCAGTCTTTAGTGACCAATAGGCCGTCCGCCGAATTGGCCCCGCTGTCCAAAAACACAACGCTGGAACCGGTTTTGCGCAGGGTGATGTTGCGCAGTTCAAGCCATGGCGGAATGCCGTTGAACTTGCTGCTGCCTGCATCGGTCAGCACGGTTGTGGACCGTTGCAACGGGTCTGCGGCTTCGATTACCAAGGGGATATCGACGGCGCTGCCTTGTGTCTTAAACGCACTGTGGCCATGCACCCCTTCGGCCAGCCGGACGATGCCGCCACCTGCGTCATTGCTGCGGCCAAAGGTGGCGGCATTGAATGCTCTGATCGCGGTGACGGCGGATGCGATTGTCGCAAAAGGCGTCGCCGCAGCGGTTGGTGCATCAGCTGAAACTGCGCCAGTCGCATCAACGCCTGTTGTGCCATCGACATAGGCATAGCCCGTGCCATAGGCACCGGTGCGGTCATTCAGCAGACGCAGCGTCGTAAGGTTGGGCGACGGATAACTGTCCGCATCGACCGAGATGGTAAAGGCTTCGCCAACCCAAGGATAGATCACTGCGTCAACCGTCAGCAGGGCCCCCTGTTGCAACGTCGAAAGGTCCATATCCGCGGCGAAATGCGGTACCGTCAGACCAGAGGCTGCATAGCTGATGCTGCTCATGGCTGACACGGTCTGGGTCACCTCTGTGGTGCCATCGCTCAGGATAAATTTGACCGCAGCAACAGGCCGACCACTGCGCGCATGGGCATGGGCAACCGCCAGACGCAGGGTGTGGGTGGCGGTTGTTGCGCGTTCGCGGTCATGGTTCAGCCACATGGCGATGGGCTTGGGGTACGGCACCGTGCTGGCGTTCGTCGTCGCCTTGATCGTGTCGCCCGTATAGACAAAATCTGACAATGCGATCTGATTGGCGGTCAGGGTCTCCTGGTCAGGGTAGGGCAGGCGGATGCGCGTCGTCAGCGCCAGCGTGTCCGTCACGAGGGTAGGGGTGCCGTTTGCGTCAAAGCCTTGGCGGTTGACGATAACCGGGTCGGAAGTCGTGGGATCAAACGCGCTTGGGTCTGGGTGGGTTGCCTGCCAGCCGTCACTTGCAACATATGAAACCGGCGACGTGGGCACGACAGGTGGCGTATTTTGCACTCCTTTCGCAATCTGCCCCAGTTCAATCCCTACACCGATCATCATTTGCATGGCCCAACCCTTTTCGTTCCAAATCTCTTGAGGGTCAGCGTATAGCACCGGCCTGCGCACGTTGCGTTCAGGGCTGTTTCACCGTGAGCATGGTTAATTTTCACGAAATATTAAGGCTGTGGCCGTCAAGTGAAGCGGTAATCGTAACCTGCGAAACCTGAGCTGTTTCGATACTCCAAGGGCCGGATATCTTGAGCCTTGCCGAACCAAACGTATTTACCACGATAAGCAGGCAGGGGCAGTTGCCGGCCAAGCCAACGTTCCTATTGCCATGGCCTGTGCTGATCTATCTTGCGGCCGTCATTTTGCCGGTAGGGTTCCACCTTGGACCGCTTTATCTGACAGCAACGCGCCTGTTGTTGATCGCAATGATCGTGCCGCTTGGCGTTAACCTGATCCGTGGAAAATATGGCAGGCTGCTGGCGACAGATGTTTTCTTTCTACTGCATTTTTGCTGGATTGTCGTTGCTCTGGCCGTCAATAATCCGGCGCAGGTGGTCCAGAATGCAGGCTCCACCGGGGTGGAATTTCTTGGCGGCTATATTCTGGGCCGTGCCTATATCCGCGACAAGACCAGCTTTATCGCCTTGATCCAGTCGCTTACCGCCATCGTGATCTTATGTTTCCCCCTCGCCGTGGCAGAGGCATGGACAGGCAAGTCAGTGCTCCTTGGGTTGTTTGATCGGTTGCCCGGAATCTCTACGCCGGTTGATCTGGCGATTGAACGGCGACTGGGGCTGGAGCGCGTGCAGATGTCATTTGAACACCCGATACATTGGGGCCTTTTATGTTCGCTGGCCACCGCCCTTTGCTTTGTCGGGCTAAAAGACAATTACGGTCTGCGCCCGAGAATTATCATCACCGCGTTGATCTGCCTCAGCGGGTTACTGGCCCTATCGAGCGGCGCAATTCTGGCGATCGCACTGCAACTGGGTCTGATCAGCTGGGCGGCGCTCTTTCGGGCAAACTCAAATCGGTGGTTGATCCTTTTGGGGCTGTTTGCTGTCAGCTACGGCATCGTCGATCTGATCTCGAACCGTGCGCCGCTGCAAGTGTTCATGAGCTATGCGACGTTTTCCGCGCATAGTGCTTATTGGCGGTCGACGATTTTTGAATGGGGTATGGTGAATGTCTGGGCCAACCCGATCTTCGGGCTTGGGCTTCGCGATTGGGTGCGCCCGGTCTGGATGCATACGCCAAGCGTAGATAATTTCTGGCTGCTGATCATCATGCGCTATGGCATTGCAGGGTTTGCATTCTTGGCTGCTGGCTATGTACTGGCGCTTTGGCGGATCGGGCGGCGGTCGTTTGATGGGGATGCAGGTTTGTGGCACCTGCGCCGGGCGTGGATGTTCTGCTTTTTGGGGCTGACTTTTACGCTGACGACGGTGCATATCTGGGGTGCCGTTTATGCTTTGGTCTTTTTCTTTTTCGGTGCTGGCATGTGGTTTATCACCGTAGAGGCCGATCAAGAGGCTGAAGCCCAACGCACTGCGAATCCATGGGAATGCGTCAAACCGCGCCCCCTCGTGTTTTCACGCTTTAGCGGTGATGATCCGACCGTCATAATCCAAGGGCATCAGCGTTCAATGCAATCGCGTCAGCATCGGAAAGTTGATCCGAAACGCCGTCATCGCCATAGCTGAAAGCAATGTCTTTGCCCCAGTCAAGCGTGTTGATCGTTGCGAATGCAGCATCCAAACCGCCCGTCTGAACCGAAAGAAGATCAACCTCAAGCAGGTCAAGCGGCGGCAATTCCGGCCCGGCGGCCATGTCAAACGCCAAGATTGTGCCGTCAAAATTGTCCTTCTGCCCCCATGGATTGCCAAAGGTCAGATCCCACCCTTCGGACACAGGCAATGTGCCCGGAAATCTTGAAATCGCAGTCTGAACACCGTCGATATTCAGGTCCAGCATGCCGTCAGAAAGCCGAATTGATACGTCGTGGGGCAGGCCGTCATTGACCCATACCCCGCGCGAGGTGACAGTCGCGCTATCCCCCGCCTGATCATAAAGCTGAAACCGTATGGCCCCGCCAATGGTCACGTCGGCCTGAAACGCCATATGCGCGCGAAACAGATCGCCCGCGCCTGTGCCTTGGACGCTGAAATTCAACGCCATCGCATCACTGCCGCGTAACCCCTCTAGTGCTGCGCGGTCAACGGTCGCGACCGGGTTTTGCCCTGTCAGTATCAAGCCGTCATCCTGACGAGAATCCATCAAATTCAAACGGTGGGACTGCCCGAAACCATGCGCAAAAAACTCGGCGTCGAGGTCGTTGTCAAACGACAGCAGCATGCCCCCGCGTATATCAACTGTGCTTTGTGCAACATAGGTCAGACCATTGGGAAGCGTGACGCCTAAGGTGACATCATGCAGTCCAGCATGAGAAAAAGCGTGGTCGACCCTCAGGCCTTGTTCCGTCGTGCCATCGGAAAACTGCCATGTGTAAATCGCATCATCGTCCCCCGCGCTGCGCTGTAACTGTGCGGTCAGGGTCGCATCGAAGCTGCGTATATTTGTGTTCCCTTCCTGCTCCATTTGAAAGAGCGGACCGGTCTTTTCCAGGGATAATTCCCGATGCATCTTTGTCGTGCCCGCATTCATCAGTTGACCGGTAAGGGCCGTAAACTGATGCCCATCCGGGCCGTTGTTCATGGATGAACTGACAAACACGTCCTGATAAAATCCATCCAACGACGGGTCCGTATTCTGGATCAGTGCGTTATCTTGCAACTGCCAACCTGCCTGTCCTTCATACCCGTTGATCTGGTTTGTTACATTGCCGTCAATCACAACGTTTTCCGAAGCGGACGCGACAGCGATCGCGGGCACCCACAGTGCGGTTTTATCCTGCCCCTCGTTGTGTGGGTCTGTGACGGCGATCAAACTGTTATGCTTGATGGCCAGACCATCTGTTTCCCCAACAGTGATGCCATGCAAGTGCCCGTTATAAATGCTGTTTTCTTCTATGGTAACATTTCGGTAGTACATTTCACGAGTTGCACCTTGGGAATCCACAGCCTCGTTGCGCATAAAGATTGACTGGGTAAAAGATCCCTCGCCCATATCCAGCCGATTGTGCCGGATCGTAATTTCAGCACTGGGACTGTTAGTACCGCTAGTCCAGAACTGGATCATGTCCCGGTGGTCCTGCGATCCGTACGCGGCCTTGAAATCATGCAAATGGTTTTCTTCGATCAAAACATCGGTCACTTCGGCAAAATTCAGCCCGTCACTGCGGACATGGTAGATGTCATTGGCACGAACAGTGACCCCCTGTGACTGGCTAAAAATCGCGCCGCGCCCCCAATGATGGAAATCATTCGCTTCAATGGTAATCTGCTGGCTGTCACGCACCGAAAGACCGTAACCGTGGCCAAAGCCATCATCTGATGCGATGCCTTCCAGCACGTGATCGCCTGAAAAAATAGAGTTTGTGATTTGGATGTTGCGGCTGTCATTGATTTCAAACGGGCGAATATGATCCGGTTGACCGGCCTCAAATTTATAGTCGAATGTTACCCTGTCCACCGTAATATTTTGCCCGCCATGGATATCCATCCAGTCAAAGATTGCGGGGTCTTCAGGGGCGGCAGAGGTGATGGTCAAAGGCGGTTCGAAGTGGTTTGGAAACCCGGTCTTTCCGTTCAGCGTCAACGCGCCATACTTCCCGGGGGCAAGTAATAGCGTCTCGCCGCCGCGGGCTTGGGACAGGGCCGCATAAAGGTCGTCGCGGTTTGTCACTGATATGGTCGGACCCATCGGTTTCCCCTTTCACAGCGGCGGTGCATTTCGCTGGGGTCGTTTGACCTGTGCGTGCCAGTCTTACAGTGGCAAAAACGGGGCAGGGGTATGTTTTTTAAATCGAAATTGAATGTTCGCGGGTTTTTAATTGCGGTTCAAAGATGACGACCCAGCACAGTGCAGATAGGATATGCACAAATTTAGGCACAAAGCCTAAGATTGTGCCAAGAGAAGTTAAGGTTAGAAAGAATTCGGCGGTACCATGATGGCGATTCAGTATGACCAGTTCGTACTGGTTGTGCCCTTGAACGGAGCTGCGTCAGCATGGCCGACCCTTATTCGTTGAATACATATCTTGTCGCGTTGAAAAATCAGCGGGCCGGTTTTGCCGTGGTTTTTGTCCTGAGCGGGGTGGTCAATGTCCTGATGCTGACGGGCTCGATCTACATGCTTCAGGTCTATGATCGGGTTCTTTCCAGTGGCTCGATGGTCACTTTGGCGGGCTTGTTTACCATCGTCGTTATTCTTTACCTTTTCTTGGGCCTGTTCGATTTTCTGCGCCAAAGACTGTTGTCGCGCATTGCGATCCGCCTTGACCTGTCCCTTGGTAAGCCAAGTTTCAGATCGTGGGTCCAGTCGGGTCTGACCCCGCAGTCAGCTGGACCTGAGCCGCTTCGCCAACTTAGCACTTTGCGCCAGTTTCTGTCTGGCCCCACGGCCGTCAGTCTGTTCGATTTGCCCTTTGTTCCGATATTTCTAGGCGCACTGTTCTTGGTGCATGCCTGGCTTGGGATGATGGTTTTAGCCGGCGCTTGTGTGGCAGGGATCGCCGCGATTTTGGGGCGTGTTTTGGCGCGAAAATGGCAAGAACAGGCTGCCATTCAAAACAATGAGCTACAAGAGCTTTCCCAGCAAAGCCGTCAAAGTGCCGAAGTGCTGACTGCGATGCGCATGCAAAATGACCTCGGTGACCATTGGCAAAAATTGCAGGAAACCGGATTGGCATTGCACCAAAACGCCAGCAACCCTTCGGAGGTGATCTCTTCTTTCAGCAAGACGTTCCGGCTGTTGCTTCAGTCGGCGATTTTGACGCTTGGCGCGGTACTGGTTATTCAAAACCAGATTTCAGCGGGCATGATTATCGCATCTTCCGTGCTGTCCAGTCGTGCCCTTGCGCCAATCGATCAGGTGATCGGTCAGTGGCGTGCCATCGGCGCGGCGGTGGCGGCCAACAGAATATTGCGTGATTTTTTCGCTCAAAACGCTGAAGCACCTCAGTTGGTAACGCTTCCCGCACCAACGGGTCGCGTCACGGTTAAATCCTTGTCCAAATTTTCACCGCAACTGGGTACCGAAATGCGCAAACCCTTGTTGCAATCCATCACTTTCGAACTTGAACCGGGTGATGGATTGGGCGTCATCGGCAAATCTGCCGCCGGAAAATCGATGTTGGCGCGGCTCTTGGTCGGGGCATGGCAACCCGATCAAGGCGAGGTTCAGTTCGACGGGGCATCTTTGGACAAGTGGCAAGAGGAGGTTTTGGGTCGCACGATAGGGTATCTGCCCCAAAGAATAGATCTTTTGCCGGGATCCATTAGTCAGAATATTGCTCGGTTCAACCCTGCTGCGTCGGACGCGGATGTAATATCTGCCGCCCAACTTGCGGGTGTTCATGATCTCATTACAGCATTGCCGAACGGATACTCCAGTCAAGTAGGTGGCGTGTCGGGCACAGCTTTGTCGGGGGGGCAGGTGCAGCGCATTGGTCTGGCGCGTGCCGTCTTGTTCGGCCCGAAACTGCTTGTTCTTGATGAACCCAATGCCCATCTCGACGGTGATGGAGACGACGCGCTTGATGCCGCAATTTTGAAACTTCGCGCGGCGGGCTCAACTGTTATCGTTATGGCGCATCGCCCGAGTGCTATTTCGGCCATGAACAAAATCATGATCCTCGAAAATGGCCGCATGATCCGCTTTGATACAAAAGAAGCGGTGTTGGGCGGGTCGAATGTGGCCTCTATGGTCAGGACTGCTGGTCCGACGCCGATCAAGCCAAGCAGTGCCCATCCCCCGCAAGCGAGGGGCAGTCCTGCCCGTCTGTGAAGCCGTTGCCCCAAGGCCGGATGACGCGCATGGCGTAGGGCATGACCCGCAGAAGGAATGTCATACGTTGCCAAGCTGCCCATCCGGTGCGACTGTCCGCCTTCGAAATATGGAGACCGGAACATGGAGGAAGTGATGACGCGCAGGATGGAGCACACGCAAATTGCTATTCTTGGCGCTGGCCTGATTGGGGCATGTTGGGCTGCGCTCTTCGTACATCACGGCGCTGTTGTCCGCGTTTGGGATCCTAGCCCAGAGGCGCTGGTTAAACTGCCAGATCGCATGGCAGGGCCTTTGGCGCAGCTGCTTGATATTGCGCCCGACGCTGGTCCTTTGGGCAGCGTAACAGTCTCGGATGATCTGGAAACTGTCGTCGCGGGGGCCGATCTGGTGCAGGAAAACGCACCGGAGAATCTAACCCTCAAGCATGATCTTTACCGTCAGGTCGAACCGCTGATGGGGGCCGATGCCATCCTTGCCTCTTCGACGTCTGCCCTCACCTGGTCTGAATTGGCCCCTGGATTGGCGAACCCTGCCTGCATGATCACGGCGCATCCGTTTAATCCACCGCACCTCGTACCGTTGGTTGAAACCTACGGTCAGGACACCGATCGGCTTGACCGGGCAGAGGCGATTTACCGCGCTGCGGGCCGTGTGCCAGTTCGGATGAACAAGGACGCGACTGGCCATATTGCCAATCGTTTATCCTCGGCCCTATGGCGCGAGGCGGTGCATATGGTCGCCGAGGGCATTGCCGATGTGGCCGCAATTGACGCAGCCCTCGTGAATGGCCCTGGCCTGCGCTGGTCAGCGATTGGTGCACATATGGCCTATCATCTGGGCGGCGGCGAAGGCGGCATGGCGGGTTATCTTGCGCATCTTGGCCCAAGTCAGGAACGCAGATGGGCTTCATTGGGGTCACCCAGCTTGACCGCTGAAGTGCGCGCGGCCCTCGTGGATGGGGTCGCGGCTGAGGCTGCTGGTCGGGATATCAAAACCCTCGAACAGGAACGCGATGCTGCGCTGATCGCCATGCTCAAGGCCCGCAGATGACGCCGCGCTGAACGGAGTTTTATCTGCGAACGAGCGTGCAAACATGTCGCTGATCAAACTTAACGAGCGACATGTCGGTGTCAAAAATAATCGCAGTATATCTCGCAAGAACGATACCGCCGTCAGGTGACCTCGTGCTCTCCAACGGTCTCTGCGAATTTCTTGAAGAATTTCGCTGCCAGTTTTTTAGCTGTGCTTTGGATCAGTCTGCTGCCCAACTGGGCAAGCTTTCCACCAATCTCGGCTGTTGCATTATAGCGCAGCAAGGTGCCTTCAGGGTGTTGCTCAAGTTCCACTTCGGCCCCGCCTTTGGCAAAGCCCGCAGCACCTCCGTTGCCCGTACCTGACAAGGAAAACCGCTCTGGCGGGGCGTCTGGACTTAACGTGACGTTTCCGCTGAACTTTGCTTTGACCGGCCCAATCTTAAGCACAACTTTGGCTTCCAATTCCGTATCGGAATGTTTGATCAACTCTTCGCAGCCGGGGATACATTCTTTGAGTATCTCTGGGTTATTCAACGCAGCATAGACGACGGCTTGCGGTGCATTGATGATGATTTCGTCTTTAAGTTCCATTGGTTATCCTATTCTCAACAACAAGGGTATTTGATTGTGGCCAAAAGCTCGGCTTGGGCTTTGGTCATTTGAGGGAAGAGGCGGTTGCGAAGTCTTGACGCTATTGCCTTGATGTGGATCATTGGCCTTACTCCTGTGCCGCGGGTGTTCAGGTTGCGCCATCGCGAGAGCACAATTGTCGTTGCATCAGACATTTTGCGTGTCTTTGGCCGTCAGGTTCGCGCGCCGAAGATGGGTGATTTCGGCGAGGATAGACATGGCGATTTCATCCGGTGTAATCGCGTTGATATCCAACCCAGCGGGGGCCTTTACCTGTGCGAGGCTCCGTTCAATGTCCGGGTTTTCCGCAACCAGTTTGGCGGCGAGCGTGTCAAATTTTTTGCTGCTCCCGACAAAGCTCACATAGCGGCGATCTTTGCTGACGGCTGCGCGCAAGGCATCTTTGTCCCCTTGCCCTTGGGTTGCGACGACGACGAAATCGTGGGTTTCGAAATCAAACCCCTGTGTAACGTCCGCATCGCTTTCCACAGCTTCGGCGGCATGAACCATGACCTTGAAATCGAAACGCGCACCCAAATCGGCAAGTGCCAATGCGACCAAACCGGTGCCGCATATCACCAGTTCAGGAAGGGGCAGAACGGGTTCGACGAACACATCCATGGTCCCTTTTGACGGGCAGCCATTGCGCGAAAAACGGACACCGTCGCGGATTTCTCCAGCAACCAGACCTTCGGTTTCCAGCAACTCTTGGGGCCGCAGTGAAATGAACTGTGGTTCACCGGTTTTGATCGCCTCGCGCGCGGCCTTGCCAACGGCACCGCGCGCGCAGCCGCCACCGACCCAGCCCATCAGGATTTTGCCGTCCAGATCCAACAGCGCCTTGCCCCCCGGTTTGGCAGAGGTCGCATTTACGGTGCGCACCACAGTGGCCATGGCAAAGGGCACCCCCTTGGCTTTCAGCGCCTGCATTTCTGCCTCAAGCCGGGAATGTTCGGATTGCGAGAGAGTCATAGCCGCGCCAACATGTGTTCGAGATTTGCCAAATCGGTTAGCGTTGTCGCGGCGGCAAAGGCATCAAGATGCGGCAAGGCCGCGGCCATACCTTGGGCAACCGGTTCATAGCCCTTCCACCCCTTAAGCGGGTTGAGCCAAATGACCTTACAGCCACGCCGCTTTAGTTTGGCTAGGGCGGTTCCCAGAACCTCGGGGTTTTCGCTATCGTAGCCATCGGAAAGGATAATGACGACGCTACGCCCATCGACAAAGTTACGCGCATAGCTGTCAGAAAATTGGCGCAGGTTCGCCCCGATTTTGGAGCCGCCACCAAAGCCATCAGCCAACAGCGTAATCCGGTTCAAGGCCCGAAACGGATCATCGTCGCGCAGCGCATTTGTGATGCGCACCAACCGGGTGTGGAACAAATAGGCGTCACTGGCGCTATCCGCGCGCATCAGTCCCGCAAGGAATGCCAGAAACGGGCGCGCATAATCCATCATTGAGCCGGACACGTCGCACAAGGCGACAATTTTCACAGGCCGGTCGGGGCGCGTTCTTTTGGCAAGGCGCAGCGGTTCGCCCCCCGACGCGAGGCTTTGGCGCATGGTCCGGCGCAGGTCGATCGACGCGCCCCTTTTTGCAGCCTTGCGCCTGCGCGATCTGCGGTCTTTCAGCGCCTTTCCCAATCGTATCGCGACTAGTTCTGCTGCGCGGATATCTTCTGCTGACACCAGTTCGCGCAGGTCTTTCTTCATCAGATTGGTGGCTTTAGAGGCGACAAGCTTGCCTGTCCCCTCTGCATAGCTTTCGCTGCCATCCTCCCCGTCTTCCGGCGCATGAAGCGATCCTTTGTCTTGGGTGGCTTGCGTGCCATCCGCGCGCGAGTTTTTGGTGTTTTCAATCGGCTTGGCGTTGTTTATGGGCATGACCTTTTGGCGCACGCGCCCTTCGGCCATCCAGAAGGCATCAAACAGCAGATCAAACTGCGCAATGTCTTCAACGGACCCCGCGCAAACGGATTTTAGCGCCAGACGGGCGTCGGATGGCACAATGGGATTGACGCAAGCCAGTGCCCGCAATGCAGTTTCGGTTTCGGCCACACCAAGGCGGAAACCATGATCGCGTAGATGCGCCATGAAACCCGAAACCCGCGCTGCGGGACCGGGGTCTGCTGCCGAAAAACGGGTTACCTTGCTCATGCTGCTTTTCCGGCGATGCGCGCTGCAACTTCTATGGGAACGGCGGCACGGTCGGTTTGCGTTTTCAACAACGTCGCGAGACATGCCAAAAGGACAGTCGGATCTGCGGTCAGATCCTTGATCCCCAACCCGGCGAGGGCAGCTGCAAAATCAAGCATCTCGGCGATGCCCGGCACTTTTTCCAATTCTTCCTCGCGTAGCTTTTGGACAAATCCGACAATTTGCCGGGCAAGATGCGCTTCTGTGGTTGGACAACGGGACGCAAGAATTGCCAGTTCTGTCTGGCGGTCTGGATAATCGACATGGGCATAAATACACCGCCTGCGCAGCGCATCCGACAGGTCACGCGTGCCGTTGGCCGTCAGGATCACCAAGGGGCGTGTCGTCGCACTGATTGTGCCTAACTCGGGGATTGTGATCTGAAATTCTGAAAGCACCTCAAGCAGATAGGCTTCGAATTCTTCGTCTGCGCGGTCGATTTCGTCGATCAGCAGAACGGGCGGGGTATCTTGGCGGATGGCCTTTAACAACGGCCGTTCAAGCAGGTAGTCTTGGGAAAATATTCGCGCTTCTACGGCTGCCCCGGTTTCGCCTGCCTCAGAGGCGGCGCGGATCGACAGCAGTTGCCGTTGGTAATTCCATTCATAAATGGCCTGCGATGCGTCCAAACCTTCATAGCATTGCAGCCGGATCAACTGCGTGTCTTTCACGGTCGCCAATGCGCGCGCAATTTCGGTTTTCCCCACACCCGCAGCGCCTTCCAACAGAAGGGGGCGCCCAAGCGTGATCGCAATGTGCAACGCCGTCGCCAGATCATCGGAGGCGATGTATCCGGTGTCGGCCAGCGCGGTCTGAAGGTTTGTCCATGATGTCATAGGGGTATGCGGGGCAGGCAATGCTGCCCCGCCCTTTCTTTAATCGTGCATGCCAAGATCGTTGGCTGTCTTCCAGATGCGCCAGTGATCGTGGGGCATATTGGTGTGACGGTTGCCAAACGGACGGAACGCATCCTGCACCGCGTTCGAGAAACACGGCACGCCGCCGACATGGGGGCTTTCGCCGACTCCCTTTGCACCGATCGGATGATGCGGGGACGGGGTGACGGTAAAGTCGGTTTCGTAGTTCGGCACTTCCCATGCAGTCGGCAAGAAGAAGTCCATCAACGTGGCCGTCTTGCAATTGCCCATGTCGTCGTACGCGATTTCCTGCCCCAATGCGACGGCAAGCGCTTCGGTCAGTCCACCATGGATCTGGCCTTCGATCACCATCGGGTTAATCCGTGTGCCGCAGTCATCCAGCGCATAAAAGCGGTTGATGGTCGGTACGCCGGTGTCGACGTCAATGTCCATCACGCAGACATAGGCCCCAAAGGGATAGGTCATGTTGGGCGGATCGTAATAGCTAACCGCCTCAAGCCCGGGTTCAAGTCCGGGAATGGCCTGATTATAGGCCGCATAGGCGATGTCTTTCATGGTCTTGAAACGCTCGGGCGCGCCTTTGACCACAAAACGATCCACGTCGAATTCGACGTCATCATCGTGGACCTCAAGCAGATAGGCAGCGATCATCTGCGCCTTGGCACGGATTTTACGCCCGACCATTGCCGCAGCAGCACCAGCAACTGGGGTAGACCGCGATCCGTAGGTGCCAAGCCCGTAAGGCGCAGTATCTGTATCGCCTTCCTCGATGGTGATGCTGTCGGCAGAGATGCCGATTTCAGAGGCGAGGATTTGCGCGAAAGTCGTCGCGTGGCCTTGGCCTTGGCTGATCGTGCCCAGGCGTGCCACCGCAGACCCCGTTGGGTGGATGCGGATTTCGCAGCTGTCGAACATGCCCATCCCAAGGATGTCACAGTTCTTCACTGGTCCAGCACCGACGATTTCGGTGAAAAAGCTTAGGCCGATTCCCATGATGCTGCGGGTTTCTCCCGCCTTGAACGCTTCGACGCGTTCGGCTTGTTCCTTGCGCAGTCCTTCGTAATCAACGGCCTTCAGCGCTTTGTCCCACGCGGTGTGATAATCGCCGCTGTCATATTCCCAGCCAAGGGCCGAATTATAGGGAAACTGCTCTTTCTTGATAAAGTTGATCCGGCGCAGTTCTGCTGCATCCATGTTCATTTCAATCGCCAGCACTTCGATCATACGTTCGATAAAGTACACAGCTTCGGTCACGCGGAAGGAACAGCGGTAGGACACGCCGCCCGGTGCCTTATTGGTATAGACACCGTCGACGCCCAGATAGGCGATTGGAATGTCATAGGACCCTGTGCAGATGTTCATGAAACCGGCGGGGAATTTCGTCGGGTCGGCGCAGGCATCAAAGGCACCGTGGTCGGCGGTCACATGGCAATGTAGTCCGGTGATCTTGCCTTCTTTGGTGGCTGAAATTTTACCCTTCATCCAGTAATCGCGCGCAAAGGCCGTGGACATCAGGTTTTCCATCCGGTCCTCGACCCATTTCACAGGGACGCCGGTGACGATCGACGCGACGATCGAACAGACATAACCGGGATAAACGCCGACCTTGTTGCCGAAGCCGCCACCGATGTCAGGGGACACCACGCGGATGTTATGTTCTTCGATACCCGACAACAGGGACGCAACAGTGCGCACGACATGCGGCGCTTGGAATGTGCCCCAAAGTGTGAGCTTGCCGTTGACCTTGTCCATGCTTGCCACGGAACCACAGGGCTCAAGCGGGCAGGGGTGGGTGCGATGATAATACATGGATTCTTCGGCCACGATATCGGCGTCGTCAATCACAGCGTTGGTGCCGTCTTTGTCGCCCACTTCCCATGTAAAGATGTGGTTGTGATGTTTGCGCGGGCCATGCGCGCCGGGTGCCTTGGGGTCCAGATCTTCGCGCAACACAACATCTGACTGCATCGATTTGAACGGATCAACGATGACTGGCAGCTCTTCGTAATCAACTTCGACCAATTCAACCGCGTCTGACGCGATATAGCGATCCTTGGCGACGACAAAGGCGACCTCTTGGCCTTGAAAAAGCACTTTTCCGTCGGCCAGCACCATCTGTTTATCGCCCGCCAGCGTCGGCATCCAATGCAGCCCAAGCGGTTCAAGATCTTTGGCGGTCAGAACAGCAATAACGCCGTCCAGCGCCATCGCGGCATCCGTGTTGATCGACTTGATACGCGCGTGGGCATAGGGCGAGCGGACGAAATCGCCGGTCAGCATGCCGGGCAAATTGATGTCGTCGACGTAGTTACCTTTGCCTTGCGTGAACCGTGCGTCTTCGACGCGTTTACGTGAACATCCCAGCCCCTTGAGGTTGGAAACCCGTTCCTCGCGTGTGACTTCGTCCTTCATTGCGCCGCCTCCTTGGCTGCATTCAGTTCAGCAGCAGCCGACAAAATGGATTTCACGATATTCTGGTAGCCGGTGCAGCGGCAGATGTTGCCTGCAATGCCAAAACGGACTTCCTCTTCGGTAGGGTTTGGGTTTTCCTGCAGTAGCCGGTGCGCACGGGTGATCATGCCGGGTGTGCAATAGCCGCATTGCAGCCCGTGATGTTCTTTGAAATTTTCCTGCAAAACATGCAGATTATCGGGGCTGCCAAGCCCTTCGATTGTTGTAATCTCGGCACCTTGGGCTTGCGCCGCGAACATCGTGCAGGATTTCACGGACTTTCCGTCAATCTCGACGGTGCAGGCACCGCAATGGGACGTTTCGCAGCCGACATGCGGGCCAGTCATCCCCATCTTTTCGCGCAGGACATAGATCAGCAGCTCGCGAGGTTCGGCAAGGACTTCTTTCTTCTCGCCGTTTACCGTCATTGTTAGGATTTGTTTTGTCATGATTTTGTTCCTTATGCCCGTGACCAAGCGCGCGTGATGGCGCGTGAAATGATGATCCCGGCGACATGCATTTTGAATGCCACGGGGCCACGATTGTCTTCGGTCGGGTCAATATCTTCGAGAGCTGCGGCAACAGCGGCCTTTACGGCGGCGGCGTCGCAAGACGTTCCAACCAATGCGGTGGCAGCGGCTTCGGATAGGACGGGCACATCGCTTAGGTTGGTCATCGCGATCGCAGCAGACGTAGCCTTGTCACCGTCTTTGGTGATCAGCGCAGCACAGGCGGCGGTGGCATAATCCCCGATCTTGCGCTTTTGCTTTTCATAGGCATAGCCCGCGCCGGTGGCGGAAAACGTGATCTGGGTCAGAATTTCTTCGTCGTCACGTTCTGTCATGTAGGCGGATTCGTAAAAATCGCGCGCAGGCACAGATCGCGTCCCATCTGCGCCGACCAAGGTAAAGCTTGCATCAAGGCATTGCATCAAGCCGGGCATGTCATTGCCGGGGTCGCCGTTTGCGACGTTGCCGCCGATGGTCCCCATGTAACGCACCTGCGGGTCCGCGATCTGAAGTGCTGCTTCGCGGATGATCGGGCAGGCCGCAAATAGCGCGTCGTCGGTAATCAATTCGTGCTGAGTGGTCATTGCCCCAAGGGTGATTGTGTCGCCTTCGATTGTGATCCCTTTGAGATCGGCAATATCCTGCAAGTCGATCAGATGCGGGACATCTGCCATGCGCAACTTCATCATGGGGATCAGGCTGTGCCCCCCTGCAAGGACGCGCGCCTCATCGCCATGCTCCGCCAACACAGATAACGCGCCTGCGATATCCGAGGGTCGGTGGTATTCAAATGCTGCTGGTATCATACGTTGTCCTCCCTGACGCCGGTACTTGCCAGCATTGAAAAGGACAGCGCACAAAAGGCGCTATGGCGAAGGTTTCAGGCGCGATGCCGCGTGCACGAAATGCGAATTATGCGCACGAAGTGCGTATGCACCCGCAGCAACCTGCCTGTTCCGTCTCACGTCTTCGTTAGACGCCAAGGCTTTCGCGGACCTGTTTCAGGTAGGACCTGCTGACGGTGACATGATCAAGATGTGCCATCGACTCAAAGAAGCACACCCCGTTGTCTTTCTTGCGCTCAAAGCTGGTGACGTGGTGGGTGTTAACCAAATAGCTGCGGTGAACTTTTACAAATTGCGTGTTGGCAAGTTTGGTTTCCATGGCGGAAATCGACCAAGGACAAAACAACCGACCTGATGGATGATAAAGGTAGGTATAGCGCCCTTCGGCCTGAACTGCGGCAACATCGTCGCTTTGGACAAAATGGGTCTGACCATCGCTTTCATACGGGATTCTGATGACCGCTGACTGGCGGGCTACAGGGGCATCGGCCGCAGTCTTTTCTGCGACAGGTTGGTGCGACTGGACGTTATTTTGCGACTTTCGCATCCCTTCGGCGAAGGTCACGCCAACGAGCAAAAAGGCACCCGAGATGACGAACGAAGACAGCGTGACGCCAAACGCCAGCACTTCGTTGCTCATCCACAGGCCGGTTGATTGGGCACCGTCGATCTTGACAAAATGCGTTCCGGCCATCGCAATAAAATGAACGGCCACGATGCTGATACCAAATACCAAAGTGCCTGACAGGATGTTGCGGCTTTCGCGGTGGCCATAGCTGATCCAAAATGACACCACGCACAGCACGATAGACGCGACAATTGCCACAACAATACCGAAAGCCGAATAGACAGGTTTCACATCCTGAATGCCCGACATGCCGATATAGTGCATCGCCAGAATGCCAACACCCACGCACATCCCGGCCAGCGTGATCCGCAGCCCGGTCCGTTTGCCGAAATGCACCAGAAGCAGTGCAATGCCGGTAAGCAGTATGGCCACCAATGCCGACATCATCGTGACCAAGGCATCATAGTGAAAGGAGACTGGCAACGTCATTCCAAGCATGGCCACGAAATGCATCGACCAGATGCCGCTTCCCAAGGCAACGGCAGACATTGAGACGACCAGCTTCCGCTGTGCCACCCCCATCGCCGATGCGCCTTGCGTCAAAGACAGACCCGTGAAGGCTGACATTATTGCAACCGCAAGCGATGCCAGAATGAGATAGTGATTGTGACCGTGCTCCAACATGAATCCCTTTTAGCGTTGCGGCAGGCGTTTGCAATTATATCGTGTGCTGGTTGACCGAACCTGTGCTTCCTGACCAGATTTATTCTGGGACAGGTATTGGCAGGCGGCGGGCGGCTTCGGCGGTTTTATCCTGCCGCCACATCCGGCGCGGCAAGATTGGGCAAATTTGCCGTGACCCGTTTTGATGCATCTCAATTCGGCGGGCACCATAAAACGCATAGTCAAGCGCAACAAACCCTGTTGCGCATGGCATGGAGACCGGAATGGCCGAGCTTGAGACCGAAACGAAAAAAAGTAAAACCACATATATCAACATTCCCGAGGCTGTCGGGGTGTTTGACACGTTCGAAGCTCAGCAGGCCGCCTTCTATGATTTGCGCTCCGTAGGGTTTCACCATTCGGATATCAGCCTTTTGGGAGGCGAGGATGCCTTGAGAGAAAAGCTCGGAACTGCCTATTGGCGCGCGTCCGAACTTGAGGATGATCCACGTGCCCCTCGGGCGAATTTCGTGTCCGAAGAGGCCATCGGAGAGCTTGAAGGTGCCATCGCAGGCGGGTTCTTTTTTGTTGGGTCGGCCATTGCCATGACGGCATTGTTGACACCCGCAAGCACCTTGGCCGCGTCGATTGCCGCCATCGCCATCGGCGGAAGCCCTGCTGCTGTTATCGGGACGCTGCTGGCTAGACGGGCCGGACGGCACCACAAGGACTACTATGATAACCAGATCCGGCGGGGCGGCATTCTGATGTGGGTCCGTACACGTGACAAGGAACACGAAGATCTTGCGGTAAAGATCATGAAAGCGCACTCGGGACATGATGTGCATGTCCACGCCTGGAGCGAATGACCTCACCGGGTTTCGTGATCGGGAGGCCAATGATGAGGTCCGGCCAGAAAACGACCGATCACAGCTTACTTAAAGAGCAAGGGTATACGATATGGACCGCCAATATTCCGGCCAACCGCCAAGCCCCGTTGCGCGTGCGATCCAGCACTGGAGACGATGGCTGTCCGTGACCGGTATCGTGATGATCGTGCTCGGCATTCTGGCGATCATCATGCCGGTTGTCAGCTCTTACGCGGTGGGCTTTTTGATTGGGTCCGTCTTGACCCTCGGGGGGATACTTGCCGTGATGTTGGCGGTGTCGTTTCAGGGAACACGCGTGTTTGTCTGGATGCTGGTGGCCGGGATTTTCCCCTTTTGCGCGGGGCTTTATCTTTTATTCTTTCCGGCCTCGGGTCTGGTGACGCTCACCTTCTTGATTGCCGCAATCCTGCTGCTCAGGGGGCTTGCCCAAAGCGCATTCGCATTCGACATGGGCGGGATCAAAGGGTCAGGGTGGGTCTTGGTTTCAGGCCTGGTCAGTGTCGGGCTGGCGGCTTTTATATTTGCGGCCCTGCCCGAATCGTCAACTGTCTTGCTGGGCATTCTGTTGGGGCTTGATCTGATTGTTTCAGGGTTGTCTTTGGTGGTCCTTGCCGCCGCGATGCCGCGCGTGTCAGATCCTGTGTGACGCGCAAGAACGGTCCCTTTTGAAGTGATACCGGTCAATCGCCATCCTCTGGTTTTTCTTTACTTTTTTGTATTGAAGCGTTCTTCTTTGAGGTGAAGATGTGCCGATCACGTGGACGTCTTACATGAGAACTGTAATACGAGCCTTTTTGGTAGGAAACTGAAACGACATGGCGCGCAAAGCAACAAAATTACCTACAACGCGCAAAACCACGACGGTTATTTCAAAGGTTGCCGATGGCAAAGGACCTGAGCGGGGTATTGTCCCTGTTGTGGGTGTCGGGGCGTCCGCGGGCGGTCTTCAGGCCTACAGCGCATTTCTGGATGCTACGGCTTCCGATACGGGGGCAGCCTTTGTTCTGGTGCATCACGTGGACCCGGAACACAAAAGCCTTATGGCCGATATTTTGTCCAATCACACGGATATGCCTGTGGTACTGGCCGAGGATGACAGCAAAGTTCAAGCGAACCATGTGTATGTTATCCCTCCGAACTTTTTCCTGCAAATCAAGGATGGTGTATTGCACCTGACCAAGCCGACAGACCGCCGCGGGGCGCGCTTGCCGATTGATCTGTTCTTGCGGTCATTGGCAAAAGATCTGGATCAAAACGCCATCGCAGTCATCCTGTCGGGAACCGGCAGCGATGGATCGGCGGCGATCAGCGATATCAAAGAACACAACGGCATTGTCCTGATTCAAGACCCCACGGAAGCAACACACGACGGCATGCCGCGCAGTGCGATTGCGACCGGAGTGGCTGATCATGTCATAGCCGTGGCCAAGATGCCCGCCATCATTGCGGATTACATCCGGCACCCGTTCATAAAGAACCCCAAGGCGAAAAAGGTGATAGGCGATAATGCCAAGGATTCGCTGGAACAGATCATAACTGTTTTGAAGGCCTATTCCCCAATCGATTACAACCTGTACAAAGACGGCACGTTGCTGCGCAGGATTGAACGGCGGATGGCGCTGCGGCACATGGAAAACTCGGGTGACTACCTCGCGCTGTTAAAGGACTCGGCCGAGGAGGCACAAAACCTCTGTACTGATCTTTTGATCAGCGTCACCTCGTTCTTCCGCGATCCGGACGCCTTTGAATATCTTGAAAAGAACGTGGTGGACGGGCTGGTGAAAACCCATGACGCAGGGCACCCCGTGCGGATATGGGTGCCGGGATGCGCCACCGGCGAAGAAGCCTATTCGCTGGCGATGCTTGTCATTGAAAAGATATCGGCCGTGCGCAAGAATGTGAAGCTGCAGGTCTTTGCCTCGGACGTGGATGAACGTGCGCTGACGATCGCGCGAAATGGCGTTTATCCGGATTCGATCGCCGAAGATGTCTCGGCACGCCGGCTGAAACGGTTCTTTACCAAGGAAGACCACAGCTACCGCGTTAAACCTGAGCTGCGCGATGCGGTTGTGTTTGCCAGCCAAAATATCCTGTCGGATGCGCCTTTCTCGAAAATAGACCTGATTTCTTGCCGTAACCTGATGATCTACCTGACGCCCGATGCGCAGGAACGTGTCATTCAGTTGTTTCACTTTGCGCTCAATGAGGGGGGGGTTCTGTTTCTGGGCATGTCCGAGACGACAGGCAGTTACGACGGGTTTTTTGAACCGTTGTCAAAAAAATACCGCCTCTACAAACGCGTGGCACACGCGCGCGGCCGCACATTTGATTTCCCGATCGCACAACGCCCATTTGCAAATACAGCGGCCGCCCAAAAGCGTGGCCAGTTCCAGGCGGTTTCCAATAAACTGGCCGAGCTAAGTCAAAGCCTTATTATTGAACGTTATGCCCCTGCTGCTGTTCTTATCAACGCCCAGTCAGAGGCGCTTTATCTTGAGGGGCCTACGGATAATTATCTCAAGGTGCCTTCGGGCGAAACAAGCCGTGACCTTTTGGCGATGGCGCGGCAGGGACTGCGCGCACGCCTAAGCAGCGCAATTCGGACGGCACGGACGGACGATACTGAAACCCTTGAAAGGGCCACGATCACGCGGGGCGGCGAAAAGGTCGGGGTAACGATCCAAGTGCACCCGGTGACGCAGGATGAAGCCAAGTTGTATCTGGTAACCTTCGCTGACCAACCCGTTAAAGAAGGTCTTCCAGCTGCGGAAGACCTGAACGGAGAGGTGAACCGCCAGCTTGAACAAGAGCTTGAAACCACGCGCGCTGATCTGCGCATGACAATTCGTGACTATGAACGCTCAACCGAAGAGCTGAAGGCCGTTAACGAAGAAGCCATGTCGATGAACGAGGAGTTTCAATCGACAAACGAAGAGCTTGAGACCTCCAAAGAAGAACTGCAGTCGCTGAACGAAGAGCTGACGACCCTCAACACCCAGCTTCAGCAGAAGATTGATGATGAACGCCGCATGTCCGATGATCTGAACAACCTGCTGTCAAGTTCGGGCATTGCGACGCTGTTTCTGGACACAGATTTCAAGATCATGCGGTTCACGCCAGCGGTCCGCGAACTGTTCAACCTGATCAGCAAGGATATCGGGCGCCCCTTCAGCGACATCACCAGCAAGGTCAACGATTCTGAACTTCTCAATGATGCCGAAAAGGTTCTTCAGACGCTGGTTTCATCGGAATGCGAAGTAGAAAGCAACGACGGTCGCTGGTTCGTCCGTCGCATCCTTCCTTACCGCACGCAAAGTGGCAAGATTGACGGGGTTGCAGTGACATTCTCCGAAGTGTCCGACCTGAAGGCGTTGCAGCGTGAAACCACGACCGCCCGGGAATTTGCCGAAAGCATTATCAGCACAGTCCGCGAGCCGATGCTTGTTCTTGACGGCAATTTCAAAATCCTTTCGGCGAGCCTGTCATTCAATCGCATGTTTGAAACGGACGGGACCGATGTTGTCGGACAAGATCTGTTTTCAATCCAGAACGGGCAATGGTCCGTCCCGCGGCTTCGCGAGTTGTTGGAAACCGTGCTGCCCGAGAAGAGGACAGTTGAGGCATTTAATGTCACTCTGGATGCCGGGGATCTGGGGCAGCGTGAAATGATTTTGAACGCCCGCAAGATCGAAGGGCGGCCAAAAGACCAAGAATGTATCTTGCTGGCGGCCGAAGATGTAACGGATCAGAACAAGGCGCAGCGCGCCATTCTGGACCGGGAGGCACGGCTTAGGGCCATTCTCGAGGCGGCCCCCGAAGCGATCGTGACGATTGATGAAAAAGGCAAGATCGGAAGCTTCAGCTTGGGTGCCGAAACCATATTCGGGTTCAGCGCCGATGAGGTGATCGGCAAGAATGTGAAGATCCTGATGCCTGAACCCGACCGCAGCAAGCACAAGGGCTATCTTGAACGCTATCTTAAGACCGGAGAGAAAAGGATCATTGGCAATGGTCGCGAGATGGAGGGCTGCCGCAAGGACGGTTCTCGGGTTCCGATCCGGTTGGCGGTATCCGAGGTGATGGTAAACGGCGTGCGCCATTTTCTGGGTATTATGCACGACCTGACAACAGAGAAAAAACAGCAAGCGGAACTGCACCGCGCGCAAAAGATGGAAGCCGTCGGTCAGTTGACGGGCGGTTTGGCGCATGACTTCAACAATCTTCTGACGGTCGTTATCGGGAATCTTGAACTTATTGAAATGCGCACAGATGACGCCAAGGTGCATGACCTTATCAAAGAGGCTCTGGAGGCGTCCAATCTGGGCGCGGCACTGACCAACCAGTTGCTGTCCTTTGCAAAGAAACAATCCCTTGCGCCCGAAATCGTTGCCTTGAACGAGTTGGTTGATACGATGGTGCCAATCCTCAAGCGTACGCTGAATGAACAAATCCGCATTGAAACCCATCTTGCCAAGGATCTGGCGACGACGGTGGCAGATCCGGGGCAGATCGAAAGCGCCATCCTGAACCTTGCGATCAATGCCCGCGATGCGATGAAGGATGGTGGAACGCTGACCATCGAAACCAGCAACGTCACACTGGATGCCGACTATGCCGCAACGCAGGTTGATGTGGTACCCGGTGACTATGTTTGCCTGTCCGTCACCGACACCGGTGTCGGCATGACGCCGGACACGCAATCACGGGTTTTCGAGCCGTTTTTCACGACAAAGGGCCCCGGAGAGGGGTCAGGTCTGGGGCTTAGCATGGTGTATGGTTTTGCCAAACAATCAGGCGGGCACGTCACGCTTCACAGCAAGATCGGAAAAGGCGCGACCATCAAACTTTTCCTGCCTTTCGCAGTGGCGGGTGCGACCGCTACTGATACTTCCGCATCCGAAGAAGGCTCTGAAAAAGGGACTGAAACGATCCTGGTGGTGGAAGATGATCCAAAGGTTCGACGCTTGACGATGGCCCGTCTTGAGGAATTGGGCTACAAAGTCATTGCCGCTTCGGACGGTTCAAAGGCCATCGAAATACTGAAGCAGGATAAGGATATTGATCTGGTGATGTCCGATGTCTTGATGCCCGGTGGGATGACAGGTTTCGACGTTGCCAAGAATGCCGTGGCTTTGAGGCCGGAGATCAAGATATTGTTGGCGACGGGCTATGCCAAAGGGGCCGAGCCAAAAAGCGGAACCACTGAAGCGGGATACCGGGTTCTACGCAAGCCGTACGGGTTGCGAGAGTTGGCGGTTAAATTACGCGAGGTCTTGGACTGAGAAACCTCTGCGGGCTGTTTTTGTGGGCTGAAGACGCGATGGCGGTCCGACCGTCGCCAAAGGGGCTGTGCATATCATCAACCGATAAAGATCGGCCCAACAAGCATTGCCACGCATGTGACCAAGCCGATAACGGGGATAATCGCCGGTACAATGAGTATCCCGTCGGGTGCCGGATCGCCGCGCCATTTGATCCGCAATAGCGCTAGGTTGATCAGAATAAACACCACAAGGACAACTTGGGATGTGCGTTCTGCTAGGATGTTGATCGGGAACAATAAGGCAAATGCCAGAGTGCCTACGGTCACCAGACCTGTGGCAAGCAATGGTGTTCGTGTGCGGGCATCCAGCTGCGCCAATCCCTTTGGTAGGCGGCCCACGTTGGCCATGCCATATATAATGCGCGCGGAAAGAATGGCCTGAATGACGACCCCGTTCAAGGTGGCGGCAATCGCGATAAGGGTGATTGCAGTCGGTGACATCCCTGTAAGGCTTTTGTACAGTAGGCTGATCGGTGCTGCCGATTGGCCCAGGTCGTCGAGGGGCAGGAGTAACACGGCAACCGCCGCCACCGAAAAGTAAAGCAGCGTCGTAATCACCAGTGTGATGAAGATGCCCATCGGCATATTGCGGGCGGGGTTTTCGGTTTCTTCGACAACATTGACCATACCGTCAAAGCCGATAAAGGCAAAGAAGGCGAGCAGGCTGGCCACGCCGATTGACGTCAGCGCAGGGGTGTCTGACGACTGGGGGAAAACAGTAGGCAGCGCAATAATGATGTCAGGTTGGTACCATATGCCCGCGATCACCACGACGACCAGCCCCAGAACTTCGACGACGGTCAAGACTGCGGAAAACCGGACTGATTCAACGATGCCCCATGCAGCGATAAACCCTGAAAAAAGCACAGTCAGCGCGATGATCATCCAAAGGGGCAGGGGCACCAGCAAAGCGACGTATCCCGCGCACCCTACTGCAATCGCTGCCGCCGAAATCGTTCCGGCAGCAAGCAACAAGGCCCCTGTTAGAACCGTCAGGGATGGTATCCTGAAAGCGGCTTCGACATAGGCGGCTTCGCCAGCGCTTTGGGGGAAACGGCCAGACAGTTCGCCAAAGCTGCTGGCACTGAACAGCATAACGAACGCCGCCACCAAAAAGGACACCGGCGCATATACTCCGGCCTGTGCAACGGTCGCGCCGACAAGGACATAGATGCCCGCGCCGATGGTGACGCCCAAGCCGTAAAACACTAAAAGCGGCAGCGAAATAGCCCGTCGCAGTGTCGGTGGCGGCATTCCTTGGGTGTTAGACATCAGTGTCGTTATCTGTCTTGTTGGCGACCGGCGGAAAATGCGTGTTATGTTCAAGCAATGAACCGGTGTCTGACGCGCCAAACACGACCACGGGGCATCGGGCCGCTTCAAGAAGCCGCAACAGATCAGTCTGGCTGTGAAGGGGACCACCTTGGAATTCCGCCAAAACGACCTGCGCATTCTGACGGGTCAGTGCGCGTAGCGCGTCATCAAGAGTGTCAAATTGAAGGTTTTTAGAAACGCGCGCGCCGATGGCCTTTTCACCATTTTGCCTGACTGAAAATACAATACGCTCTGCAGACAGCTGTTTTGACAGGCGGCTGGACGCTTCTTCCATTTCGACGCTGGGATTTCGCGAGGTTTGCAAAACGATAATTTTCCCCGGTATCCTGTGGAGATGACGATATCCCAAAACAAGAACATCCCACCCCGCTGCGGCGCGGAGTGCTGTCTGAACAAGTTCACCCTTATCCTGCATAAACGTCCACTGGGTACCGTGTGGCGTGGCAACACGCGCCAGAACTCGCCGAAAGGCCCGTGCGTCCGCCCTCAAGTGGCTGCGAAGCTGCGCATGACTTGGGGCCAGTGCTGTCTTGCCACTGAGTAGAACAATGCGTTGGTTGGGGATCTGAGATGTTGCAATCATGTCCACCTCTTCGACCAGAATGCCGCCAAGACCCGCGAAAAAAATGCGTGGGAACTGTTCAACGATGCGCAACCCTGCTGCCGCATCTGCAAAGGATCCGGCACCGACAAGAATGCGCAGCCCTGCGCGGTGCGCCGTCTTCATTGGTCTGTGCCATTGCCGGGGCCAATATCTAACCCGTCGTTGTTATGGTCTGCGAACTTGCGGCGGGTTTCAGCAAAGGCATGCAGTTGGGCTTCGACTTTGCCATTGATGCTGCTTTTCGGGAACTGCCCGTTCCGGCCGCGTCGTCCAGCTGTCACCCCTGTCAGCGCTTCGATCCCCTGATCAATAGTCTTGACCGGTATGACGTTAAAATCTCCGTTCTTGGCGGCCTCTACCACGTCAGAGCGCAGCATGAGGTGGTCAATATTTGACGCAGGAATAAGGACGCCTTGCTCTCCGGTGAGGCCTTGGGCCATGCAGATGTCAAAGAATCCCTCGATCTTTTCATTCACCCCTCCGATGGCTTGCACGTCGCCGTTCTGGTTCACAGATCCGGTTACGGCAACGCCCTGACGAATGGGTACACCGGACAATGCTGACAGCAGGGCATAAAGCTCGGCTGATGATGCGCTATCGCCATCTATGCCACCATAGCTTTGTTCGAAGACCAGACTTGCGTGCAAGGAGATCGGGACATCCAGCGCGTAATGCGACGCAAGATAACTGCCCAGAATAAGCACACCTTTTGAATGGAGCGGTCCACCCAATTCGACCTCGCGTTCGATATCGACCAGCTTGCCGGTGCCCATGCGCACGCGCGCCGTGATGCGCGAAGGGCGGCCAAAGTGGTTTCTGCCGATCGCGAAAACAGAAAGACCGTTTATCTGACCGACCGACTGGCCTTTGACATCAATCAGAATGGTCTTCCGCGTCACGGCTTCTTGCATCCGTTCCTTGATGCGCGAGCCTCTTAGCACGGATTGCCGTATCGCGTGGTCAATGTCGTCAGCGGAAATCAGATCTTGTTTTTGCCCCGTTGCGTAAAAATCAGCCTCCCGCATAACGTCCGTCAGCTTGGAAAGCTCAAGAGTGAGTTTTGTGCTATCATCTGCAAGCCGCACAGCGTGGTCCAATAATGCAGCGACGGCGGCGGCTGTCAGTGGCTTCAGATTTTCCTTGGCGGCATATCCGGCCACGAGCCGCGCCATTGCGCGGGTATTCTTGGCAGTGCGGGGCAGATCATCTTCGAAATCTGCCTCGAGCTTGAATAATTTGCCGAACTCCGGATCAAGGTGCAGCAGCAACATATGCAGCCGCCTGCCACCGACCAGAATAATACGGATATCGAGCGGAATAGGGTCGGGTTCCAGCGTCACGGTCGACGACAAGCTTAGGCGTTCCGCCAGCGAGGTTATTGATATTGATTGGCTTTGCAGGCAGCGCTTGAGCGTGTCCCAAGCATAAGGTTCAACAAGAATCCGATTGGCATCAATCACCAGGTACCCACCATTCGCACGGTGAAGAGCGCCTGGTTTGATCAACGTGAAATTCGTCGAAAGGGTGCCCATTTCTGAAATATGTTCGATCCGCCCTGTCAGATGGCTGACTGATGGCAAATCCTCGGTGACGACCGGCGCTGCGGGGGGGCCTGCCTCGTGCGAGACCATGATATTGACAGCGTATCTGTCAAAACGCGGGTCTTGATGGTGTTTATGGATCACCTCGGGAAACGGACCGCCGTTGGGTTTGGTCGCGGACATCAAAAACAGTTCAGCGTTTGAAACCATGTCCAAGCGGGTTTTTTCCAGATAGGCCAAGATGTTTTCGGCGTTTTTGAACTGGGTCTGGACTTCTTTTATCCTGATCGAAACGATCTGTTCGGCCAATGCCGCGTGCAGTTCCTCGATCCTTTGGCGGTGCTCTTTTTCCAGTTGCGGACCATGCTTGAGGATATCTGCCAGTTGCTCTTGCAACTTTTCGATTTTTTCGTCGATCTCATTGCGTTGTTCCGGTGGCAGTGCCTCGTAGACTTCTGGTTTGATGGGCTTTCCATCTACGACCGCCGACAGCATGAACCCCATCGGCGTCCTTAACAGGGCAACGTTTTGCGCATGCGCCTGTTCAGAAAATTCCGCGATAGGTTCCTCGTGCTTTTGGCCAAACTCATCTTCAATGGCACGGCGCTGCGTTTGATAATCTTCTGATTCAAACAAAGCAGGGATGTCGTTTGCCAGATCGTCGACCAAATGCTGCATCGCCAGCTTTAGGGCCGCTGCAGTTCCGGGGGCCAGTTGCATCGCATGCGGTTTATGTGGTGCATCAAAGTTGTTCACATAGACCCAGTCGGAGGGAAGCGGGCGCGTGGCTGCTGCTTCGGTCAGCAGTCGGGCAACAGCGGTATGTCGCCCTGTGCCCTCGCGGCCCAAAACGTATAAATTGAAATCTTTGTGGTCGATGTTGGCAGATAACTTGATTGCGTCAATCGCTCGGTCTTGTCCGGCTAACCCGCGCGCCGGTTTCAGCGACGCGGTGGTGTCGAACCCAAGCGTTTCGGGGTCACATTCCGCGCGTAAGCGCTTGAACGATAGACCTGCGGGAAGCGCTGATTTTTTTCGTGTTTTGCCAGCCACATCAAAACCCCTTCAAGGCGGTCAATGGGCCAGACGATCAGACCGCTTAAACACGCGGATCGGCGATCTGACATTTCCAATCCTGCAAGACAAACCATATGCGAGCACCGTCCAGACCATCGCAAAGCAAGTCACCATTGGCGGGATCATAAATTGAATTTGGTGCATGTGACAGTTCCTGTGGTTTATTCAATGTATGGTATCTATTTATGGGTTTTAGATCGCAGTTGATTGACACGTATCAATTTGCATCCGCCCTTGGTCTGGCTTGGTCTGGCTTGGTCTGGCTTGGTCTGGCTTGGACGGGGGGCAAAACGCCGCACAGGTGGATTGATCATCGTCAAGCAGGCAGGGTGAGCGTGCACTAAGAACCACAGCATGCACGATCCGCCCATGGCTGGTATAATCGGGCAGACCTTTGGTCTAAATCCATTGCCGAAAGGAAACGCTAAGATGAAAGAGTCCCTAACACTAAGCTGTCTGTCATGCGGGCAAGTGAACCGCTTTCCTACGGCCAAGCTCGAGGCCAGTCCAAAATGTGCAAAATGCGGTGCCTTGTTGGCCAGCGGCGATGTTGCCGCGATCGGGGAACGGCAACATGACAAGGCAACGCAGACAGACGATCTGCCGTTGCTTGTTGATTATTGGGCCCCTTGGTGCGGGCCGTGCCGGACAATGGCCCCTGAATTTGCGACGGCAGCCAAAGCGTTGCGATTCAAGGCACGTTTTGCCAAAATCGATACAGAACAGTTTCAGGCAGTTTCCCAACGCTTGCAGATCAGGGGCATTCCGCTTTTGATCCTATATGCAGGGGGCAAAGAAATCGCGCGGCTGTCCGGTGCCCGGCCAGCGGCAGAGATAGAGAAATTTGTACGCCAACATCTTTGAATAGTTATCGACACCAGCACCGGGTCGCGCGCAGGAACGGGACTGCGATTGATGCCGGTCAATTGGGCGGCCTGCGCAATGGGGTAATCAAACGTGACCCCATCGAAAGGCCGGAAGATGACAGATAAGAACCAAGACCCCCCTGCGGAGGAACCGCCCAAGGAAGTTCCCAAAGAAGCGCCGATGCCAGTAGACCCGGAACAGAAACCCATCTCTCCTGAAGACCCACAGCCCAAAGATCCGCAGGCTGACCCTATTGAGCCTGAAGTTCCCGAGCCGTCCAGCGATCCGGAAGATCCAATGTATGACCCTTTTGAAAACGGTAATTTCCCGGTCTAGACAGTGGATTGGGACCAGCCGATTAAGTTCAATGCTGCTTTGGGCATCACCCTAAGTGCTGCATCCTTGGCGCTTGGTTCTATCGTTCTGGCTGTCGTGATCTCTTGCTGCGCGATTGATAAATCTCAACCCTTAGCGGGCAATTCCACCCCAGTGTGATTTGATCACAGAAGCCCGCCTTTGGCGGCTCTAGCTTTCGAGCAAAGCTCAGAATGGAGAAAACGATGTCAGAGTTTCCGACAAACATGAAGGTCCACCCAAAGGTTGAATCCTTTTTTGATCCCCAGACCTATACGATCAGCCATATCGTGATGGACCCCGGATCGACGTCTTGTGCCGTGATCGATTCCGTTATGGACATCAATTATGCGGCTGGCCGGATTTCCTATGAGCACGCTGATGAAATCATCGCCTATATCCAGAAACACAATCTCAAGCTTGATTGGTTGATTGAAACGCATGTGCATGCGGACCATCTTTCAGCGGCCCCCTATATCCAGTCCAAACTAGGTGGAAAAATCGGGATCGGGGATCAGATCACCGTTGTGCAAGAAACATTTGGCAAGGTGTTCAATGAAGGCACCGAATTCCAGCGCGACGGATCGCAATTTGATGCGTTGTTCAAGGACGGCGATACCTACGAGATCGGGGGGCTGCCCGCGTTTGCGATCCACACTCCGGGGCATACGCCGGCGTGCATGGTGCATGTGATTGGCGATGCCGCCTTTGTGGGCGATACACTATTTATGCCCGATGGCGGGTCGGCGCGCGCAGATTTCCCCGGTGGGGACGCAGGGCAATTGTACGATTCCATCCAAAAAGTGTTGGCCTTGCCAGACGATATGCGCTTGTTCATGTGCCATGATTACGCCCCCGAAGGGCGCGAATTCATGTGGGAAACCACAGTCGCCGAAGAAAAGAAGAACAACATCCACGTCGGCCAGGGCAAGACCCGCGAGGAGTTCATAAAATTCCGCGAGGCGCGCGATGCGACGCTTGACGTTCCACGGCTGATCTTGCCATCGCTTCAGGTGAACATGCGCGCAGGCGACCTGCCCAAGACAAAAGACGGCAAGCCCATGCTCAAGGTGCCGATCAACGCCATTTGACCGGTGGTCTTTGTCGCATCTTGTAGGAGAGTGTATTATGGACATGCGAAAAATATCCGACCAGTTCTTTGTCGCGCCGCAAATCACGCAAACCGACTTTGCGATGCTGCGGGACAAAGGCATTCGATCCATCATCTGCAATCGCCCGGATGGCGAAGATGCAGGTCAGCCCAGATTTGAAGACCTGTCAAAGACGGCGCAAGAACAGGGTATCGAGATGCGCTTTGTTCCTGTGTCAGGGGGCATCTATGACGAGGAAGCTGTGGCCGATTTCACTGAGGCGCTGAACATTCTGCCAAAGCCCGTTCTGGCCTATTGCCGGACGGGAACCCGCTCGGCCACGCTGTGGGCTTTGGCCAAAGCGCCCGATATGTCTGTGGCGGAAATTCTGAGCGCGACCAAGAACGCAGGCTATGATCTGAAGGATATTGTGCCGCGGCTTTCAAAAGGCGGGAAGCCCGCCGACTGAGCAAGCGGACGCGCTCCACGACTTTTGGGTTTTGCGACAAGCGCGCCGGAGCATTGATGTATGACCCGGCGCGCCATCGATTGTTAATGCGCTAAAAATACAGGGAGTTCTTTTTGTTCGATCATTGTCCGGGTTGTGCCGCCCAAGACGGTTTGGATCATCCGCGCATGGCCATATGCCCCCATGACCACAAGATCGGCACCGACTTCCTTGGCGCGGTCCTGAATGCATTGTCCCACATCCAATCCGCCGCTTGGGAATTGTGAAACGGTAACTTTGCATCCGTGATGGCTCAGCCATGCGGCGACATCTGTTCCGGGATCCTGGCCATCCCGCTCTGCGGTCATAACCGGATCAATGCAGCCAATTACGATCTCTTCGGCAGCCTTCAACACGGGCAGGGCTGCATGAACGGCGGCTGCGGACGCATTGCTGCTGTCCCACGCGACAAAGACCCGTTTGGGGCTATGTGAGGGTGACCCGTTAAGCCGGAATCCGATGGGGGAATGGAACAGGATACCAGCGGCTGCCTCGCGCAGGATTTCGGGGGTATCTGCAAGGTTTGCGGCAAAATATGCTTCGTCGGATACGCGCGCCACCTGCGCGACATGATGTTTGAAATCAACGCTGACGCACAAGGCAGACTGGACATCGCCAGAGGTATTGCTTTTGGCCAGCAAGGCTTCGACCTCTTGAACCCGGTCTTTTTGGATCTGCTTCGCCTCGGTGACCATTTCGGGCCAATTGTCGGGAATGTTCATGCCGCCATAAGGGGCCACGCCGTAGGCATATACCGGCAAGACAGGTGCCGCAGCCAATATCAGGCAAAGCAGACGGTTATCATCCACTGCGGCTGCCTCGGCAGCATCGCTGATCTGGCTGTCCGGGGTGTCGGCTGTCATCACATAAAGTATCGTCCGGCGTTTCATATAGTTCTCCATTCCTAAGATGCGCCGACCAATCAGCGCAGGCAGTATGTTCGAAACTATCACGGCCTTCGGAAATCTAACTGACACAGATCAAATAGAGACACGAATTTCGTGACATGCTTGGACGAAACTGGATGATCAGATGGTTGGCAGACGGGACTGAGAGACGACAGTAATCCGCGTGGCATTCGCCGCGCCGCGCAGGATTGCCACGCGGGACAAGAACACCCGCAACAGGGCACGTCACCCTGCGATTTCTTTGACCCAAGCGCCTATTTTGGAGGATATGAGAAATGAAGAAAACCACATTGAAAAGCGATATCGTTGACGCATTGTCGTTGCAGGATTTGTGCCGGTTTTGTCACGCGGACGAAACTTGGGTCGTCGATCTGGTAGAGCATGGCGTGCTGGAGCCGATGGGCAGTACAAGTGGAAATTGGCGCTTTGTCGGCACCAGCATTGCGCGCGCCAAAAAAGCGCGACGGTTGAATCGTGATCTGGGCATCAATACCGCAGGCGTCGCCCTTGTGCTGGACCTGCTTGAGGAACGCGACACCATCCTGCGCCGTCTTGCGCAACACGAACCGGTATGACAGGCACGGGAAACAACGGGGCTACACCGCCGGATCGCGTGAAATGGGGCATGTCATGCAGTGACTGCCGCCGCGCCCACGGCCCAATTCGGCACCCCGTATGGTGATGACCTCGATGCCCGCCTTACGCAGCTGCGTGTTGGTATGGACGTTTCGGTCATAGGCCAGCACCACGCCCGGCTCCAACGCGAGGACATTATTGCCGTTGTCCCATTGTTCGCGTTCTTGTTCAAAGTGATCGCCACCGGTGGCGATGACGCGCAAGGCCGGAATAGAGAGAGCTTGCTGTACCACGTCAAAGACATGACCGGGGTCTTGGACCACACGCAGCCCGTGTTTTTCATCGGGGAAAAGCGAATAACACCTGATCTTGTCCGCAACTTGGGTAAAGCTGGTCACGACGTCGCGGTCGCAAAACGAAAACACGCTATCAAGGTGCATCGCTGCGCGAGACCTCGGCATCCGGCATGCAATCACACGTTCGGCGGCACCTTGATCAAAAAGGGATACCGCCAATTGGCCGACCGCTTGCGCAGATGTGCGTTCGCCCATCCCAATCAACACGCAGCCATCTCCGATGGGCATCACGTCACCGCCCTCAAGCGTGGCCGGGCCGAAATCAAGGTCGGGATCGCCCCACCAGACCTTTGTCTTGCCTGCAAAGCGCGGGTGAAACCGATAGATCGCGGTTGCGATCAGCGTCTCTTGTTGGCGCGCAGGCCAGTGCATCGGGTTCAGCGTGACTCCCCCGTAGATCCAGCTGCTGGTGTCGCGGGTGAAAATCAGATTGGGCAGGGGCGGCAGGACAAAGCCATCGGTGCCAAGAAACCTGCCGAACATGCCGTGCGGCTTGAAGGGAAGATCGCTGACCGTGATCCCGCCCGCCAGAAATCGCGTCAGCGCAGCGGCGGGCATTTCATTCAGCCAGCTGCGCAGCTCTTCCATCATACCGACGCCGATGTGATCTTCGGTGATCTTACGGTCCAACAGCCATTGTCGGGCCGCAGGTTGGCCCAGAATGTCAGTCAGAAGGTCATGCTGTTCCAGCACTTCGGCGCCCCGATGCCGCATCAATTCGCAAAAGCCATAGTGATCCTTGCGGGCCTCATCCACCCAGAACACATCGTCGAAAAGCAGCGCATCGCAATTTCCGGGTGTCAGGCGTTCATGTGCCAGTCCGGGGCGTGACGTCATGACCGTCCGCAGTTTGCCAACCTCGGAATATACACCAAGCGTGGCGGTCATGACGACGTGCCGTTTTGCGATGCCAAGATCATCAACCGTTCCTTCCAGTGATGGGGACCCTTGGGTCAGGATGATAGGGCAGCGCAGGCTGCCTGGATTGAGATCGGTCAATGACGCCATGTAATAAAACGCGTCGTGCTTGCAGCTATTTACTGAACAGGATTGGCACCTTGTGGTCCCTCAGAAGCGCATGGGTGGTTGCACCGATCACAAAGTCATAGGTTCGCGAATGGCCAAAGGCACCGGTTGCAATAAGGTCCGCGCCTATTTCAAAAGCGGCCTTGTTCAGCACATCGGCGATGCTGTTTCCCATGGGTTCGCGGTGCGCCAATGTCGGTTTCAGGCCGTGGCGCGCGAACATCTCGACCATGTCAATCGCGTCTCCGTCCTGCAGGGCGTCTTGCTGGGCTTTGACGACACGCAACACTGTCAGGGTCGCACCGGCATCCGCAATCCACAGCAAATCATGGGCTGCGCGTGCCGCTTCTCTGGTGTCGCTCCAGCCCAAGAGCAGGTTCGCCCCGATCTCGGGGCCGTCATAGTCCAGCGGGACCACGATGACGGGGCGGCCGCTTTCGCGGATCACTTGGGTTTGGGCATTTCGCTGGTCGTAGCGGTCATGTTCCTTGTCTTCATGCGACATGATCACAAGGTCAGCCGCACGGGCACATTCCACCATTCTGTCGACAGCAGACACCGCTTCGGCACGGATCAACCGGAACTCGCTCACGAAGTCTTCGCTTTTCGTATGCTTCTCAAAAACCGCTTTAATCGCCTCGGATTCCATTTTTTGGCTGGCGTTGAATGTGGCAAAGGCCGGTTCAGGGATGTGCATGGCAATGCCCGGATAGACCAACAACGCTTCGACCGTATGTAAACCTATCAAATGTGCACCGTGTTTGCGCGCTAGGGGCACTGCGGCTTTCATCAGGGTTTCGGTATTTTCCGGTGTGGTCAGACAGACAAGTATCGTCTTCGGTCCCATGCGCTCATTCCTTTTTATCCGACAGCTTTGGCCTCGGGTAACGTCTAGCAAATCTATGCAAGGCTCCGATTGATCCCAGTCAATCGGAGCTTTGCGTTTTCAGGTACTTAAAAAGAGCACCGCAATTCTGTCGAGGAACTTTTCATGGGCACTTTTATTAACGGATTGGCCGTCATTGCAGCACTTGGCTTTTCCACGGCGTCTTGGGCTGAAACGGTTTCTGCCCGAAACGGTGACGATACATTCTTTGCCGGTTCGCAGCTTAGTCAGGCGGTAGATACAGTCGGCGACACGTTTATGGCGGCCCGTTCGGTCAATATAAATGGTGCCACGCAAGGCGATCTGCATGTCGCCGGATTTGACGTGTCCGTGAACACGGACGTGGTCGAAGACCTTTATGCGGCGGGGGGTACGCTGGTAATTCGGGGTGCCATCGCCAAGGATCTGACAGGTGCTGCGTTTTCGCTGCGCACCGAAAGAAGTTCTTTGACCCAAGGCAACGCGCGCCTGATGGGCAATACCGTCACGATCGAGGGGCCGGTTCAGGGTGCGCTGTCCGTGATGGGACGTGATGTGATCCTGAATGCTGCGATTACAGGCGATGCCCGAATTCTGGCGCAAACGCTATCGTTTGGCCCTGATGCCGTCGTCAGCGGGACGTTTACCTATAGCACCGAAGAAAAGATGCAAATTCCCGACACCGTCGCCGCTGCCGAAAGGGTCGTCTTTGAACGGATTTCAGGCGGGCGCGTCTGGGAAGAATGGCAAGACATGGGCAAGGACATGCCCGCTTTCCCTACCTTTATGTCCCTGTTGTTTGGCTTTGCGATCTCGCTTTTGTTCTTTCTGGTGCTGGGGGCCTTTATGTTGGGTTTCATGCCCAAACGTCTGGCGAAAATGCGCCGCAGCATAGCAGACGCACCGGGCCAAATCCTTCTGCTGGGTGTGATTGGTCTGTCGATGCTATTCGGGATGGTCCCGATCACGGCCATGACAATCGTCGGTATTCCCTTTGTGCCGGTGGTGGTGTTGGCCATCGTGGTGGCGTGGACGCTGGGCTATGCTTTGGGGGCATATAGTGTCGCGATGCGCATTTGGGCGGCCTTGGGCGGTTCGGAAGCGCCAAGCAACATAGCCCGCTTGCTGGTTTTAGCGGGGGCCATCATTTTTGTCGCGCTGCTGAATTTCATCCCGTTCGTCGGCTGGGTTGCCAATTTCACGCTGGTCCTGCTGGGCATCGGCGCAATGACGCGGGCAATCTTTCAATCGATGCTTGGTAATCCAGACGTTGCGTTGGACGTTGACCTTAAACCCCTAGAAGACTGACCCTACACAGGAGAAAACCCATGACAGCCCAAGGCTTGGAAGTAATCGACAACAGCGTTCATCTGACCCACGAATGGATCAACGAACTGGCAGAGCGCCTTGACTGGTCGTCAAAACGAAGCGCATTGCGCCTTTTGCGGATTACCCTGCGCCATTTACGGGATCATCTGGTGGTGAACGAAGTGGCGCAGATGTCCGCGCAATTGCCCCTGCTGATACGCGGGTTCTTTTTTGAAGGCTGGATGCCCAAACATACGCCGATCAAAGAACGCCACGTTAGCGATTTCAGTGCATTCATCACAACCCAGATGGGCGAGGCGGAAGAATACCGGGGGCGCGAAGATATCAAATGCGTGTTTGACCTGTTGAACAACCGCCTGAGCAGGGGAGAAGTCGAAGACCTTCGCGCCACTTTGTCCGAAGAAATCCGCAGTCTTTGGCCAGCCCCTTAGTCTCAATATAAACGCCACGGAGAAGACTTTTCCGTGGCGCTTGTTTCCCCCGTGTCTTTGGGGTCAGTCGCAATCGCCCAGTGACAAATCAAGCAGGGCATCCGGCCGCTGGATGACAATGGTGTAGATATTGTCGATGGCGATGATCTTGCTTTTGCGCAGCTGGGTAAAAGTCCTGCTGACAGTTTCGGTTGTCAGCCCCAGGAAATCTGCAATGTCAGAGCGGCTCATCGGGAGCGTGACACTGACATATGCCCCCAATTTGGTCCCGACCCGTTCGGCCAGCACACATAGAAAGGAGGCCAGCTTTTCGCTCGCTGATTTACGGCCAAGCATCATGAAGTGATCCTGCATTCCGCTGATTTCACGCAATGCCGCCTGCAACAGGGCGGTGTGCAATTGCGGGTCGCCTTTACCGCTCTCAAGGGCTGACCGCCGGAAGGGTTGCAGGCGGACTTCGGTCAATGCTTCGCAATCGGTGTGATGTATGTTTGCCGAAGGAAACCCAACAATATCGCCCGGATAGCCAAAAGCGATGACCTGACGACGCCCATCAGACAGCAAGCGCGTAAGCCGCAGAACACCGCTGGTCACTTGATAAAGCCATTCGACCTCATCGCCCTCATAGTACAGGTAAGCCCCTGTTTTTAAACGAGTTTCGGCGGATTGGGGGGCAGAGGTTACAAGCGGCGTAAATGGGAAAAAGGTACCATTTTCGTTGGGGATTGTGACATACATTGTTGTGAGCCTCCTATTTGATTGAGGTCAACTTGCTTAGCCAATGTATTCCGGGATGGTTCCGTAGCCCGGATTTTTGTATCAATTTGTATCAAGGGGTCTCGATTATTAAGTTACATATTGTATAATTCATATACTTGATTGGCGCCCTAGAAGCGCATGGAGGCCTTATGACTGACCAGATAATTTTAGTGGTCGATGACGATTCCAAAATTAGAAGCCTGTTGCGAAATGTCCTTGAAAATGACGGTTTCGGTGTGGTTGAGGCGGAAAATTCAACGGACGTTATGGCGGCGATCGCGGCCTCGGACATTAGCCTGATCACATTGGACCTTAATTTGGGGGCCGAAAGCGGTATCGATCTGGCCCGACAAATCAGGCGCGCTTCGCATGTTCCCATTATCATGGTGACAGGCAAGGAGGACGTTATTGACCGCGTGGTCGGGCTTGAGGTCGGTGCGGATGACTATATCACCAAACCCTTTCATTTCCGCGAAGTGCTTGCGCGGGTCCGCAGTGTCCTGCGACGGACCGCGACACAGTCGGAGGTGTCAAAAGAGACCGCCGACACTGTGGCCCGCAGCGAGACGGATTCAGCCGACAGTGTCTATTTCTCCTTTGACGACATGACTGCAATCCCCGACCAGATGAAACTGATAGACCGCAGTGGTGCCGAGTGCGGGTTGACCAGTGGTGATTTCAGGTTGCTTAATGTATTTTTGAACAGACCAAAGCGTGTTTTGTCCCGTGACCAGTTGATGGACCTTACCGGAGGGATAGAATGGAATCCGACGGACCGTACGATAGACAACCAGATCGCACGCCTACGCAAAAAAATAGAGCGTGATCCCTCGGAACCGAAGTTGATAAAAACGGTGCGCGGGGTCGGCTATTCATTTGCCTGCGAGGTCAAAGTTACTCAGTCGGCAGATCTAGCGGCAAAAAGTGCCTGAAGCCTTTCGGCAAGTTCCGACTGACGGTAGGGCTTGTGCAAGATTTTATGTCTCTTTTCATGTGCTAGACCAGTTTTGATGACATCGCTGGCATAGCCCGAGGTCAAAAGCACCTTGAGCTTTGGAAACTCCAGTGCGATTTTGGCCGCAAGATCATAGCCATTCAAGGTGCCCGGCATCACCACATCAGAGAATACTAGATCGACCTTCGCGCCGTCTTTCAATATTTGATAGGCTTGATCGCCGCTGTTTGCCGCGATGATCGAATACCCAAGGTCGCGGATGCGTTCAATCGACAGCTTGCGCACTTTGGGATTATCCTCGACGATCAGAATGGACTGCCTGTTTCCGCGTGGTAGCGTTGACGGGATTTCAGCCGCGCCATGGCCGGCCTCACGGGCTAATGCCGGAAAATACAGCCCGAAACTGGTCCCAAGGCCCAGTTCGCTGTATAGCGTGACGTGCCCACCCGATTGCCGGACAAAGCCATAAACCATCGCCAGTCCGAGCCCCGCGCCATCACTTTTCGGCTTTGTCGTAAAGAACGGCTCGAATGCGCGGCGCTGCGCCTCCGGGCTCATGCCGCCACCATTGTCGCTGACAGACAGACGCACGTAGTCCCCAGCCTCAATATCGGTTTCCTGCGCCATATAGGTGTCGTCGATGGTCACATTCTGCAGGGACAGCAGCAATTTGCCACCTTCGGCCATTGCATCGCGGGCATTCAGCACGAGGTTCATCAGCGCTGATTTCAGGTGCACGAGGTCCACCATCACTGAGTCCAGATTATCGGGAAAATCCGTTTTGATATCAAAGGTCGGACCCATTGTCCGCCTGACTAGGGCAAGCGCCTCAAGACAGACCTGTCGCAAATCGGTTTTTTCGGGTTTGAGATGGCTTTTGCTGGCAAAGATCATCAACCTGGATGTCAAATCTGACCCGAGTTCAGCGGATTCAAGCGCGTCTTTAATCAACGGCAGTTGCCGCGCATCTGCGCCACGCATTTCGAGCAATTCCAGATTACCTACGATCACTGTCAGCAGGTTGTTGAAATCATGTGCAATCCCGCCAGTCATCTGGCCGATCGCATCCAGTCGTTGTGAACGGGCAAGGGCATCCTCTGTGGCTTTGCGCAGGGTAAGGTCATGCAAGATTGCGATAAATATGGGCTGCCCGCCAACCTCTGAGTGACCTACCGAAAGATGCAATGGAAACACGGAACGGTCTTTGCGCTGGCCCTCGACTTCGCGGCCAATCCCTATGATGTGCTTTTCACCGGTCTCGATATGATGGGACATAAAGCGGTCGTGCATGTCGGCCATCGCCCGAGGCATCAGCATGTTCACGCTTTGCCCGATCATTTCGGCAAGATCATACTGGAACAACTCAGCCGCTGCCGGATTGGCTCGCAGGATCTTTCCTAATTGATCCGAAACAACGATGGCATCTACTGCGGCCTCAAGTATCGCGTGTAACACTGCGCTATCTTCTTTGCCGTTGTTCATGCGCGATATTCCTTTTCACCACTCTGCCAAGTGATTGGTCACATGGCCCAGCCTGAATGGGTGTTTTGGCAAAGGGGCGCAATATCGATGATACACTAACAAACAAGCTATGTGTAAGTATGAAGGCGTGAGGCACGCCAAAACAAGGGTTATTTTTGCCAGAAACCGTACGCGGATCACGCGCGTTTTCCGCGCGATAGGTGGCGTTTGGCATAGCGTTGTGGGCGGGCTTTTGAATAGGCGGCATATCAACCACCAGATAAAATATGTTTGCTTTCATCGGATAATCGCTTTTCGGTAAACTTAAACATGTTTTTGCTGAGGTTCGGTAAGATCGCTATAGTTCAGAAACCGTGTCAGATCCGCCAATGTGATCACGCCAAGAAGATGATGGTCCAGTACCACCAGAAATTTCCTGCGGCCTGTGTCCGCGATAATCCTCAAAAGATCGGGAACCGGAAGTTCAGGCGGAATCATCACGCTGTCATCCAGCCCGAAAAAGACATCGCCGACCCGCGTATTACCCCAGTTCTGTCGCTCGATACCTTCTAAAACGGATTGATCTATGTGCCCAAGAAGCACGTTGCCTTCGACCACGGGCACGAAACTGACACGGTGACGCAGCACGATTTGATTGGCGAAATCCGTCAGCGTCATTTCGGGCCCCACCGTGATTGGATCACGCGACATCAGGGCGCTCACGGGTTTGTCTTCGAACACCTTGCGGACCAATTGCGAGACATAGCTGGCCCGCGCGGCCATCAGGACAAAGCCGCCGATCATCAGCTGCCACAGCCCTGCAACAAATGCCCCCTGAAACAGCGCCAGCACCCCTAGCGCCATTAGAAGATACCCGAAAAACGTACCCGACCGTGCCGCTGTCTGCGTTGCAGCAAGGACATCACCGCTTTTGTGCCACAGATATGCGCGCAGCACCCGCCCGCCATCCAGCGGAAATGCAGGCACCAAATTAAAGAGCGCCAGCACCAGATTGATCAGCGCCAGATAAAGCAGCACCTCGACAAGGGCGAAAGGACCGGAGGCAAGCCAGACTGTTTGCGCGAACGCCCAAAAACCTGATGCCAGACAGAACGACATGGCGGGGCCTGCTACCGCAATCCAGAATTCATCGCGTGCCGATGTCGGCTCTGTCCCGAGTTCGGCCATGCCGCCAAAGATGAACAATGTGATGCTTTTGATCGGGATGCCCCGACGTATTGCGACGACAGAATGCGACAGTTCATGCAGCAGCAAGGACGAGAATAATCCCAACATCCCGACCAGCCCCATCGCCAGATATGTTGTGCTTGACGCATCAGGCAAAACTTGTGGGAAATACTGCCGCGACAGGCTCCATGTTACCAAAGATGCAATGATCAGCCAACTGGCGTCGATCTTGATTTCGATTCCACCAACAGAAAATATTTTCATGGCATTTGAGAACATATGGGGCTCCGGTTTTTGTCGTGAGCCTAATGTGATTGGCACGCTTCTGATTGATATCGCTCAAGGCAGCCCATCAAGAATGCAAATCAGCAGCGGTGCCAAAGGCCAGCAATAGGCTCGGGGTTGACGGCCTTTTGCAGTGCCATGCCGAACAAGTTCCGCACCGCCGGGATTGAGCCATGTCAAGAACGGCCCGCGCCTGTTTGTTAAAGCGCAGCGATGCATATCCCCGCCACATCGCTTTTCCAAAGCCTGGCTCTTTTCATGCTATGCGCTGCGTGCGTCTGGATTGCAGGGTCGCGGCTTGCGTATCTAGCTGATGCCTTGGCAGACCGGTTCAAGCTGGGTAAATCACTTGTGGGTCTGTTGCTTTTGTCGCTGGCGACCTCGCTGCCAGAGGTCGCGACAACCCTCACTGCGGCTGTTCAACAATCGCGAAATCTGGTGTTGAACAACCTCTTTGGCGGCATCGCGTTACAGACGGCCATTCTGGCCATGGCCGATTTCTGGGCGCGTGGGCCCATTACCAACTATCCTCGCAAGGCGAACCACGCGCTTGAGGCGACATTGCTGGTGTTGCTGTTGTCCGTGACATTGGTCGTCACCAATCTGGGCGAGACATTTGTATTTGCAGGCGTGGGCCTTGGCAGCTTTTGCATCGCGGTGATCTATTGTGGCGCGATCTGGTTGCTACGGCTTTACGATGACAGCAGTGATTGGGTCCCTGTTGATCTTCCGGACCCTGATCCGCTGGTTTTTCCAGCCCCCACTGGTCTGGGGCAGGCGTCAAATACCAATCTGATCTGGCAAGCAGGTTTCGCCTGCATTGCCATTTTGATCTTTGGTCTGCTGCTGGTGGTGTTTGCCGACCGTATTGCGACCCAATCGGGTCTTGGCACCGGGTTTATCGGCGTGACATTGCTGGCGGCTGCCACGTCATTGCCGGAACTTAGCACCAGCATCGCGGCTGTGCGCATCGGGGCCTATACCATGGCGATATCGAATATCTTTGGCAGTAACCTGATCATGCTGGTGCTGGTTTTTCCTGCGGATATCTTGTTCCGCTCGGGGCCGATCTTGCAACACACGTCGCCGATTGTCAGCCTGTCACTGGCGTTCGGGTTGACTGTGACGTCGATCTATCTGGTCGGGTTGATTGTACGGCGCAAGCCCCGGATCGGGATGATCGGGCTTGATTCAATCCTTGTGCTGCTGACCTTTCTGGCCAGCCTTGCCGCCTATTATTATGTGCGATGAATGCCCGCCTTTGGTGACGCACCTCGTTCTTGAGGTCGTGACCCAATCGCTGCCGCAAGAGCCTGTTCGTCGATTGAGCAATATCAAACCCGCCAAGACATTCCGGCTTAGGTTGCCCCCCGTAACTGCATCAACCGGAGGACCCGAGATGGCCGACAAACCGCAGACCCACACCCCCAAGACGTCTTCTTCAGCAGATCCATTCAGCACAATGACGCAGCTTCAGAAAGCCGGCTTTGGCAGCATGATGGGCATGGGCACCGCATGGGTAGAAGCCATCAGCGATATGAGCGCGGAAGTGGCTGATTTCATGGCGGAACGCCTTAAGGAAGACGTCAAGGTCCAGCACGAGATCCTGCATTGCAAAAACGTGGCCAATCTGCAGCATATCCGCGCCCAGTTTGTGCAAAAAGCGATCGACCAATATCAGGCCGAAACCAGCAAGCTGGTCGAGATGGGCACCAATGCCTTCAAGTTGCCGGACGGCCCTGACCGGACCTGATCGTTTAAGCGCCTGACACGGGGGGCTGCATCCAGCGGGTGCCCCTTAGTGTCAGTCCATTTCTATCGCGATGATCGCCAGGGGCTTGGGTCCTGTGCGGCCGCAATTATCACACTGGCCTTTGCATCCCTGATCCGCACCTAAAGTTGCGACCTTTCCACCAGCGCGACACCGGCGGTGATCGCGTCGCTGGGATGGGTCACGACCTGTTCTGCCTGCTCCAGCCCCGCAATCACCTCGACCATCCGGTCATTGCGGCGGCCCAGCGTCACGGATCGTTTTTCCGCAACCCCATCCAACGCGACAAAGACGGCCCAGCCTGTGTCGTCCCTAAAGGCAGCACTTAGCGGAATTTGCAAAGCATCATCCGCACGCCACTCCACAATCCGTAAAAAAACCGCGAACCCGTCCCCAAGGTTTGGGCGCGTGCCGGACGGGCTGACCAGATTGAAATAAGCGTCGACGCGTTGCTCTTCGATCCCGAGCGCCGAAATTTTCGTTCGGGCTTTGGGATCGATCCGGTCCAGCTTGGCTTGCAATACCTCGTTGCCGCCCCAGCGTTCGACATAGGCAAGCGCACCGGGTTTCAGACGCACCGCATCGGTCGACAATATGTCTGCGACCAGTTCAAGACGGGTAGGATCGCCGATGCCAACCAACGGGGTCCCGATTGAAACCGGTCGTTCACTGATCGCGGCAACCGACAGGACAACCCCGTCCGTTGGCGCGGTCAACATGACACAGCAACTATCGGGGGGCGTGTCTTGCGGATCGGGGGGCAGCAGGTTTGCCTGCGCGCGCTCAATTGCGCCGTCCGCCATATCAATCCGCGCTTGAGCGGCCTCTACTGTGGCGTTCGCAACCGCCAATGTCTGGGTGTCGTTCTCGAGACGTGTCATGGATGCAAACCCGCTTTTGACCAATGACTGTGTTCTGTCAAACTGCGCTTGCGCAAAGCGTTGAGTCTCTTGGGCCTGCTTAAGATCGGCCTGCGCCACATGGCGGGCGGCCATTGCCTCTTGCAGGGCTGCCTCGGCCTGAAGCTGCGCCCGCGCGTCCAGCAAGACTGCCGAAGACGGGCGCACAATAGCGACAACTGTCTCGCCTTTGCGCACAACATCCCCCTCGGCGACGGGCGAACGCAAGGCTGTTCCTGCGATCGGCGATGCGACCTCGAATAAATCACGGACCTGCGTTTGGCCATCTGCGTTTATGGTGACTTCCAGCGGGCCGCGGCTGACGGCGGCCAGATCGACGGCAACCGGGTCGGTGCGAAAGCTGACATAGGACAACCCCGCCACGAGTGCCGCACCAATGCCGATCAGTACAATCGTGCGTGTTGCATAGGGCATTTTCCTACTCCCTTGTTTTCATGACAGAAACCAGATCAAGACGGTCCAATCGACGGCGCACGATCATCACGGACGCAAGCGCGGCACCCAGCACGACAAGACTGGCGAATGTAAATCTGGCTGGTTCCAGAACCAGCGGGATCGAATACAGATCGCTGGTGAAGGCGTTCGTCATCAAACGTGCGATCCCCGCACCGAACAGCCAGCCGAAAGGCTGCGCAATAAGCGCGATCAGCATCATTTCACCCACCAGAATATAGGATATTTCGCCCCGCCCAAAGCCAAGGATACGCAAGCTGGCCAATTCGCGTGCGCGTTCGGACAGTTGGATGCGCGCGGCGTTGTAGGTGACACCGATGGTAATCAGGACCGCCACGACGATGTAAATCGTGTTCATGACAACGATGTTTTGTTCAATCGTATCCTGAAACGAACGCCGGTTTTCGTTCATTTCTATGATGCCGGTGATGTGTGGTGTATCTTTTATGGCAGCATGAAGCGCCTCTGTCTGTTGCGTGTCGAGCGTGATGTTCACGGTTGAAACACGCGGTGCCTGACGAAAAAGCGCGTTCATATATTCGAAATCTATATAAGCCCCCAATCCGAAATGCAGTTCTACCAGTGCTGTGACGGTGACGCTGAATGTCTCGCGCCGCCCGCTTAGGAATTCGACATCGATGCTCTGGCCGCTTTGCACCCCAAGGTGTTGTGCAAGCCGCTGAGACAACACGATGCCGCCGCGCGGGACATCAAGCGGTTTGCCCTGCGCATCCAGAACACGGCTTAGGTCATTGTCGGGGCGATGCGCTTCAACCGCGACGCGTTTGGTCAGATGACCGTGGTGCAGAATGGCCGCATGAAACTGCTGGCTTTCTGCCTGCAACACGCCCGGAAGATGGCGCACGTCTTCCAATGCGGCTTCGGGTATTTCATCCGCAAACAGCAACATCGCGTCTTGGCGGTTGGTCTGGTAAAATGCCAGATCGACAATCACATCAAGTGCATCGTTGATAAAGGTCGACGCAATCACGGACGCAACCGCCAGCGACAGGCCCAACGAGGTAAGAAAACTGCGCAAAGGCCAGCGTAAAAGCGATCGTAGGATCATGACGGTTGATTGCGACAGGCGCAGGTGCGTCAGGGCATCATCAATAAAAGACCGCTTGAACCGGGGCGGTGCAGGGGGTTGCATCGCAATCGCCGGGGCCAGCTTTGCCGCCTTGAGCGCGGCTTGCATGGCCCCAAGGCTGGTGGTCAGCAAGGCCGCCAGCCCCGATGCGGCATAGACCCAATACGACACCCGAAAAATAACAAAGGGAAAGTCGAAGAACTGTGCATATTGCCACGCAGTTGTCCGCGCCAGCGCCGTACCGGCGGCCCACCCAACAAGAACGCCAACGACAGCGATGAGCGCGGCCAACATCAGATAATGCAGGCAAATTTCGGTGTTTGAATAGCCGATCGCCTTAAGCAGACCGATCTCGCTGCGTTCCAGCGTGATGATCCGGCTCATTACCATGCTGACCAGAAAGCCCGAAATCGCGAAAAAGATCGGGGGCAGTATGGCGGCCATTCCTTTCAACTGTTTGATCTCTGCATCCAGAAACGCATCGGATTGTTGCGACGTGCGATCATAGGCCCCTAATCCGCCGAAGGGCTCAAGCAGCGTATCGATAACGTCAATCACAGGCGCTGTTGGCACCCCGGACGCTACCGCAATCGACACATCGTTAAACGCGCCCGTCATGTCGAACGCCGCCGCCGCGGCGCGTTCAGGCATCCAGATGATGCCAAATGCGGCGTTATCGGGCATCAGCGCGCCGGGTCCGATCGTGTAAACGAACTCGGGCGAAAGTGCAGTCCCGACAATGGTTAGAACGCGCTTTTGCCCGCGCAGGTTGGCGCTGAAACTGTCGCCCAGCTTGAAGCCGTTCGCGATTGCAAATGGGGCGTTCACGGTTACTTCTTGTGACGCAAGCGGGTCGGGGAAACGCCCCGTTACCAGAAAGGGAACATTCAACACAGGATCAGAATCTTCTGGGTAGGATAGAATTTTCCCGACAGCCGTCCTTGTGCGCCCCGGAATGTCCAAGGTTGCGGCACCTGTGATCCGTGCCTCAACATTCATCACCCCGTCGATGCGCGCAATTTCATCAAGAAGGGAAACAGGCGCGCGGGCGGCATGGGCAAAAACATCGGCAAAGCGGTTGCGTTCGTAATAAGCGGTGCGCGTTTCAGACAAGGCCTTGTACATTCCGACAGACGTCAAAAGGATCGCCACGCCGCACCCCAGCACCAATGCAATCGCAACGGCCTGAACCCAAAGCCGTTTAAAGTCGCGCAGCAGTTTGATGTCTAATGCATGCATGGGACCTACCAGACGATCTCGGACGGGGCGACCCGCGTTTCGTTGACCCGCGTTTCGCTGATTTTGCCATCTTGGAAAAAGATCACCCGATGGGCCATGCGTTGAATTTCGGCGTTGTGGGTGATGACGACAGTCGTGGTGCCAAAGCGGTCGTTGATGTCGCGCAGAACCTCAAGAACCTGCACGCCCGTCGTGCTGTCCAACGCCCCAGTGGGTTCATCGCACAGCAGGATCTGCGGACGTTTTGCGATGGCCCGTGCAATGGCAACCCGCTGCTGTTCGCCCCCCGACATTTCCGACGGGAAATGGTCCATCCGTTTGCCCAGCCCGACCAGCCCAAGCGCTTCGTCTGCGGGCATCGGATCAGGGGCCACGTCAGTCACCAGTTGTACGTTTTCGCGCGCGGTCAGGCTGGGTACAAGATTGTAGAATTGGAACACGAACCCCACGTGATCACGCCGGTATTTGGTCAGTTCGCGATCAGACATATTCGTCAGTTCGGTATTGTCGAACCAGACGCGCCCGCCCGTGGCATGATCCAGCCCGCCAAGGATGTTCAACAGCGTTGATTTACCGCTGCCCGACGGGCCAAGCAGCACGGTCAATTCGCTTTTGTAAAGTTCAAGATCGACACCGTCCAAGGCAAACACCTTTACGTCGCCCGTGTTGTAAACCTTGGTCACGCCCTGCGTCCTAAAGATGATTTCTGCCACCGCTCTCTCCTGCTCCGCTTATTCTAGGGGGTCGCTGGGGCACCTGAATTGAGCAATCTCAATTCGAACGCCCCCTTCGGAGCACAGGTTTTCGGGTTTTGACAAATGTCAAAGGATGCGTGCCGTTCTGGGATTAACCTGAATAAAAACAGGACAGGAAACATGCTTGATAAACCAATGTGGCGCGACCAGTTTGCAGGCCTTGCAGGTCTGCCCGAAAAGGCCGCTGCGATGCTTGATCGGCACGCGCGATTTGTGGCCCTGAAACAGGGAACATTAATTTTTGGAGCCAGCGGTCCGCCAGAAAGTCTTTTTTTGCTCTTGTCGGGTACCGTGCGCGTAAAGCTTCGGGGCGAAGACGGGCGCGAGATGGCGATGTACCGTGTGCACGCTGGCGAAAACTGCGCTTTGACAACGGCCTGCCTGCTGGCGTTCGAAGATTATTCTGCCGAGGCTATTTCAGAAACTGATGTTGATGCGGTGATGGTGCCGCGCGAGGTTTTTGAAGAACTGATGTCTGTCTCAAGTGACTTTCGCGCCATTGTATTCGAGGCCTATTCAAAGCGCGTCACCGACTTGTTTTTGGCGCTCGAAGATATTGCGTTTAAGGGGATGGATATTCGTGTCGCTCAAAAACTGCTCGAGCTTTTGGATGGCAAATCCGTTCTGCACCTTACACTTCAACAGCTTGCCGTCGAACTGAGCACAGCCCGTGACCTGGTATCACGGCAGCTTAGTGAATTTGAGCGGCGGGGGTGGGTACATATTAGCGAAGGCGAGATCGGATTACGCAACGCAGGGGCGATCCGCAGGCTCGCTCAATCGCCCTAAGGGCTGACCGTGGGGGCACGACCCCCCTGAAAAACCTGCGTAGATTCTGCGTAAGAACCGAAACCGTTCTCAAAAAAAGGAGACGACCATGACTGCTAATCTTGGAAATGCAGACCGCGTAATACGGGCCATCTTGGGCATCGTTCTTATCATCGCGCCACTTTTGAATATGCCGGAAATCTGGGCCAATGCCTATCTTGCCTATGGCAGCATGGCGGTGGGGGTGGTCTTGCTCGCGACTGCGCTGGTCCGGTTTTGTCCGCTGTACCGTCTGTTTGGTCTATCAACCTGCAAGATCACCTGATGGAGACCGTCTTCACCCCGGTTCAATCCCTGTCAGGAGGGGCACTGATTGGCCTTGCAGCGGTTGCATTGATGCTGTTGCGGGGGCGAATTTTGGGGGCAACCGGCATCTTGGCTGGCGTGCTTTTGCCAGCCAGCCGATATGACTGGACGTGGCGGGTGATGATGCTGGTCGGCATGTTTGCCGGGCCTTGGGTCTATTTTTTGATCGCCGGGCAGTTGCCCGAAATCAGCGTCCCCGCGTCAACGCTGCTGTTGCTGCTGGGCGGGTTCCTTGTTGGCATTGGCGTGACGTTGGGCAGTGGGTGCACCTCGGGGCACGGGGTTTGCGGTCTTGCGCGGCTGTCGCCCAGATCGTTTGCCGCGACGGGTACGTTCATGCTGACCACTGGCCTGACCGTTTACGTCATGCGTCATATCTTGGGAGCATAAACCATGCGAAGCCTTTTGACTTTTCTCGTTGGTATCCTGTTTGGCACAGGTATTTCCCTATCCGGGATGGCCAACCCAGCAAAGGTTATCAACTTTTTTGATGTCACGGGAACGTGGGACCCAAGCCTGGCCTTTGTGATGGGCGGGGCGGTAATTGTCGCTTTCATCGGCTACCGGGTGGTCCTGCGCCGAACTGCACCCGTGTTCGAGCCGACCTTTGATATTCCCAAGAACCGCAGGATTGATGCCAAGTTGCTTTTCGGGGCCGCGATATTTGGCGTGGGCTGGGGCATTGCGGGGTTCTGTCCCGGTGGAGCCTTGCCCGCATTGGGAACCTTGAATTCGGACGTCATTGTCTTTGTCGCGGCTCTCATTGTGGGCATGATGGTGACACGGGTCTTGTCTGACCGGGTCGCGGCGCGATCTGATAGAACGCGGGCGGCCAAACCGAGGGCAGCTGAATAACCCGACGGCCAACGTGCAAAATGGCGGTCTTGATTTTGATCAGTTGGCGGGCCGCTGCCGCCGTTACCAATGACCAGACAAACTGATAGAGGAAAAAATATGAATGATCCGAAACATTTCGCAGATTTGATCACCGCCCGTCTGCGAGAACTTGATTCCCGAATGCACGAGCTTGACCATGAACTTGGCACGCCGATTCCCGCAGATCTGGATGATCAATCTATCGACCTCGAGGATGACGAAGTCTTGGAGGGTCTCGGGCTCGCCGCGCAGAAGGAAACAGCACTGCTGAACCGTGCGATGGCAAGGATCAAGAGCGGCACCTACGGCATCTGCAAAAAATGCGATGCACCAATTTCAAAGGAACGGCTTGAGGCGGTCCTTTATACACAATTGTGCAAAAGCTGCGCGGTAGGCAATTAGGCGCGGAATCTCCGTTCTTATTAAACTTCAAAAGCACGGCATAACTCCCTTGCCCTTGAATTTCTTCGGTCTTGGAGCGTGCTCTACGGGCATGCTGCAAGCATTTTAGGCGTCAGTCTCGATCGGTACTGATGCCAAAGAGGTCCGCAGGTGCGGGGAATGCACGCAGTTTCTTAATCTCTGCTAGGCGTTCTCCTCCCGCGAAAATGATCCTGTTTCTGCCTCAGCCTTCACCACGCGACGTTGCATGGCGATTGCTTTAGCTTGGTTAGTGACCAAGTCGTCGAGGACCCAATCCACACGTGGTGCAGTACCCAATACAAAGATTATGGTTAAATCCTCAGTCTCACAGATCAGCCTCATAAAGATGTGATCCTTGTGGGCGTTAATTCTTGGTGCGATAGGATTGACTTTCGCGTCGCAGAAAATATGTACCGAGCTTAGTAAGTTTAACTTAGTATATTGCGTTGCAACAAAAAATTTCGAAACCGACTTTGCCAGCCTTGGCTGTTTGAACTGATTTTTGGCGTTGCAAGCGTGCCAGAACCAACCGGAGCCGGTAACAGTCCATCAATGATATTTTGCCGCGATGCCGCGACGCGCTAGAATTAATACCAGTTTGTCACTCATAACGCCTGACGGGACCACCAAACAATGCATTCGATCAACCCCATCCGGCGCTTGCCGCTGCTTTGCTTCACGCTTGCCTGCCTTGCCTTTCCAGCGGCAGCACAACAGCAAGGTCGTCCACCGCCAGCCGTTACTGTGGCGACGGTGCAGCCGCAGGATGTGACCCTCACGACAACCTTGCCCGGCCGCGTTGTGGCATCTGCGATGGCCGAAGTACGACCGCAGGTGGCAGGTATCGTCACCGAACGTCTGTTCCAAGAAGGCGGGTCGGTTGCGGCTGGGGATGTGCTTTATAAGATTGACCCAGCAAGTTACGAGGCCGCCGTGGCGCTGGCGGATGCATCTGTGGCGCAAGCACAGGCGCAATTGAACGCTGCCCAGAAAGAAGAAGCACGACAGCAGGAGCTTGCCTCAAGGAATGTTGCCAGCACGGCGTCCCTTGATACCGCCATCGCGGCGCGCGAAATTGCGCGGGCCGGTCTTCAGGCCGCGCAGGCACAGCGGAACGCGGCACAAATCGAACTGGACCGGACCGAAATTACAGCCCGCCTTTCGGGTGAAATCGGGCGTTCACTGGCCAGCCAAGGTGCGTTGGTAACGGCAAGTCAGGCCAGTCCTATGGCGGTGATCCGCAACATCGACACCGTTTACGTGGACGTGACCCAATCCGCCGCCGAGATCATCGAATGGCGGCGCGGCAATATGGGCGAACGAATGGGCGACAGCATGCAGCGGGTTAGTTTGACCCTCGCTGATGGCAGCCTGTACGATCAGACGGGCACGCTTACTGCCGCAGAACCTGACGTGAATGAACAGACTGGCGTCGTGGTGCTGCGGATGTCGTTCGACAATCCCGGCAAGTTGCTGCTGCCGGGCATGTATGTGCAGGTCAAGATGCCGACGCGTACGGCAAAAGGTGTGTTTGTCATTCCCCAAGAAGCCGTCAGCCGCAACAGGCGCGGACAGCCTGTTGCGATGGTGGTGGGCCCCGAAAATGTGGTCGAGGCGCGCCAGTTAACCGTTCTGCAGGATATGGGCAGCGACTGGGTGGTCAGTGAAGGGCTAAACCCTGGTGATCGGATCGTTACCGTGGGTCTGCAAAAGGCCAGCCCCGGCGCGACAGTCACGCCCGAGGAACAGGCCGTTGACGAAGCATCGGCAGACCCAGCGGCGGCAGACCCAGCGGCGGCAGACCCAGCGGCGGCAGAGCCGTCCGAACCAAAAACCGAATAATTCAGTACCGGAATTCCCATGGCCCGCTTTTTCATCGACCGCCCGATCTTTGCTTGGGTCATCGCGATCTTCATAATGGGCGTTGGGGTGCTTTCCATCCTGTCGCTCCCCGTGGCGCAATATCCGCAGATCGCGCCGCCAACTGTTTCAGTCAATGCCGTCTATCCGGGGGCCTCGGCTGATACGGTCGCCAATACCGTTACGCAGGTCATCGAACAGCAGATGACCGGTCTGGACGGGTTGCGCTATATTTCGTCCAGTTCGACGTCCTCTGGCAGCGCCAGCGTGACCCTCACGTTCGAGACAGGCACTGATCCCGACATCGCCCAAGTGCAGGTGCAAAACAAGCTGGCGCAGGCCACCGCCCTGCTGCCCGAAACGGTGCAACGGCAGGGTGTGACGGTTCAAAAATCCTCTGCCGGCTTCCTGATGGTCATCTCGCTTATCTCTGAAGACGGAAACCTAGATGCGACCGACCTTGGCGATTATCTGTCGACCAACCTTGTGAATGAACTCAGCCGGGTCGAAGGTGTCGGCAGCGTGCGGGTCTTTGGCGCGCAATATGCCATGCGCATCTGGCTTGACCCGGCCAAACTGGCCGCGTTCGAGCTGACGCCGTCGGATGTCGTTGCCGCCGTATCCGCGGAAAATGCGCAGATCTCGGCTGGTGCCTTTGGCTCGCGCCCCTCGGTCGAAGGGCAACAGCTTTCGGCGACGATCACGGCGCAATCCTTGCTGCGTACCCCCGAAGACTTTCGCCAGATCGTGCTGCGGGCTGAAACCGACGGCGGACTGGTGTTGGTCAATGACGTGGCCCGTGTCGAAATCGGTGCCGAAAGCTATGCCACCGTATCGCGCTTTAACCGCAACCCTTCGACGGGGATGGCGATCAGTCTCGCCCCCGGTGCCAACGCGCTGGACACCGCCAATGCAGTTGAAACCCGGATGGAAGAACTGGCGCAGTTTTTCCCCGAAGGCGTGACCTATGTCGTGCCCTTCGACACGACGCCTTTTGTCACGATCTCGATCGAGGAAGTGGTAAAGACGCTGATCGAAGCGATCATCCTTGTATTTCTTGTGATGTATTTATTCTTGCAGAATTTCCGGGCAACGCTGATCCCGACGCTGGCGGTGCCTGTGGTTCTGTTGGGCACATTCGGCGTGATGGCGATGCTTGGTTTCTCGATCAATACGCTGACGATGCTTGCGATGGTGCTGGCAATCGGTCTGCTTGTGGACGACGCGATTGTTGTTGTCGAAAACGTCGAACGGATCATGGAGCAAGAAGGCCTTGGTCCGGTCGAGGCGACGCGCAAATCAATGGACCAGATCACTGGCGCGCTGGTGGGCATCGCGGTTGTTCTGTCGGCTGTGTTCGTGCCCGTCGCGTTTTTCCCCGGTTCTACTGGCGTGATTTACAAGCAGTTTGCGGTTACGATTATCTCGGCAATGTCGTTGTCGGTTGTCGTGGCGTTGACCCTGACACCTGCGCTTTGCGCGACAATGCTCAAGGCGAAAAAACACGAGAAAAAGCGGGGACCGTTCAAGTGGTTCAACACCGGATTTGAGAAGCTGCGCGGCGGCTATGCAGGCCTTGTCGGCAGCATCGTGCGGCATCCGTTCATCAGCGGGGTCCTTTATCTGGCGATCATCGCCGCGATGGGCGCTCTGTTTTTGCGCACGCCGCAAGGGTTCTTGCCGGACGAGGATCAGGGCATTCTCTTTACCCTCATCCAAACCCCGACCGGTGCCACTGCCGAACGCACGCTGGACGTGGTCAAACAGGTCGAAGATTACTATCTGGATCAGGAAGGCGACATGGTCCAATCCGTCTTTGGCGTTGTCGGCTTCAGCTTTGCGGGGCAGGGGCAGAACCTTGGCCTTGTCTTTGTCCGCCTCAAGGATTGGGAAGAACGCACGACGCCGAACCTGAGCGCGCAGGCGCTGGCAGGCCGTGCATTCGGTGCCTTTAGCCAGATCAAGGACGCGCAAGTGTTCCCCGTTGTGCCGCCGTCAGTGATCGAACTTGGCAACGTTTCCGGCTTTGATTTCTACCTTCAGGCGCGTGGCGGACAAACCCACGAACAGCTATTGGATGCCCGCAACCAGCTGCTTGGTGCCGCCGCACAAAGCCCGCTGATCGCCTCGCTTCGCCCCAGCGGGCTACAGGATGCAGCGCAGTTCAACCTGGATATCGATTGGCGCCGTGCCGGTGCAATGGGGGTGACGGCCAGCGACGTTGGCAACCTTCTCACCATCGCCTGGGCTGGCCGCTATGTGAATGATTTCATCGACGAAGGACGGATCAAGCGGGTGTATGTCCAAGGCGAGGCCGACGCCCGCGCATTACCGTCTGACCTGCAAAAATGGCGTGTGCGCAATGCGAGCGGTGGTTTGGTGCCATTTTCGAACTTTACCGAAGCCAACTGGACTTTCGGACCCCAAGGCGTGAACCGCTATAACGGTGTGCCAGCAATGCAGATGCAAGGGTCTGCGGCCCCCGGTGTGAGCACCGGCGAAGGGTTTGCAGAACTGGTGCGGCTGTCCAAGGAGTTGCCGCCCGGCTTTGTGATCGCGCCGACAGGCTTGTCGCTAGAGGAACAGGAATCGGGCAATCAGGCACCATTGCTATACGCATTGTCTTTGGCTGCTATCTTCTTGTCACTGGCCGCGCTTTATGAAAGCTGGTCGATCCCGTTTGCAGTCATGTTGGCCATGCCGATTGGGGTTCTCGGGGCGTTGTCCGGTGCCTATTTCGGCGGGTTTGAGAACGGTGTCTTCTTTCAGGTCGGTCTGCTGACAGTGATTGGCCTGACGGGTAAAAACGCGATCCTGATCGTGGAATTTGCCCGAGACAGGCGCGAGGAGGGGGAAAGCACCATCAATGCCGCTCTGGATGCTGCCCGCCAGCGGTTCCGTCCCATCATCATGACCTCGATGGCTTTCTCGCTCGGGGTGTTGCCTCTGGTGCTGAGCAGTGGCGCGGGGTCGGGCGGTCGCACAGCCATCGGCAGTGGTGTGCTTTCGGGCACGATCGCGGCGACTGTGCTTGGCGTTTTGTTCGTGCCGTTTTTCTTTGTCATGATCGCGCGTTTGACCCGGAACAAAGATACCAAGACGGGGAACGAACCCTAGGTCAGAAAATGACCCATAGCCACGTTCGAGTTTCCGTATTTTGCCCCTACAAGGGATACGCATCGGGCGTCCATATGGTAAGCCATTGACAATTAGTTTACTTTTCTGATCGTTGGCCCCAAAGTTGAGGAGCGTTGCTGTGATCCTTTTTGGTCTTAGATCACCGATTGTCGTGGACTACGAAATTTCTGCCGAGCGGTCAGGAAGGGCAATTGCCTATGGGGTGTCCGTTTCGGGTCACCCTCGGGTCCTAAGCGATATCGAGATTGTTGAGTTCTTGGAACTTGAAGGCTGGGCGCGCGGTCCTGCCTTGCCTTGTGCCTTTTCGCCCAAGAAGCGAGCAGAGCTTGCGCAGCTGGCACAAGATTCCGGTTTCGGTCTGGCTGACGCATTGATTGACCCGACTGCAATTCTGCCGCCACGGCTGCGTATCGGGGTTGGGTCTTTTGTTAATGCGGGTGTTGTCGTCGGCGGTGGATGTGCCTTCGGAGAAGGCGTATTGATTAATCGGAGTGCTTCTATCGGACACCATACTGTGCTGGGCGATTATGTCAGCGTCGGTCCGGGCGCAGTTCTGTCAGGCAATGTCAGGATCGGGCGTAACAGCATGATTGGCGCGGGGTCCGTGATCCAATCCGGCATCAGAATTGGTGATAATGTGCTTGTTTCAGCGGGCAGCGTCGTGCGCAAACATGTAAGTGACGGGGCCTTGATCGCTGGAAATCCCGCCAAGGTCATGCCTTTTCGAAACGGGCAATCCTCGCTTGATCTGATGGGAGGGGAATGAAGGTGACCCTTTCGACCCAGCTTTGGCGCAGTTTCGAAGTAGGTGGCCGGACAGATTTTTTGATCTCTCCCGAAACCACTTTAAGCTATAGCGAAATGCAAGAGGGTATCCGCTGCTGGATGGCCTTGTTTGACGAAGCTGGATTGGCCCAAGGGGACCGTTTTGTGCTGCGGACTGACCGGCAGGAAACTGCGATATCGGGTTTTCTCGCAGGGCTGATCGACGGGGTTGTGCCTGTATTGCTTGAGGGAAGCTGCCCCGATCAGCGTCTTGCGTCGATCATATCGGCAGTTGACCCGAAGCTCGTTGTATCTGATGCCAATCTGCCAGCTTTGGAACCCACGATCATGGGGCAGGTCTTGAAGACAGTCGAGCGTCGCCGCGGGCCAAGCGCCTTGTTTCGCCGCAAATCAGGAAACGATTTTGGCCTTGGCACCAAGGCTGCGTCGCGCGCGCCCCGGTTGCCGGTTGATGATACCTTGGCCTATTTGCTGTTCACGTCTGGCACAACAGCAGCACCAAGCGGGGTTGAGATTACCCGCGCCAACCTTGCCGCAAATCTGGAAACACTTACCCGATTGGGGCAATTTTCCGGCACATCGCGTATCTTTAATGACATGATCCTCGCCCACGCCGATGGCATGATCCAAGGTCCTGTACTGGCGGCGTGGAACCGTGCCGCGGTGGTGCGGTCAGGCGGTTTTGAAGTTCAAAAGATTGAAATTTGGCTGTCAGAGATAAGGCAAATCAGGGCGACGCATGTTCTGGCAGTCCCGACCATATGGGCGATGATAGACCGGTATGCGGCCCATGATGATTATTTCGATGGGCCTGAATGCGCGATGCTGATCACTGTCGCGGCGAAAATGCCTGCTGATCTTTTGGGTCGGATCGAACAACGTTTTGGCCGACCGCTTGTCAATCACTTTGGTCTGACAGAGACGGTAGCGAGCGCACTCTATTCCGGCAATCACACTGAGATGGGCACGCCCGGAACAATCGGCAAGCCGGTTGATTGCGAGGCACGCATCGAAGGTGGCGCGGACGAAGGCGAGCTGCAATTGCGCGGCGACAACATTTTCAACGGCTATTGGCGCAACCCCGACCGGACGAGGCAAAGCTTTACCGATGATGGATGGTTCAAAACCGGTGACATCGCCCGGATGCGGGAAGATGGCAGCTTTGACTACCTTGGGCGGCTGAAAACGGTGATTATGTCTGGCGGCGTGCTGATCCTCCCCGACGAGATTGACGAGGCCCTGTTGCGTCATCCGGCAGTCGTTGAATCGGCCACAGTCGGGGTGCCCGACGATATGTTCGGCGAAATCGGTATGACCGGCGTTGTGCTTTCCGATCCCGTGGATGAACCGGCTTTGGTCGCCCATCTGCGTGACCACGTGGAGCCTCGAAAAATTCCTAAACGGATTCATGTGCTCAGCGAAATTCCGCGCGGTCTGTCGGGTAAAGTGAACACGCAAGCTTTGCGCGCAGTTTTGACCGATGCCCCCGACAGCAGCCAACCTACGGCCCATGCGACAAATATACAGACTGATGTTTTGGCCATCGCTGCCAAGGTTTTCCGCGTGTCTGCCGAACAACTGTCACTGCGATCGACACCCGATGATGTCGAAGGTTGGGACAGCTTCACGCAATTAAACCTGATTTTGTCGATTGAAGACCATTTCGATCAACAAATTCCGGTCGCAAGGGTCAGCGCCCTTCGCCGGTTGGGCGATTTTGTCACGGCCCTTCAGGATTGCGAATGAAACTGACGGCAAGATCTATAGCGATGGCTTGGCTGTCGGCGCTGGTTCTTTTGGTTGGCATATTGATCGCGATAGGCGCTTTCGGCCAGCGGCGGGTAGATGGGCGTTTCACCGGGGTGGATACCGTTTTCCTGGGCACGTCCCTTTTTCGTCATGCGTTGCCTGATCTTGGCCAGATCACGCCTTTACCGCAAGTGGACGCAGAAAAGTCGCTGCGTATCGGGTTAAACAATGGGTCAGAGCGGCAGATACTTGATATGGCAACGGCGGCTGTGGCCTCGGGTGTGGGAAAGGTTTTTATTGAAATCAATCCGTTGGTTTCGCGGTTTGCAACCGATCACGCAGGCTGCGGGGTTCGGAACAGTATACAGCATCGGCTTGGAAACCTAAAAATTTTCACAGATGCTATCCTGCTTGGCAGAGATATCTATTGGCCGGGCGCTGAACCTGCCAATAAGGATAAAACACGCTCCATAAACCCTGAAACTACCGCAAAGTATTACCCGTTGAAATTTGTCGGCCCTTGTCATGTTGGCGCATGGCAGCGCCTTTTCACGACCTCCAAACGCACCCGGTTCGTTCTCGTCATGATGCCGCGGGATGGTGTCGCAAAGCAGTTGATAGGTGCCGACGATATGGCCACCTTCGAGCGGAGAGCCAGAGCATTTTCAGCACAATTCGACATCCCTCTTTTCGTACCGGAAAGCGCCGGCGACTGGGGGGAAGAACTGTTTCTTGACCAAGCACACCTGAGCGGGCGCGGTGCTGACCGCTTTGGCAAAGAGCTCGCCGCGTGGTGGCGGGTGCAAAAATGATGACCCCGGACCTTTTCACGCTGTTTTTGCTTGGGATGATCTGTGTTCCGATTTCTTGGGCCGTTCCGTCCAACTATGCGTTCGATGCGATCTCCATCTGGACTTTGATGTGTCTCCTGCTTTTGTCGCCGGCTTCGGCTTTGTGGCTGCTCGCGATCGCCATTTTGCTGCCTTGCGCACTGACATTTGGCGGCCGTGCAAAAGGCCCTGTCACAGCGATTGCATCGCTTGCTTTGATCGCAGGGCTTGTGGCGTCGCGCACGCTGCCGGGGTGGGCGTGGATCGGTGGTGCGTTCTTTACCCTTCGCGCGCTGCATGTTGTTCTAGAATGGTGGATGGGGCGGATTTCGACGCTCGGATACCGCGAAAGCCTGCACTATTTTCTGTTCCTACCAGTTCTGCCAGCGGGCCCCATCAACCGTCTACCACATTTTCAACATCAGCTACGCCGTCGACGTTGGGAGCCAGAGCAGTTTCTGACCGGGGCCGAACGCGTTTTGATTGGGCTGGTCTGGCTTTACCTGATTGCGGCAAAAGGGGTTGCCAAGATTGACTTTGAGGTGATGCTGGCGACCGAAACGATGTCACCATTCTGGCGCATATGGGCAGGTTCGGCAGTATCATGGGCCGAACTGTTTTTTGTATTCGCCGGTGCGACCCATGTGGCCCTTGGCATATCGCTGATGATGGGGTTGAAGCTGGAGGAGAACTTCAGCAAACCTTGGGCTGCCCGCAACTTGGTCGAATTTTGGACCCGTTGGCACATGTCGCTGACCGGCTGGGTCCAAGACTATGTTTTCCGTCCCATCACGGCGCTGACCCGTCAGCCCGTAATTGCTTTGATCGCGGCGTTGCTGGTGATTGGTCTTTGGCATGAATTCTCGGTCTACTATATTCTGTGGGCGCTTTGGCAATCGCTGGGGATTGTGCTGTCCCGTTTTATGTTGCCACAAAGGGCCGACATCTCACTTCCAAACTGGATCAGTGCAGTCGCGGGGCCCATCTGCGTGCTGGGGTGGCTTTCGGCTGCGCGACCCGTGATCGGGCTTATTTTGGGGGGCTTTCCATGACACCATTAACCCGCTTCTATTCGCGCATCCTGCCTGTCTACGCGGTTTGGCCTGCGCTCACGCTTACCTATGCGGCGGCGATTTCGGTTCTGATCATCTATGGCCGCCCGATCACCAATGATATCGTCTATATCGACATCGAGGCCGTGCGATGACGCTGAATAGTGCGCACCCTTCACCGCACCGCATTCTGGTTGTCGGCGCAAGTTTCGGGTTGCTCCCTGCGGCCAAGATTGCCGCGGCGGGGCATCAGGTCACTGTCGTAGGACGGGCTGATGAGGGTGCGGTGATTGCGCAGCAAGGGGTCGCGATCCATTTTAGTGAACAGCATGTCTTGCGCCCCCCAATGGGTGATCACGGGATTTCGCTGGCCACTCCCTCTCAGGTCAACCCAGAGGATTTCGATCTCGCTATCTTTGCCATTCAGGAACCACAGGCGCAGTCGCGCGACATCAGTGATCTTATCTCTCGTATTGCTGACAGGCTGCCGGTTGCGTCGATCATGAACATGCCGCCTCCGCCATTCCTGAAGCGTATTCCATCTCTTCCCCCAACCCTTGGTGAAAGTGCCTATGAAAATCGCTCAGTCTGGCAGTCAATACCACCCGAGCGTATGACGCTGGCAAGCCCCGATCCGCAAGCGATCAGACCTGATCCAGCGCGGCCGGGGCATCTTCAAGTAACGCTGGCGTCCAATTTCAAATTCGCGCCTTTTGCCAGACCGGAAGACCAAGCAATCTTGGCGCGCATAACAAGAGACGCGTCCCGCCTGCGACAGACGTGGGGGCAAGTGCCGGTTCATTTACTGACTCGTGGATCGATATTTACGCCTTTGGCGAAATGGCCGATGCTGGTGACGGGAAACTGCCGCTGTCTGCGCATGAACGGTGGCCCAGTTTCGATACGCGATGCCGTTAACCAAGACTTGAATGTCAGCCGCAAAATTTACGAGGCAGTGACTGTCGCACTACGGGCGACGGGTGCACCATCCACATCTTTGGTCCCCTTCGAAAGCTATGTTAATGCGACGCAATCTCTGGTTAGGCCATCATCACTCGCGCTTGCCCTTGAGGCTGGTGCGACATCTGTCGAACGCATCGATATCTTGGTTCTGAATCTAATGCAGCACATGAACTGTGACCCCGAGAGCATGAAAATAATGGCCGCGGTAAGTGCCCTTGTTGAACGATCTTTGGTAAGGAACCGGATGGCTGCAAAATGAAACCGGACCTATCGCGGTTTTGTGCCGCTGTCGGATTGACCAAGGGATGCTCGGATTGATTTTTGATAAGAGGCATAGGGCACTCTGGTTTAGCCAGACCACTAAATTGGTCAAGCTGGGCAGGCTGCATCCAAGTGCTGTTGTTTGAGGACAGGGCGCACAGTCTCTCCATACCACAGTGTGGTAGGGGCAATCAGATTCTGGTTATCTCGAAGTTCTGGGAACAACGCCAAAAGTTCCATGCTAAGGTCACTCCCCATCATTCTCAGGCTCATGTTTCCGGGATAGAAGCTTTCCGATGGGGCATTCTCGGCAAAAATGATCTGGTGCGCGTCGAACATCAGATGGATATAGGTGACCGCCCGCTTGCCGTTTGCGATACGCACCCCTGGAAGTTGCCCCGCGAGGTGTTTTGCGCGCATTAATTGGTCTTTTCCGACCAACATGCAATGCTGCGGGGACACAAGCAATGGGCGGGCATTCCCCAGAACATCTGCATGAAAAAGCACCGGGCGCAAATTTGGCGCGGCACGGAGGGTCTCTTGACCAAGCCGTCTCTTGCCGATCCAGCGGATCGGTTGCGGGCCATTGTCGGCGGTGATGACCAGATCGCCGATTACGAGGTCTTCGATCAGGACATCACCGCGCGGCGTGCAGATCGCTGTGCCGGTCGTAAAGCACACCACGCCGGTGTTTTCCGAAGTGAAGCTGGAATTATCCGCGCTTGCCCCGGAAAAGTTTAGACTGCCTGTGCCAAAGCTGGATCTGTCCGAATAATCGACACCGTCAACACCATCGTTGGACTGGTTGAGGATACCATCATCCGCCTGGTCGGCGTGCAGTTCACGGATGTTACCGTAGAAAGCCGATAAGTCGATGAAATCATTGTTTGCATTGTTGCCGTCGTCCAGCGTTCCAGTATTGCCAAAGTTGAAATCAGTGATTGTGTCGTGGCCGTCGCCGGGGGCATAAATGAACGTATCGGTCCCACCGCCCCCGACAATGACATCGTCCCCAGTGCCGGCATCCAGAGTGTCGTTGCCGTCGCCACCGTCGATGATGTCGGCGCCCATGCCGCCGAGAATGGTGTCGTCACCTGCCGCCCCAAACAGTTCCAGTCCGGACATATCAGCCGACGCATCCAGGCTGTCAGCAAGGTCGGTTCCCTCGATAACTTCGATCTCATAAAAGCTTCCGGTGGTTCCGTCGAAGTTGAAAGTGCCGAATTCCCATCCGCCAAAGGCCAGTTCTACCCCTGCGGAAGAGGGTCCGGTGTTGAACACCAGTCTGTCTGTATCGCCCCCTTCGTCGCTGCCATAGATAATTACCGAACCATTATCGTCATCAATTACAAAGGTGTCCGAACCGGAATCGCCCCAGACTGTGTCGGCCCCGGACCCGGTATAGATGACATCATCGCCCGAACCGCCCGCGATCGAATCGTCGCCAGCCTGACCCGACAGGGTGTCGTTTCCATCTTCGCCGCGCAGGCTGTCGTTCCCCGTGCCACCCAGCACGAAATCGTCGCCGCCGCGCGCCTCGATATTGATGCCGATACTGTCGGCAGAGCCGTCCACCGTATCGGCCAGATCCGTCAGGATAAACCGCTCTATCTGGCTGAAAGTTATCGTGCCGGTGCCGTCAGTGACTGTACCGGTCTCGCTACCGGAATAGGTCACGGTTACCGGCGACGTCACCGCGCTCAAGTCTATGGTGTCAAAGTCGGTGCCACCTTCGCCGCCCGTGATCGTATCATTGCCAAAGTTGTCTTCCACGACAAACGTATCGGCATCGTCGCCCCCCGATAGAACGTCGTCGTCGCTTAGCACCGGTGGCGTGGTCGTAAAAATTTGCACCGGTTCGATCGGACCTGTTCCGTTCAACTCGATGTTAAAGATCTGCGTATTTCCGTTTGCGTAGGTGATCGTATAGATAACGCCATAGGTCGTCGGCGAATGTTGTACGATCGACGACGAAATATTGGTGTAGTCTTCTTGCAGGACGATCTTGTCCTTGCCGTAATCGAAGCCGCGCAAGGCAAGTGTGTTCGTCGTATTGGTCGTTCCGACCAGTACGTAATCGGCAACATTGTCGCCGTCATTGTCACTGCCCCCACCATCATCAAGGCGGATCGTCGCGTTGGAGCTGTTTTCGGCGGCCCAGCGAAAGTAATCCTGTCCGGTCGTTCCGTTGATCGTCTGCCCGTTGCTGACAGTGGTATAGGTCGGATCCGCTGTCTGTCCGCCATAGATCGTATCATTTCCGGCATCGCCGGATATCGTATCGTTCCCCGAATATCCGACCAGTGTGTCATTCCCGGCGTTTCCAGTAATCGAATCGTCGTCCTGAGAGCCGGTAAGGGAATCGTTTCCGCTACCTCCGCTGATCGTTGCCATGATTGCTACCTCACTGGTTGAAGCAGCGGCCTATAGGACAAAGGAAACCAAGCCATTAAAGCGACAATTTGCGCAAGAATCGATCTAGCTGTCAGTATTGTCGGGTGGCACGCAAACCGCCCAATGGCAGATGTGTCATGTTGAAGAAAGGGTCGTGAATTGAAAGCCATCCTGAGACGATATATAAGTAGCTTGCATATTATTATCATGCTACATAAAATGCAAAAGCAAGAGGAGGACTTGTGATGATTAATTATGACGCTCTCATGGGGCGGAAATTCCCTATAACCGAACATGCCTATACGGAAAAGGATACGATCCTTTACGCGCTTGGGCTTGGCCTTGGGACCGATCCGCTGTCCCCGTCGCACCTGCGCGCCACCTATGAAAATGCAACGGGGTTCGGTGCCTTGCCCGCCATGGTTAATGTGTTGGCCTATCCCGGTTTCTGGGCGATGGAGCCCGACACTGGTTTGACGTGGCAAAAAATCCTTCATGGTGAACAAAGTCTGACGCTTTATGCGCCACTGCCTGCGTCGGGCGTGCTGCTGGGTGAAACACGGATCACCGGCATTGTGGACAAAGGCACGGGCAAGGGCGCGTTGATCTACTCCGAGCGGGTCATCACCGACAAGGCCAGCGGCCTCAAGATCGCGACGATCGTGAGCACTTCGTTTGCGCGGGGCGATGGCGGGTTCGGGGGATCAGACGATGCAGTGCGCCCTGTCCACGCCATGCCCGAAGGTGCGCCGGATGCGACGTTCGATTTCAAGACGCCAGAAAATGCCGCGCTGGTCTATCGGCTGTCGGGGGATATGAACCCGCTCCATGCGGACCCCGACGTAGCACGGCAGGTTGGTTTTGACCGGCCCATTCTGCACGGGCTTTGCACGCTTGGCGTGGCCTCGTGGTCGATTACCGAAGCATTGGCCGGTGGGAACTTTGCGGCCCTGACCCACCTGCAATTGCGGTTTTCGTCGCCTGTGTATCCCGGCGAAACGATCCGCACGGAAATGTGGCGGGACGGCAATGACATCAGCTTTCGCGCTCGCGTGGTCGAACGTGACATCGTGGTGCTCAACAATGGCTTTGCACGGCTTGGCTGATCTGAAATTTGTTTGAAAACAAGGAGAAATATGATGGCTGACCGGCCTCTGCCGACCATCTATCCAGAGACAGAATTCTACTGGAACGGTGCCAAAGAGGGTAAGCTGTTGCTGAACAGTTGCCCGTCATGTGACAAGGCGTATTTCCCGCCGCGGCCGTTTTGTCCGGTCTGCGGCAATCGCGATGTCGAAGTTAAGCAGGCCAGCGGTAAGGGTCGACTGTATTCCTACATCATTAACCATCTGCCCGCCCCCGGGTACGAGCCCCCCTTTACGGTTGCCATTGTCATGTTGGACGAAGGCGTGAAGATGGTCGCGAACATCCTGGATTGCCCTGCCGATCCCGATGCGCTGATCCTCGATATGCCGCTTGATGTGACCTTTGAGCAGCGCGGCGATGTCGCCATTCCCCAGTTCAAACCAGCAGGAGCCACCGCATGACCCGCGCATCCATAGCCATCGTCGGTGCCGCCGAAACCACGCGCATGGGCAAAGTGCCCGAGCTAAGCCAGACAGGGCTGCACGCGGATGCTGCGTTGAACGCCTTGGCCGATTGTGGTCTGACCCTTGCGGATATTGACGGTGTTGCGACCGCTGGCCATGACGTGGCCGAAATCATTCAATACCTTGGCATTACACCGACATGGTACGATGGCACGTCAGTCGGTGGCTGTTCCTTTATCACGCTGGTGCGGCATGCGGCAGCAGCGATTGAAACAGGGCTGTGCAAGACCGTTCTGATCACACACGGTGAAAGCGGCAGGTCGAATAATCGCAGCCATCGCCCACTGTTCCCCTCCATGCAGCAGCAGGAATTTGAATCGATCTACGGGCCATTGTTTCCGCCATCGCGGTTCACGCTTCCGGTGATGCGCAAGATGAAAGACGATGGCCTGACCGTCGAACAGATTGCCATGGTCGCAGTGGTCCAGCGCGAATGGGCCGCTCTCCATCCGCGCGCAACGGCGCATGATCCGCTTTCGGTCGATGATGTTCTGAACTCGAAAATGATCGCATATCCTTTCCGCAAACTGATGTGCTGTTTGGTCAGCGATGGTGGCGGTGCCCTGATCCTGACCAGCGCGGCGCGGGCCAAGGATTTCCCCACCAAACCCGTCTATCTGCGCGGTATGGGCGGCGAAAGCGCCGAAGGGCCGATGATCTCGCAGATGGAAAGCTTTTCATCGTCCAAGGCATTCCGCGTTTCTGGCAAGATGGCGTTCGAGAGCGCGGGGATCACCCATTCGGATGTCGATCACCTGATGATCTATGACGCCTTTGCACATTTGCCGATTTATGGGCTTGAGGATCTTGGCTTTGTCAAACCGGGCGAAGGCGGGGCCTTTATTGCGGAAGGCAATACACGCCCCGGGGGCAGCTTGCCGTTGAACACCAATGGCGGCGGGCTGTCTTATATGCACTCTGGCATGTACGGAATGTTCGCCCTGCAAGAAGGCGTGCGGCAGATGCGGGGCATATCGCCCGCGCAAATCGAAGGGGCCAAGCTGTCCTTGGTCCACGGGGTCGGCGGCATGTTTTCAGCGGCGGCAACGGCTGTGCTCACCTCGGAGGAACAGTGGTGAGCACAGCCCGAAAAACGGGCGCGTGCCGGGTGGCACCAGCGGAACCAATCTGCGGCTTGCCACGCATTTCGCGTGGTCCCGCCAAGCTTGACGCTGATGGAGGGTCTTATTGATGGATGACGGTGCACTTGCGGGCCTGCGGGTTCTGGATCTGACGGATCAACGTGGCATTCTGACGGGACGGATGCTGGCCTGCATGGGCGCTGATGTCCTTCAAATCGAACCAGCGGGCGGGTCGGCTGCCCGTGGGGTTGCACCTTTCGACACGGTCGGCACGTCATTGTTCTGGGCCGCCTATGGTGCCGGTCGGCGGTCGCTGGTTCTGGACCGTGGCACCGAAACCGCACGGCTGATAGCGCTGGCCGCCGTTGCAGATGTGGTTCTTGAGAGCGGTGTGCCCGGACGGGATGGTTTTCTGGATACGGACACCCTGTTGAAAGCCAATCCCGGTGTCGTTCATTCCATCGTAACGCCCTTTGGTTTGGACGGGCCGAAAGCAGGCTATGCAGAAAGCGACCTGATCTTATGGGCCGCTGGCGGACCGTTGAAACCAACCGAAAGCCAGGCCGGTATTCCAACCCGCGTGACTTTGCCACAAGCCTATCATCATGCGGCAGCAGATGCGCTGTGCGGGATCATGGTCGCCCTTGAGGCGCGCAGGCGCGGCGGCCAGGGCCAACAGGTCGTCACCAGCGCACAGGCGTCAGCCACGCAATGTACTCTTAGCCTGTCGATGGCGTCCGTCATCGGTCATCCGAACTACGTCTTCCGCGCCGAGGTAAAATCCAAGAAGAAACGCGAGCTTGACCTGTCAGGTTCGGGCTCGCGGACGCAGCGGTCGAAATGGTCCGTCAAGGACGGCATCGTTGAAATGCACCTTGCCCTTGGTCCGGCGGCGGGGCGGTTCACGAATTCGCTGTTTGCGGTGATGGCCGCGCGCGGGGCATGTTCGCCGAAATTCGCCGCATGGGACTGGATTACGCTACCCCCCCAAATTGAAAACGACGAAATCACGGATGAGGAGATGGAGCAGGCCCGCACCGAGGTTGCCGATTTTCTTGCCGCCATGACCAAACGCGAGGCGGTCGAAATGGCGTTGCAGCATCGTCTGATGCTGGCCCCGATCATGACGGTCTCGGATCTGGCCGACAGCCCCCACAGCAAAGCGCGCGGCTTTTTGCAAAAGGTCGGCGCGTTGGCTTTGCCGGGTAAACTCGCGCTTGGCTTTGACGAAGGGTTTACCCCGCTGCGACCAGCACCCGATCTTGGCGAAAGCGGCACCAAGGCCGAGGTCGACTGGCTTGAAAATGCGGATGCCGCTCGGCCATTTCCTGTGGCCAAGGCTGTGACCCATGTCGCACGGCCGCTTGAGAATATAACTGTCCTTGATCTGTCCTGGGTGGTCGCAGGGCCGATGATCGGGCGCAATCTGGCCGATTTCGGTGCAAAGGTCATTCGGGTCGAAAGTGCGCGAAAGCCCGAAGTCGCGCGGTTGACAGGGCCGTATCCGGAAGGTGTTCGTGATCTCAACCGGTCGGGACTGTACGAAAACTGCAATGCTGGAAAGGCAGGCCTGACGCTGGACTTGTCCCAAGACGCGGGGCGGGCGCTGGTCAAGGAGCTGGCTGGCAAGGTTGACGTGTTGGTCGAAAGTTTTGCCCCTGGCCAGATGGATAAATGGGGGTTGGATTACGATACCCTGTCGCAGGATAATCCGGGGTTGGTCATGCTGTCGACATCGCTGATGGGGCAGTCGGGGCCATGGTCCGCCTTGGCGGGGTTCGGCAATATCGGTGCCGCGATGTCGGGGCTTCAGGTGCTTGCCGGTCGTGATGTGTCTGCCCCGATTGGCCCTTATGGACCCTATACAGATTTCGTGGCCCCGCGTCTGGCCTTTCCTGTGTTATTGGCTGCGTTGGAAGACAAGCGCCTGACGGGCCGGGGCAGACAGTTGGATATCAGTCAGGCCGAGGCCGGGATGCAGTTCATCGCTGAAGCATTCGCTGACCACGCGGCGACCGGGCGGGTGCCGATTGCCGATGGCAACCGCGACCCGCACTGTGTTCCCAACGAGGTCTACCCCTGCGCCGCGCCGGATGGCGAAACGGCTTGGGTTGCCATATCCGCAACGTCCGACACCGCGTGGATCGCGCTGCGCGGGGAAACCGGATTGGCCGCGCTGGCGGGTGAAGACCGGTTGCAGGGTCGCGTGAGGATCGGGGCGCCGGACGGGATCGCCAACCACGTCCTGCCGGCGGTTCTGACGGCGATGCACGCGGCCCATCCGGGCCTGGGCCTCGACCTCGTCGCGTTGCCCGGCGCGTAGGCATTGAGCAACGGCACTGTGCTCGGGTTTTCCGTACGAATTCGGGAAGATCGCGACCCTTCCTTCATCCGTGCAATCGCATTTGTCGAGGTAGAAGGGCGATCCACGGAT
>ERZ651776.198-NODE-198-length-88516-cov-15.882258_pt1 | contig 88516 bp, 92 predicted proteins | sample MGYA00514761_ERZ651776 | MGnify/ENA metagenome assembly ERZ651776 | reverse complement strand
AACCCACCTCGATCAGTGTCAATACGTTTGGCACGGGTAAACGCTCTGACGAAAAAATCGAGGCCCTGGTTCGCAAATATTTTGACCTGCGACCCAAGGGTTTGATTGAGATGCTTGATCTCAAACGACCGATTTTTCAGCCTACCGCCAGTTATGGCCATTTTGGCCGAACGGAAGACTCTTTCACTTGGGAACGAACCGATCGCGCTGAAGCCCTTGCCAGCGAGGTGTAGTCAAAACCGTGACCGCACTACCCATTAGCTTTGAATTTTCAGCACCCAAAACTGAGGCTGCCGCAAGTGGCCTACGACGCGCCCATAACCGACTCAAACGATTTGACCATGAGTTCGTCAGCGTAACCTATGGCGCGGGCGGCTCGACCCGAGACGGAACCAAAAAAACTGTTCTTGCGCTGAACGAAGATGGCGTCCATGTCGCGCCCCACTTGTCTTTTGGCGGCGACAACTCTGAGGCCATCGAAGAACTTCTAACAACCTATAAAAATTCAGGTATCCGACGCATTGTCGCGCTGCGGGGCGATCGACAATCCGGGATTGGGTCGCTGAAGTTAATCCACGCAAGCGAGTTAATTCGGTTTATTCGAGCAAAAACCAGCGACTGGTTCCATATTGAAGTGGCGGCGTATCCTGAGATTCACCCCGAATCCAAATCTGTCAGGACCGAAATCGCTTTTTTTAAAGAAAAAGTGGATGCGGGCGCCAATGGCGCCATCACCCAATATTTTTACAGCGCTGACGCCTACTTCCGGTTTGTAGAGGAATCCGCGAAAGCGCAGATTAGGATTCCGATTGTGCCGGGGATTATGCCAATTACCAATCTAACGGGCCTGCAACGCTTCTCGCAGATCTGCGGCGCTGACCTACCCCGCTGGCTGGTCAAGCGTTTAGAAGACTTTGATGATGATGACGCGCTCAAAGATTTCGGCGCCGAGGTTGTGACCCGGCTCTGTGAACAACTGATTCAAGGCGGCGCGCCGGCACTGCATTTTTATACCTTGAATCAATCAAAACCCAGTGCGAGGATTCTAGACAACCTAGGATTCTAATATGCATACCCCTCGGATTTATGTTGACGGCGATCTTGCGCCGAACACCACCGTGACAATAGAGGGCGGCAAGCACCATCACCTCCGGAACGTGCTGCGACTCAAAGCGGCTGACGCGGTGATCTTATTCAATGGTCAGGGCGGCGAGTATGGGGCTGAGGTTCAGGCCATCACCAAGCAAGCAACACAGATCACGACCCTCACCTATGATCCGATCAATCGCGAGTCGCCACTCCACATCTGTTTGTTACAGGGCATCCTGAAGCGCGACGCGATGATCAACGCCCTGCAGCGCGCAACCGAGCTCGGCGTGAGTAAAATCATTCCCGTCCAGACCCAACACTTAAGCGAAAAACGCGTGCAACTGGCAGGACGTTGGGAGGCTTGGCAAGCCGTCATCGAGCAATCGAGCGAACAATGTGGCCGGACGCAGCTTCCCGAATTGGCGCCATTAACCCGCTACACCGAGGCGGTTTCAATGACCCAAAATGCCGATTTTGACCTTCAGCTCCTAGCCCATCTCGGCGCGCCAGAATCCAGGACGCCCCCAGCGACGACGCCAAAACGCATCGCCGTCGCGATCGGTCCAGAAGGCGGCTTTAGTGACGCAGAAGTTACCTTGGCCGAGGCAAACGGTTTTCGCGCCTATACGTTGGGCGCCAGAATTTTAAGGGCCGAGACGGCGCCCGCGGCACTTCTGGCTCATCTACAAACCCGCTTCGGCGAGTTTTCCGAAGCAAAACAATAAGGTTAAAAGGCCGCCTTAAAGGTTTAAACCGGCGCAATGCTTTCAGCTTAGGCTCAAAAGGGTTCAGGGCCCGGTTTTCAATGATCGGAGCCTCATTGAGCAAAATTATGACCTTGCTGGATTCATGGTTTAAACTTCGATAACCACCCAGAGATTACTGTCATGGCGCAACATGAAAATCAAAAACTGATCCGCTGCAAGCTAACCGGCGCGGGCGGTCAGGCGCAAACGCGACTGGTGGAGTTTGAGTTATTCAAACTCTGGCAGTTCATGATGCAAAGCAAACACAGTTTTGACGTGTCGGAACTCACCATGTGCCTCTGGGTTAACGAAGCGGACTTTAAGGCCAAGCAAAATCTGTACGAACGCAGCGGCGATCTGCTGGCCGTTGACAAGATCACCGTGTCTATTTTCGATCAGCGCAATGGCTTTACCCACGTGACCAATCGTTTTGCGCTGACAAACGATACCGATCAAGTCAAAAACATACTCCTGTCCCACGTGCCCAAGGCCTTAGTCGACAGTGAGGACTTCACATTAGACATTATGGCCGGACAAACCATCGAGAAGGGCCCTATTTCTGGCTTGAGCGAAATCAGCCTTGGGTTGTCAAACGATTAAGCAGAATCTGCGGGCCGTAAGGTCGGCCAAAACGGGGCTCATGTTTCGAGTCGCGACAACAAGTTATACTACACCAGCCTGATCACCGGAGAGACCCTTGAGCCGACATATCGGGATCGTGATGGATCCCATCGATACCATTAACCCTAAGAAAGACAGCACCTTTGCGATGATGCTCGCCGCGGCCCGCAAGGGATGGCGGATTTCCGTGATGACCCTGCCCAATCTAAGCCTTCGGCAAGACCAATTTTGGGCTCGGTATCAAACCATTACCGTTCAAGATGATCCCAAGCACTACTATGACGTGGTCAGCGACCAAGAAGGCGGGCCTGAAGCATTTGATGCCATCCTGATGCGGAAAGACCCCCCATTTAATATGGATTACATCTACGCCACTTATCTCCTTGAGTTTGCAGAGCGCGCCGGGGTGCCGGTCTTTAACCGTCCGGGGAGCATCCGGGATTGCAACGAAAAATTATTTGCCCTGCAATTTTCGAACTGTATCCCTGACTTAATTGTGACCTCCGAGGCAGACCAACTCCGCAGCTTTCAAGAAGAACACGGTGACGTTATTTTAAAGCCCTTGGATGGCATGGGCGGCGCCTCGATTTTTAGGATCCAGGAAGGGGATACCAACCGCAATGTCATTATTGAAACGCTCACCCAACTCGGTCAGCAGAAGATCATGGCCCAACGTTATCTTCCAGAAATTAGCCAAGGCGATACCCGGATCCTGCTGATCAACGGTGAACCGGTGCCCTTTGGTCTTGCGCGCATCCCATCGGCCGGTGAAACCCGAGGCAATCTTGCCGCCGGCGGTAGTGGCGTTGCACGACCGCTGACGGACCGAGACCGGTGGATCTGCGATCAGGTCGGGCCGGTGCTGCGAGACAAGGGGCTCGTTTTTGTTGGGATCGATGTCATCGGTGATTACCTCACGGAGATCAACGTGACCTGCCCAACCTGTATTCGGGAGCTCGACGCCAGCGAAGGACTCGATATTGCCGGTGATTATCTTGATCATCTCGCCTCGAGACTGCCTTAAGACCGATGCGGAGCCTCAGCGCCCTTGACTCGGATAGAATGGGCTTTGCGCTCTTTCTGGCCGTTGTCCTACACGGGATACTCATTCTTGGCATCTCGTTTTCGCAGGAACCCTCTGAGACGCCCAGTCGCGTTCTGGACGTGACGCTGACTCGGGTGCCCAGCACGCCTCGGCCAGATCAATTCGATTATTTATCCGATCAAAACCAACACGGTAAACCGCTGGCCGAGAAACCTGAGGCCGGTGCGGCCGGAAGGGCGGTAGTGGCGCGCGCGGTGAAGGATTCAAGCGCCGCGCAAACTGACCCCAACGCCTTCGAGCCGACGCAGGCGGCCTTAAACCCAGCGCCAACAGCGTTTCAAAGGCTGATAACAGATGTCTCGCAGTTTCGGCGAGCCCAGAATTCTGAGGCCTTGATGCCGCGTGAGCCCAGTCGGGTTCGGCGACTCTCCCAGGTCAATGCTGCTGCCAGTCCCGATGCTTTTTACCTGCGATCTTGGCAACGCAAAATCGAAGCTGTCGGCAACCTGAATTACCCGGAAGCCGCAAGACGCGGCGGTATTTATGGGAGCCTTCGGCTTCTGGTGGCCATCAACGCCAACGGCTCTTTAAAAGAGGTACGCGTTCTACAGAGCAGTGGCGAGCCGATTCTTGATCAGGCTGCGCAAAACATCATTCGCTTAGCAGAGCCATTTCCACCTTTTTCTGAGGCGCTTTTAAAAACGACCGATGTCTTAGAGATCGTTCGAACCTGGCAGTTCCGTAAAAATGCTGGATCCGTTAACGTGCAGCCATGACAGAGCAAGCCATTACCCATAGTGTTCTTCTAGCCTCTCCCAGAATGCTCGGCGGCTTTTTCGAAGAGAGCGTCATCTTCATTCTGGAGAACAACTCAGACGGCAGCTTCGGTTTTGTCTTGAATCGCCCGGCTAAAACCCAATTATCAGACCTGATGCCCGACGCGCCCGAACACCTTCAAGCATCTGCCGTATTGCTAGGAGGGCCCGTACAAATTGATCATCTATTTTTTTTAGCCCTGCGGACTGACCAAACTGACCCGGCGCACATCGGCCTTGTCCAAGACCTAGGCTCCGCCAGTTGCCCCACTAAGGACCCTAACCTGCTAGTGCTGCCTGTTTTAGGGTACGCAGGATGGGCGCCAGAACAGCTAGAGGGTGAGATTCAAGGCGATGACTGGCTCGTGACCAATGTCGACCCGGGCCTACTCCTTCACGAACCGATATCCGAGCGCTATGCCTTCGTCAGAGAACAGCTCGGGTTTGACCCAACCTTGCTGGGGCAAAGTCCAGGCAGGCCCCAATGAGCAAGGCCCCGATCCTGGCATTCGATTTCGGGACCCATCATATTGGCGTCGCGGTTGGCCAATGGGTCACGCAAACCGCAAGCCCTCTAACCATTCTGAAAGCGAAACAGGGACAACCCAATTGGGACGCGGTGGCGGTTCTTGTAGAGACTTGGCAGCCCAGCTTGTTTGTGGTGGGACTCCCCTTGCATATGAACGATGACCCGAGTGAGCTATCTCGCCTTGCTGAAAAATTCGCCCGCCGGTTAACCGGTCGGTTTAATCGACCGCATCAAATGATGGACGAGCGCCTCAGCAGCGTTGAAGCCAAAGCCTTCCGGGCTGACGCTCGCATCGACGACTTATCGGCCGCCCTCATCCTCGAGACTTGGTTTAGCCAGACCGAGCCCGGTGCGTAATTTAGATTGACGCAAGCACGCCGCTTACCGGAAATCGTCCGGTGTTTTGGCTTTCGCCTGTGCGGCTTCTTTGGTGATCAACCCTTTTTTAAGCAAATCTTTCAAACATTGATCCAGGGTTTGCATCCCCAATTGACCACCGGTTTGGATCGCTGAGTACATCTGGGCGACTTTGTCTTCGCGGATCAGGTTTCGAATTGCAGGCGTGCAGATCATGATTTCATGCGCGGCAACCCGCCCACCACCGACTTTTTTCAGCAGATTTTGGGAAATCACAGCTTGAAGGGATTCCGAGAGCATGGATCGCACCATGGATTTCTCCGCTGCGGGGAAAACATCAATAATTCGATCGATGGTTTTCGCAGCCGACGAAGTGTGCAGGGTACCAAAGACAACGTGACCGGTTTCTGCCGCTTCCAGAGCAAGGCGGATCGTTTCCATATCCCGCATTTCCCCAACCAAAATAATATCGGGATCCTCACGCAAGGCCGAGCGCAACGCCGCATTAAAGCCCAGTGTATCTCGGTGAACCTCGCGTTGATTCACCAAGCTTTTTTTACTTTCATGGACAAATTCAATCGGGTCTTCAATCGTTAAAATATGTTCATACTTATTCGCATTCACATAATCCATCATCGCTGCAAGCGTTGTACTCTTGCCTGATCCGGTTGGCCCCGTCACGGTAATCAGTCCGCGGGTACTTTGAGCAATTTGACGAAAAATTTCGCCCATCCCTAAATCATCCATCGTTAACACTTTCGAGGGAATGGTTCTAAACACCCCCGCCGCGCCGCGATTCTGGTTGTAGGCATTGACCCTAAAGCGCGCGATCCCTGGGATTTCAAAGGAAAAATCACACTCTAGAAATTCTTCAAATTCCTTGCGCTGCTTGTCATTCATGATCTCGTAGATGAGGCCATAGACTTCTTTCGAATCAAGTGCTGGCACATTGATTCGGCGAATGTCACCATCGACCCGAATCATTGGTGGCAGTCCGGAAGACAAATGCATGTCGGAAGCCCCCTGTTTATGGCTAAACGCCAGGAGTTCGGTAATGTCCATAAGAGGTCCTTGTGATCAATATGAGGCGTTTTTCGATGATTTGGCTATGAAGCCAATGCGCCGTCTTGTTCCTGCATCTTAGTATGCGACAATGGGTTACGCCATCTTGAAACGACGCCCAGCCCGTGATTCCAGAAAATTTATCCGCCATCAGGGCCCAAATCCACCAAGCGTGTTTACAAACCGGTCGCGCGCCCGCGACGGTTCATCTGCTGGCGGTATCGAAAACCAAACCTGCGTCCGCCGTCGCCGCCGCCTTGGATGCGGGTCAACGCGACTTCGGTGAAAATTACTTGCAAGATGCCTTGCCAAAAATCGCCCAGTACCCCCAGGCAACCTGGCATTTTATTGGTCAAATTCAGTCTAATAAAACCAAAGATATCGCCACCCATTTTGACGTGGTGCATGGTTTGGCCTCCGAGAAAATCGCGCGCCGCTTAAACGATGCACGCCCCATCGGTCGCCCCCCCCTTAAAGCTTATATACAAGTCAATCTTGTGAATGAAAGCGCGAAAAATGGCGTCGTCCCAGAAGCGTTGCCCAGCCTTGTTACCCGGGTGCAGGACTGCCAAAATCTCCAACTGCTTGGCCTTATGGCAATGCCGCCAGCGACCTTTGATCTGTCCGAGCGTCATCGGTTTTTCAGCGAACTTGCTGGCCTTCAAGCCCAAATCAAAGCGGATTTTGACCTACCGCAGTTTCAAGAACTCAGTATGGGCATGAGTGACGATTTGGAAACAGCCATTGCCTGCGGCGCAACCTGGGTCCGGGTGGGCACAGCAATCTTCGGCGCCAGACAAAGCCAACAGGAGGCTTGATGACACAACAATTAACCTTTATCGGCGGCGGCAATATTGCGCTCGCCATCTATGGCGGGCTACTCGATGCGGGTTATCCGCCTCAAAGCATCACCGTCTCGGATCCGAGCCCAGAGCAAGGCGCTCTGGCCACAGCAATGGGGCTGACCTGGCAGGCCGATAACGCCTCCGCCATCAAGACCGCTGACATTGTTCTGGTTTGCGTGAAACCGAATTGGGTCGAAACGGTTTGCCAAGAACTTCAGCCTGCGCTTGAAGGCCAAACACTGGTCAGCGTCGCAGCAGGCGTTTCGACCGCACAAATTGCGCAGTGGTCTGGGACCGATCGGGTCATCCGCTGCATGCCCAATACCCCAGCGCTTGTGAAGACGGGCATGATGGGCCTGTTTTCAAACCCATCGGTTCATCCCGATACTTGCGCCGCTGTTGAAAATCTCCTGAGCAGCGTGGGGCTCACCACCTGGTTCGATCAAGAATCAGATCTTGATGCGGTCACCGCAATCTCTGGCAGCGGCCCGGCCTACTTTTTCTATCTGATGGAGGCCATGATCACAGCCGCAGAATCTTTTGGGATTGAGGCAGCGGTCGCCCGCACCCTAGTGGTCCAAACGGCATTGGGCGCTGCAAGCATGGCCGCCGGCTCCGAGCATTCACCGAATGCCTTACGACAACAGGTAACCTCGCCGGGAGGCACAACGGAAGCCGCATGCAACCTGCTAACCGAAGCTGATTTTACCGCGTTGGTGGCCGCGGCCTGCGCGGCCGCCAAAGCACGATCGGAAGCCTTATCAGCCCACTAACCCGTAACGAGCAGGAGATTGATTGTGAATTACTTATCTGATGGCGGGATCTTTGTTGTCCAAACCCTGACAGGACTGATTGTCTTAGCCCTTAACTTGCGGTTTTTAATGCAAGTCAGCCGCGCCAATTATTACAACCCGATCGCCCAGGGCCTTGTGAAAGCCACCAACCCGCTCATTGCGCCTTTTCGAAGTGTGCTACCCATCCTTGGCCGAATTGATTTAGCCAACATGATGGCAGCCTTAGTCTGTCAAGCCATCGGCATTGTCTTGATTATGTGGGTGGCGACTGGCATCGCTTTTGCGCCCGTTTATTTGCTGTGGTCAGTCGTTGCCATCATTGCCAGCGTGCTTAATCTGTATTTTTTCGCGCTGTTAATACTGGTCATCTCGAGTTGGCTTGCGCCCTATTCTGCCAATCCCGCACTTGAGCTGGTCCGAGAAGTTACCGAACCCATCTGTGCGCCCGTCCGGCGGGTCATTCCAGCCGTGGGCGGCTTAGACTTTTCCATCATCGTTATTTTTATTGGGTTAAGCTTATTAGAGAACAGTCTCCTCGTAAGGCCCCTTGCCGCCTTCTTAAACATGCCAAGAGGCCTGGTCTTTGGGTTTTAGCCATACCATGATGCGCCTCGCCTTAATCGGAATCATCGGCCTGTTGGTCAGCTTCAAGGCCGCTGCCGAGCAAAAGATCCAAGTCGGTGAGTTTGAAATTCACTACACCGCTTTTCCATCGCTGCTCGTTCCGGCAGACACCGCCAGCTTGCACGGACTCACCCGAGCCGAAAACCGATTACTGCTGAACCTGTCAGTGCGCCGCGCTGGCGAGCCCGTCCCGGCTGGCGTCACGGGGCAGGTCGTGAATATTCTTAACCAAGCACAGCCCTTGACCTTCTTTGAGGTGTCCGAGCAAACGGCGATCTACTACCTCGCCGAAGTCGTGAATCAAGAAAAGGATTGGCTGAGGTTTACCCTCGAAATCGAATTTTCTAAGGATCATCCCCCCTATGTCCTCGAGTTCAACCGACAATATTATTGAGCGCCTCGGCTCAAAAATCGTGATTGCGAGTGGCAATGCGCACAAGATCGATGAATTTCAATCGCTGTTAAAGGCCCCAAACCGCTTTGTGAGTCAACGCGACCTTGGGGTGGTTGAGGTGCCCGAAACCGGACAAACCTTTCTTGAAAACGCGCTGATTAAGGCCCGCAATGCTGCAAAAGAAACCGGTTTGCCGGCCTTAGCCGATGACTCAGGCCTGGTCGTCGCGGCCCTTTCAGGCGCGCCAGGGATCTATTCGGCCCGGTATGCTGGACCAGACGCTAGTGATCAGGAAAACTGTCAGCACCTCCTACAGGCCATGACCGGAAAAACCGATCGCGCAGCCTTCTTTCATGCAACCATCGTTTTCTTATTGCATGCAGAGGATCCAGATCCTGTCATCGCACAGGGCCGGTGGCATGGCGAGATTCTTGCGCAAGGTCAGGGCAACAAAGGCTTCGGCTATGACCCCTTACTGTACTTGGCAAAACAGAAAAAAAGTGCAGCGGAACTCACAGCACGCCAAAAAAACCGATTGAGTCACCGGGGCAAAGCCCTTCGACAGCTGTTAACCAACCTATCAAAGCGATTCCCAGCGTGATCCAAAGCGGCATCGGGCTGTACATCCACATCCCCTGGTGTGAGAAGAAATGTCCTTACTGCGATTTTAATGCGCATGCCTTGCCGGTTGCTCATCAACTGGACCCGGACCTTGAAACGCGTTATCTCAATCAGCTACTGCATGACTTAGACCAAGACATCGAGACCTTTGGCATTGCCGCCGAGCTCACGAGCTTATTTTTCGGAGGCGGCACGCCAAGCTTGTTATCGTCCCGGGGCTTGGGATTTTTGTTAGCCGAAATTAACAAGAGACTGCCGATTACCAAAACAACCGAGTGCACCCTCGAGGCCAACCCCGGCTCAAGCGATCATGCAAAGTTTGTGGGTTATCGAGCCGCCGGTATTAATCGGCTGAGCATCGGTGTACAGAGTTTTTCAGATACAGCGCTGCAGCAGCTAGGCCGTACCCACACCCGCTTAGATGCGAGCGACGCAATCCAAGCCGCACGACGCGCGGGCTTTTCCAATATTAATCTTGACCTGATGCATGGTTTGCCCGGACAAACCCCTGATTCAGCAATAGCGGATCTCCATTACGCTGCTCAGTTTGCGCCAGAGCACCTCTCTTGGTACCAGCTCACTATCGAACCCAATACGGTGTTTTACAGCACAAAACCTAAATTACCCGTTGAATCTTTTCTGCAAGCCATCACGGATCAAGGTTTGGACTGGCTGCAGCGCCAAGGCTTTGCTCGGTATGAAATATCAGCCTTTGCTCAGGGCGATGCCCTACAATCAAAACACAATCTAACCTACTGGCGGTTCGGGGATTACTTAGGCATCGGCGCCGGTGGCCATGGAAAACTCAGCCGCCAAAATGCGACGCTTGATATCCAAAGAACCCAAAAAACGCGGGTTCCAAAAGACTATCTCAACAGCCCAAATCGTCGGGTGACCGAGGTTCCCGTCCAGGAACGACCGATTGAGTTCTTAATGAATGCCTGCCGGCTCGTCGAGGGCTTTGCTTTGAAAGACTTTGAACGAACCACTGGCCTTGCCCCGAAGGCGCTTCAAACCTTTGTAGAAAAAGGCGTGCAACAGGGGCTTGTGACCGCAAGCGCAGGTCGCATCACCCCCACAGCAGCAGGACTTGAATTCTTGGACAGTCTCTTGTTACTGGCCTAAATCAATCAGGGCACTTGCGCTGCAAGGTCTGTTACAACATGACCCAAGCGCTGGCCTCGTCGTTCATACTTGGTTTCAGCGCGCGCTGGGGCAGGGCAGTGGCTAAACGCCGGATGACTTTCAAGATGGTCATAAATTTCTTCAGCGTAAGGCTGCCAATCGGTTGCGATGTGCAGCATGCCGCCGGGCTGCAGCTTCTCCGCAACCGCGTCTAAAAACACCGCATTAATCAACCGTCTTTTATGATGTCTTTTCTTGTGCCAGGGATCTGGAAAGAAGATTTGAAAGCAGGCGAGACTGGCGGCGGGCAAACTCGGCAGAACCGACCAGACATCCGAGTTAAGCACACGCAAATTGGTGAGCCCTAAATTTGCAGCTTGAATCATCAAATGACCCACTCCGGGACCATGCACCTCCAACCCAAGGAAGTTGCGTTCTGGCGCGTTGACCGCCATTTCTGCTAGGGAATCGCCCATCCCAAACCCGACCTCAAGGGTTAACGGCTGATTACTGGGATATGCCGATTGCGGCGCGGCAAGGGCGCTTTGCTTGAGTTCAAATTGCGGATAAATTTCTTCGAGGCCGCGCCGCTGCCCCTTGGACAACCGACCTTGGCGAATGACAAAACTTCGAATTGGCGATCGTTTGGGCTCAATAGGGGTTGTCACGAAGGTTCAGCGCGCTAAGCCGCGTCGCGCGATACTGCCGTCAGCAGACCATAGGCCAAGGCCAACCACCCTACAATAAACAGAGCGCCCCCAACCGGCGTCACCGGCCCCAGCCAGCGCCAACCCAGCAGCGCAAGGCCGTATAAGCTGCCAGAGAACAAAAAAATCCCCACAGTGAAGCTCCAAGCGGCAGTCAACCAAGGCGTCTTGACGCCGAGCACAATCATCAAAACACCGACCAGCAACAACCCAAGGCTGTGGGTCATCTGATAGTGCACCGCCGTTTCAAACGTCGCTTGACTCGAAATCGAAAGCTTTCCCTTTAACGCGTGCGCGCCAAAAGCACCTAAGACGACGGACGTCGCCGCACTCAGAGCACCGAACGTCATCAAAGCATTCAGCATCATCGGTTATTGAATCTGAATATTAAGTCGGAGTTTTTTAAGCGCCGCCTGTTCGAGCTGGCGCACGCGTTCGGCAGAAATGCCGTAGTACGCTGCTAATTCCTGCAGCGTCGCCTTGGGCTCAATGAGCCAGCGCTTGGTCAAGATATCACGCGCTCGCTCGTCTAGTGCTGCAAGACCCTCGCGCAATTGACCGGTTTCATCTGAGTGGGTATCCAGATGCTCTACAATGCTGGCTGGATCAGAATCAGGCTGCGCCAAAAACTGTGACGGCGACGCAATAAAGGTCTCTTCATCATCCCCCTCGGGCAATTCAAACGACTGATCTTGGGCGCTCAGCCGGCCTTCCATTTGCAAGACGGTTTCAGGCTTGACGCCCAACGCCTCTGCAATATCTTGGACCTCTTGATGACGCAACCAACCCAGTCGGTTTTTCTGACTGCGCAGGTTAAAAAACAGCTTGCGCTGCGCCTTGGTCGTTGCGACCCGCACAATGCGCCAGTTCCTAAGAATAAACTCGTGAATCTCTGCTTTGATCCAATGCACGGCGAAGGAGACTAATCGAACCTGAAACTCCGGGTTAAAGCGCTTTACCGCCTTCATCAACCCAACATTGCCTTCTTGAATTAAGTCGGCCTCAGACAACCCGTAACCGGAGTAGCTTCGCGCGATGTAAATCACAAATCTTAGGTTTGCCAAAACCAATTGGCGGGCCGCCTCAACATCCCCGAAACCGTGCAGCCGCTCCGCCAGCGCCCGCTCTTCTTCAACAGACAATAGCGAGATCGCGTTGACCGCGCGGACGTACGCCTCTAGATTGGCGCCAGGGGACTCGATATTAATCGGAATTGGATACGCGCTCATGCTCGTTCTAAACCCTCGTTTTCGGGGGCGCAAATTCTATCATTGGGCCCCATCTTGTTACAATGGTACGGTAATCCGACTATTTAGGTTGAATTTGCTTCAAATAACGCCAGACCGAGACCCAGGACCCTAGAATCCCAAGCAGCGCACCCAGCGCGAAAAGTCCGATCGATTCCCCAAAATTCAAGGCCTCCAATGCGAAATTGCTCCGATAAGACTGGGCAAGACGCTCAACCGGGCCCGACAGATACAATAAGCTCGATTGAATGATGAAAAAAGCCAGCAAAGCCCCCCCAAAGCCCAACCAAAAGCCTCGATAGATAAACGGCCGTTGCACAAAGCTGTCCGATCCACCGAATAGCTTCGTGATTTCAATCTCGCCGCGCTGATTTTCGATGGTTAACCGCAGTGTGTTTCCAATAATGAGAATCACCGCACCTGAAAACAGCACCCCCAAAGCGTATAACACCCGTTCCAAAATACCCAATATGGCGCTCAATCGCTCAAGCCAAGCCGCATCAAAACTCACTTGGTCGACCCCATCTTGACCTGCTATTTGCTGAGCCAGTAACTTGATTCCTGCCCCATCGCGCTCCCTCGGCACAACTTCGATGATCCCCGGCAGTGGATTTTCTGAAAAAGCATTCAAAACATCCCCAAACCCAGCAAGACTCGAAAATTCCGCGAGCGCCGCTTGCTCCGTGATCAGCCGCACTTCTCCCACCGCGCTGGATGCCCGGAGCCTTTTTAGCAGGGCCTGCGCCGTTTCGCTCTCGCTAGGCACCGAGAGATAGACGCTCATAGCTGGCTGGATCACCTGTCGTGTGTCGGCCTCGGAGATTTCCCGCAAGGCCAGACTCAGCAAAATGGGTAAGGACAAGGCGATGCCAATCACGAGCCAGGTAATCAGCAGGGCCCCAGGCTGATTGAGCAACGTAATCAGGGTGCTTCGAAACAGCTGCCGATGATGTCTGGACCAAGCTTTCAATCGGTCCGTGCGATTAATCTGCCGAAGGTGAGCACCGGACCCGGTCGCGGACTCGTTCATTCGGCTCTGATCCTGCCGTCCTGGAGCTGCAAGCGCCGGGCTGGCATCGACTCAACCAATTCTAAATCATGGGTCGCAATCAAAACGGTGACCCCCAACTGACTGAACTGCAAAAATAAGGACATGATCTCTCGACTCAGATCAGGATCTAAGTTCCCCGTCGGCTCATCCGCGAGCAAGATCGGCGGGCGGTGTACAACCGCACGCGCGATCCCAACGCGTTGTTGCTCACCACCGGATAGGGTTTCAGGCCAATCACCCTCGCGGCCGGTCAAGCCCACCTTAGACAGCGCCGCCCGAACCCGACGCCCAATCTCAGCCGGCTTCATGCCAGCGATGAATAAGGGCAGCGCCACATTGTCGTAAACCCGCCGATCAAACAGCAACTGATGATTTTGAAACACCACACCAATGCCCTGTCTTAGACCCGGAATTTTACGAGCGGGTAGGCGAGAGATATTTTGTCCGGCGACATGAACTTGCCCTCTGGAGCTACGCTCCACCCCATTGATCATTTTTAATAAGGTCGATTTGCCCGCGCCTGAAGGCCCGGTCAAAAAGACAAACGCACCCGCCTCAACGGTAAAAGAGACATCGGACAACGCCTCGTAACCGTTCGGGTAGCGCTTGGACACATGATCAAAAACCAACATCAGTCCGCGCCTTGTAAAATCGCATCAACAAACAATTCGGCATCGAACGGTTTTAAGTCATCCAAGGCCTCGCCAATACCAACAAAATGAATCGGCAGGCCTAAGGCTTCGGTCAGCGCGAACACCACGCCGCCTTTGGCCGTGCCATCCAATTTGGTTAAGACCAAACCGGTGACCTCAACATCGGTCATAAAAGCTTGGGCTTGGGCAATGGCGTTTTGTCCAGTGGTGGCATCAATCACCAAGAGTACGCTATGGGGCGCTGTTTCATCTTGGCGGCGAATCACGCGGACAATTTTTTCAAGTTCTTGCATTAAATTCTTTTTATTCTGCAAACGCCCGGCAGTATCGGCGATCAGCACATCGAAGGCTCTGGATTTGGCCGCCGCAAGCGCATCAAAGATAACCGACGCACTGTCGGCGCCCGTATGCTGCGCAATCACAGCAACATCATTGCGCTCGCCCCAGGTCTTGAGCTGCTCAACCGCGGCCGCTCGAAACGTGTCCCCGGCGGCCAGCAGCACAGAGCGATTTTGTTGCTTAAAATGGTGCGCCAACTTGCCAGCCGTTGTCGTCTTGCCGGCACCATTTACACCCACCATCAGGATCACCTGAGGGCCTGGCCCGTCAAGGATCAGCTCGGATGACGTATTCTGTAATAGTCCCAGCAAATGGGCTCGCAGCGCATTTTTCAAAGCCATGGCATCGGACAAGTCTTTGCGCTCGACCTGCTGCGTCAATCGGTCAATCACGCCCTTGGTGACCGAGACTCCGAAATCAGACGTAATCAGCAACGTCTCGATCGAGTCCAGCAGCGTTTGGTCAATGACCTTCGCACCCAAAAAAAGCGCCGTCACTTGCTCTGAGAAGCCGCGACGCGTTTTAGCCAGGCCCTGCTTCAGGCGCGCAAACAATCCCGGCTTGCCTTGGGTGGCTTGATCTGCAACATTGTCCATCATTTATTAACTCACTTGTGGTCTAGCCATTTGCCAAACCCTTCTCAAACTTCACACCTTCGAATTATCGGTGGTATTTGGCGCGGCCGCAAAGTTTCATTTAAACCGAGCCCTGGGCTGAGGCCCACGCCAGATCGGGTTCGAGAGACGTTATTTAACTGGCTACAAGGCAAAGTCAGCGGTCGTCGCAGTCTCGAGTTGTTTGCCGGGAGCGGTATTTTAAGTCTCGAAGCACTCTCCCGGGGCGCCGAGGCTTCCACCCTTGTTGATACCGCCAAGACGCAGACCCAACACTTCCAAACAATCTGCTCGGCATTTCAGATCGAACCCGCGCAATGCCAGGTCCACGTTCAGGATGCCTTCAAACTGATCCAAACCAAACCTGTAAAACCTTATCACCTGATCTTTGTTGACCCACCCTTCGACACCGATCGCTATTTGGATATTGTACCTAGCTTACTCAAAAATGACTTTCTCGCGTCCGATGGCTTCGTTTATTTAGAAGCCCCCTCGGCCGACGTGATTGCGAAGGTCGCTCAACAGGGGCTCACACTTTACCGGCAAAAACGGGCAGGGCAGGTTCATTATGCGCTCCTCACGCGTTGATCACTGATTTATTCCCGCTCTCGGGTGCGGTATTATTTCTAACTGCTACAGGAGATACGCTATGAGCACGGTTTTATATCCAGGGACGTTCAACCCCATTCACAATGGTCATGCTGATTTGGTTCAACGGGCATCGATTCTTTTTGATCGTGTCGTACTGGGCATTGCGACCAGTCCCCAGAAAGATCCGAGTGTTCTGGCACTCCGAGTTGAACTTGCGGAAAAAGCCCTGGCACATTTGAGTAATGTTGAAGTCCGAGGCTTCAACACCTTAACCGTTGATTTCGCCAAAGAGGTGGGCGCAGGCGTAATTTTAAAAGGGATTCGAACGGTAACCGATTTCGAATATGAGTTTCAGATGCTGAATATGAACCGGGTGCTCGCACCCGGCCTTGAAACCATTTTTTTAGCGCCCTCAGAGGCGTATTCCTACATTTCCTCAACCTTGGTGCGTCAAATCGCCTCTTATCAAGGCGATGTCAGCAGTTTTGTACATCCTGCTGTCGCTGAGGCCATCGCGGAAGGCCTCATCGGTTAACGCTGACAGACTGGGCAATACACCGTGGCTCGACCCGTAATTCGCAGTGATTTTAGGCCGCCGCCACAGCCCTCACAGCACTCGCCCTCTCGACCATAAACCTTGAGCTCATGGCGAAAGTAGCCTGGGGTACCGTCTTCTTTTAGAAAATCTCGAAGACTGGTGCCACCGGCTTGGATCGCCTTGGTTAAAACAGTCTGAATCGCGACAGCCAACCGCTCGAAACGAGGTTTGGAGATTCGACCCGAGATCGCCGTCGGCTTGATCCCAGAAAGATACAAAGCTTCATTGGCATAAATATTACCCACCCCCACCACGACTTTCGCATCCATAATCAAAGTTTTGACGTTCCTGGTTTTACCCCGGGATGCCTGATACAGGGTTAAACCACTAAATTCTGGCCCTAGTGGTTCCGGCCCTAGATCGTTCAACAGTCGATGATTCAAATCATTCAACCAAAAGACCGAGCCGAACCGCCGCGGGTCGCGGTAACGCAGTAACACACCGGAATCAAAAACCAAGTCAACATGATCATGTTTCTGAGGCGCCGTTGACGCCGGTAGAATTCGCAAACTGCCCGACATCCCGAGATGCAGCATCAGATACCCATTCGCCAATTTGATTAAAAGGTACTTGGCGCGGCGCTCAACGGCGAGCACCTTTTGACCCGTTGCCATTTGCGCCAACTGTTCTGAAACCGGCCACCGCAATCTGGACTCACGAACGATGACGGCTTGGATCACAACCCCTTGGAGATGGGGCGCAATACCTGCACGGGTCGTTTCAACTTCTGGTAGCTCTGGCATGGGGCTGGTTATCCGTTGGCTCGATTTCGAACATGATCTGCGCTCAAGGGCGTGTGACGCTCGAGGCTTTCTGCTACATTTTCACTTTCAAGGATTATCGCACAGCTCATGAGTGAACATTTATTGGGGATCGACACTGGCGGAACCTTCACCGATTTCGCCTACCTGTACAATAACCAACTCATAACGCATAAAAGGCTTTCAACGCCAGAGGCGCCCGAGCAAGCAATCTTTGAGGGCCTCGCGGCTTTGGGGCTCGATGCACTCTGCGCCGCGGGACAGTTAACCATCATTCATGGCACAACGGTTGCCACCAATGCGGCCCTTGAGGGTCGCGGCGCTAAAACCGCTTACGTGTGTAACCAAGGCTTGGGCGATGTTTTATCCATTGGCCGACAAAACCGCGCGGATCTTTATAGCCTCACCCCGACTAAAAGAACTCTAGCCATTGATCAAAGCGCGATCTATGAACTACCGGTTCGACGCAACGCCAAGGGCGACCTCATCACCGTTCTGGATCAGGAGGCAATTGTTGCGCTCGAGACGGCCTTGGCGAACGATCCACCCGACGCACTGGCGATTAATCTTTTGTTTTCCTTTATCGACGACACCGAGGAGCAGGATCTGAAAGCCCGTTTCGGGCGACAATATTTTGTGAGCTTGTCATCCCAAGTTTTGCCAGAGATGGGGGAATATGAACGTGGCGTGGCCACTTATTTGAATGCCTCCCTCGGACCGATCATCGCGCGCTACTTAGATCAACTGCAATCCAAGATCGCACCCAGCCGACTCACGGTGATGCAATCCTCTGGTCTCACCCTTGCTGCGGAACACGCGGCAGAGCAAGCTGTACGCCTACTGCTTTCCGGTCCAGCGGGGGGCTTGATTGCAGCGCGGTCCCTGCTTGCAAGCGAGCGCCTGATGACCTTTGACATGGGGGGCACCTCGACCGATGTTTCCCTGATCCATCGTGATCTTGCGATCTCGAAAAACATGCACCTTAACGGTTTACCCATTGCCATCCCCGCCATCGACATCCAAACCATTGGCGCGGGCGGCGGTAGTATTGCTGAAATCGATGCGGGTGGGTTGCTCAAAGTCGGCCCCCGCTCGGCGGGCGCGAGCCCCGGTCCGGCTTGCTATAACCTGGGCGGCACGACGGCCACCGTCACCGATGCCAATGTGGTGCTGGGCCGATTGCCGGTAGACCAGCCTTTGGCCGACAACTTGTGGTTAGATCCTGAGAAAGCGCATCGCGCCGTTGAGAAACTTGCGGCGTCTTTAAATTTATCGCCCATCGAGACCGCCCAAGGCATCGTAACGCTGGCCAATGAGACGATGGCTGAGGCTTTGAGGTTCATCTCAATCCAAAAAGGATTTGATCCAAGTGCCTTTACCCTTTGCTGTTTCGGGGGCGCCGGCGGCTTGCATCTATGTGAATTGGCGGAGCGGCTTGGGATGCATCAAACCCTTGTGCCCGCTGATGCGGGTATCTTTTCAGCACTCGGCATGCTTGCCGCAACGCCTGGCCGAGAGCTTACCCGCGCCATCAATCTACGCGCCAAAGACTGTGACCCGCAGGATATTCGGGATCGGCTCGATGATTTAGTACAGGTCGCGCGGACGGCGCTCGCAGCGGAAGGCGTTGATAACACGACGGTTCATCCCGTTTTTGAACTTCGATATCAAGGACAAACGCAAACCTTGAGCGTGCCGTATCTGGATGACCTTCAGGCCGCGTTCGCTGAATTCGAAACACAGCACCAAAACAGGTATGGGCATCAGCTCGACACGGGCCTTGAGCTCGTTGCCTTACGGGTTAGAGTTGCCGGCATTGCGCGCTTAAAAACGCCCATAACCCCCGCATCTAATGCGGCGGGCCCAGCCCAAGCGCCGCCAACAAATCCAAACGCAGTGCCCCAACAAGCTTGGCAAAATCTGATCCTAGGACAGGCCTATGCTGGCCCGATGATCGTGACGGCTGACCACACCTGTGTTTGGGTGAAACCCGGATGGACGCTTGAAAAACTTACGACGGGACATTTGCAGCTCAGCCGAGCTGAGGGCTTCTTACGAGCTAAGGGCTTCTTAAACGGCGGGTAAAAAAAAGGGCGATTGCGTCGCCCTTTTCTAATTTACAATTCTTCATTTTTGCAAGCTGCTTGCATTGCCGCTCACTTAATTTTGGCTTCCTTATACATCACATGCTGACGAACCACTGGATCAAACTTCTTGATCTCCATTTTGTCTGGCATGGTCTTCTTATTTTTGCTGGTCGTATAGAAATGACCCGTGCCAGCGGACGATACTAACTTAATCTTATCTCTCATGATCTGCTCCTTTCTGCGCGGCCTTCTCGATGACCCGCGATGGCTATTACCGCTTTAACGCGAACAACACTCAAAAACACGTTAAACGCGTTCTCCTCGGGTTTTCAAATCAGCAAGGACTTTCTCAAGACCCAGCTTATCAATAATCCGCATCCCCTTTGCAGAGACTCTGAGTTTCACGAATCGCTTCTCGCTTGCTAACCAAAACCGATGGTCGTGTATATTAGGTAAGAACCGACGACGATTTCGGTTATTCGCATGAGAGACGTTATTCCCGCTCATCGGGCGCTTCCCAGTCACTTGGCAAACTCTAGACATGTTTCTATCCTTTTCCGGGCGCTCGATTTTGAGCGCCCCGCTTTGATTCTTGGGTAAGTCTTTGGCATTGCGACCAAATTTTCCTACCGACTCACGATTTCCAAGACGCTTTGAACCGCTTTTGTCACTCTGACTCAGGGAGCAGCGTGCGCTTGTGCTCGTCGAGCGCGACTTTATACCAGAACCCTTACTAATATTCAATCTTCATCGCCACTAAGCCGGATTGTCTTAAAGCCTGTCAGAGCCCGCAAGCCAAGCCTGAAGGCGCGTTCTTTTGCTTTGAATCTTCCGCCGCATCGGGATACAACCCCAATCGTGCGATCCGGATGTAAAGCGGGTATTATCGCCCTTTCAAGGAGATGCGGCGATCTGGGCCGACATAATGATGAACAAGCCACTGATAAGTTTAAAAAACAGACGGATCCTACTTGGGATCACCGGTGGGATCGCGGCCTACAAAGCGGCTGAGCTCACTCGGCGGCTACAAGATCAAGGCGCCGATGTCAGAGTTATCATGACCCGCTCGGCAACCGAATTCATTACGCCGTTAACCATGCAAGCGCTTTCGACCCATCCAGTCCACTTGGATCTGCTCAATCCTGATACCGAATCGGTTATGGGTCACATCGAGCTCGCGCGCTGGGCAGACCTCATTCTCATCGCCCCCGCCAGTGCCAATTTCCTCGCTCGATTCGCAAGTGGTCAGGGCGACGATCTATTAACAACCGTTTGCCTTGCCGCACAATGCCCGGTTGCTGTGGCGCCAGCGATGAACCAGGCCATGTGGTCCAAGCCTGCGACCCAAACCAACAGCGCGACCCTACTCCAGCGCGGCGTCCAGATTCTCGGACCGGAAGACGGCATTCAAGCTTGTGGCGAAACCGGCTCTGGGCGACTGATGGCGGTCGACCAACTCGTTGTCAGGGTGAGCGAACTGTTTAACACGGGTCTTCTGCAAGGCAAAACCGTGATGATCACGGCGGGTCCTACCCGAGAAGCGATTGACCCGGTGCGCTATATCAGCAATCACAGTTCCGGCAAGCAGGGCTATGCTCTGGCTGCAGCGGCAGCGGACGCGGGTGCCCACGTCATCTTGGTCTCAGGACCCACGAACCTCACAGCACCGGACCGGGTCGAATTGATCCAGGTTATCTCAGCACAAGATATGCATGAGGCCGTTCAAGAACGAATCGCTTTAACCGATGTTTTTATCGGGGTTGCTGCCGTTGCAGACTATCGGCCCAAACTGGTTCAACAACATAAGATTAAAAAAGACCAAAACGGGCAGCGCTCGCTGACGCTCGAGCTTGTTGAAAACCCCGATGTGATCGCGGAAGTCGCAATGCGGGCGGATAAACCGTTCACAATCGGTTTTGCTGCTGAGACCGAACAGGTCGAAGCCTATGCGCGCAAGAAACTCATCGACAAGAAACTCGACATGATTGTGGCGAACAATGTTGGCAATACCGAAATCGGCTTTAATAGCGACGTCAACGCCATCACGGTTTACTTTCAAGATCGCGCAATCGATCTCCCAACAATGTCAAAACGGATTTTGTCCGAGCACCTTGTTGAGCTCATCTCACAGCAACTGACCGAGACGTTATGAAAGTTCAAATAAAGCGCTGCCGCGACGCTGCGCAATCGCCCCATTATGAAACCCTCGGCTCAGCCGGCCTAGATCTTCGAGCCTGTATCGATCAATCGATCACCCTACAGCCCGGCGCGACGGACCTTTTGCCGACCGGTCTTGCCATCTACCTTGAAGATCCAAATTATGCCGCCATGATCCTGCCGCGCTCAGGACTCGGCCATAAACATGGCATTGTGCTGGGCAACCTCATCGGACTCATTGATTCGGATTATCAAGGCGAGTTGATGATTTCGTGCTGGAATCGCAGTGATACCGCGTTTGAAATACAGCCTCTTGATCGCATTGCGCAACTGGTTATTGTGCCAGTACTTCAGGCCGACTTCGTCTGGGTTGACGAATTTACGGCGAGTGACCGCGGCGACAAAGGCTTTGGATCGACCGGCCGAAGCTAACCGAACGGCTTGTGTAACCTGTTAGAGAGACCATTATGACTGTGACTCGCGACGAAGCGCTCAACGTAGCCAAAGTGCTCACTGAGGCATTGCCCTATATTCAATCCTTTGCCGGGCGGACGATCGTCATCAAATATGGCGGCAATGCCATGACCGAGCAAACCCTCAAGCAAAGTTTTGCAAAAGATATTGTGCTCATGAAGCTGGTCGGACTGAATCCGGTCGTGGTACACGGCGGGGGGCCTCAAATCGGCGATCTCCTCGCCCAATTGGGCATTCAGTCCCATTTCGTAGACGGCATGCGCGTCACCGACAGTGCCACCATGGATATCGTCGAGATGGTACTGGGCGGGCAGGTTAATAAAGAAATTGTATCGCTCATTAATCGTAATGGCGGCCGAGCGATTGGTTTGACCGGTAAAGACGCCTCTCTGATTGAAGCCAAAAAGATGGTTGTTGAAAAGATGACCGAAGCCCTGAGCACGCCTGAGATTATTGATATTGGTCATGTTGGCGAAGTCACCAAAATCAATCGCGAGGTGCTTGATATTGCGACCAATAGCAATCTTATTCCGGTCATTGCACCTATTGGCACCGGACCAGAAGGTGAGTCCTTCAATATTAATGCGGATCTTGTCGCTGGTGCGATTGCCTCAGCGCTCGGCGCTGAGAAGCTGATTCTGTTGACCAACATCGAAGGCATTCAAGATGCGTCCGGGACGCTTTTGAGCACCTTGACCGCCGCAGAAGTGACAACCCTAATCGATGAAGGCACCATTTCCGGTGGCATGTTGCCAAAAATTCAATGCGCACTCGAGGCGGTTGCAAACGGTGTGACCAGTGCCCACATTATTGATGGCCGCGTTGCCCATGCGGTTCTGTTGGAAGTCCTGACCAACGAGGGTGTCGGCACCAAAATAGCGTCCAACCCGTGAGCCGCGTGCCTGCCCCAAAAAAGCCAAACCGCCGCGAGGAAATCTTAACCAACCTTGCGCAAATGCTGGAATCCCAGCCCGGTGCGCGGTTAACCACCGCCAAACTTGCCGCCTCTGTTGGGGTATCTGAGGCCGCGCTGTATCGCCACTTCCCCAGCAAAGCCAGAATGTTCGAGGCCTTGATCACCTATGCGGAAGACACCATCTTCGAGCGTATCACCCTCATTCTGAGCAGCACGGGCAACCCAGCCGCGCGCAGCCAGCAAATCACAACGCTTATCCTAACCTTTTGCGAGCGCAACCCAGGTATCACCCGGCTGCTCGCGGGCGACCCTTTAGCCGGCGAAGTGCCCAGGCTTCGGCAACGGGCGTCACAATTCTTTGAGCGTATCGAAACCCAATTGCGGCAGGTGTTTAGGGAGGCTGACCTTGCGCCGTCTGCGGCAAGAACCCTGAGCCCAGCCAGTGCAGCACACCTCTTAGCAAGCTTAATTGAAGGTCGGGTCCTGCAATTCGTTAGAAGTGATTTTACGCTGTTGCCAACCCATCGCTTAACCGAGCAGCTAGGCTTAATCAGCCAAGCCCTCGGCGGATCAACAGCGGCGCAGGATCAGACCGCACCATAGCGCGCTCGATAGGCCAGCATGCTGGGCAGATCGACGTCCGACCCGGCGTCTCTTACATAAGCAATAATTTCATCAAAACAAACCAGACTGTAGACCGGAATCTTGAACTCAGTCTGCACCTCCTGGATCGCGCTTTGGCTACCTTGCTGACCGCGTTCTTGACGATCAATGGCCACGATCACGGCCGCAACCGCTCCGCCGGCTTCGGTGATCAGGTCAATTGATTCGCGGATCGCCGTGCCTGCGGTAATCACGTCATCCACAATGATGACCCGGCCGGTCAGATCGGCGCCCACCAGCGAGCCGCCTTCACCATGGTCTTTAACTTCTTTTCGGGCGTAGGCATAGGGCACGGTTTGGTCATAATCTCTGGCCAGTGCAATGGCCGTGGCCGATACCAGTGGGATGCCCTTATAGGGCGGTCCAAAAAGCACATCCATTTCAACCTTTGCCGCCATCAACTTCTCAGCGTAGTACCCGCCAAGACGAGACAGAGCAGCCCCATCCCGGAATAGCCCTGCGTTAAAAAAATAAGGGCTGGTTCGCCCTGACTTCAACTCAAAGGCGCCGAATTTTAAAACGCCCTGCGCTAATGCGAACTCAATGAATCCGTTTTCCTCGGTTGCACTCAAGACGAGCCTCCCGAACGCGCGGCTTTTTGAATGTCGACCAATTGCGCAATGCCGCCGGACGCAAGATCGAGCAGCGCGTTTAACTCTGATCGATCAAAGGGCGCCGCCTCAGCAGTCCCTTGAATTTCAATAAAGCTGCCAGCCTCGGTCATCACCACATTCATATCGGTGTCGGCATTGGCATCTTCGACATATTCCAAATCCAGCATCGGCTGCCCATCAACAACCCCTACTGACACCGACGCAATATGGGTGGTTTCAATCTTGCTGCGCGTTGGCAACTGATCCAGCGCATCGAAAACGGCCACGCAAGCGCCGGTAATGGACGCCGTGCGAGTTCCGCCATCGGCCTGAATAACATCGCAATCAACTTTGATCGTGTACTCCCCCATGGTTTCAAGCTTAACGGCAGCTCTTAGGGATCGACCGATCAACCGTTGGATCTCTTGGGTGCGCCCCGACTGCTTACCCCGGGCAGCTTCTCGGCCCATCCGTTCATGGGTGGAACGCGGCAGCATGCCGTATTCTGCTGTAATCCAACCTTGGCCCTTACCGCGCAAAAATGGCGGCACGCCAGACTCCAAGGACGCGGTGCAGATCACTTGGGTGTCACCAAAAGAGACTAAAACCGAGCCTTCCGCGTGCTTGTTGTACTGCCGAACGATTGAAACGGGCCGAAGCGCATCCAGTTGTCGATTGAGCGTTCTTATAAATGGCGTCATAAATATCCGAAAAGCAAGAGAGGAATTTCATTATACTGGCTTGAACTCTATAAGCGAGAATGCGCACTAATGATCCACAGCATGACAGGTTTTGACCTTTCCGAATTCGACAACCTGTCTTGGGAACTGCGGTCGGTTAATCACCGTTACCTCGAACTCAATTTCAAATTACCGGAGGATTGTCGGCATCTCGAAGCCGCCCTAAAGACCCGAGCCAAAGCCCAGCTCACCCGAGGCAAGATCGACTGTACACTCAGACGCACGATCGCCACTCAATCGCAGCTTGCCGTCGATCAAGGGCTCATACAAAACCTTCTGAACGCGATTAAAGGCGTCGAAGATGAGAGCAAAAGAGTTATGAATATCAATGGTCTCGACCTGTTGAAGTGGCCTGGCGTACTGACAAGCGAGCTGTCTCGACCCGTTGATGAGGACATCCTGACGCATTTTGATACCGCGCTTGATCGCTTTTGCCAAACCCGCGCCCGCGAGGGCGATGCCACAAGACTCGGTATTTTGGAGAAACTAACCCACTTAGACGCAACGCTCACCGCGCTCAAGCAAGCCACCCCTGACATTATCCAGCGCGCCCAAGCTCGGCTGACAAACCGCTTCGAAGCCCTAGACCTCGCCGCTGATTCAGAGCGCATTCATCAAGAAATCGTCCTCCTCACCAGCAAGGCCGATGTGGGTGAGGAAATCGAACGCATTGACGCGCACATGACCGAAGTCCAACGCTGTCTAGCAGAAGGCGGCCCGGTCGGTCGACGCTTAGACTTTTTGATGCAAGAGCTCAATCGCGAGGCCAACACCCTGTCATCAAAAGCCATCGCAGTCGAATCCACCTTTGGCGCAGTTGACATGAAAGTCGCCATAGAGCAGATGCGCGAGCAGATTCAAAACCTTGAATAACCGAACTGCATCCGAGTCTGCCTTTGATTTGCAAGACCAAGGCCCATCTTTTACTATCTCGGCCTCCACACAATCGCTTAAAAGTCACCGGCGGCTATGACATCCAAATCCAATACAACCCGGGGCCAAGTTTTTGTGATCGCGGCCGCCTCCGGCACTGGCAAAACGAGCTTGGTTAGCGCGCTACTGTCGGCGCATCCCAACGCTGCGGTCAGTATCTCTCACACCACTCGTGCACAACGACCCAACGAGCAAGACGGTATTAATTACTTTTTTGTTGATCGCGCACGCTTTGAAGACCTAATCCAGCAGGGGCTTTTCGTGGAACATGCCGAAGTCTTTGGCAACCTTTACGGCACCAGTACAGAGGAAGTCGAGCGCATCATTGCCGCCGGGAAACAGCTCATTCTCGAAATCGATTGGCAAGGCGCGCAGCAGGTCAAAGCAAAATTACCAGACGCCAACCTGATCTTTATTCTGCCGCCAACCCTTGAAACCCTGAAAACGCGTTTGTTGGGTCGAGGGCAAGATGATCTCGACACCGTCGAGCAGCGCTTTAACGGGGCACGCGATGAAATCGCGCAATACCACACCTTCGATTACCTCATCGTGAATGATAATTTTCAGCTTGCGCTCCAGCAACTTAGCGCCATTGTCTTTGAAGACCCAGCGCCTTTTGAGATCCAGGCCCAGACAGCGCGTTACATTGATCTGCTTACCGCTCTCACAACCTAAAGCGCACGATGGCCCTCTTGCCTGCTTGCAGGTTTGACGATAAACTGCGCGGCCCAAGTTGTCGTTACGCGAAAAAATCTGCGTTAATGCAACCTCATCAAGGAGAACGCCATGGCTCGCGTCACTGTTGAAGACTGTTTAGAAAACGTAGACAACCGTTTCGAGCTCGTTATGGTCGCAAGCAAGCGCGCCAGACAGATCGCCACCGAAGGTAAAGATCCTTTAGTCGCTGTTGAGAACGATAAGCCAACGGTCCTTGCGCTCCGCGAGATCGCTGAGGGCCTCATCGGTCCAGATATCTTGCTGCAAAAGCCGCGGGAAGAGTTCGAGCCCATGAGCATGGATCTTTTGGCTGAAACCTTTGAAAAAGACCCAGATCCAGCGTTCTAACAACGCCTGAACAGGGGCTGATTCCGGCCCCAATTCGAATTTTTTCTGAAGTAATGCCATCGCCTGCATCCAATTGTATGCAATCGTTGGTATAGTCTCTTGATGCAAACCATCGATACCTTCGCACGCCAATTGGCAGACTATTTAGAGCCAAATCAGGTCGATCAAGTTGTACGCGCCTACAACTTTGCGGAAATTGCCCACACCGGCCAGGTGCGAAAATCTGGCGAAGCCTATATCAACCATCCACTCGCCGTTGCGACCATTTTGTCCGAAATGCGCATGGACCATCAGTGTTTGATGGCGGCCTTACTGCACGATGTGATTGAAGACACCGGCGTTGCAAAAGACCAACTCGGATCCGAGTTTGACGAGCAGGTCGCGGAACTCGTCGACGGCGTCAGCAAACTCAGCAGCATGTTCAAATCGCGTGCTGAAGCCCAAGCCGAGAATTTCCAGAAAATGACGCTGGCCATGGCCAAAGATATTCGCGTGATCCTGGTTAAGCTCGCAGATCGTCTACATAACATGCGCACGCTAGGCCACCTAGACCCGGAGCGACGTCGCCGCATCGCCAAAGAAACCCTCGAGATTTACGCGCCCATTGCCCTGCGCTTAGGGATGAATGCCATCCGCATCGAGTTTGAAGAGCTCGGCTTTCGAGCGCTTTATCCCCTGCGTTCCAGCATGATCGAAAAAGCAGTTCGCCGGGCCCGGGGCAACCGAAAGGAAGTGGTCGGCAAGATTTTAAAGTCGATCGAGCATTGCCTGGCCCAAGATGATCTTGGCGCGCGCGTCATTGGACGCCAAAAGCACCTTTACAGCATCTACGACAAAATGCGGGCCAAACGAAAGTCGTTCACCGAAATTATGGACGTCTATGCATTCCGAATCATCGTGAAAGATGTCGATACCTGTTACCGAACGCTCGGGGCTGTGCACAATTTATACAAACCCGTGGCGGGCCGATTTAAAGACTATATTGCAATTCCAAAGGCCAATGGTTATCAGTCTTTGCATACGACGCTATTTGGCATGCATGGCTTGCCGATCGAAATTCAGATTCGAACGGAAGAGATGGAGCAATTCGCCAACCAAGGTATTGCCGGTCATTGGCTTTATAAGAGTCAAGATGACGCCGCCTCAACGGGGCACAAGCGCGCCCGGGAATGGATGCAAGGCCTGCTTGAACTCCAGCAAAGCGCCGGCAATTCTTTAGAATTTATCGAAAACGTCAAAATCGATTTGTTTCCAGATGAGGTTTATATCTTCAGCCCACTTGGCGAGATTTACGAGCTGCCACAAGGCTCAACCCCCATTGATTTTGCCTATGCGGTCCACACTGACATTGGCAGCTCGTGCGTTGCGTGCCGGATTGACCGACGCTTAGCACCCCTCAGTACTGCGCTCGAGAGCGGCCAAACGGTTGAAATAATCAGAGCGTCAGGCGCCTTACCGAACCCGGCCTGGCTCAGTTTTGTGGTCACGGGAAAAGCCCGAAGCGGCATTCGCGGCGCACTCAAAATGCAGCAAGTCAACGAGTCGATTGTCTTAGGCAGGCGGCTCATTGATCGGGCCCTGAGCAATCTCAATTCAAGAATGAACCTAGTGCCAGCGGACAATATCAAGCAGGTGTTAACCAAAGCCAAACTCGATCATTTAGACGAACTGTTGGCCGAGGTGGGACTTGGCAATCAAATGGCGAGTGTGGTCGCGCGCCGATTACTGGAAAATCAGGCCTCGTTACCAGAAGACCCAACTCGCGATCTTGGGCCGCTATCGATTAAAGGCACCGAAGGCTTGGTCGTAACCTATGCCCGGTGCTGTCGTCCAATTCCCGGCGATCCCATCATCGGGCATATCAGCGCCGGACGCGGCATTGTCATTCATTTAGAATCCTGCAAAAACATGAGCGAGCTGCGCGATAAAAACGAAGAGATCATGTCGGTGCGCTGGGAAGATCATCTTGATCAAGAGTTTGCCGTCGAGCTTCGCGTAGAACTCGAGCATGAAAAGGGATTGATTGCGGTTCTGGCGTCAACCATCACCAGTAGCCAAGCGAATATTGACCGGATCAGTATTTTAGAACGCGATGCACACCTCGCGACGGTCAACCTGGTCATTAATGTTAAAGATCGCGTTCACCTTGCGCGGGTTATCCGCAAGGTTCGACACATTCACAATATTAATAAGATCCTTCGAGTGCGCAGTTAATGGCCAACAAGCTGCTTCAAAGCGTGCACACAGCCCGGGCGCCAGCGGCCATTGGCCCCTATTCACAAGCCATGCAATTTGGGGATCTTGTTTTTATCAGCGGCCAACTAGGTCTCGACCCTGAGACGGGTCTGCTTGTTAGCGGCGGTGTTGCACCGCAAACGCAGCAGATCATTCAAAACCTGCTGAATATTGGCGCAGCCGCGGGTAGCAAACCAAATCAATGCCTTAAATTAACGTTATACCTCACAGACCTTGCAGACTTCGAAACCGTAAACGCGCTGCTCGGTGATGCGCTGACCGAGCCGTTTCCGGCGCGCGCAACCGTTGGTGTGGCGGCGCTACCAAAAGGGGCCGCTATCGAGATTGACGCCATTATGGCGGGCTCGAATGGCTGATGCCTTGGGGCAGATTAGTATTGCCGAGCTGAAAGGCATCGGGCCCGCGCAAAGTCAGAAACTCAGCCGGCTCAATCTGTACACGCTGCAAGACTTGATGCTGCACTTGCCGCACCGATACGAAGACCGAACCCGGCTCACGCCCATTGTTTATTTGGCACCCGACCAAGGGGCCGTCATCGAAGGCGATGTCGTCCACACCCAGATACAATTTGGTAGACGGCGCAGTCTGCTCGTGACGCTACGGGATGACACCGGGCAAATTGCGATTCGCTTCTTCCATTTCTCTAAGGCGCAACAGCTGAGTTTGGCGCCAAACCGTCGAATTCGCTGCTATGGCGTTCCCCGACGAGGCGCCTCGGGACTCGAGCTCTATCATCCGGACTACAGCAATGCGTTAGAGGAACCTCTGCCAACAACACTCACCCCGGTGTACCCAATCACCGAAGGGGTATCGCAAAACCGCTTGCGAAAAATCATCCAACAAGGCTTAAAGCGCCCGGATCTCGCCCTCGGCTTGCCGTGCTTACTACCCAATCCGGATTTTCCGGACTTAATCGATTGCCTACGTTACGTACACGCGCCGCCCCAAGACGCGGATGTGCAACGCTTGATGACCGGGCTCGACCCCCATCAAAGGGCCTTGGCGCTCGAGGAACTCACCGCCCACCAATTGGGCCTCGTAAAACTCAAAAGCCAGCTGAGTCAACGCAGGGCCCCAGCGCTCATTGCCGATCAAGCGCTCATCAATACCTTTCATCAAAACCTGGGGTTTACCCTAACCCAAGCCCAGCAACGGGTGATTGAGGAAATCAACCAAGACCTGGGTAAGCCAACCCCGATGCTGCGGCTGGTTCAAGGCGACGTCGGCTCTGGCAAGACCGTGGTTGCAGCGATGGCCGCCCTGGTTGCGCTCACCGCAGGACATCAGGTCGCCTTAATGGCGCCAACAGAAATTCTGGCCGAACAACATAATCGGTCCTTTGCAGACTGGTTGGCGCCCCTTGGCCTTACGCCCACGCTCTTAACCGGCAGCATGAAAGCGAGTCTCAAGAAGCAGCACCTGGCTGATCTGGAATCCGGATCCATTCGGTTACTGATTGGCACTCATGCCCTGTTCCAAGAGGGCGTGTTGTTCGAGCGGCTTGGTTTAATCATCATCGATGAGCAGCATCGCTTCGGGGTTAACCAACGCATGGCTCTACGAGACAAGGGACGTAACAGTGATACCACCCCGCATCAGTTAATCATGACGGCCACTCCTATCCCTCGAACCCTGACGATGACGCTCTACGCCAGCATGGATTGTTCCGTGATCGACGAGTTACCTCCCGGGCGATCGCCCGTGCAAACCAGCGTCCTGGCCAATGCCAAGCGCGAGGCGGTGATGAGCCGTCTCGACGCCGCCTGCCAGATGGGCGCGCAAGCCTATTGGGTCTGCACCCTGATCGAGACCTCCGAGGTCCTCAATGCTCAAGCGGCGGAGGCGGTCCTAGCGGAACTGAGCGCCGCCTTACCGCGCCGCAGTATCGAGCTGATTCATGGCAGGATGAGTAACTCAGAAAAATCCGCAATCATGGCGCGATTTAAAGCAGGCGAGATTCAGATTCTCGTCGCGACAACGGTCATCGAAGTTGGCGTTGATGTGCCAAACGCCAATTTTATGGTGATTGACAATGCGGAACGACTGGGCCTGACGCAACTGCACCAACTCCGAGGTCGAGTTGGGCGGGGCAAAGCACAAAGTTATTGCTTATTGCTGTATCAACCCCCCTTGGGGCCCTTGAGCAAACAGCGCCTGGCTGTGCTCCGAGATTCTCAAGATGGCTTTTATATCGCGGAGCAGGATCTCGCAATTCGAGGACCGGGCGACATTCTTGGCGAGCGCCAATCTGGTGACATTGCCTTTAAGATTGCAGACCTTGCCCGAGATGATGATCTATTGCCGATCGCCAATCGCCTTGCAAATCAAATCGCCAGCCGCTCGGAGGAGACCACACAAGCGTTGATGAAGCGCTGGATTGGGGTTGTTGAGCGGTACCAGCAGGCCTAAGCGGCGTTGCTCGCAGACATTGAGCGCGTCTCTTGAGCAAACACACTGTCATCAAACTCGCCTTCTGAGCGGGCAACGATGCTTGCGATGGTTGCATCCCCCACCACATTTACAACCGTTCGCGACATATCCAGCAGTCGATCAACGCCAATAATCAGCGCAATGCCCTCAACCGGTAAGCCGACTTGAGACAAGACTAAAGCAAGTGTGATCAACCCCACGCCCGGCACGCCGGCCGTACCAATGGACGCCATGGTCGCGGTTAGTATCACCATTAGGTAGCCGCCCATCCCGATATCAATGTTATAGGCCTGCGCGATAAAAACCGTTGCAACGCCCTGCATAATTGCAGTGCCGTCCATATTGATGGTCGCGCCCAAGGGCACAACAAAACTACTGATGCTTTTGCTCACACCCAATCGCTTTTCAACCGTCTCCAACGTCACTGGCAGGGTTGCGCCACTGGATGACGTGCTGAAACCAAAGGCCATAACGGGCAAGAGACGCTTATAAAAGGTTAAAGGGTTAACCCCAACGAGAAAGCGGATGAGCACCGAGAAGGTCACCAAAAAATGGAGCGCTAAAACCAACAAGACGCAGAAAAAATAGGTGATCAAATCATTTATCGCGCTGTAGCCTAGCTTGGCAAACAACGTAATCATGAGGCAAAAAACACCTATCGGCGCCACCTGCATCAACATCAGCACGAGCTGCATAATGACTTCGTTCCAGCGCGCCATGGAGGCTCGAATCTGTTGGCCCTGCTCGCCCGCACGGGTCATCGCAATCCCCAACAAAATGGCAAAGACGATGATCTGCAACATATTGCCGTCGGCTAACGCCTTTACGGGGTTGCTCGGAAAGATGTTAATGATGACCTGCGTTAAGGCAGGGCTTTCTTTGGCGGCAAAGGTTGTCGCTTCAGCAAGATTCACCCCAAGACCGGGATTCAGGACGTTGGCGACACTCAAAGCCAGCACAATGGCCAGAGCGGTTGTCAAAAGATATAAGCCAACCGTCTTAAGCCCAATCACCCCCATATTGTTGTGACCGGCCAGATTACCCGCACCACACACTAACGAGACAAAGACCAAAGGCACCACCAGTAATTTCAAACTGGCGATAAAGACTTGACCACCAATATAGAAAAGACCCCCAACCAGATAGGTCTCGATGAAGCTATTGGCGTCCAAGGCCATGAAATGAATCAAGGATCCAATCAAGAATCCTGCAACCATTGCGATCAGAATATTTCGCGTTAGCTTACTTCGATCCATAGCCCATCCTTAGTTCATATTGATTAATCGATCTCAATCATCTCAAAATCTGCTTTGCCAACGCCGCATTCCGGGCAGACCCAATCTTCGGGAACATCCTCCCAAGCCGTGCCAGGTGCAATCCCTTCCTCTTCAAAACCTTCTGCTTCGTCGTAGATAAACCCACATACAATACATTGCCACTTCTTCATATCACCGATCTTCTCTATTAATTTAACGGTTTGAGACAGGGAGTAAATTTGTACGCCCGCAATTTCCTCAGCTGGGTATACTAACGCATTTAAACCAAGACCTGCATATTCACGAATGAACTTCAGCGCACGCTATTTGACCGATCCAAAATTTAAAGCCTTGCTTGCTGTCGCGCGGCTTGATAAGCCCGTGGGGACCTTGCTGCTGCTTTGGCCAACGCTCGCCGCCCTTTGGATCGCCGCTGAGGGATGGCCAGGCTGGCATTTGTTACTTGTTTTCGTGCTCGGCACCTTTTTGACTCGGTCTGCAGGCTGCGTGGTCAACGATATCGCGGATCGAAAATTTGATCCGTTTGTGGAAAGAACCCAAGACAGACCTTTGGCCCAAGGCGTGATCACCGTGCGCGCGGCGCTGCTCTGGATGGGCGTGTTGCTTGGTCTGGCAGCCATCCTCGTGCTGACCACCAATGTCCTAACCATTGTGCTTGCAGCCGTCGGCGCCTGCTTCGCAGGGTTATATCCCTTTATGAAACGCATAACCCATCTGCCGCAATTGGTATTAGGACTCGCCTTTTCAATGGGGATTCCGATGGCGTTCACTGCTGTGACGGGCGCGCTCAGTGAAGCGGCCGGGCTGTTATTTCTGGCTAACTTGGTCTGGGTCGTAGCCTATGACACCGAATACGCGATGGTAGACCGAGCCGAAGATCTTCTCATTGGCGTGAAATCAACGGCGATTTTATTTGGCGATCTGGATCGATTCATCATTGGGGTATTACAAGCGCTTTTTATATTGCTACTTTGGCAAGTCGGTGGCCACCTAGACTTCAGCGCCGTGTACCAAGGCCTGCTTGCCGTCATTGCCGGCCTTTTGTGTTATCAGCAGTTTCTGATCCGCGATCAAAGCCGCGAGGGCAGCTTTGCCGCCTTTAAAAATAATCAATGGGTGGGGGGCACCTTCTTCCTGGCGGTTTTGATTGAGTGCGAGGCAATGCTTTGATGGAAAAGATCGAGCGCCTCATCGATCAAGTATCAGGCGCCATCGGCCGGTTTGTCTCTTGGTTCATCCTGATGATGATGCTCATTACCGCTTTGGTCGTGGTTATGCGCTATTTCCTCAACCTCGGATCGATCCCGCTGCAGGAAACCATTGTGTATTTACATGGCGGCGTGATCATGTTGAGCATCGGCTACACCCTTAAAGTGAACGGCCATGTTCGGGTTGATGTTGTTCATCGAACCCTAACCCCACGCCAACGTCATTGGGTTGAATTACTGGGTTGGATTTTTTTTCTGATGCCGGTGAGTTTATTTTTATTTTTAACGAGCCTGCCCTATGTCGCCTTTTCTTGGGCCGTTTTTGAGTCTTCCGGCGCCCCCGGCGGACTACCGGGGGTCTTTCTATTAAAAACCGTCATACCGATCATGGCGGCCTTATTGTTTCTCCAAGGCCTATCCCAAGGCTCAAAAGCCCTTCGCGCATTGAGGCAATAACGTGGACTATGCGGCCCTACTCATGTTCTTAGCCGTTTTCGGATTGCTACTTTTAGGCTATCCGGTTGCGTTAACCCTTGCGGGGACGTCTCTGATTGCGGCTGGGTTTGGCATCATAGCGGGGCATTTTGACTTGGCCTTCTTGTATGCCATGCCCAATCGCCTTTACGGCATTATGACCAATCAAACCCTGATTGCCGTGCCATTGTTCGTGCTGATGGGCGTGATCCTAGAGCGGTCTCGAATCGCTGAAGACTTACTCGACGGGATGACCCGGGCCTTTGGCCGGATGCCGGGCGGGCTTGGCTTGGCGGTCTGCTTGGTTGGGATGATGATGGCGGCCAGCACCGGTATTGTTGGCGCAACCGTTGTCACCATGGGCCTTATGGCACTGCCAACAATGTTACGCGCGGGTTATCACCCTGCGCTGGCGACCGGCACCATTTGCGCGACCGGTACCTTGGGACAAATTATCCCGCCCTCGATCGCCTTAGTCCTTCTGGGCGACGTCATCAGCAGTGGTTATCAACAGGCTCAGTTGAGTCTGGGTATTTTTAATCCAAAATCGATTTCCGTAGGCGATCTGTTTGCGGGCGCGATTCTGCCCGGCTTCGTTTTAGTCGGCTTGTATTGTTTGCTCATGCTCACCATCGCGATTGTGAAGCCAACGCTTGCGCCACCCGCGAATCTGCCGAAGGTACCGCTACGACAACTTTTCATGAGCGCCGTGCCGCCCTTGTCACTCATAGGCCTCGTGTTAGGCTCAATTCTCTTTGGCGCTGCAACCCCAACTGAAGCGGCTGGCATAGGCGCCCTCGGGGCCCTAGTTCTGGCGTTATTACGACGCAGCTTAAGTTTTTCTGACCTAAAAGCCGGGCTCGTTTCAACGACCGAAACCACCTCGATGGTATTCTTTATCCTCATTGGTGCCTCCCTATTTTCCCTGGTATTTCGAGGATTTGGTGGCGATGAAGTCGTGGCGCACCTGTTTGATCAGATGCCCGGGGGCGTGACGGGCGCCTTAATCATTGTGATGGCGGTGATTTTTCTGCTGGGGTTTATTTTGGACTTTATCGAGATCACGTTTGTCGTGGTCCCGATTGTTGGACCAATCCTCATGGCAATGGGCGTTGACCCTATTTGGCTCGGTATTATGATCGCGATTAATCTACAAACCTCTTTCTTAACCCCGCCGTTCGGATTTGCGCTGTTTTATCTGCGCGGGGTTGCCAAAGAGACGGTCAAGACCGCGGATATTTATCGCGGCGTCGTGCCCTTCATCGTGATTCAGTTGATCTTACTACTCACCTTAGCGTGGCAGCCCTGGCTTGCAACCTGGCTGCCTGGACAGCTTTACGGCTCGTAGCCTTCAAGCTTTGCGCGCGCATTGTGAAACGCCCGCTCGGACAATTCGTTATAGTCCATCACGCTACGGCGATACGCCTGGTAAGAGTCAAAGATACGCTGATTTAATGGATCATCACCCACAAGGGCTTGGACCTTTTCATCCGAAATCACCTTCAGCGCCGCCAAAACATCATCCGGTAGGCGGCGCACTTGAACCTGGTGCACCTCAACCAGCTCTTTCAACGCTTGATTATTTCGGGCCGTGTATTCCGATAACACATCGTTATTGACCGCAAGCGAGGCATTGCGCAGCATGGCTTGCAGATCCTTTGGCAGCTCGTTGAAGGCGTCTTGGTTGATGATGAGTTCAAGGTTGGGTCCCGGTTCTTGCCAGCCAGGGTAGTAGTAGTATTTCGCAACCTGATGAAACCCAAGGACCAAATCGTTAAAGGGCCCCACCCATTCAGCCGCATCAATCACGCCGGTTTGCAGGCTCGTGAAGATCTCACCACCGGGAATATTGACCGCCGTCCCGCCAGCGGCTTCAAATACTTCGCCCCCTAAGCCGGGAATCCGCATCTTGACCCCTTGAAGATCGCTGAGGCTGTTAATTTCTTTATTAAACCAGCCCGCCATCTGCGTGCCCGTATTACCGCCCGAAATCGGGACGAGGTTGAACCGAGCATACAGCTCTTCCCAAAGGGCCATGCCGCCACCATGCAACAACCAGCCGTTCATCTCTTGGGCTGATAGCCCAAAGGGGACTGCAGTAAAAAATTGCGCCGCCGGCACACTGCCGCGCCAGTAGTAGGACGCGCCATGCCCCATTTGCACAGTCCCTTGCGATACGGCTTCAAAGGTTTCAAGCGCCGGCACCACCTCTCCAGCGCCGTAAACCGTAATATCCAAGCGGCCGTTACTCATAACACGAACCCGCTCAGCAATTTTCTCAGGGGCCATCCCCATGCCGGGGAAATTTTTTGGCCAAGTGGTCACCATCCGCCACTTATAGCTTTTATTCAGATCAACAGATGCTGACGCATTCGGCTCAGCAGGACTTTGCCCACAGCTGGTTACGAACAAAGCGCCAATAATAAGACTTACCGATAGCAGTTTCATGAACGATCTCACTTATATGGATTGTAATTTTGCGAAGGACAACATTAGCCACTTCGTACCAACCGCCTCAAATTTAACCTGCACGCGCGCCTGTTGGCCATGGCCTTCATAATTCAAAATCACGCCCTCGCCAAACTTCGCGTGACCCACTTTTTGGCCCAATTGAAATTCAGTCCCCGAGACCTCGCTTGCAACGCGCTTAACCTGATGGCTGGTTTGATAAGCCGGCCGAACCAGCGCCTCGTGAGATCGAACTTCCTCGATCAGGGTTGCAGGTATTTCCTGTACAAACCGACTCACCCGGTTATACCGATCCGTACCATTCAAGCGCCGAGTTTCAGCATAGGTAAAGTACAGCTTGGTCATCGCCCGGGTGACGCCAACGTAACAAAGCCGCCGCTCCTCTGCCAAGCGGCCGGGCTCATCCATCGACATTTGGTGCGGAAATAACCCTTCCTCCAGACCCGCCAAAAACACCAGCGGGAATTCCAAGCCTTTGGCGCTGTGCATTGTCATCATTTGAATGCTGTCTTGGTTTTGATCACCTTGACCAGCGCCGGCTTCCAAGGCCGCTTGGCTTAAGAACTCATCCAACAACGTCATATCCGGTTGCACGGCCTCATCAAACAAAGGCACGTCATCTGGATCAAAGGTTTGGCCCGCAGTGACCAATTCCTCAAGGTTTTCAAGTCTGGCCTGACCCTTCTCGCCGCCTTCTTTTTCATAAAACGCCTTGAGACCCGAGGTATCGACGGTCTCCTCAATCAGATGCGCCAAGTCAAGATTTTCCGTCGCAACGTCTAGGTCATCAATCAGGTTGAGAAAGCCGCTGACCGCACTACTCGCCCGAGGGGTCAGTCCGCCGTGGGTTGTGAGGTTCAATGCAGCCGTCCACAGCGATTGGTTGGTTGACCGCGCCGCGTCCCGAATGATCTGAATCGACTTATCACCGATACCCCGGGGCGGCAGGTTCACCACCCGCTCGAACGCGGCATCACTATGGCGCTGGCTCAATAGTTTGAGATAGGCCAGGGCGGATCGGATTTCCGCGCGTTCAAAAAACCGTTGGCCACCGTAGATTCGGTAGGGCAATTGACTGCGCAACATTGCTTCTTCTAAAACCCTGGATTGGGCGTTCGATCGATACAAAATCGCGCAATCGCGATAGGCATTCCCTTCGGCAAAAAAATTCTTGATGCGCTCAACGATGTAGCGCGCTTCGTCGATTTCGTTGTAAGCCGCGTACAGCGATACCGGGTCACCCCGTCCCAAATCGGTCCAAAGCGCTTTGCCCAAGCGGTCGGTGTTGTGCTCAATCAAGGCGTTCGCTGCGTCCAAAATGGTCCCGGTTGACCGATAATTTTGTTCTAAGCGGTAGCTGGTTGCGTTTGGGTAGTCCAACTGAAAGCGTTGAATATTCTCGATTTTTGCGCCACGCCAACCATAGATCGATTGGTCATCATCGCCAACAACCATCAACTTATCGGCGTTCCCCGTTAAAACGCGCAGCCAAGCATACTGAATAGCATTAGTGTCTTGAAATTCATCGACCAGGATCACCTTAAATCGCTCTCGGTAATGGTTTAGTAACGCCGGTTGCGCGAGCAACGTTTCGTGCATTCTGAGCAAGAGCTCTGCAAAATCGACCATGCCGCCTCGATCACATGCCTCTTCATAAGCTCGGTAGATTGAGAGATGGGTGCGAATGTATAAATCCCCCTCATCTTGAATATGGTTCGGCCTGAGGCCTTCATCCTTTTGGGCATTAATCCACCAGACCGCTTGTTTGGCGGGCCATTTTTTGTCGTCAATGGATAAGTTCGAAAGGATCCGCTTGACCAACCGCAGCTGATCATCGGCGTCAATGATTTGAAAACTTTGATCCAGGCCTGCATCCAGCCAATGTGCTCTTAAGAATCGATGCGCGAGGCTATGGAATGTGCCCACCCACATGCCTCGAAGCGGCATGGCTAGGTGTTCCTCGATCCGAGAGCGCATTTCGGCCGCTGCTTTATTGGTGAAGGTGACCGCTAAGATACCAAATGGCGACAGCCCTTGGGTTTGCGCAAGCCACGCGATGCGCTGTGTTAGCACCCGGGTTTTACCGCTGCCGGCGCCAGCTAGGACCAGTGCGCTGCCTTGGGGCGCGGTAACAGCGGCCCGTTGCTCAGGGTTCAGGGACTCGAGTATTTCAGTAACATCCATAAAAGGGTCCATTCCTGGATTAGCGCGTGCTGCGCGCTGTAACAACCGGTTTGAGTAAAAAAGAAGCTTCCCGCCAAGTGTAACATTTCGATCTAGATGCGCGCTGATTTTGGCTTGGCAATTGTCTACCTATCCCTGCTTAGTGGTATTCTTCTCAACTGCTAACTAAGAAGATTGCCTGTGAATATTGTCAACAAGTGGACGCTGTCGTTACGCAAACGGAATAAGAATTTTCTGTTTGATGGTGATGATCAGCTTTTTAAATCCGCGGTTAAAACGGCTAAAGTTTACGCCGAATATGGTGTTGGCAAATCCAGCATCTGGGTACTGCAGAATACAACAGCAAAAATTTTGGCCGTTGACACTTCCGAGCATTGGATCAATCACGTTCGGACTGAGGCGAACGCGGCAGACCGTTTTGATGTCGATTGGGTGGACCTCGGCGCGATCGGTTGGGCGGGTCGGCCCAACAGCTTCGAGCGGCGCAGTCAGTTCAAGGACTATATTCAATCCCTCTGGTCACGGGGGGCAGAACCCGACCTTGTTTTAGTTGATGGCCGTTTTCGGGTGGCGTGCTTTTTGTATAGTCTCGCCAAGGCAAAGCCAGGTTGCACCATCTTGTTCGATGATTATACGAATCGACCAAAATACCACTTGGTCGAAGAGTTTATTAAGCCGACCGGTTTTTGTGGGCGACAAGGTCACTTCATTGTGCCAGAAACACTGGACCGCGAGGCAATTTTGGCGGAAGCCGATCGTTTCTCTTATGTGATGGACTGATCGCCGCAGGTTTCCGAGCCGATTGTCTGCGGATACAGTGCGCCTCGAGCTTATTAAGGCAAGATTGCGGCTGTAGCATCATCCCGCTCACTTAATCTGGGCCTGACTGTTTTCCAGTCACTCGTTTCTGGTTTAAAAATCCACGACCTAAAATCCGCGCTAGATCGGTACACCCGCCAGCTGACATACGGTAAACTCGCCGTCTGTACCCCCTTTTTGAAATCCGCTACTCGAGGCAATCCGTGTGATGCACAAAATCATTTTTAAGCATTGGCAAACTGGTGAACAGTTAGAAGTCACTGGCAGCATCGACCCCCAACTAAACCACCCATCCTCTGACCGACTCGTGGTAACCAAGCCCGATGGCTCCTTTGAAGATATCATTAAGACCACCGTCATAGAGCAAGTCGAGTTCGGCCCAAATTAAGAAGAGCGGCGCCCGACGCTCGCGCAGTCGTGTGGAGCCTACCCATTGGTTATAGTGAATCAGTCATCTATGTTACTAAAGGGTAGGCGCTGACAGGCGGTACTGGGGGACTGCTGCCAGACCCTGGTTACTCGTCTTTGTAATCGTGCTCGAGGACCCCTTTTTCCTTCAACGTTTTAATCAGTTTTTCAAGTCGAACCAGTGCAACAACGCCAACCAGACCAAAACAAAATGCTGCAGCTGCCAAACCTTCCACACGCGGATCCTTTTTAATTAACTTTTATTGCTTAACGCACATTGTCTCGGTCTATCTTGTTCTGAAAAAAAGCATTCTTTAGTTGGTTTCAAAAGTTAGGTAGCACCTCAGGTGGATAATCGTTTCACTATTGTTGTCGAATGATATTGGGTCGTGTGGTTTGTTGATAGATTTAGTAACTTAGTTTTTCCACGGTGACTGCTTTGAATTGGTTGTACCTGTTCCCTTATTTTTTATTTGCAGAAACTTCCAACCAAGTTGCAATCCAGAGAACAAGGTAAAGAGGAAGGATATGTTCCGTTCCAATTCCAAAAAATATCTCTCCAGATAAACTCCCTATAACAAGAACCCCTTGCAGTAATACAAGTGTTTTTATTGATATGTTAAGTTTCATCTTTGTTCCTGAAAACGGTTACAAACAAAATCATTCGACCGTGGTCGAAATATTTTGGGTAGCGTGGTTTGTTAATAAATCAAGTAACTTGGTTCCCGGTTGGAATTGTAGGAGTAGAAAAAACACTCCGAGAATGACCAATACTTTCTTGACTCTTACCTTCTTGGAAAACTGATTCATCATAAACCCCACTACTCAAAATCATTCCACGGTAACGGATTTCGCGAGATTCCTCGGTTGGTCGACATCCGTGCCTCGAAGCACCGCCACGTGATAACTCAAAAGCTGTAGGGGCAACACAAACGCAATCGGCGCAAGCATCGGGTGCACCGTCGGCAAAATAATGACTTGGGTTTCATTTAAATCTGAAAAATCGGCTTGATGGTCGGTAAAAACATACAGCGAGCCACCTCGAGCCGCGACTTCTTGCAAATTAGACTTCACTTTTTCGAGTAACTCATCGGTTGGCGCCACACAAACCACCGGCATCTGCTCGTCCACCAAGGCCAGCGGCCCGTGCTTGAGCTCACCCGCTGGATAGCCTTCAGCGTGGATATAGGAGATCTCTTTGAGTTTCAGCGCGCCTTCCATCGCGATCGGATAATGCAGGCCTCGACCTAAAAATAACGCGTGATCTTTAGCGATGAATTGTTCCGCCCAAGCCTTAACCTGTTGATCAACCTCAAGCGTTTCTTCCAGTCGAGTTGGCAAGTCGTGCAGCGCCTGAACCAGCTCGCTTTCCGTCTCGGGCGTTAACCCATGATATTTTCCAAGGGCCATCGCAAACATCAATAGATCTGCTAGCTGAGTGGTGAAGGCTTTGGTGGAGGCCACGCCGATTTCCGTGCCGGCTTCGGTCATCAAACACAGATCCGACTCACGGACCAACGAACTGTTGGGCACATTACAAATGCACAGGCTGCCTAAATACCCTAAAGACTTTGACTGCCGCAAGGCGGCCAAGGTGTCGGCGGTCTCACCCGATTGAGATATGGTTAAGAAAAGGGTGTTCGGGGCAACTGCCACCGTTCGATATCGCCATTCACTCGCGATCTCAACTTGGCAAATCAGGCCTGTTAACGCCTCAACCCAATATTTCGCGACCAACGCGCTGTAATAACTGGTGCCGCAAGCCACGATCTGCACCGCTTGGGTTTGTTCGAACAAGAGACCGGCTTCAACCCCGAAGGCTTGACTTAAAATACTGTTTTTACCGATTCGGCCTTGGAGCGTGTTACGAATGGCGTTGGGTTGCTCGTATATTTCCTTCAGCATAAAGTGCCGGAAAGTGCCTTTATCCGCCGCATCATCTCGGGAATCAAGCGTCACGGCTCGGCTTGCAACCGAATCCTCTCGACCGCCAAAGATCGACACTTCGCTTTGCGTCAACTCAACCAGCTCACCTTCTTCTAAATAAATGAACCGATCCGTCACCGGGCGCAGGGCTTGGGGGTCTGAGGCAATAAAATTCTCACCGATCCCAAGACCCACCACCAGCGGACTGCCCTGCCGGGCGCCAATCAGGCGGTCTGGAAAGTCACGATGCTGGACCGCGATGGCGTAGGCGCCTTCTAAACGGGTTAACGCTTCAGTCACCCCTTGCCGAAAATCACCACAGCCGGCAACCAAGTGATGGATTAAATGCGCCATGACTTCGGTGTCGGTTTCAGACTCAAAGCGATAGCCTTGCGCGGTTAATTCTTGACGAAGCGCTTCATGGTTTTCGATGATGCCGTTATGAACAAGCGACACCGTATCGCTCGACACGTGTGGATGGGCATTGGTTTGGGTTGGCTTACCATGGGTTGCCCAGCGGGTATGGGCAATTCCAATAGATCCTTTAGGCGACTCAGCTCGGCAGGTGTCTTTTAAGGCCTGGACCTTGCCGACCGCCCGATAGCGCTTGAGATCCTGCTCGGCATTTAGAACCGTTAATCCGGCCGAATCATAACCACGATATTCCAATCGTTGCAGACCTTCTAACAGAATCCCAACAACATTTCGTTCGGCTGCGGCCCCTACGATTCCACACATCGCTTAATCTCCAACCTTTGTCTTAGCCGATTTTTTAACAAGACCCGGTGCATCCAGCACCTTTTCAGGACGCGGCCAAGCGTCAATGTTACGCTGACGGCCCCGCGCAACGCCGAGTGCAGCATCTGGAATCGCGCCAGTAATGGTCGACCCTGCGCCAATGGTCGCGCCTTGACCCACGGTCACGGGTGCAACAAGGGCGGTGTTGGAGCCGACAAACACCTCATCTTCTAAAATGGTCTGCCACTTATTCACGCCATCATAATTACAGGTGATGGTGCCCGCGCCAATGTTGACTCGGGCGCCAATGGTGGCGTCGCCCAAGTAACTTAAATGACTGGCCTTGCTGCCCGGCCCCATTGTGGTTTGCTTCACTTCGACAAAATTGCCAATCGCCACGCCAGCACCTAATACCGCGCCCGGTCGTAATCTGGCATAGGGTCCAACCTGACAGTCTTGGGCAAGACTTGCACCTTCCAGCGATGAATGGGATTTGATCAGGCTGTTATCCCCAACCACGCTATTTTTAATCACACTCCCAGCTTCGATCACAACGCCATGACCAATCTGACACGGACCTTCAAGGACAGTATTCACATCCAGCACCACGTCACGACCAAAGCTCACAGCACCCCGAATATCAACCCTCGCCGGATCCAACATCCGAACGCCCGCACGCATCAATTGCTGCGCTTGTCGGCGTTGGAAAAACCGCTCCGCTGCGGCGAGCTGAACCAGGTCATTCACGCCACTGACCGCCTCAGCCTGATCGGTCGTTACAGAAGCAACCGTCAGGCCTTGGTGCACCGCAATCGAGATGATATCCGTCAGGTAATACTCCCCTTGCCCATTATCATTCGATAACGGTGCCAAGAGGCCCGGCAGTAAGCCTGGGTTAATTCTGAAAATGCCCGTATTGATCTCAGTTATGCTGCGCTCGGCTGCCGTTGCATCTTTATCCTCAACAATCCCGAGGACCTGCCCTTCCGCATTACGTTGAATCCGGCCATAGCCTGCGGGGTTTTGTAAATTAACGGTGAGCACCGCAACGTCCGCTGGATCCTCAAATAAAGGCTGAAGCGTTTCTCGCGCCAGGAGCGGTACATCACCCAACAACACCAGCACCGCAGCATCGCCGTTGATGAATGGCGCCGCTTGTTGCACGGCGTGGCCGGTGCCGAGCTGTTCTGTTTGAACCACCCAATTCAAATCACCCTGATCTTCGATAGCGGCTTTCAGGCCAGCATGGTCTTCTGAAACCACCAAATGGGTTTTGGTCGCCTTCAGGGCCCGCGCAGTTGAAACCACGTGGGCAATCATCGGCGCGCCAGCAATCGGCTGAAGCATTTTAGGGACCAAAGTCTTCATGCGAGTGCCTTTGCCGGCAGCTAAGATACAAATTTCGAGGGGCGTATTCATCATGAGAGTTTACCGCGCCAGCAGCGAGGGAACCACCGCGGACTGAGCGCTAGATTGAGGTTTTATCGGTGGGTTACAAACAAGACGCTACAAAAAAACCGCTAAGCGCTTGATGTCTGGCATTACGACACATTGCCGTTTTCAATCTGCGTTCTGCCGATATCAAACTCTGTTTTTCTGGTCTCGCATTTTTCGGACGGTGCGCAACATCGCTGCTTGCTCTTGAAGATCAGCCGTCACCCGCGCGAAATCAACTTCCGCACGTTGATCCAAAAGCTCGGCCTGCGCTTTGCGCTCAGCTTCGGCCGCTGCCGCTTCATCAATGTTGTCCGCTCGGATCGCCGTATCGGCTAAAACCGTGATCGACGTTGGCTGGACTTCGATAAAGCCGCCGGAGGCGAAAAAGATTTCATCTACGCCCCCTTCCAAAACCAATTTAATCGGCCCCGGTTTGATGCCGCTCAACAAAGGCGCGTGACCAGGCAGTATCCCGAGCTCGCCCATCGTCCCAGTCGCCACGACCATCTCAACCAAACCAGAAAAAATTTCCTGCTCTGCGCTAACAATACTGCAATGTACGGAGGCGGCCATATCTTATCCTTGCTAATCCGATTTCCGGCTTAGAGTGTTTTTGCTTTCTCGATCGCTTGCTCGATACTACCCACCATGCTGAAAGCCGACTCTGGCAAATCATCATAATCGCCTTCGAGAATGCCTTTAAAGCTGCGAATCGTGTCTGACAAAGGCACGTAAACCCCGGGGGTACCGGTAAAGACTTCAGCCACGTGCATGGGCTGGGAGAAGAATTGACTGATCTTTCGAGCCCGATAGACCGTCAACTTATCTTCTTCAGAGAGTTCGTCCATGCCCAAAATCGCGATGATGTCTTTCAACTCTTTATATTTCTGCAAAACGCTTTGTACGCCCTGCGCCACATCGTAATGCTCTTGACCCACAACCAAGGGATCGAGCTGCCTGGAGGTTGAATCCAGCGGATCAACCGCGGGATAAATGCCAAGCGAGGCAATATCACGAGACAAGGTGACCGTTGAGTCCAAATGCGCGAAGGTGGTGGCAGGAGAGGGATCGGTCAAGTCATCCGCTGGCACATAGACCGCTTGGATCGAAGTAATCGAGCCGGATTTTGTGGTCGTGATTCGTTCCTGCAAGACCCCCATCTCTTCAGCCAGTGTTGGCTGATAACCCACCGCTGATGGCATTCGGCCCAGCAGCGCCGATACTTCGGTTCCCGCTAAGGTATACCGATAGATATTGTCGACAAAGAACAAAACGTCTTTGCCATCATCGCGGAATTTCTCCGCCATGGTGAGGCCAGACAAGGCAACGCGGAGCCGGTTTCCGGGGGGCTCATTCATCTGGCCAAAGACCATCGAAATCTTGTCCAAAACGCCAGCGTCGCCCATTTCGTGATAGAAGTCGTTGCCTTCTCGGGTTCGTTCGCCAACACCTGCAAACACAGACAGCCCGCTGTGTTCTTTCGCGATATTGTTAATCAGCTCAAGCATGGTGACGGTCTTGCCCACGCCGGCACCGCCGAAGAGGCCAACTTTACCGCCTTTTGCAAACGGGCAGATCAGGTCGATGACCTTAACGCCGGTTTCTAGAAGATCACGACCACCTGCTTGCTCTTCATAAGAGGGCGGATCTCGATGGATCGCCATGCGCTGCTGCTCGCCAATCGGGCCCTTTTCATCAATGGGGTTCCCCAAAACATCCATGATTCTACCGAGGGTTTCTTGACCCACCGGCACCATAATGGGCTCATTGGTATTGGTGACTTCAAGTCCTCGGCTAATGCCGTCTGAGCTCCCCATGGCAATGGTTCGAACAACGCCATCACCCAACTGCTGCTGAACCTCAAGCGTCAGATTACTGCTGGGAACAATCAGTGCGTCATACACACCCGGCACGTCTTCCCTTGGGAACTCAACATCGATTACCGCACCAATGACTTGAACAATTCGTCCACTACCCATGATCTATCCTCTCTTTTTTTCCTGCGGTGCTGTCTTAAACTGCTGCAGCGCCACTTACAATTTCAGAAATTTCCTGCGTGATCGCAGATTGTCGCGCATTGTTCATAATCAACTCGAGCTCATCAATCAAATCGCCGGCGTTGTCGGTCGCACTTTTCATGGCGACCATTTTTGCAGCCTGCTCGCAGGCCACGTTTTCAACGACCGCTTGATAAACCTGCGCTTCCAAATAACGCTTCAATAGCCCATCGATTAACTCGCGTGCATCGGGTTCATACAGATAGTCCCAACGATGTTGAAGGCCTGTGTCTTCGGTTGGATCCAGCGGCACCAACTGCGCGACCGTTGGTTGTTGCACCATTGTATTCACAAACACGTTATTCGATAAAAAGATCTTATCGACCTTGCCGTCTTCAAAGGCATCCAACATGACTTTGATCGAACCAATCAAATCATCAACCGCCGGGGTTTCGCTTAAATGTTGGCTCGCGGCCAACACTCGCCCGCCGTAGGTTCGAAAAAACTGGATCCCTTTGTTACCAATCAAACACAAGTCCGCTTCCACGCCCTGTTCAGCCCACTGCCTCATATGCGCAATCGTGGCTTTCAACAGGTTGACGTTCAAACCACCGCAAAGGCCTTTATCTGTGGTGACGACAATGTAGCCCACCCTTGCAACAGCTCGCTCGCGCATGAACTGGTGGGGATACTCGCTCGAGGCGTTCGCCATATGGCTGATCACCGATCGAATCTGATCAGAGTAGGGCCGGCCCCGCGCCATGCGTTCTTGGGCTTTGCGCATTTTACTCGCAGCAACCATTTGCATCGCACGGGTAATCTTCTGCGTGTTTTTAACACTGCCGATTTGTTTTCTTAGCTCTTTTGCATTCGCCATAGCATTCTCTGCTGTGCTAATCGAGAACGATTAGTAGGTTTGAGTCTTTTTAAACGCTTCAACTGCTGACCGCATGGTCGCAACGACCTCATCGTTGTAGGCGCCTTCGCGATCAACTTGGGCCATAAAATCGCCGTGCTCTGCGTGCATGTAGCTCAGCAGAGCCGCTTCGAAGTCTAAGACTTTATCGACTGGCACGTCTTCCAAGAATCGTTCGTTTGCTGCAAACAACACCACACCCATCTCGGACACGGTCATTGGCGCATACTGTTTTTGCTTCATCAGCTCATTAATGCGCTCGCCGTGCTCTAGCTGCCGGCGGGTTGCTTCATCCAAATCGGATGCAAACTGTGAAAACGCAGCCAGTTCTCGATACTGTGCCAAAGCCAACTTAATGCCACCAGAAATCTTCGACATAAACTTCATCTGGGCGTCACCACCCACACGAGAGACCGAAATGCCCGGATTCATCGCAGGCCGTTCGCCCGAATTGAACTTGTCACTTTCCAAAAAGATTTGACCATCGGTAATCGAGATCACATTGGTCGGAACGAACGCCGAAACATCACCGGCCTGGGTTTCAATAATCGGCAGCGCCGTTAAAGACCCTGTTTTGCCCTTTACCGCGCCGCCGGTAAATTGTTCGACGTAATCCGCATTGACCCGTGCGGCACGCTCGAGTAACCGCGAGTGCAAGTAGAATACATCGCCGGGATACGCTTCTCGACCAGGTGGTCGACGCAGCAACAAAGAGATTTGACGATACGCCCAGGCTTGCTTGGTTAAATCGTCATAAATGATCAGGGCATCTTCACCGATATCTCTGAAGTACTCACCCATCGTGCAACCGGAGTAGGGCGCGATATACTGCATGGTTGCAGGATCCGACGCGCCAGCAGCAACGACAATCGTATTTTCCATCGCGCCGTGCTCTTCTAACGTACGCACAACGTTTGCGATGGAGGATACTTTCTGGCCGATGGCGACATAAACGCACTTAATGCCAGACTTTTGCTGATTAATGATCGCGTCAATGGCAATTGCGGTTTTACCCGTTTGCCGGTCACCAATAATCAATTCGCGCTGACCCCGTCCAACAGGAATCATTGAATCGATACATTTCAGTCCGGTTTGAACTGGCTGATCAACGTGCTGACGGGCAATCACGCCTGGCGCAACTTTTTCAACCGGCGCGGTTTGCTTGGTATTAATCGGCCCCTTGCCATCGATCGGATTACCGAGTGCATCCACAACGCGGCCCAAAAGCTCCGGCCCGGTTGGCACTTCCAGAATTCGACCTGTGCAGCGTGCTGTTTGACCTTCTTTAAGCACTTTATAGTCGCCTAAAACAACGGCGCCCACAGAATCACGCTCAAGGTTCAAAGCAAACCCAAAGAGGTTGCCCGGAAATTCAATCATCTCGCCATTCTGGACATCGGCTAAGCCATGAATTCGAACGATCCCATCAGACACACTAACGATCGTGCCTTCGTTTCGGGCTTCAGAGGTCACGTCGAGCCGCGCAATTCTCTGTTTTATAATGTCGCTAATTTCTGAAGGATTCAGTTGTTGCATGTTTCGCACCTCAAGAGTGTTAATTTACTGTAGCGTTCCCGCCAGTTTTTGCAGTTTTCCGCGGACCGAGTCATCAATGACGGTATCCTCGGTTCGGATGACCACACCACCCAGCAATGAGCTGTCAGTTTCAGTTTCTAATTCAACGGTTCTTTGCAGCCGACGATTTAAGGCATCTTTGAGCGCGTCCTGTTCAGGGCCCGACAATTCATAAGCACTGACAATCGCGACCTCAACCGTTTTTTCATGGTTTGCTTTGAGCACTTCATATTGCTCAGCAATCGTTGCGATCAACGCCAAACGATCGAAATCAGCCAGTACTTTAACGAAGTTCGCCCCCGAGGCGGTTAGATCATCACCCATAAGGTCGGTCAACCATTGGGCTGCGACCAATCCAGAATTGGCAGGATTATCGAGCATACGCTCAACGGCAGGTTCAACGACGGCCGCGCCAAGGAGCGCCAACATTCTTGACCAGCTGACTAGGCCATCAGCTTCCTCTAATGCGGTTGCAAACGCGGCGCGCGCATAGGGCCTGGCGACGGTTGCTAATTCTGCTTCAGCCATCGGGTCTCCTAAAGCTCTTGTGAAAGCTTCGTTAACATCGCCTCGTGCGCCGCGCGATCAATCGATTGCGACAAGATCTTCTCAGCACCTTCAACCGCCAAATCACTCACGCGCGCGCGCAAGGATTCTCGAGCCCGACTGATCTCTTGATCAATTGACTCCTGAGCGCCATCGATGATGCGCTTGGCTTCTTCTTTTGCTTGATCCTTCGCTTCATCAACGATCTGATTCGCTCGGCTTCTCGCCTGCGTAATCAATTCGCCCGCTTCTCGCTTTGCGGCTTCAAGCTCATTGGCTGCGGACTCGTTCGCTTGCAGGAGTTGCTGCTCCGCTCTCGAGGCATTTTCCAAGCCATCTGCAATCAATTTCTGGCGCGTTCGCATCATTTCCGTGAGCGGCGGCCAGACATAGCGCATGCAAAAGACCACAAACATCACAAAAGCAATGAGCTGACCCAACATGGTAAGATTAATATTCACGCGTCACCTCTTCGATGATCAGTTCTTCGGATAAAACCTAAAGGGCAAAAATCATATAAAGCGAAATACCTACGCCAATAATCGGTACCGCATCGACCAATGCCAACACGATGAACAATTGGGTCAACAACATAGGCTGTAATTCTGGCTGACGTGCAACGCCTTCCAAATATTTACCGCCCAACATCCCGATACCCACACCACTGCCGATTGCAGCCAAACCCATTAAGATACCGCCCGCTATAAAAATTAGCGCCTGTGCTTCATTCATCGTTCGCTCCTCGTTTACTTTTAACCGTTCGTTTAGTGTTCACCCGTGTCATGCGCTTGCGTCAAATAGACGATGGTCAAGATCATGAAAACGAATGCCTGTAATCCTATAATTAGAATATGAAAGATCGCCCAGGGCAGCGATAAAGCCCACTGCGCGTAAAACGGCAGCAGTGCAATTAGGATAAAAATCATCTCGCCAGCATACAAATTACCAAACAAACGTAAGCCGTGAGACAAGGGTTTTGCGATCATGTCGACGGTTTCGAGAATCAAATTAAACCAATACATTGACCAGTGTGGGATCGGGTGGGTGACAAGACCCGCGCCAAACTTTTTGGCCCCTTTGATCTTGAAATTATAGTACAGCACCAAAATAAAGACCCCAATGGACATGCCGAGCGTCGCATTTGGATCGGTCGTTGCTACGACCTTGAAATAGGGCACGCCGGCCAGCGCCGCAGCATGCGGGATAAAATCAACTGGGATCAAGTCCATCAAGTTCATTAAGAAGACCCAGACCAAAATTGTCAGCGACAAGGGCCCAATTAACGCGTTCGGGCGATTACCAAACACCTGCGCGATATTGGTTTCAACGAACTCAACCGTCATTTCGCAAAGGTTTTGAAGGGTGCCCGGCACGCCGGCGGTTGCATGACGCGCGGCCGTAATGAAGAGCGCTAAGAAAACAAACCCTAAGCCCACAGACCAGATCATCGTGTCTAGATTAATCGCATAAAAACCCATTTGTTTGATTTCTTCGGGGCTATGGGCGATACCCCATGAGCCGTCGGGCAGTTGACCATAGGTCAAATTAGTCAAATGGTGTTGAATATACTCTTGTGATGTTGGCGCGTTGCTTGCCATTGCGTCCCTAACCCCTAATTCGTTCTTCAACCGCCAACCGTATGGTGGTCAAACCTTCTACTGGTTCTGCTTTAGCAGAACGATTCTCACGGGTTACCGTCCCGTCCTAAGCGCCTTCGCACGCTGTATCCCCACTCGAGCCCAAATCAATTGGCTTACAACCGCTCCAATTAAAAAACCGGGTAGCATCAGCTGGGGCCAAGTATTCAAAACCCCTATGGTGCCCAGTCCGAGCAGCAGCCACTTTACCCCCTGCGACCACCAAAGCGCGCTAAAACCGTTAGCGTCTAGCAAGAACCCCTGAGCGGTTGCCGCAATACCGGCGATCACCAGACCCAAAATCCCAGACCATGTTGCGCTCCACCCAGTGATTAAGGCAATGCAAACTGCCACAACCACCAAAACAAAATGTATCCTCAGCGCCGACTTCAACAGTCCCTGCCACTTAAACATGTCGCCCCTTCAGGGCCATCTTCCGTCTTACAACACCCACTTCGGACCCAGTTTTCGGCGGGCAGAGTATAGAGATATTAGGATCGACCTTCAACTTTATCCTTGAAGAAATTCGGTTTTCACTCGGATTGGTTAATTACGGTCTTGCTGAGAAAAACCAGCTCGGTTTAAAACCCCTTCGAGCTCGTCAAAAGAATTATAGTCGATGATCAACTGGCCTTTACGCGCCCCTTTCTTTTTAAGTTTAACCGCCTGCCCAAAATACTCAGACAATCGATGTTCTAAACGAGCAACATCTGCATCTTGCCGAACAACGGACGTTTCGACGGCCGGCGCCAGTCGCCGCTTCACCAAGTTTTCAGTCTGCCTAACGGTGAGTTGCTTGGCCACAATTTGGCGGGCAATTTGGCCCTGGGCTTCTGGCTCTAAGGTCAGTAGCGCCCTCGCGTGACCCATCTCTAATTGACCGGCCAACAGCATCTCAGCGGCAATGCCGCCCAACTTCGATAACCGAATTGCATTGCTTACGGCGGTTCGACTTTTACCCACCGCGTCACCCACTTCCTGGTGGGTTAGTGAAAACTCTTCTACCAAGCGGCTCAGAGCGCGCGCTTCTTCAAGGGGATTCAGGTTTTCTCGCTGAATATTCTCAATCAACCCCAGGGCCAACTGGTTCTTCGGCTCAACTGATTTAATCAAACAGGGCAGCTGGTCTAAGCCTGCGAGCTGGCTTGCTCGCCAGCGTCGCTCACCAGCAATTAATTCAAAGCGGCTCGCTTCAATCTGGCGAACTAAAATGGGTTGCATAATGCCATGCAGCCGAATGGAGGCCGCGAGTTCTTCAAGTTTCTCGACATCGAATTGGTGTCTTGGTTGAAAACGACCCGGCTGAATCCACTCGACTGGAATGAGGCGCAGGGTCTCCTGATCAAGTGGGACGTCGTTTACACCCGCATTTTTAGCCGCATCATCAACCGTTGCCACCACTGGCGTTGGACCGAGCAGTGCATCTAATCCGCGCCCCAACCCCCTCTTTTTACCCGCCATGTTATTGCTCCCTAGAACACCCGACTTACGAATGTCCTAATATTGATTAATCGGTTTGGGTCACTGCGTCTTGCGCGCCAAGAACCATTAAGGATGCCGCATCCTGTTCGCGCCGGACCAACTCTCCCGCAAGCGCAAGGTAGGCCTTGGCGCCAGAAGACGTGGGGTCATAAGCCACGATCGGCAGCCCATGACTGGGCGCCTCGGCTAAACGCACGTTTCTAGGAATCACTGTTCGATACAATTTATCACCAAAATGTTGTTGTAATTGCTCAGAAACATCTTTCGTTAAGCTGTTGCGCGGATCAAACATCGTCCTAACAATGCCCTCAATCTGTAAGCTTGGGTTGAGGTGCGCAACAACGCGTTTGATGGTTTCAACCAGGGCGGACAACCCTTCAAGTGCATAGTACTCGCATTGCATCGGGATAATCAGGCTCGTTGCCGCCGTAAGCGCATTAATGGTGAGCAGGTTCAACGCGGGTGGACAATCAATGACCACATAATCAAATTCATCCCTTGCACGGCCTAAAGCCGCTTTTAGTCGGTACTCCCGGTCTTCAAGATCCAGTAGGTCGATTTCGGCACCGGTCAAGTCCGCGTTCGCGCCAACAACCTTTAAGCCCCCAGCCCCATCAACCATCACGTCCTGTAAATCATGATTTAGGATCAGTACGTCGTACACTGATTCTGTCAGCGCAGCCTTATTCACCCCGCAACCCATCGTTGCGTTGCCTTGGGCATCTAGATCGATGAGTAAAACGCGACGCCGCATGGCCGCAAGACAAGCTGCTAAATTAACCGAGGTTGTGGTTTTTCCAACCCCGCCTTTTTGATTGACCACTGCAAAGACTTTCAACTGTGGCTCCTTGATCGATTCACGTGGTAATTCATAGACGTTCTGATCGCGGCCTGATTTCAATCAGGAACCGGTCCTCCTGCAGACCAGGCACCGACAAGGGCCACAGCTTGGTTGTGGCTTGCAAGTCCAACTGGTGCAAGACCTCAGCTTCGGGCGATTTGCCCAACATTGCGAGTATAACGCCATCTTCCTTCAGCAAGTGTTTTATTGCGGGGACCAGACGCTGCAATGGTTTGAAGGCTCGGCAGAGCACTTGATCAAAGCCGCCCACTGGGATTGCTTCAACCCGGTTATGGATCACCGTCAGGTTTTGAAGGCCCAGCGCGACCTTAGCCTGCGTTAAGAATCTTGTTTTTTTACTGTTTGAATCGACCAGTACAAAGTCTTGGTTCGGTAAACAAATCGCCAGCGGAATGCCCGGCAGACCCGCACCCGTGCCAACATCAATGATTTGATCCCCGGAAACGAAGGGCAAAATAGCGAGCGAGTCCAGCAGATGGCGGATGACCTGGCCGCGATCATCTCGTATCGCCGTCAAGTTGAACGCCTTGTTCCAATGCTGCAGCAATCGAAGATAATTTAAGAAGGCATCTTCTACCGCAAACACATCCAGCGAGAAACTCGGTCGCATTTGTTGTTGTGCCGCAAAGGCCTGCAACCCATCCGCCAATTCGGTTTCTAAGCTCAAATGGCCGCTGCCCGCTTGGTTAGGCCGCCCTTACGTTTTAAATGAACCAAGAGCAATGAAACCGCAGCGGGCGTCACGCCAGAAATTCGACCCGCCTGACCGATATTCTCAGGCTTTACCTGCGCCAGTTTTTGCCTGACTTCATTCGAAAGACCCGAAATCGACGAATAATCGAGGTCCAAGGGAATCGCGAGCCCTTGCTGTGCTTTGAGCCTAGAGATTTCTTGGGTTTGCCGGTCGATATAACCTTGATACTTAAACTCAATTTCAACCTGCTCAATAACCTCTGACTCGGGGAGCGGCCGTCCAGCGGCCTTCAGTAAATCGGGTAGATTCACTTCTGGACGCTTGATCAACTCCGATAAACGATACTCCTTATGCATCGGCTCACTCAAAACAGCGTCCACTGCGGCATTACCTGCAAACACCAAGGCGGATTTCATCTCACCTTTTAACGATTCTATCGCTTCTTGTTTTTGCTCGAAGGCCTCAAACTGTTCATCCGACAACAACCCGAATGTCCGAGCGGCGGCGCACAGCCTTTGATCGGCATTGTCTTGCCGAAGGATGAGCCGATATTCTGCTCGGCTGGTAAACATTCTATAAGGCTCTAAGGTGCCAAGGGTGATCAGATCATCAACCAGGACGCCAATATAGGCCTCCGATCGTGCAGGCGACCAGGCTGGATCACCCCGAGCTTGTAAGACGGCATTAATGCCAGCCAAGATACCCTGAGCGCCCGCTTCTTCGTAACCGGTTGTGCCATTGATCTGGCCTGCAAAAAACAAACCGTTTAAATGCTTGGTTTCTAAAGACGATTTGAGCTCTTTTGGCTCAAAATAATCGTACTCAATCGCATAACCCGGCCGCGTGATGTGCGCGGATTCAAACCCCGGGATGCTCCGTAACAGCTCAACTTGAACATCATAAGGTAGGCTGGTGGAGATCCCATTTGGGTAAAGCTCGTGGGTATTAAGACCTTCAGGTTCGATGAAAATTTGGTGAGCGGTTTTATCCGCAAAGCGTACGATCTTATCTTCAATGGAGGGACAATAACGTGGCCCGATGCCGTCAATCACACCAGAGTACAAGGGTGAACGATCGAGCCCTGCTCGGATAATATCGTGGGTTTTCTCTGTAGTATGCGTAATGTAACAAGGCACTTGCTCAGGGTGGCACCCATCGGCAGACCAAAATGACATCTTGGGGGTCGGCTGATCTCCAGGTTGCGGCGTAAGCGTGCTGAAATCGACGCTGCGCGCATCAACCCGAGGCGGCGTACCTGTTTTTAAACGACCAACCGCAAAGGGCAGCTCTCTTAAACGATCCGCCAAACGGTTTGAAGCAGAATCCCCAGCGCGGCCACCACTTTGCTGGTTTAAGCCAACATGAATGATCCCACCTAAAAAAGTGCCCACCGTCAAAATGACCGAGCGGGCCATAAAGCGCTGTTGCATTTGGGTGACGACCCCCACGACTCGATCCCCCTCAACGACCAGGTCATCAACCGATTGTTGAAAAATTCTAAGCCTGGGCTGGTTTTCCAGTCGAGCCCGAATAAATTGTTTGTACAATTGCCGATCTGTTTGGGCTCTTGTCGCTCGCACCGCAGGGCCTTTTCGGGCATTCAACACCCTGAAGTGAATGCCAGCAGCATCTGCAGCTTCCGCCATCACCCCGCCCAAAGCATCAATTTCTCGAACCAAATGACTTTTGCCAATCCCGCCGATGGCCGGATTACAGGACATTTGACCCAAGGTCTCGATATTCTGGGTCACCAGTAGTGTTTCAGCGCCCATGCGCGCAGCCGCCAAGGCCGCTTCGCTACCAGCATGGCCTCCACCCACAACAATCACATCAAATGTCTCTTGCAATGCACTACCCTCGAATTAATGGTTACCCCTATCGGGCCCAATGCGTGTGACGGCGCTCGAGCCGTTATTCAGCGACAACACACTGTTACAATAACGACCGCGTTCCTAATAACAACGGGTTGCAGCACGACTGCAAATAGCCAAGCCACATCGCAATGTTAGGACGCTTTGGCTCGGATCCCAAGCCTTACAATGGATCCTTACTTACCGATACAAAAACTGCTGAAGATTTTCCCGAGCAGATCATCACTCGTGACTTGCCCAGTAATTTCACCCAGCGCAATTTGGACCTGCTTTAAGTCTTCCGCCATCAACTCTCCCGGCAAACCTGCCAACAAACTCTTTTTCGCCTGAGTCAAATACTGGGCGGCTTCGGTTAAGGCAACGATATGGCGGGTCCTGGCCGAAAATAACGACTCCGAATCATCGCCAACACCCACCATCTGCTTAATGCCGGACGCTAAATGGTCCCAGCCGAGACCGGTCTTAGCGGACACAAGAAAGGTATGGGAATCCCCTGCCAACAAATCCGATAGCGCGCGCTGCATCGTTTCAGGCAATAAATCCATTTTATTTAACACAACCAATCGCTTAACTGTCGCATCATCCTCAAACAAACCCGCCTGGGCGGCGATCAAGTTCTGCTCAAGTACACTGCGGCAAAGATTCAAGGGCGTTAGATCCAGTGCCGTTACATCGATTATCCATAAACACAAATCGGCCATTAAAGCCGTTTGGCGCGAACGTGCTATGCCTTCTTGCTCGATCGCATCCGTGGCTTCACGAATACCTGCTGTATCAGCAATTTGGATCGGGTAGCCATCCAACAGTAGCTGCTCACGAATCACATCCCGTGTCGTGCCGGGAATCGCCGTCACAATTGCACTGTCTTGGCCTGAAAACCGGTTTAAAACACTGGATTTACCTGCGTTCGGTGACCCAACGAGCGCAATTGAAAACCCCGCCTGCAGCCTTCGACCTTGCTCAGCCTGCTTTAAAATTTGCTGCAATTGCGCATCGATCCTTGTTATTCGCTCTAGCACAAAGGGCTCGGCTAGAAAATCGATCTCCTCTTCCGGGAAATCGATCGACGCCTCGATGTAAATCCGAAGTTCAATCACGGAGGTAACCAGCGCATTGACTGCTTTTGAAAAAACGCCCGTTAAAGATCCTAGAGCACTTTTTGCAGCTTGCTCGGACGCGCTCGCGATCAGGTCGGCCACACCCTCAAGTTGCACTAAGTCCATCTTGTCATTCAAGAAAGCCCGCTCACTAAATTCGCCGGGCCGCGCCATTTTAGCGCCCATTTCAACGCAAGTTTGAATCAGTGTGCTGACCACGATGGGGCCGCCATGGCCCTGAAATTCAACGACGTCCTCGCCCGTAAAAGAATTTGGTGCCTGGAAATACAAGACCACGCCCTGATCAAACACCCGACCGCTCGCGGTCTTAAGCGATCGAAAATAAGCGTGCCTGGGTTTACTGATTCGTCCTGCGACACCCTGCGCGATGGTGAGGGCGCTTGCCCCCGAGAGCCGCACTACCGAGATACCAGCGTGGCCCGAAGGTGTTGCTTCAGCAACAATCGTCGCTAGCGCATCGGAGGTACTAGGCTCTGGGTGCGTTTTCAAGCTGGCGCGTAACATAAAGTTGCTGCAACACAGAAAGGATGTTGTTAATCAGCCAGTACAAAACCAAGCCGGACGGGAACCAGAGGAAAAAAACGGTGAAAATAATCGGCATAAACTTGAACACTTTAGCCTGAACCGGATCTGGTGGTTCCGGCTGCATCATTTGGGTCAAATACATCGATATGCCCATTAGAATCGGCAGGACGAAGAAAGGATCCATAACCGACAAGTCGTCAATCCAGAGAATAAAAGGCGCATGGCGCAGCTCAACACTCTCCATAAGGGTCCAATACAGTGCTAAAAATACGGGCATTTGAAGCAGAATCGGTAGGCAACCGCCGAGGGGGTTCGCGCCTTCTTTTTTGTACAACTCCATCATCGCTTGACTGAATTTTTGCCGGTCTTCGCCATACCGCTCTTTCAATCGAACCATTTCTGGCTGCAACTTACGCATCTTTGCCATTGATTTAAAGCTTGCTGCTGACAGCGGATACAGCAGGGTTTTAACGCAAACCGTGAGTAAAATAATGGCAAAACCCCAGTTATTCACCAAAGAGTGAATCCACGTCAGCGCCGAGAATAGCGGTTGCGCAATAAACCAAAGAAAACCGTAATCGACGGTTAAATCAAGGCCTTTAGAAATTTCGGCCAAGGTTGCTTGGTTTTTAGGACCGGCGTAGAAGGATCCGCCCAGTTGTCCACGCCCGCCTTGTGCGACGGTTAAAACGCCCGATGTGAACCCTAAGGTGTATAGGTTTTGTTCTGGCTCAGCCGTAACATTCAAAGCACGCGCATAATAACGAACCGAGTCGGATTGGGTGGGGACCCAGGCACTTAAGAAATAATGTTGAAGAAACGCAATATAACCACCTGTAAAATCTTGCTGGTAAGCCCCATCTTCTAAATCGGATAGGTCAATTTTGTCATACAGGTCTTCTTGTGTGCGCGTTGCAATACCGAGATAGGGCTGTAGTCCCATAGCATTATCAACTTGAAATAAAGGCGGTCTACCATCGCGTTTAATTTGTCCGAAAAACGCCATATTCACTGGGCTGTTTGAGCCGTTCGTGATTTCATAACGCACATCGATCAAGTAGTTTTGCGGCTTAAAGGTGAATATTTTAGAAATTCGTACGCCGTTCTCGTCAGGGTATCTCGGCGTGAGGACAACCTCGAGCTCGGATTGGCCTGTTTTGAGCTCGAAGGTCCCAGCACTCGTTTCATAATTCGGGCGAGCACCATTCTTATCCGTGCCATCGGGTCCAATTAAGCCGCTTTGTGCAACATATTGGTTACCGGAATCCATTAGTTTTAAGGGGCGATCTGGCTCAACCAGCGCCGCGGGATATTTTGGCAGCGCTAAAGAAACGATGTCGCCGCCCAGCAAATCAATGTCGATGCTGAAGACATCGGTTTGAACGTGCACGATATTGGCGCTCAAGGTGCTCGGCACGGATGTCGGCGCGGCCTCTACATTTGGAATAAAAGTATCAGACGAAAGCGTTTGGGCGGGAGACTCTCCACCAGCAGCGGCAGGCGCTGATGGAAAAGCATCAACCGTTCCGGTGGTGCTGGACTCAACTTGTGTTCGAGTGGCTTGATGACCGTAATCTTCCTGCCAAGCCAGCATGAGCAAGTAACCGGTGACCGCCAAACCCATAAAAATTAAAATTCTCTGATAATCCATTACCGTTACCTTTCGCTTATCTCGGGTACTTCATCAACGCCGCCGGCATGAAAAGGGTGGCATTTACCAATGCGTTTCAAACTTAAAACAAGACCTCGAAAAAAGCCGTGCTTTTCAAAACTCTCCAGTGCGTATTGAGAACAAGTGGGTGCAAAACGACAGCGGGGCCCAATGATAGGACTGATAAAGAATTGATAGCCCTTGATCACGATCATCATCAATTTACTGATCATCGGGCGCCCCTGCAGCGGCGATTTTCAAAAACGCATCATCCAGCGCGCGTCTGAGGGTTTTCTTGGTTTCCGTTTTTGGTGGTCGCTTCGCTAACACAACGTAGTCAATATTGCGTGTTTTAAGGTGCCGAAAAGATTCCCTAACAATTCGTTTGAACCGATTACGGGCGACTGCTTTTGGAATATTCTTTTTACCAACAACCAATCCAAGTGTGCCAGGTGTACCGCTGAGATGTTTCGCTAATACCAAGAAGCTTGTACTGTGGACTTTTTCACTCGGTGTTTTGAACACCGAATCAAATTCGGCGCTGCTGCGCATGCGATGGTGGGAAGAAAGAGACTTCGTGGGACTTGCCATCGGTTCGTCAACTCAAAGTGAGGTCAATAGATGCCTCAGCTTAAGCAGACAATACCTTTCGGCCTTTCGCACGGCGACGCTTTATGACAAGGCGACCGCCTTTTGTTGCCATGCGCGCTCGAAATCCGTGGGTGCGCTTTCTCTTGATAACACTTGGTTGAAAGGTACGCTTCATCGTTTTAATCCCACATGACTTTGGACGCGCGATTCTAAAGACTCTGGTGGACTCCGTCAACGCGTTTGTATTACTGGATGATGAAATCTAGGGGCTCTGATAAGCCTTAATATAAGAGATTAGTTATATATATAATTTATTATTGTTGTTTTTATTAAGGCGCGTTTTCCTGTGGATAGGTCGCTTTTTAATTGCGATAACAGTTGGTTACGCAAAGCAGGACTAGGTGGATAAGGTGTGCGCTATTGCTGCATAGCGTGTGCGTAAAGATGGTATGAAAGCATAGGTTATCCACATAGAGATGCTGGGGATTTCATAAGATTCGTTTCACTGACAGGCTACCCACAAGTTATCCACAGGTTTTGCAATAAACCTTTGAATTAATATCAGTTTTTTAACGCAAATAAGGCTTTGCCTCTGGCCATGGTTCTCGGTTTAGGGTTAGTATCGAGGTTCGGATTTTAGTAAGCAATCTCGGATGTCTCAGCGCGCAGGATTGGCTAACTTACTAAAAAACCTAAATTGGGACGCATAGGTTCAGTCCTATCTTGATGAGCGATAAGAGTAGTAAAGTTGTGGTGTCCTCGATTTGGCAAAATTGTTTATCTCGCTTAGAAACTGAGCTCACTGCTCAGCAATACAATACCTGGATTAAACCGTTACAACTTGTCGGTACCACTGACGACGGCGTGGTCTATGCGCCGAATAAGTATATTCTTGATACGGTTGAGCGCCAATTCTTAGTCCGGATCAAGGCAGTGCTCCTTGAATCCGGTATGCAAACCGTTGCGCTTAAGATAGGAAGCCAACGAGGCGAAAACCGCTCTGATCCCAGACCCAGTGCGCCTAAAACGGCTCGGCAGAACAGTTTTTCTGAACGAGAAGCCTTTTATCCACTCCTTGAGCTCAATAAATCATTTACGTTTGATTCCTTTGTCGGTGGGCGCTCGAACGAGATGGCCAGAGCGGCGGCGATCCAGGTCTCAGAAAACGTGGGCGGATCCTCATACAACCCGTTGTTGTTGTATGGCGGAGTCGGTCTTGGCAAAACCCACTTAATGCATGCTGTTGGCAACGCGATTGCGGATCGGCATCCTGAATTGAAAGTGGCGTACATGTATTCCCAGCGCTTCATGGAAGATATGGTCCGGGCAATTGAGCACGGCGCAATGTCTGAGTTCACGCAATATTATCGCTCAGTCGATGTGTTACTGATGGATGACATCCAATTTCTAGCAAAAGGTTCTAAAAGCCAAGAAGAATTCTTTCATGTTTTCAATCGGTTACAAGAAGATGGGCGTCAAATCGTGTTGACGTGTGATCGGTATCCTAAAGAAATCCAAGGCCTTGAAGAGCGGTTGGAAAGCCGGTTCGTTTGGGGCATGACGGCCGCGGTTGAGCCGCCAGAGCTGGAAACGAGAGTGGCTATATTATTGAAAAAAGCTGAGCGTGAGGCGGTCTATATCCCCTCTGATGCCGCTTTTTTTATCGCCGAGCGCGTTCGATCGAATGTCCGTGAGTTAGAAGGTGCGTTAAGGCGAGTTATTGCCAATGCTCGATTTGCTGGGCGACCGATATCGATTGACCAAGTGAAGTCTGCGCTGCGGGATTTGATTGCGATCCAGGCCCGTCAGGTTGGCATCGATAATATCCAGAAGACCGTGGCTGACTATTACAAACTTCGAATGAGTGATCTGCTCTCGAAAAAGCGGAATCGATCCTTAGCAAGGCCGCGACAAGTCGCAATGGCGCTTTCAAAGGAACTGACAAACCACAGTTTGCCAGAAATTGGGGACGCGTTTGGCGGTAGAGACCACACAACCGTTTTGCATGCCTGTCGAAAAGTCGAAGAATTGAGGGAAATGAATCCGGAAATTAAAGACGACTATCGAAACTTGCGACGGATTTTAACCAGTTAAAATTTTTATCCTTAGCGGTATTGGTAAGGGCAGCAAGCGACGGTTTTAGGCTAAAAGTGGGTTCTTCAAGACTGAATATCGATGGTAAACTGAAATCCCGGGTCGCGTATTGTGCTTCAGAGGTCTTGAAAAAGATTAAAAGAGAAATCCGTCCGTACAACTGTGAACGCTTAATGGTGTCACCTTAAGAGTATTGTTATGAAATTCTCCCTCAATCGATCAGATTTGCTAGAACCATTGTCGAAAGTGGTGAGCGTGCTTGAAAAACGACAAACGCTACCGATTTTGTCGCATGTTTTGGTTGTGGTGAATCAGCAAGGGATTACCCTCACGGCAACCGATCAAGAAGTGGAGCTGCAGACTCAGATTGGGTTTGACGGTGGTAGCCTCAATATTGAGGCAGAAGGTGGCTGCGCCTTGCCTGGTCGAAAGCTCTTGGAGATTTGTAAGCATTTACCTGCAGACGCCCGGCTAGATTTTAGGCGGCGCGATAAACATGTGGTCTTGAGCAGCGGTGCCTTCGAGTCCCAGTTTTCAACGCTCCCCGCCGAAGACTTTCCAAATATTGATGGGCAAGGCCAAGCGATACAGTCTTTTCGTATTGAAACGCAGCCGTTTCGACAAATGTTGGCTAAGACGGTTTTTGCCATGGCGCAACAAGATGTCCGTTATTTTTTTAATGGCATGCTGTTTGAACTAAGCGAAGGCGCGGTGCGTTTGGTGGCAACGAATGGCCAAAGGTTGGCTGTTGTAAGCAGACAGGTTCAGCATGAAGGCGCGTTACAGGGTAGGCCGATCGTTCCGAGAAAAGGTGTTTTGGAATTGGTTAAATTGTTGGACGAGGTGGATACCGAGGTGACCTTGTCATTTACGGAGAACTGCCTGTTGGTTGAGATGACCGGCTGCCGATTCCTTTCAAAGTTGATCGATGGCGAGTATCCGGATTACGAGAAGGCGATTCCAACTGGGTCTGACAAGCACTTTTCTTGTGATCGCCAGGCGTTTCGGGAAGCTTTAATTCGGACGGCGGTCATGTCGAATGAGGTGTATAAAAACGTTAAATTATCGCTTGAGACAGGTCGTTTGTCTTTGTTTACCAATAACCCGCTACAAGAACAGGCGGAAGAAACGCTGGCGGTTATGTATGAGGGCGACGACTTAGAGATTGGGTTCAATGTACACTTCTTGATTGAGGCTTTGAATGCGGTGGGAAGTGACGTCGTGCAGGTCGCGCTGTCAGGACAAACAAGTCCTTGTTTGATAACGGACCCCGAAGAAGACCAGGCTCAATTTGTCATTAGCCCAATGGTTATATAGGTATTTTTAATAGTAAGCGCTAACATACAAAATAATCTAAAGGAAATTTTGAACTTTTTAAAATCGACCTTTTTAAATATTAGCCCCCTAAGTTAAGGATTGAGCTATGAAGTTTTCAATCAGTCGCGAAACGTTATTGCGGCCGCTGCAGCAGGTAGCTGGGGTGGTTGAGCGTCGTCAAACGTTACCTATTTTATCCAATATTTTATTGCGCGTTGAAGGTTCTCGACTTTCGATGACGGGAACAGACCTTGAAGTTGAAATGGTTGGACAACTTAATGCCTCGGTAGATTTAGAAGGTGAAGTGACGGTTCCTGCACGCAAGTTTGTTGATATTTGCCGTGAGCTACCGGATAACGCCGAAATCGATATTACATTAAAAGAAGATCGGTTAGAGATCCGGTCTGGGCGCTTTCGGTCGAATCTGTCAACCTTGCCGGCGAGTGATTTTCCGGCTGTCGAGACGTCCAGTGCGGATAGTCAAGTATCAATCCAAGCTGAGGTTATGAAGCAGTTGTTAGATCTAACCGCTTTCGCTATGGCTCAGCAAGATGTGCGGTACTTCTTAAACGGTATGTTGGTTGAGCAGGGTTTTGGCGCCATAAGATGTGTTGCCACTGACGGCCATCGTCTGGCGTCAAATTATCATCAACTGGGCGAGCGAACGGATGAACCGGCGTCGCAAGTGATTGTGCCGCGCAAAGGGGTTTTAGAACTGCAGCGGTTGCTCAATGATTGTGATGAGGATGTGTCGCTTGCTTTTGGCGCGAATCACTTGCGGTTATCAACCGGACCTTTTCAGTTAACGACCAAATTAGTCGATGGTCGATTCCCAGATTATGAGCGAGTCATTCCAAGAAATGGTGACAAACAGATTATTGCGAATAAGCAAGATTTGCGGCGGGCATTGAATCGAACGGCGATTTTATCGAATGAGAAATTCCGAGGTATTCGGGTTAATTTCAGCGAAGGCTTGATTACCCTGAGCACCAACAATCCCGAACAAGAAGATGCGGAGGAAACCTTGCCGGTCGACTATACCGGTACGCCGTTAGAAATTGGGTTTAATGTTGGCTATTTATTGGATGTGCTAAACGTGATCCGTGGGGAAACCGTTAAAATTACGGTGTTTGATGGCAACAGCAGTGCTTTGATTGAGGATCCTGCGGTAGAAAACGCACTCTACGTGATCATGCCGATGAAGCTATGAGTCTAAGCCAGCTGGAAGTTCTCAGTTTTAGGAACATACAGCAGGCAACGTTAACGCCGAGTACGGGGGTTAACGGGTTTTATGGGGACAACGGCAGTGGTAAAACCAGCTTGCTCGAGACCATTTATTTTCTGGGACATTTTAGATCGTTTCGTGCTCAGCACGCAGCCTCGGTGATTGGAGATGACTCGGAGTTTGCATTGGTTCGAGGACGAACCACCGGCGGGGACCAGTTGGCGGTTCAGCGAGGTCGCAGCAAACGGCATCAATTACGACTGAACCAAGAACCAATCGTACGAAGTAGCGCCTTGGCCGCGGTATTACCGACCATGGTGTTCGACCCGAACACCATTCAGTTGGTGCTGGGTGAGCCAGAACGGCGTCGACGGTTTTTAAATTGGGGACTGTTTCACGTGAAACCCCAATTCTCAGAAGAGTGGCGGGCTTGTGCGCGGGCATTGCATCAGCGAAATCAGCTGTTAAAGCTTGGCCGATCAAATGATGCGCTGAGTGACTGGACGCGCGTTTTGGCAGCCCATAGCGAGGTGATCGACAGTTATCGCGAGGCTTATTATCAGCAGTTGCGCCTTGAGTTCCTCCGATTAACGCAGTTACTTGGGCGTTTCGATGGGTTAAAGCTTGAATACCGGCGTGGCTGGCCGTCAGAGATGTCGTTGGCGGAAGCCTTGCAGGCAGATCTGGCAACGGATCTTAGGAGGGGGTTTTCGCAAAAAGGCTTGCACCGATCAGATTTACGATTGTCGGTGGGAGGCCGCTCCGTGATTGAGCACTACAGCCGGGGCGAGGCGAAAATGTTGGCTTGGGCGCTGAGTTTGGCGCAGTTGAGTTGCTTGCCGGATGTCGTGCGCCAAAAGACGATTTTATTGGTTGATGACCCGGTTGCAGAAATAGATGGCGATCACGGTCAGCTCATCTCAGGTTGTTTAACTGAAAATAACCCGCAAATTTTTACGACCTGTACCGATCCAGAAGCATTAACGCAATTTTGGGGGCACAAATTAAACCGGCTGTTTCACGTGAAACAGGGTATAATTCGGGACACTGGAGGGGACCACTATGAGTGACGAACGGACTTACGATTCAAGCAGCATTAAGGTTTTAAAAGGCCTTGAAGCGGTCCGCAAGCGGCCTGGGATGTATATCGGTGACACGGATGATGGCACTGGTTTACACCATATGGTTCAGGAGTTGGTCGATAACTCGATTGATGAAGCCTTAGAAGGACATTGTTCCAGTATTGACGTCATTATCCACCCAGACCAGTCTGTAACGGTTTCAGATGATGGTCGCGGAATCCCAACGGATTATCATGAAGGGGAAGGGAAATCTGCTGCCGAAGTGATTATGACGGTACTTCATGCTGGTGGTAAGTTTGATGAAAGTAGTTATAAGGTATCTGGCGGCTTACATGGCGTTGGTGTCTCCGTGGTCAATGCTTTGTCTTCCGAGTTAACGCTCACTATTTGGCGAGGTGGGGAGGTTTGGGAGCAGGTTTATCACCATGGTGAGCCTCAAACACCCTTGAGAGTTGTTGGACAAACCGAGCGCACAGGTACCCGCTGCCGATTTAGACCTTCAGAAGACACCTTTTCAAATATCGAATTTCACTACGATATCCTCGCGAAACGGTTGCGAGAGCTTTCTTTTTTAAATTCAGGCGTTGCGATTCAGTTAACCGATGAGCGGACGGGACGAACAGAAGCCTTTAAGTATGAAGGTGGCGTTCGGTCATTTGTTGAGTATTTAAACCATAATAAGACGGTACTCAGCCAAATTTTTCATTTTAAAGCCGAACGCGAAGATGGTATCGGGGTTGAAGTGGCTTTGCAGTGGAATGATTCCTACCAAGAAACCTTGCTGGCTTATACGAATAATATCCCTCAGACCGATGGCGGGACGCATTTACAGGGTTTTCGAACTGCGCTGACCCGATCGTTGAATACCTATATTGAAAAGGAAGGCCTGGGGAAGAAGGCGCAGGTTAATACAACGGGTGACGACGCTCGAGAAGGCCTCACGGCAATTATTTCGGTCAAAGTACCGGATCCTAAATTTTCATCCCAAACCAAAGAGAAATTGGTCTCCTCCGAAGTCAAAACCGCTGTTGAGCAGGAAATGAGTCAGTCTTTTACGGATTTTCTACTTGAAAACCCACAAGAGGCTAAATCAATTGTTCAAAAGATGATTGATGCGGCAAGAGCCCGAGAGGCGGCGCGGAAAGCACGCGAGATGACGCGTCGAAAAGGGGCGCTTGATATTGCAGGATTGCCCGGCAAGCTGACCGATTGTCAGGAAAAAGATCCTGCTAAGTCTGAGATTTTCCTGGTGGAGGGTGACTCTGCTGGTGGCTCAGCGAAACAAGGACGAGACCGAAAATATCAAGCCATTTTGCCTTTAAAGGGCAAAATTTTGAATGTTGAAAAAGCTCGATTCGATAAAATGCTATCCTCCGCTGAGGTCGGTACGCTGATTACAGCACTAGGCTGTGGTATTGGCCGACAGGAGTTTGATCCGGATAAGCTCCGCTATCATAAAATAATCATAATGACAGATGCTGATGTCGATGGTGCGCACATTAAGACCTTGCTACTGACCTTCTTTTTCAGGCATATGCCTGAGTTAATCGAGCGTGGCCATGTTTTGATTGCGCAGCCACCTTTATATAAAGTCAAGCGCGGTCGGCAGGAGCGTTATATCAAAGACGATGCTGAGCTCAATCAGTTTGTGCTGGAACTCGCGCTCGATGACGCCAGCTTGGTGCCGTCATCACTTGATACCCCCATGGCAGCAGAAGATTTTAGTGCTTTGGCCCATGAATACTTTGCAGTCCAAGAAAAATTGCGACGCCTAGAGCGACTCTATCCGTTGACGGTGCTCGGTAGCATGCAGTATGTCGACCGGCTCGACGTAGCAGATTTGAAAACGGAAGCCTTGGTGCAAGCTTACACCGTTGCGCTAGCGGCTGAGTTGGCGCGCCTGCAAAATGCCCAGACGCAGTATGAAACCGATCTGCTAGAAGATAGCGAACGCGGAATCTTTTACCCTGTGGTGAATGTCATTAGCCATGGCTTTAAGCGGACCTATGAGTTCACCCATGACTTTTTCGCCTCGGCAGACTATCGTGACCTGGCCTTGTTTGGCGAACGCATGAAGGTTTTAGTCCCCACAGGCAGCTTGGTTCAAAAAGGCGAGCGTTCTCAGACCGTTGATCGGTTGAGCCAGGCATTGGATTGGCTACAGAAAGAGGCAACGCGCGGTCAATCTCGCCAACGCTTTAAAGGTCTAGGTGAGATGAATGCGGATCAGCTGTGGGAAACCACGATGGATCCTAATTTCCGAACCATGTTGCGGGTTAGTATCGAAGATGCGATTTCAGCCGATCAGATCTTTAATACGCTGATGGGTGATCAGGTCGAGCCCCGCCGGGAATTTATTGAGGCCAACGCAATGGCCGTTGCAAACCTGGATGTCTAAATAAAGTCGAATGGTTTGAGTCTGCTTTCTGAGCGCTCATGTTTGAGAGGACTCACGCCGATCATTGCAGTAAATTGAAGGCCGCAATATCGGTTAACACTTGATTTAAGTGGCTCAGCGTATTCAGGCGGTTCTCGCGGATTGCTAGATTCTCATCCATGACCATCACTTCTTTGAAATACGAATCAATGGTCTCCGCGCTGTCAGCAACGTTTGCCAGGCGGATGTCGATCGATTCGGTGCGAACGGCTTCAATTGATGTAATGCAATTGATCAGCTGCGCTTCTACGGGAACGTTGAAGTGTGCTGGATTGATGGTACCTGTGGCACTAGGTTCGGCCTTATCAATGATATTTTGCACCCGTTTTTGTGCTGTGATCACCAAGGCGCTTGCGTCGGTTTCTCGAAAACGATCAAGACTTTTGATGTCTTGCAAAGCGGTCCATAAGTTATGGATGCCGCTCGGTCGCGCTCGGATTGCTCGAATACTGTCCCATTTAGCGCCACGTTCGGTTAATAAATTTTCAAATCTATCGAGGATATAGGCCATGACCGGCGCCGTTTCACATTCTGCCGTGTGAAGTCGGGCAGATGCCTGAAGCAAGGCCATCAGATCTAGGTCGATCGGTGCCTCGATACAGATTCGAACCACTGCCAATGATTGCCGTCTTAAAGCAAAAGGGTCTTTGCTACCGGTAGGCGGCTGCCCAATGCCAAATAAACCGACGAGGGTATCAATGCGATCTGCAATCGCAACCGCACAAGCGGTCATACTGCTCGGCAATTCATCGCCAGAGAATCGGGGTAAGTAATGCCCTAAAATACTGTCCGCGATGACAGAAGACTCTCCTTGCGCTTTGGCATAGTAGCTGCCCATGATGCCTTGTAATTCTGGAAACTCACCGACCATAAGCGATACAAGGTCTGTTTTCGCAAGTAATCCAGCGCGTGCGGCTTCGGCTTCGTTGGTGCCTAGGCTTTTGGCGATAATGCCTGCCAAAGCGCTGATCCGACGGGCTTTATCGCCAAAGGAACCAAGCTCATTTTGAAAAACCACCTGATTGAGTTGCCCAAGAGCGTCCTCGAGCGGTTTCTGAAGGTCCTTGTTGTAAAAGAATTGCGCATCCGCAAGCCTTGGCCGGATGACGCGCTCATTGCCAGCGATCACTTGCTCAGGTTGTAGACTGTCTAAATTGGCAACGGTTAAAAAACTAGGCTGAAGCTCGCCCGCTGCATCCCGCAAGTGAAAATAGCGCTGATGTTCTCGCATGGCGGAAATGAGGGCCTCCTCTGGAACCGCTAAGAACTTCGGGTCGAAATCACCACTTAAAACGTGGGGCCACTCTGTCAATGCAGTGACTTCTTCGAGTAATCCAGGGTCATCAGCGGCAATCGCGCTCCTTGCTGAGGCGGCGGCATTCAGCTGTTCATTGATCAAGGCTTGTCGTTTTTCAAAGTCTGCAATGACGAATCCAGCCTCAAGCTTTGCTTCATACTGATCGGCATGGCTGAGTGTAATCGGGTCGCCGCCGGACATGGCGCGATGACCATAGGTGATTGCGCCAGCTGTTCTGCCATGGAACTGACAATCGAGAATGTCTTTGCCATAAAGCGCAACCAACCAACGCACAGGGCGTACAAATTCTGTGCGATAACGCTGCCAGCGCATCCGCTTTGCAATCGGTAAGGTTGCGGTGGCTTCAATCAGCATCCCTTGAATTTCGGAGCTCAGCGTTGCGCCGGCCTGAGTAGAACGGTATAGCACCCAGGCGCCTTTCTCGGTCTCTTCTTGTTCCAGCAAATTAGGATCGGTTATACCGCAGGATTTTAAAAAACCGTTTAACGCCTTGGTCGGCTGTCCATCGCTATCGAAAGCAGCGCTCAGCTTGGGTCCTTTTCGTTGGATTAATTGCTCAGGTTGAACGTCTTCGCAGGCCGTTACGATCACCGCAAGTCGACGAGGTGTTGCGAATGCCGCAACGTCGCTATAGTTGAATTGACGAGCATCCAATGCCTTCTTAAGATTCTCAGCAAAGGCCGTTTTTAAGGCCAATAGGCTTTTGGGCGGTAGCTCTTCGGTCCCAATTTCAAGTAGTAAGGTTTCATGACGCATCAATTAGTCCTTTTAAAACAAAGGCGCGATCGCTGTCAGCAGCAAGTGGGAACCCGGCTGCTCGTCGTGTTTCGAAGTAGGATGCGCCGACTCCCCGTGCCAAGGTGCGAACTCTTAAAATAAAGCGTTGCCGCTCTGTGACTGAAATTGCGGACCGAGCATCTAACAGGTTGAAACAATGCGAAGCTTTCATGACGTATTCATAAGCGGGTAGCGGTAAGCCGGCGCTTAAAAACCGGTTGGCCTCGGCTTCAAAATAGTCGAATTGTTGGAACAGACCATCGATATCAGCAAGGTCAAAATTAAAGGCCGACATCTCGACTTCGTATTGATGGAATATATCAGCGTAGCTGACGGGTTGGCCCTGGCCATTATCGGACCAAACCAGCTGTTGGAAGTCCTCAACACCTTGCAGATACAACGATAATCGCTCTAGACCGTACGTGATCTCGCCCATGACGGGGAAGCATTCCAAACCAGCAACTTGTTGGAAGTACGTAAATTGGCTGATTTCCATGCCATCCATCCACACTTCCCACCCGAGGCCCCAAGCACCCAGGGTCGGCGACTCCCAGTTGTCTTCAACGAATCGAATGTCATGAACAGCCGGATCTATTCCGAGATGAATCAATGATTCGAGGTACAACTCTTGGAAATTTTCTGGATTGGGCTTCATGACGACTTGGAATTGATAATAGTACTGATAGCGATTGGGATTTTCGCCATAGCGCCCATCGGTAGGGCGTCTGCAGGGTTGAACATAAGCCGCAGACCAGCGTTCTGGCCCGATTGCTCTCAAAAAGGTTGCGGGATGGAAGGTCCCTGCGCCAACTTCCATGTCATACGGCTGCATAAGTACGCAGCCCTTAGCCGCCCAGAATTGTTGCAGGGTCAGAATCAGATCTTGGAAGGTATCAACTTTGGGCATGGTCTTTATTAACTGGGAAAAAACGAAATTATACAGGAAGTCTCAGCAGACCGTCTGCTTCTGTTACGGCCGGGCTTTGATGTTTTCGGGCGGGTCCTATGATTCGCTGAGGGGTTTTTGATTGCGGGATTCTTGGCTCGAGTACTGTAAACTTGGCTTAAGGCCTTTTAGGGATGGGGTGCTTCGTGTACTTGTTGATACGGATGATTGGATTACTGCCTCGACCATTGCTGCAAGTGCTAGGAAGGCTGTTTGGCCTGTGGCTGTTTTACGCTCGGTCAAAGAGCCGGCGCATTACCGAGATCAATCTTGCGCGGTGTTTTCCGAAAAACACCGCGCGCATTAATCATCGCCTAACGCGGGAAAGTCTGATTGCGACTTGTCAGACTGCGTTAGAAACGCCGGCTGTCTGGTGCAAGGATGGTAAGCGCTTGCTAACCTGGATCGATAATCGGTTCGGTGAAGCCCACCTGAAGTCAGCCATAGCCGATGATAAAGGGGTGCTACTGCTTATTCCCCATATTGGTAATTGGGAGCTCTACAACGCGTTTTACGCTCAAACGGTTGGTCAATTGACAGCACTGTTTAAGCCGCCAAAACAAAAAGCAATGGCGCGTATTATTGAGCGCGTGCGAATGCGTTATGGCAATCAAATGGTTCCCACCACGCCTCGGGGATTGGCACGTCTGTTTAAGGTTTTAAAGCAAGGGGGAACGGTGGCCGTGCTGCCAGACCAAGTGCCTGAGGTTGGCTTATTTGTCCCGTTCTTTGGTCAGGCCGCATTCACAGATCGATTAGCTCACCGCTTAGCGCTTAAATCCGGTGCGACGCCTGTGTTGGTTGCCTTGATCCGAAATGCTCGTGGTCGTTTTGATGTTCACTATCAACCGGTTCCTGATCTGGGCCAGGAAGATGAAGTAATGGCGTTAACTGCGTTAAATGCCGCGGTCGAAGCGTTGGTGCGGCAATACCCGACTCAGTACCAGTGGGAGTATAAGCGCTTCAAGAAACAACCGACCGGTTTGCAAGATCCCTACCAAGGATTACGAGAGATCTGATCGTGTCCCAACAATGAGGGACTGGGCGCGAGGCTTTAGTCGAGTCGCCTGGGTGTCCGGTGAGAATCCCTCAATGAACAGCTTGATCGTGAGTCTGCTGCATAACCTCAGCAGTTCATTGGTTGCCAGTCGATAGGCCTTGTTGGTTGGGCCCGTTGCAGGCAAGTTCTCATCCGTCGTCTGCGTGAAGGTTTGGTAGAACAAGACGCCGCCGGGCGTAAGGCTTTGGATAATGGCCGGGATGATGTCTCGATCGAGGTACCGGTGAACGTAGATCAGGTCAAATCGCGCTTTACCGAAGGCCTCAGGCGTTATTTCAAGGCACTTCGTCGCTAAAGAAAGCGCTCGAGCCGTGGCCTCTTTTTGTAAGCGGTTGATCGCAACGCTTGATGCGTCCCATGCGGTCACGTCAAATCCTTGGTCAGCAAGATAGAGTGCGTCCGCGCCCAGTCCGCAGGCAACATCCAGTGCTAGGCCCCGTTCTGGCAACCAGTCTCGGTAGCGAATGAGATCGCTGTTGGGTGCGGGATAGTCCTTTACGGCCGCATAGGTGTTGTCCCAACGCTGTATTTTTTCGTTCAAAGGTTACTTCCGCCAATACATACCGGTGAACAGAACGAGGATGGTGAAAATTTCTAGCCGTCCCAGGACCATACCGACAACCATTGCGCTTTTTGCGGGATCCGTGAGGCTTGCGTAGTTTTCGGCAACGCTGCCAAGTCCAGGCCCTAAGTTGTTTAACGCCGCGGCAACGGATGAAAAAGCGGTTAAAAAGTCGGCGCCAGTACCCAACAAGACCAATAAGAGCAAAACAAACACAAAGACGTAAATCGAGCAAAAGCCCCAAACCGCCTCCATCACGTTATCTGTCATCACCCGATGACTGATTTTAATCGGGAAAATAGCATTTGGATGAATGAGCCGATGAATTTCTCGTAAGCCTTGTTTATACAGCAGAAGGACGCGAATCACTTTTAAGCCGCCTCCGGTTGAGCCAGCACACGCGCCAACGAAGGCCCCTAGGATCAACAAGTAAGGCACGATGTTGGGCCATTCCGCAAAGTTGTCCGTGACAAACCCGGTCGTTGTGAGCATTGAAACCACGTGAAAAGCGGCTAGCCGGAAGCTCTGCCAACCATCATCGCTGGATCCAGCAAGGATTGCCGTGGCGATCAAAATGGCGATCAGGATAAAGATAAAGAAACTGCGCACCTCTTCATCTCGCCAGTAGGATCGCAGCGAACGGTCGCGATAACAAAAGAAATGCAACGCGAAATTTAAAGAGGACAACAGCATAAAAATGATGGCAACGATTTCAATTGCTGGTGAATCAAAGTGACCCAAGCTGGCATCGAAGGTCGAAAACCCGCCGATCGCGACGGTTGAAAAACTGTGGCAAAGCGCTTGGAAAAAGCTCATTCCCGCGACCCAATACGCAAGACAACAGGCGATGGTTAAAGACAGATAAATTGACCATAACGCCATGGCGGTCTGTTTGATTCGTGGGGTGAGTTTACTGTCTTTTACCGGGCCAGGCGTTTCCGTTCGATACAACTGCATGCCCCCAATGCCCAGCATGGGCAGAACGGCGACCGCCAAAACAATGATGCCCATGCCGCCCAGCCATTGCAGTTGTTGTCGATAATACAAAAGCGATTGGGGAAGTGATTCCAAGCCAATCATGACGGTGGCGCCGGTTGTGGTTAGCCCAGAAAAGGACTCGAACAAGGCGTCGACCAACGACAAGGCAGTATTGGGCGAGTCAGTAAAAGGCAGCGCGCTAAAGCAGCCGAGGGTGATGTAACAGAGCACGGTCACTAAAAAGCCGTCTTTCGTGCGAAGGGCCTCGGTGAATCGTCGAAACAGTAACCACAGACTAAAGCCGCTGGCAAAAATGACGGCGGCCGCTTTGATGAAAATTGCGTGGGCGCCGTCTTGATAAAAAACCGAGACGAACAACGGCGGTAACATGGTTGCGCTGAAAAACATGAGCAGCCCGCCGACAATGCGAAAGGTGACGCCCAGGCGCATGACTAAAAGAAACTCACGGGAGCTTGGAAAAGCGCTTCCACTTCCCTCAGTCGGGTTTTGTCGACCAGGAAAAGAATAAAATGATCATCCGCTTCAACGACGACGTTGTCGTGGGCAATGATGACCTGATCCCCTCTGACGAGCGCGCCGACGCTGGTTCCGCGCGGCAGCTTTAATTCTCCCAACGTTCTTCCGATGACTTTAGAAGTTTGTTTATCACCGTGTGCAATGGCCTCAATGGCTTCGGCAGCGCCCCGGCGTAGCGGATGGACTCGCACAACATCGCCGCGCCGAACGTGGGTTAATATGGCGCCAAGGGTTGCTAATTGGGGCGATATTGCGATGTCGATGTCTTGGCCTTCAATGAGGTCGACATACGCTGGGTTGTTAATTAGCGTTAACACTTTACGTGCACCCAAGCTCTTCGCCAGCATCGACGACATGATATTGGCCTCATCGTCGTTGGTGATCGCGCAGAAAACGTCGGTATCTTCAATGTTCTCTTCAAGCAATAGTTCCCGGTCCGAAGCATTACCGTTGAGGACAATGCTGCGCTCAAGAGATTCTGATAGTGCAAAACAACGGTTGCGGTTTTGCTCAATAATTCGAACACCGTACCGGCTTTCGAGCTGTATCGCTAAGTTTTCTCCGATATGTCCGCCGCCAGCGATAATGATGCGCCGATTAGGGCGCTCATGTTGTCGAAGCTCATTCATAATGCTCTGGATATTCTCAGCCGCTGCAATGAAAAACACTTCGTCGTTTGCCGCTATAACGGTTTCGCCCTCAGGCACAATGGGTCGGTCGCCTCGAAAGATGGCCGCGACTCGCGTATCGGCCTGGGGCAACAGCGTGCGGATGGTTTTTAGGGCTTGATTCACGAGCGGACTGTCCGCCTCGATTCTGAGACCCACCAATTTCACCTGACCGCTCGCAAAGTCCATGACCTGCAACGCACCAGGGTTGTCAATCAGACGCTTGATATCGTGGGTAATAATTTCTTCTGGGTTGACGATATGATCGACCGGCATGGCGTCGTCCCGAAAAATACCACCACCGGTAAGGTATGCTCGGCTGCGAATTCGAGCGATTTTGGTGGGGGTATGAAACGCGGTATAGGCCACTTGGCACGCGACCATATTGATTTCATCAGAGTTTGTAACGGCGATTAACATATCGGCGTCTTCGGCGCCGGCTTGCTTAAGCACGGGTGGATGCGAGGCTTGACCACAGATCGTTTGAATATCGTATCGATCCTGAAGCTCCCGGAGCTTTTCGGGGTCGGTATCGACAACGGTGATATCACTCGCCTCTTTGACCAGGTTTTGAGCCAAGCTTGCGCCGACTTGACCTGCGCCCAAGATGATAATTTTCATAATCCGGGACTCATTTTTCTGACGTGCGCGTAGTAAAAGCCGTCATGCACACCCTTCGTTGGCAGCAACTGTACGCCGATTGATCTTGGAACGCCAACAGCCGGTAATGCAAGCGTTTCAACATCATGATGGTTGGCTAAAAACCACACAAGATTATCCTCATTTTCATCGCTAAAGATTGAGCACGTAACGTATAAAAGGCTGCCGCCCGGACGAAGTAGGGACCAGCACTGGGTTAGTAACTGTCTTTGGGTTTCAATGAGTGGCGCCAAATCCTCTGGCCGTCGTAGGAGCTTAATATCGGGGTGTCGGCGAATAACGCCGCTCGCTGAACAGGGGGTGTCGAGTAGAATCCGGTCAAAGGTGCCAAGCTCAGGCTGAGGCTTTGCCAGGTCTAAACAGCGAAGATCGCCGGTCGCCCCCAATCGCGTAAAGTTTTCTGAAACGCGGGTGAGTCGGTCTGCATCAATATCAACGGAAACCAAATCAAGGGTCGGCGCAAGCTCTAATAAATGACAGCTTTTACTGCCGGGCGCACTGCAGGCATCTAAAACGCGTTCAAAAGGTTTAGGTTGTAATAGTTGTGCTGCGAGTTGGGCGCCAGAATCTTGCACGCTCACCCAGCCCTCATCAAAACCCGGCAAGTCGCCGACTGCGACGGCCTGATCCAGAATCAGTCCGTTCGGGCTGAGGTCGCAGGGTGTCGCCATGAGGTCCTTGGCAGCCAGCAGGATTTGGTACGCGGCGCGGGTCTGTTTGCCCGCATTGACTCTCAAAATCATCGGCGCGGGGTCATTGTTTGCGGCGATGATGGCAGCTTTTTGGTCTGGCCAATCCGCCTGAATGCGATCGAGTATCCACAACGGATGGTTTGTCAGCGCAACCTCTGCGTGTATCTCATTGATCACTGCCTGCCGGGTTCTTTGAAAGGTTCTAAGAGAGGCGTTGACCAGTCCTTTAGCCCAGGGTTTTTTCAGCCTTTTGGTGGTCTCAACGGCGGCGTTGACACTGGTATAGATCGGCTGGTTCAGGAACTCTGTGGCGCTAATGCCCAAGATCAGTAAAAGTTTGAGGTCTTGATGTTTTTTTTGCAGGGGCTTGTCTAAGATCGTTTGCACAATGCTGTCGAGCCAGAAATAGTGCCGTAACGTTGTTTGAACCAAAAAACGGCCTAGGGGGTCCAGTGCTTGTCCATTGTAAGCATGCCCATGAAGGATTGTTTGCGAAAGCACCGTTACTTCATTAATAAAATCCCTCATTTATTCGAACCGCTCGCCGGGGTCGAGCAGTTTTGTTTGTAGGTTTTTTAAGTTCGAGCCCTGGACGATCGTGCCCTTTCCGGTCGGTGATTGCAGTTGGGTAATGTAAAGCTGACCCTCGCCGCATTGAACGCGTATCCCTGTCTTCGACCTCTCGACAATGGTGCCGGGCGCCGGGGTTGGTGTTGCGTTGTCTGGTTGGCTTGGCGCAACCTCTGCGCCGTAACATCGAAATCGTGTTTCGCCTTGGTTTGTAAATGCAACCGGGTCTGGCACGAAGGCCCTGATGTGTTGGCAGATTAGCGTGCTGTTCATGGACCAATCGATTTTTGCTTCGGCTTTCAAAATTTTATGCGCATACGTCACGCCCGATTCCGGTTGTGGTTTAGCAACCAAGCCCGTCTCGGCAATGGTTTCGACAGCATGCAGCAGGGCTTCTCGACCTAAGCTCGCGAGTTTTTTGAACAAGCTGTCACTGGTTTCATTCGAGCTGATGTTGCATGGCTGGACGCTGATAATCGGCCCAGTATCCAAACCCTCTGCCATCTTCATGATGGTCACACCGGTCGTTTGGTCTCCGGCCAGAATAGCGCGCTGCACGGGTGCTGCCCCGCGCCAACGTGGGAGCAGTGACGCGTGAACATTGATCGGGCCAATACGCGGAAGGGCCAGAACCTCTGGCTTTAGAATCTGACCATAGGCGACGACGATCAATAGGTCGAAAGAGAACCCGGCCAAGTGTTTGGCTTGAAGGCGCGTGGGCTGCAGCACGGTGAGCCCTGCTTCAAGCGCACAGTGTTTAACCGGGGAGGCGATTAGTTTTTTGCCGCGCTTGCCCGGCCGATCGGGCTGGGTCACAACGGCCACGACGCTAATATCTGGATGCGCAATCAAGCCGTTAAGGTGCTCGACTGCAAATTCTGGCGTCCCAGCAAACAGTACTCGCATCATTGTCGTTGCAGCTTTTGTTGCTTCAACAGTTTTTTCCTGAGTAATTGCCGTTTGGCGGGAGACAAGTAATCGACAAAGAGCTTGCCATCGAGATGATCCATTTCATGCTGAATGCAAATGGCCAATAGGCCGTCGGCCCCAAGTTGAAAGACGTCGCCGTTTTGATCGAGCGCCTCAACTAAAATTTTTTCGTGTCGAAAGACGCGCTCATAGAACCCTGGTACGGACAAGCAGCCTTCCTGCGTTTCAACGCGCCCCTCTCCTTCAACTAGCCTTGGGTTGATAAAGATATGAGGTGATTGTTGGTCTTCTGAGGTGTCACAAACGATTAGCCTGAGATGCACGTTGACTTGAGTGGCTGCTAAGCCGATTCCCGGCGCTTGGTACATGGTGGCGAGCATCTGGTCGGCGAGCGCCGCTATGTCGCGCGTCACCGTTTGGATGGTTGCGGCCTTCGTTCGAAGCCGTACATCTGGGAATTCCAAAATGGTTAAAAGCGGTGTTGTCATAGATCGATCAATGCTATTTTGTTGGTATTTCTAATATCGAGCGGGTTAATTGCACGTTATGATATCGTAATCCCACGATTCATCAGCTCGGTTCGCGTTCGTTGTAAATTGTACCGCGAATTGCAAAAGGAAATCGCATATGTTCACAGCACGCATGGTCTCTGGCGCTTCGTTGCTCCTTTTTTGTCTGACAATGTTCGCACCCCTCGCCCCGCTGCAGGCGATGCAGATGAAAGGAGATGCGCCCGAGCGATATGTCGTTAAGCGGGGTGACACGCTTTGGGATATTGCCTCGATCTATTTAGAGGAGGCTTGGCAGTGGCCACAAATCTGGGCACTCAATACCGATATTGCCAACCCACACCTGATCTACCCGGGTGACGAGATTTTTCTGGTGATGATCGATGGGCAGCCTCGGTTAAGACTCCAGCGAGGGGAACGGGTTGATCCTGGCGTGGTCAAGCGAGTTCCTAGCATTCGAAGAACCAATGCTGGCGTTGCGATTCCAGCTTTGGGGCTTGATCAAATCGAGGCCTGGTTGGCAAAAGTCAAAATCGTCAACGCAGCAGACTTTGACCGGTTGCCGTACATTCTTGCGGGTATTGATGGTAAGACCTTGTTAAAAACCGGCGATCAATTTTATGTCAAGGGCGCGCTTGCAGCGGGGATGTCCTCTTTTAAGATTTATCAACCAGGTCAACGATATGTGGACCCGATAACGGGCGCATTGATCGGACTTGAAGCCCAAGAAGTGGGTCGGGCCAGGCTGTTGTCAGAGCAAGCAGGCCTTGCGATCCTTAAAATTACAAACGTTACAGAAGAAGTCACGCCCGGCGACCGCCTCATGATTGCTGAGGGCCTCGATCTGGATGCAACCTTGTTTCCCCAGCCGCCAAAAAACGCCATGTCAGGACAAATTATTGGTCTGAGATCCGATGGCACGATTGCCGCTGCGCATTCCGTCGTGACCATCGATCTTGGGTTGACCGATGGTTTGGCAGTAGGCGACCTGCTTGCGGTTGCCCGTCCCGGCGATGTTGTGAAGGATCCTGTGACGGGCAAGGCTGTGACGTTGCCGGATCAAACAGTTGGACAACTATTGGTTTATCAAACGTTGGATCAAATGGCTTTTGCGCTGGTTCTAAAAGCAACCGCTGCCGTGAAAATCGGATTTCTCGCACAAAGCCCTTAGTTCTTGCTTGTCAAAGCGGTTGGCGATCTGCCATAAACTGGCGGCTGATGGATCGTTAACATTCTGGGCATCGTAGATACGTGACCCGCCGATGATGCCTTTGACGTCTTTTTTAAAACCACCCACACAACAGCTAAACCGCAATAGATTTCCGCGTGGTCTCAAGGAGATTCCCAGCCCGCCATCGCAATTGTATTGTGTGGGGCAATTGGATATTTGTCTTGGTCCAAAGATCGCAATGGTGGGTAGTCGAGCGGCTTCTTGGCATGGGTTGCAGTTTGCGGAGGCATTAGCCGGTCAATTAGCGGCGCTTGGGTTTGTTGTTGTCAGCGGCCTCGCTCGGGGCATTGATGCGGCGAGCCATCGCGGGGCCTTAGCTGTGGGCGGTAAGACCATTGCCGTCTTGGGTCAGGGTTGCGATCTGGTCTATCCCAAGCAAAACCAAGCGCTGTATCAAGAGGTTGTGCGGGAGGGCTTGCTGGTCTCGGAATATCCGGATGGCACGGGACCGAAGCCCTATCACTTTCCAGCCCGTAATCGAATTATAACCGGCCTGTGCGACGCCCTGATCGTCGTCGAAGCTCGAACGCGTAGTGGCTCTTTGATTTCGGCCAAATCGGCCCTTGCCCAAGGCCGGGAGGTCTTTGCGGTGCCGGGCCCAGTGGTCGCCGGTGCGGCATCAGGTTGCCATGAGTTAATCCGCGAGGGCGCTCACCTCCTGGATTCGATTACAGATCTGTTCCGCGAAATGCCCCAACTCTTTCAACACGTTCAGCCAATACAAGCGGCTCAGCCCACGACTGACCCGCCTGCTGGGCAGGTTGCAACGAATAACCATCAAGATTTACTGGCTCTGCTGACGGCGGGCCCTATGGTCTTTTCGGATTTGCTCGCCAATTTCGATGGAACAATCGAGTGCTTGGTGGCGGCACTGGCACATCTCGAGGTTTCCGGCCAGATTGAGCACCTTGGGGCGCTGTACCAACTCAGAATGCAGGCAAGATAAGCATTGCGGGACCCAAACCCTGTGGCGATACCCCTGATTTTAGCGTTTTGATGTGGCCCGATTCGTTTTTGGCGCGTCTTGCGTGCCGATTGATAAAGGAATGCTTATAATCATCGGCTCGAAAGGTGGAGATAACGCATGGAAATGAAATTTGTAGCGATCTTAATGGGTTCGGACTCAGATCTACCGGTAATGGATGCGGCGGTCGAGATACTCAAGCGGTTTGGTGTCGCCCTTGAGGTCAAGGTGACCTCTGCACATCGCACACCGGCTGAAACCCAGGCTTATGTTCAAAGCGCTGAGGCGCGCGGTTGCCAAGCTTTTATTGCAGGCGCCGGTATGGCGGCACATTTGGCAGGCGCGATTGCGGCGCAAACCACTCGGCCTGTTATTGGCGTGCCGATTGATGCAGGTCCCTTGCAGGGCTTTGATGCGTTATTGTCAACGGTGCAAATGCCGGGCGGCATTCCGGTAGCAACCGTCGCGATTGGTAAAGCCGGTGCAAAAAATGCCGGTTATTTGGCGGTTCAAATGATGGCATTATCGGATCCCGGTCTCGCCGAGGCCTTGCAGCGTGAGCGACTAGAAAACGCTAAGGCAATCCTAGAAAAATCCGAAGCAATTGGACAACGCTACCTTTGAGCCGCGCTCAGATCGGGGGATGCGACCGGGAAGCGCTTTTATCCGGCGCGGTGATTGCCTACCCGACCGAAGGTGTCTGGGGATTAGGCTGTTCGCCGGCCTCTGAGGAAGCGGTAATGCGCGTTTTGCAAATTAAGGAGCGGTCGGTAAAACAGGGCCTCATTCTTGTGGCAGGATCGATTAATCAGTTTGCGCCGTTCTTAGAGAATCTGAAAGAGGATCAAATTCAGCGATTAAACCTGTCTTGGCCGGGCCCCGTGACCTTCTTAGTGCCGGATCATGGGGTGAGTCCGGATTTTATTCGGGGAGAACACGCAACGGTTGCGTTGCGCGTCTCCGCTCACCCAGTTGTGCAGTCTCTGTGTCAAATGCTCGGGGGGCCAATTGTTTCGACCTCAGCCAATCGATCTGGGGAGCCGGCAGCGTTATCTGAGTCAGAGGTTGTTGAGCAGTTCTCCGGCGAAGTGGACTTTATTATCCCTGGCCCATTAGGCGGTCAGGCCGGCCCTAGTGAAATTATTGACCTGGCAACTGGCCAAGTGCTTCGGCCCAAGGTGGCGAGATGATCAACCTTGCCGTTTTCGGCAACCCAATAGCGCACAGCCGATCGCCTGAGATCCATGGTTTGTTTGCGCAGCAATTTGGGATTGCGCTGACGTATCAGAAAGTCTTGGTGCCGGAGGATGGTTTGGCGCAGGCGGTTGCCGAATTGATCCGCCAGGGCGCACGCGGCTGTAATATTACGGTCCCGTTTAAGTCTCAAGCACTGGCACTCTGTGATGAGGTGAAAGGAGACGCGATCGGTCTGGGTGTGATTAACACGCTGGATTTCGCGCCAAATGGCAGGGTTTATGGCTATAACACCGATGCCCAAGGGCTGATTACGGATCTCAAAGACCATCTTAAGCAATCGATTCAAGGCCGAAAGGTGCTCTTGATTGGCGCTGGCGGCGCAGCGCAGGGGGTGGTGCCGGCGTTGCTCCGAGAAGCGCCCGAGACGTTGCATGTTTGGAATCGCACGCCTGAGCGGGCTGAGCACCTTGTTCATTTGGTGCCCAGCTCGCAGCTCTTGGCGAGAACCCATGAGCAGCTAGATGCGCAATACGATCTTGTTATTAACGCGAGTGCGGCGGGGCTAAAAGGCAGTACGCCGGATTTGCCCAGCCGAATCATTGGGCCCAATTCATTTTGTTATGATTTAAGCTATAGCGATTCTGAAACCCCTTTTTTGCGATGGGCTTCCGGCTTGGGAGCCCCGCATCAGGCAGACGGATTCGGGATGTTAATTGAACAAGCCGCTGCGGCCTTTCATATTTGGTTTGGGTTGTCGCCGGATACACAAGTGGTTCGCACAAAAATGCTAGGTAAATCAGACCTTTAAGGAGTTGTCCGTTGAACGCGTTACTTTTAGAAAGCCCGTTTCCTGATTTTGATTCAATTTCAGCTGAGCACGTGGTGCCCGCGATTGAGGCTATTTTAAACGCCAATCGGTCTGAATTAGCGTCAATTAAGGATGGGGTTGAGGGCGCTGATCTGGTTCAGGTTTTTCATGCACTTGAACGGCTTAGTGCCCGTCTCAATGAAGCATGGGCGCCCATCGAGCATTTAAATGCGGTTATGAGCCATGATGCGTTAAGAACAGCTTATAACACCTGCTTGCCCTTGCTGAGCGCATATGAAACTGAGCTTGGTCAAGACCGGGACCTGCTGGCAATTTATGAGGCGATTGCGGCCCAACAAACGGCGCTGCAGTTAACCCCCCCCGAATGTAAAGCCGTTGCCAATGCGCTACGTGATTTCCGATTGTCCGGCGTGGCCTTAAGCGACGACAAACGAAAGCGTTATGGCGAACTCAAACAACGCCTCAGTGAGCAGACCAGCCTATTCTCCGAGCACATCTTGGATGCCACGGATGCTTGGGAGAAGGTGATCAAAGACGAAGCGGGGTTGGATGGTCTTCCAGAGACCGCCATCGCGCTGGCGAGACAAGCAGCACAAGCAAAAGGCTATGATGGCTATCTCCTGGATCTAAGCAGCCCAAGCTATTCATCGGTTATGACCCATGCAACTGATCGAGGTTTGCGGCAAGCGGTTTATGAGGCCTACACGACGCGGGCGTCTGAGCTGGGTCCCCAGGCGGGTCAATTTGACAACACCGCTTTGATACAAAAAATTTTAGAGGATCGGCTTGAGCTCGCAAATCTGCTGGGATTCGAGCAATTTTCTGAACTGAGTCTTGCGACCAAAATGGCGGAGAACCCAGCTGCCGTGATGAGTTTTTTATTGGATCTCAGCAAGCATTCTAAAGTGGTGGCAGAGCAGGATTTTGACGACATTGCGTGCTTCGGGTCGGAGTCGTTAGGGTTATCCTCGATTTACCCTTGGGATGTCGCCTTTTGCGCCGATCGATTGAAACGGCATCGATTTGATTTGTCGGATGAGGATCTAAGACCGTATTTCCCAGCTCAAAAAGTCATTGATGGCTTGTTCGAGATCGTTCAAAGAATCTTCGGCGTCGAAGTTACCCTGGTGACCGATATGTCGGTCTGGCATCCCGATGTCACCACCTACTTGATTCATCGACAAGGTGTGCCGCTTGCACGCTTTTACTTTGATTTATACGCTCGAAGCAAAAAGCGCGGTGGGGCTTGGATGGCGGACTGTCGATGTCGACGGCAGGATCCGGCGAATGGGCTAACCCTGCCGGTGGCCTTTTTGACGTGTAATTTTCCGCCACCGGTTAATGATCAACCTGCCCTGCTGCGCCACGATGATGTCGTGACTTTGTTTCATGAATTTGGTCATGGGCTTCATCACATGCTGACGCAAGTTGATTGCGCATCGGTCTCGGGTATCAACGGGGTAGCTTGGGATGCGGTAGAGCTTCCCAGTCAATTTCTTGAAAATTGGTGCTGGGATCCAGACGCGCTCAACCTTATTTCGAGCCACGTCGAGACCGGTGAGCCACTTCCCTTGGTACTGTTAGATAAAATGCAGCAAGCGCGGAACTATCAGTCGGGCATGCAGATGGTGCGACAGCTCGAGTTCGCCCTGTTTGACTTCAGGCTTCATAATGAGTTCGACGGCGAGCCTGGGACGCTGCAGGCGATCTTGGATGACGTGAGAGCGGCCGTTTCGGTCATACCCATCTCCGAGACGAATCGGTTTCAAAACGGGTTCAGCCATATCTTCGGTGATGTGATGGGCTATGCCGCTGGCTACTACAGCTACAAATGGGCTGAAGTGCTCAGTGCGGATGCTTTCTCCAAATTTAAAGAAGATGGCATTTTCAATCGGCAGACTGGCGAACGGTTTTTGACCACCGTTTTAGAGCAAGGCGGCGCGCGAGATGCTTTGGACTTGTTTATCGAATTTCGCGGACGCGCGCCAACCGTTTCGGCACTGCTTCAGCAGGAAGGTATTGTCTAATGAGCCGACGATTTATTGCCGGTGCTCGATGCCAGGGCTGCGCGGCCGAAGATACCTTATTTTTCGAGACAGACAGCGCAAGTGATGTTGTTAGGTGTGTCGATTGTGACTTCACCGAGGCACGACCCGTAACGGTCGCTGTGGCGACGCCCTCCGAGGCGGTCGAAATCGTGCCGTTAAAGTTCCCAATGACTTGAGGGTCGGCATTCTCACAGCTATACTTGCCGCCGCGGGATTTCGATGACGCTCAATTGGGATGAGCGGCTTGCGAGTTAGGCGCTGAGCGGGGGCTTAAGCCTCCTAGTAATTGAGCCCGATAAACTGCATCAATAACCCGAGCAGACATAAGCCGATTGATGCAATTCGGTCGTAAAACATTGATAATCCGGCAGTCATTCTCCAAAGAGCCGTCCGCTTTCTAGATGAGAGTCGGTTCAAGGAAAAGGTCCTGCATTTAAAGGCAGGGGCAATAATTGAAAAGCGTGGTTGCGAAGCAGCCTCGAAGATCACAAAGAGTTTAATCGTCAATTAGGTTGGAGTTGCGAGACATGGCAAGAAAAGAAAGCAAAGTGGGAGAGGGTCAGCGATTGAAAACCGCTCTTCAGTGGTTGATCGCACTGGCTGCCTTGAGTTCAAGTTGGCAGGCCCTAGCGGATTGGTCTGCTTTGAATATGACCAAAGGGGTAACGGCAATCTCACGCGAGGTCTACGACCTGCACATGCTTATTTTTACCATTTGTGTGGTGATTGGTGTTCTCGTTTTTGGGGTGATGATTTGGTCGATGCTCGTGCATCGAAAGTCCCTTGGGCATGAACCGGCTACCTTCTCCCACAGCACTAAATTAGAATATGCCTGGACGATCATTCCAATATTCATCCTGATTGGGATGGCGGTTCCTGCAACCAGCACTTTACGTGACATGTATGATGCGTCAGGCGCGGACATTGATATTGAAGTTCGGGGTTACCAATGGAAGTGGCAGTACACCTACTTAAGCGATGATCCAACCCAAGAGGTTAAATTCATCAGTAGCCTACTGACGCCCCCTGATGAATATTACAACCGTACACCAAAGCGGGAGCATTACCTGTCGGATGTCGACAATCCTTTGGTCATTCCGATTAATAAACGGGTTCGGTTCCTGATCACTTCGAACGACGTGATTCATTCTTGGTGGGTACCTGATTTCGCGGTGAAGAAGGATGCGATACCCGGATTTGTCCACGAAGCTTGGGCGGTTGTAGAAGAACCCGGTATTTACCGCGGTAAATGCACGGAGTTGTGTGGCAAAGATCATGGCTTTATGCCGATCGTGGTCAAAGCGGTTGAGCAAGCCGAGTATGAAAGCTGGCTTGCGATGAAGCAGCAAGAAGCACTGCAGGTTTATGAGACGGTTGGAAAGACTTGGACGATGGCAGAACTAATGGAAACGGGCGAGCAAGTTTATGCTCAGGCCTGCCAATCCTGTCACCAGGCCAATGGTCAAGGGATTCCACCCGCGTTTCCGTCATTGGTTGGGCAGGGTCTGGCAATTGGTCCGGTCGATGCGCATATCGATATCGTTGTAAACGGTAAAGCAGGGTCCGCGATGCAAGCCTTTGCTGCGCAACTAAATCCGGCTGAGATCGCAGCGGTTGTAACCTATGAAAGAAATGCATGGGGTAATAATGTGGGCGATCTAGTGCAGCCCCGAGCCGTTAATGCACTGATTAGTAGCGAAGAATAGGAGAAAGGGATGAGCGCAGTTATTGAAAATCATCATGACGATCATCATCACGGCCCCGACAAGGGATTGATGCGTTGGGTTTTAACGACCAATCATAAAGATATAGGCACCCTTTACCTTTGGTTCAGCTTTGCCATGTTTTTAACGGGCGGTTGTATGGCATTGGTGATCCGTGCCGAACTGTTCCAACCGGGCTTGCAGCTGGTTGTGCCAGAGTTTTTTAATCAAATGACGACCATGCACGGTCTGATTATGGTGTTTGGTGCGGTCATGCCGGCGTTTGTCGGTCTTGCGAATTGGCTGGTACCAATGATGATTGGCGCGCCGGATATGGCGTTACCAAGAATGAATAATTATAGCTTTTGGATCTTGCCATTTGCCTTCAGCATGTTGTTAAGCACCCTGTTTATGGAAGGCGGGGCGCCGAACTTTGGTTGGACGTTTTATGCGCCCTTGTCGACAGAATATGCGCCGCCCAGCGTGACCTTCTTTATTTTCGCGGTGCACTTAATGGGTATATCTTCGATCATGGGTTCAATCAATGTCGTGGTCACGATTTTGAATCTGCGTGCGCCGGGTATGCGTTTGATGGATATGCCTTTATTCGTCTGGACGTGGCTCATTACAGCGTATCTATTGATCGCAGTGATGCCGGTTCTGGCGGGCGTGGTGACCATGATGCTCATGGATATTCACTTCGGCACGGCCTTCTTTAGTGCGGGCGGCGGCGGTGACCCGGTTTTGTTCCAGCACGTGTTCTGGTTTTTTGGGCATCCTGAAGTCTATATTATGATTCTGCCGGCGTTCGGGATTGTCTCCGCGATTATTCCGACCTTCGCACGCAAGAAGTTGTTTGGCTATGACTCAATGGTGTATGCGACCGCGTCGATTGCGTTCTTGTCCTTCATCGTTTGGGCTCACCACATGTTCACGGTTGGAATGCCGATTGCAGGCGAGCTGTACTTTATGTACGCAACGATGTTGATCGCGGTGCCGACCGGTGTGAAAGTGTTCAATTGGGCGGCGACCATGTGGCAGGGTTCGATGACGTTTGAAACCCCCATGTTGTTTGCGGTTGCGTTTGTGATTTTGTTCACCATCGGCGGACTGTCTGGACTGATGCTGTCGATTGTGCCGGCAGATTTCCAGTACCACGACACCTACTTCGTGGTCGCACATTTCCATTATGTTTTGGTGCCAGGTTCAATCTTTAGCATTATGGCGGCTGCTTATTACTGGCTGCCGAAGTGGACAGGCAACATGTACGACGAAACCCTTGGTAAGACCCATTTCTGGTTGTCGTTTGTTGGCGTGAATGTCACGTTCTTCCCGCAACACTTCATCGGTTTAGCCGGTATGCCACGGCGCTATCCGGACTACGCGCTGCAATTTGCAGATTGGAATATGGTCTCTAGCGTTGGCGCCTTTATTTTCGGTTTCAGTCAGCTGCTATTTTTGTTCATCGTGATCAAATGCATCATGGGTGGCAAAAAAGCAACCGATGAAGTTTGGGAAGGTGCTGAGGGGCTTGAGTGGACCATTGCGTCACCGGCGCCCTACCATACCTTTTCAACGCCGCCTGAACTGCCCGAACGCTCAATGGCATAATCGAGTAATCACGGATGGCAATGCCCAATCAGAAGCTGCAGACTCGAACCACGCTAAAATTGGTTGGCGTGGTCCTAGGTATGTTCGCGTTTGGCTTTGCGTTGGTGCCCTTGTATGACATTTATTGTCAGGTGACAGGTGCCAATGGCAAGACTGCGAGTGCTTATGTCGTCCCCGAAGACGGCATTGCGGTGGACGCGGATCGTTGGGTAACGGTGCAGTTTTTAACCAATAATAATGCCAGCATGCCCTGGTCGTTTAGGCCTGAGGTTCGGAGCATGAAAGTCCGACCTGGTGAGATGAACCAAACCACGTTTTACGCGAGCAATCCCGCCGGCTATACGATGACTGCTCAAGCAATTCCAAGCGTTGCGCCGTTTCACGCGGCGGAATACATGCATAAAACCGAGTGTTTTTGTTTTGAACAGCAGGTCCTAGCAACTGGTGAAGCCATTGATATGCCACTTCGGTTTATCATTGATCCTTACCTGCCAGAGTCTGTACAGACGCTCACCTTGTCGTATACGTTGTTTGATATTACGGATATGACAGCATCAGCTGCTGCTGAATAATCAGTGATTTAATGGAGAATCCAGATGTCCTCTGACTCAACTTATGAAAGCT
>ERZ651776.195-NODE-195-length-89386-cov-7.412556_pt1 | contig 89386 bp, 58 predicted proteins | sample MGYA00514761_ERZ651776 | MGnify/ENA metagenome assembly ERZ651776 | reverse complement strand
TGTTGTTTAGGGTAAATTTTTCGAGTTCACACGCGAGGTCAAGTCAAGCAGTTTATCCATCCATCCATCCCCATCCATCCCTCGGGAAACGTGACGCATCATCAGACACCGCACAACACTTTGACGCGTTTTTTGCGCGCGCACGTGTATATATAGTATATAAATGATGGCATCCGTTGTGATGATGATGCGCGCTACTGCCGCGACGACGATTCAGACGACGCCTTCGTATTCTTATTTGACCGCGAGAAAAACGATGACTCCTTCTGCGAGAACGATAAAGAATCATCGGATGGACAACAACAACAACAACAACAGAAGAAGAAGAAGAGGCGAATTACTACAAATAGTGTCCGAAGGAACGGGACGATTCATCGTCGGTGGGAACTGGAAATGTAACGGGACTCGCGAAAGCGTCAAAGCGTTAGTGGAGGCGTTGAATAAAAACGTCCCAAACATCGAGAAAAACTGCGATATTTATTGCTGTCCCACATTTTTGCACCTGCCGTACGTGAAGGACAACTTAAACGAGAGATTTAACGTGTGCGCGCAAAACAGCTGGGTGGAGGCAGATTTAGTCGATCCAGAACACCACTACGACTCGACCACGGGTGCGTTCACCGGGGAGATATCCGCGGAGATGTTGGAGGATTTACAAGTGCCGTTCGTGTTGCTCGGGCACAGCGAGCGACGAACGCTTTTAGGCGATACGGATGAAATCGTGGGGAAGAAGGTCGCGCACGCGAGGTATCACGGGTTGAGCGTCGTCGTTTGCGTCGGCGAGACGCTGGAGGAGAGAGAAAACGGGACGACGTTTGATGTGATTTTTAAGCAGTTGAAAGCAGTCGCGAAGGAAATCGACGACCGAGAACATTCCAGTTGGGGGTCGTCCGTAGTCATCGCGTACGAACCGATTTGGGCGATTGGTACCGGGAAAGTCGCGACGCCGGAGCAAGTGCAGGAGGTACATTCGAAAATTCGCAGCTGGTTGGCAGAAAATGTCAGCGAAGACGTCGCGAAAGCGACGAGAATTCAATACGGCGGCTCGGTTAACGCGTCCAACTGCGCGGATTTAGCCAAGTTGAGCGATATCGACGGGTTCTTGGTGGGAGGCGCGAGTTTGAACGGCGATGATTTTGCGGCTATTTGCAACGCGAGTAGCGTCCATTACAAAGCTGTGGGGAGATAAAAAATAATTTAAAAAGACCTTTAATAATAATGCCGCGCATGATTAATACACAACACCCGTGTAACTACTTCTTCAATTTGTTTTTACATATTCTCGATGCGCTCGAAACACTCCTCGCGAAGCGGCGTGTCCGCGAAACACGCGGAAACGAACGCCAGCACTTCGTTCGCGCTCAACATTTTCAACTCTCCTCTCGTGTACATGTCCGTAATTTCCTTCAACTTTGTCTTCAACAGTTTCGCGTATACAGAACCTTTCTGCCAATTCTCAAGCGCGTCGTAAAAGAAATCATCTTCTACCGACGACGTGCCCAGTTGTAAAGGGGTAAACGCATCCTCGAGCGCATCCGTCAACGCGTCCGCGTCGTCCGCTGAAATATCATGCATTTCCTTGATTGCGGAGACGATGCGTGAGGCGTAAGATTCACAAAATTTCCCCACGATGCGCTTCGCGTTTGTCCTCTGCAACGTTTGACTGGCGGCGGAGCAGAACTTTTTTAGCACGTCGCGCGATATCGCGATAGCTTTCTTCATCGCGGATGCGTTCGCGCCTCGAATACTTTGCGTTTCATTCGCGAATGAGTCTAAAGACTCCTCTAATGCGACCGAGGCGTTGCGTTCTGCGCGCTCGAAAACGGCGTCGCCGGCGTCTCTCAGAGCCTCAACGGCCCACAAAATCGCAGGTCGGTGTTGTTGAGCATTGTCGTCACCGCCGCCGCTGTTGTCCTTTCTGACTAAATTCTCTAAAGCCTTTGCTGCGTCTAAACTTTGCGCGATAAACTGGTCGGCGATAAAGCCGCAATCGTTATAAAATACGAGCGATTCAAAGAGCGACTGTTTGAAAATGGACTCGTCTCGCGTGCTCATGCGCGAACACCGGAACGCTTCGAGACAATCGCACGCGGTTTTAATCGCCGCAATGGCGTGTCGTTTGCGTCCCGCGGGCGTGTTGGCATCTTTTGCGTTTTCTTTATCTTCAAACGATGAAGAGAGGACGGAGTGAAACGCAGATTTTGTCACGTTCAAAAGTTGCACCGCGGAGCTCGTGATTGTTCGCGATGCCGGGATTTCAAAGCAGTGCAATTCGAAAAACTCTTCGCAGTAGTTCGTCGTCTCCTTACCATTGCCTTTCACTTCTTCTTCTTTCGCTTTCGTTTGCAACAATTCGTCGGAAATTGCGGGAGTTTTGCCGGCGTCTCTCGCGCTCGCTAAGCTGTTCACTCTGAAGTCTAATCGACTTTCTATTTCGCCTTGCATGGCGGCTATTTCTAAAGGTCCAGCGACGGTATCTAAAGCACTGCCGAGACCGTAGCTGTTGAGCAATCCTAAACTTGCGACGCGCCTTTCGAGCGCGACGACACTATCCACGTCATCGTCCGTAAGTAGCGCTTGCTTTGATCCTAAATTCCAAGTTTGAATGCACGTCTTCGAGACTGTCGGCCAAAAGACACCGCGAGCAACGTCCACGAGATCCGACGAGAGTTCATCCAACGCGAACGACTGCTTCGTAAAAATTCCTTTGAAGAGGAGCACGTCCAATCCCTGGACGAATGTTGAGATCATTCCATCTTCTTCGTCGTTTCCTTTGCCAGCCGTTTCTCCTTTTTTCCACTTCAGCGTTTTCGTGTACCCGTTCTCTTCGTTCACGCTCAACTCAACGTTCCTCGCTCTCGACTGGACAAACGGAACGACGATTTCATCCACCACTTTCCTCGTCACGAATACCGCGCACTCGCGAAATAAAGTCTCCGAAACCGCTCTCGATGCTTTCCACGCGTCTCTCGCGTTGGAAAATTCCACCGACATCCCGCCGCCTCCATCATCATCGCTCACGCTCACGGCTCCCGCGATCCTCCTCCGTATCGCATCCTGCAACTTCACCATCAAATCATCTATCCTTTCGTTAGGAATTTCCACGCACGCGTACTCCTCTCTCGATCGCTCGAGCATTTCGTACGCGTTCGACAACTCTTTCTCCTCGTCAACCATCCTCTCCACCTCTTTCAAACACTCCTCGAACATATTTTCCTCTCGCAACATCTCTAAGTGCAGTTGTTTCAACTCCAGTTTTTCTTCCAGTTCGTGGAATTTCCGCGCGTCTTTTCGCATGCTCGTCAGCGCCTCGCGCAGTTCTTCTTCATGTTGTCGCTGGTTTTCTTCTTCTTCAACACCAAGAGTCGAAGCTGATTTTGCACCACCACCATCGTTCTCCTCCTCTCGTTCCTTCTCCTTTTCCTCTTCTTTCAAAAGCTCTAAAAACTCCTCGCAAAACGTCTCGCACAACTCGACCACTTTTTCTCGTTCGCGCTCGTCGTCGCCTCCTCCTCCGTGGTCTCTGAATTCGTCAAACGCATCTTTTAGTGTTCGCGCAATTTTCGCTCGATTTCTGTTCGATTCCGATTTCAATTTCCTCGACGCGTAACTGAGCGCTTCCAGGGATGATTCCGCTCCAGACGGTACCGATTGGTCGAGCAAATGCGCCACTTCCAGATTTTCGTCGGGTTTGTCTTTTCTCATTTCTCCTCCTCTGTGGTGGTCTCTCGTTGTCTCATTCGAGAGCCGGGACCACCCTTTAATAATAAAAGCTTTCTGTTGTCTTTCGGGAAACTTTCACGCGCTTTGGAAGCACGCACCAACAATTTTATGCAAGCACTACTTTTTCCTCCCATGAAATCTCTCTCTCTCTCTCTTTCTCTCTCCCTCTCGCAAAAAGATGGTACGAAAAGTTGATATTTTCGGAAACGATCGGCCGGAATTCGCTCCGATCTCCTCCCATAAAATTTGGGTCGCTCTCCACCAAGGGAATGCGCTTGAACACGAAAAAAAAGAGAGAGAAAAAAGGGGTTTCCACTTTATCCTCATTCTGGCGACCTATATATATTTACTTATACATAACAAAACACAGTTTTCTCGAACTGCGCGCGCGTTAATATCACCATCATCATCAATCTCTCGAGTAGCGTGTACTCCTTTTTGATCCTTGGTTTTTGTTGCGTTCACAGAAGACAGAGACGTTTTAGTATATAATTTTTGCTTTTCGTAAAAAGCGCACCAATAAAGTGCTGCCGCGTCAGCAAAAGACTCATGGAGCTTCCCCGAGGCTCGCCACCACCGCCGGACGAGTATTTCGCCTCGGAATTTAACGTCATCACGACCACGAGAGGCAGCAATTCTTCTTCTTCCTCTTCATCTGCGTATCATCAGCGAGGCGACGATTCCCCGAAGTGGTCGTTGAGAGGGTTCTTGCCACCCGCGCATTTGCGCATAGAATTGTATCGGTACTTGAACAAAGAAGTGGTCCCCGAGGAGTCCGAGGAAGAGTCGCCGGCTGGGAGATTAACGCCGACGCCGAGGACGCCGCAGAGGCAGATGAACGGAGAGTCGATCGAGATGTTAGCGAAAGGGGTGCTGGCGTAAAGAGAGTTATATATAGAGAGAACAGTGATGGCCCGACGTTTGGTTTTCTCTCTCTCGTGCTCTCTTATCCTAAAATGTATATCAGACAGAAAAAAGATGCGGATCCTCCTGAATCATCATCTATTTGTAAATGCGATGCGTGAGAAGCATTTACATCCTATAATAAACTACGTATTAGTATTGCTATTTCTTCAAGCTCTCGTTTTATGCGCGCGTGCTTTTATAACCAAACGAGTTTCGTGCTCGATCCGATGGACGGCGTGAGCGAGGCTTCGAGTCCTCCGTTGTCGTTTACGCGCGAAGTTTTTTCGGTCATCGCGCGAGAGAATTTCAGTTGCAGCTGCTTCAATTCGGCGGCTTCGGAAGCCTCAAACAGCTTCCTTTCCGTCGCCATGTACGCTTGCAACTCATTCACCGCTAATTCTGTATCCGTACTCGCGTTGTATCTCAACCCGATTAAAAAATTCACCCACGTCTTCCTCTCCTCCTCCGTCATCGATTCTTCCCAAAACCAGTAACAAAACTTCTGAAACGCTCTCGAGACGTAAAATACCCCGTGCATTGCCTCGTGTATCAGCGCATCTCTCACTTCCTTTTTATCCGAACTCGAGCAGACGGCCAATATCGCCGACTGCTCCTCCGACGGATGCCATCGGTCGTTATCCTTCGCCAAACTCGATTCGTACTCGCCTCGTTTATTCGTTCGCATAATCTTACACTCCATCAATCGATCTCTCAGCACCTTCTCTTCTCCAAACAACTCCTTTGTCTCTTCTTTACACCGATTTAAAAACGTGCAAAAGCTATTCACGCGCATGTTGTGACCGCTGTAATTCGCCGCGCCGCCGCTTCGGCCGGACGGAATCGAGGACACTATTTGCCCGTGTAAATCCACGTCTTCCAAAAACACCGACGCGCGACCGAGGGCCATTTTTTGCGTCATCGCCGATGGAAACTTTAGAAAATAGATTCTCGAATCGTTCGTCCATCGGTGTATCTGTGTTCATCGAGAGAGAGATGAGAGAGAGAGAGATGTGAGAGAAGCAGACAGAGAGAAAAAACAGTTGCGCGGGGAAAGAGAGTTGAAGAGAGAGAGCTGAAAAACATGCAAACGCGAGCACATATACACACACACACACACACCTCGATGATGGTATTATTACTACTCTTAGAACTCTTACACGCAGAGCAGCACAAACTGTTCGCGAAATCCTCCAAAGTTTGCGTCTGTATCGCGTTTAAACCGTCGTCGTTAATGTTGTTGGTGTTGCCCATTTTTGTGGGGAAAATGCGTCATAAAAATCATCACAATGCGTTGCGCTTCCTCTCCCGCTCCTGTCTCGGTTTCGGCGGCAAAAGCAGCCTCCTCCTCTTCCTCCTCCTCTCGATGTTGTTTTCGCCGCTCGTGTTCTCCTTCAACTTCTTCTTCTTCTTCTTCCCAAAGACGACGACTGTTTCTTTCAAACCCGGGGGGATTTTCCGTCAGAGCGGCGGCTTTGTCGTCTGATGATGACACCAACAATTCTGCCGCTGCCGCTGCCGCTGCCGCGACGACGACGACGACGACTTCAGGAGGTGGTGGAGGAAAAGGAGGGAGTGAGGAGCCGAAGAAAGGCACCGCAAAAATCCAACGCATCAGTGCGGAAAACAGCAATCGCGTGAACATTTTGAGCGAAGCCCTGCCGTATTTGCAACGTTTTCAAGGGCAAACGGTGGTGGTGAAATACGGCGGCGCGGCGATGCAATCGAAAGAACTGAAAGCGGCGGTGATTCGAGACATATGCTTACTCGCTACGGTCGGGATTAACATGGTTTTAGTGCACGGAGGAGGACCGGAGATTAACAAGATGTTAGAGGTGGTTGGGATCGAGCCGAACTTTAAGAACGGGTTGCGAGTGACCGACGACGCGACGATGGAGGTGGTGGAGATGGTGTTGACTGGGAAAGTGAATAAAGAGTTGGTGGCGTTGATTAATAACAATTCGGCCGATAGAGGCGATGGAGGTGGAAGAGCGGTTGGGGTTTGCGGTAAAGATGGGAACTTGTTGAGAGGAAAAGTGAAGGATAAAGATTTGGGATGGGTCGGGGAGATTGAGTCGGTGGATCCGAAATTGTTGACGACTTTGATCAACGGCGGGTTCGTGCCGGTGATTGCGACCGTAGCGCAAGATTCAAAAGGAAACGCGTTGAACGTGAACGCAGATACCGCGGCTGGGGCGATTGCAGCGGCGTTGAACGCGCAGAAGTTGGTGTTGATGACGGACGTCGCCGGGGTGTGCACGGATAAAGACGACGTGGATTCTTTGATAAGGACTGTGACGTTTACGAAGGCTGAGGAGATGATTGCGAGTGGGATTATTGCCGGAGGCATGATTCCAAAGGTGACCGATTGTATGAACGCGCTGAGAGGAGGTTGCGTGAGTGGTCACATTATCGACGGGAGGGCGCCTCATTCATTGTTATTGGAGATTTTAACCGACGAGGGGTGCGGGACGATGATTACGACAGACGAAAGTTGAGTGTGTGTATGTGTGTGTTCTATTTTCGTCGCGCGTGCGTGTGTTTGTATATATTACACTATTATTAATCTATCTCTATACAGCGGGAATCTCACATCTTAACTCTCTCGAACGGTAGCTATCGCATTCGCACGCTCGTTTTTTCTCGCCGTCTTTGTTCGCTTTACACGTATCGCAACAGTATATCGATGTCGAACTTTTCGAGCATTCCTCGCACGCGGCTAAGATGACATGACACGCTTTACTCGCGCATCTGGCCAGATGTGGTATGCACGGTGCTTTACACCCGTCGCACTTTGTTAATGATAATAAATTGTTGTTGTTGATGTTATTATTATTACTAAAATTATTGTTCTCATCGATGAAACCGCCAACGTCGACGCACCCTCGCGCGTCAAACACGTAATTCTTTCCGACAAACCCGTCGCCGCCGATATCTCTCGCGTACGCCACGATCCCGCCTTCTAATACGGAAACTTCTTTCGTCACGTTCAAACTCAACAAATACGCCGTCGCTTTCTCGCATCGCACGCCGCCCGTGCAATACGCGAGTACTTTTTTGTTCTCGATGTACGCCTTCCCGCCTTTCTCTTCCACCCACTCTTTAAACTGATTGAACCTTCGAATTGGGCAACACACCGTCTTTTCCGGGACAAACCTCCCCATTCGACTCTCGTACGAGTTCCTCACGTCTAACACGACGACGTCGTCATCGCTCGATTGAATAGCCTCCCTCCATTCGCTCGGCGTCAATCGATTTGGTTGAAGACGTTGTTGTCCTAACTGAAGACGCTCTTCTGCCTTCTTCTTTGACGACGACGGTTCAAACGGACACACCTCGTCTACGATTCGAACGCTCGCGCTTTCAAAAATGTGTTTACATCTCCCGTATTCCTCCGAAACCGCGCGCGCGTTCACGTTCACGCGTTCTCGCTTAAAATCCACCCCTTGTAACTCCAAAATCGCAAACTTTCCTTTCGTGCTTTTCATTTCCCGTTCAAACTGTTTCACGCGCGATTCCTTCCCCGCGGCGGTTCCGTTTATGCCTTCTGGCGAGAGCCGAATCTTCCCTCTGACGTCCAAGTCGAGCATTGCATTCTCCAAGCTCGTTTTCAGCGCGTTCAACGTCGTCGAATTCAACACGCGCTCCCCGTGAGAAATGTACCGGTAAAAAAGGACCACCGCGTGTGGTTCATCTGTTTCCACCACGTCGCAACGACACGAACAACAACAACACTTCTTCGTATTCTTTTCGAAGTAAAATTCGTCGCACGTGCCTTTTGGCACTCGTCTCTGTCGTCTTTCGTCTGTTCTCGTCGTCATATCTCATCTGTTTTGTTGCGACGTTTCGATGGATAAAATGGAAAAATCATCTTCATTTCCACGGAGGAAACAACACGCACAAACGAACGCGATTATTAAAAGCGACCACTAAACGACGACTGTTACGACGACGACGATGCGTTTTACCGCGGGAGGACGACGAGGACGACTTTTTACCGCGGCTGGTTCGGCAATGGCGGCCACGACCAAGAGGAACTTCACCACGGGGAACAAAGACCCGACGTCTGTGGTACTCGCGCACATTCTCCGCGAAAACGCCCACGCCAACGCACCGAACGCGCCGTTCGTGTACTTCTTCGACGAGAATGAAAAGTCTTTTCGGCATCTCTCGTTCGCGGACTTTCGCGATCGATCCTACGCGTTTGCCGCCGCTTTGAACGATCTCGGGTACAACACCAACAACCAAAGAGAAGGCAAAGAAGACCAAGAGGAGAAAAAGTTATCGATTCGTTTGGGGGATTCTCCGGAACTTTTAATCGCACTCACCGGCGCCGTTCTGAGCGGAACGAAAGTGCAAAGTTCGAAGACGGAAGGGGAGTTTTTATCCGCGAAAAGTTTCGGCGCTTTGGTGCACAGTTCGTTCAGCGGGAAAGCGGGCGAGATGGTCGGCGCGCACGAACCCATCGCGGTTGGTCCCGCCGGGTTGAAAGAGAAAGTCGTCCATTGGGAGGTGCTGATGAACGCGTACGGTAATGGAGAAGAGGACGCTTCGACGAGCGGTGGGATGTCATCATCATCGGAGAATGAAGCGGTGTTTTACTTCAATTCAACCGAGAAAGGTGAGGGAGCGGAGACGTTGTTTAAATACGGAGAACGAGCGGCGAAAGCGATGGAGTTGAGGAGAGAGGACGTGGTTATGATTGGGGTGCCGTTGTTGCACGCGATGGGGTTTGGGTTTGGCGCATTGGGGGCGATGATGGCCGGCGCGAGGATTATGGTTCCAGGGACGTGCGATGGCGTCGTGGATGATTCGGTGAAAATTGATCGAGCCGGAAACGCGAAGAGGGCGTTGATGAGTAGTATTAGTAATAGTCGTAGCGATAGTAGCGGTAGTGTTAGCGAGGAGGCGGTAACTGCGATGGTGTCCGATATGCACATCGTGAAAGCGTTGAGAGAGGAGGACGGGAATAGAGCGCTGTTGAAGAACGTGCGAACGGGATTGGTTAAAGTCGGAGGCGGCGCAAACGTAGGCGAGCACGCGCCGGTTGACATGCTCGGCGTGCCATTCGTCACCGTAGGTAAAATGAAATGAGCTTTTTTTGTTTTGTATGTGCGTGCGTTTCAATCTCTATTACTACTACTGTATGTGCTATAATTTTTCTACTTTCGTCGCCAACGTCGTTTGAAACGTGTCTTCGTTTTCTTGAACGTCCACTTCTCTTCTCAACCTTTCCTTCATGAACATCGCGCCGAGTAACGTGCGCCATTTCAAACTCGCGTCTTTCAGTTTTTTCAGCTTTTCTTTCTTTACTCGTTCTTGCTCGTCCTCGAGCAGTTGTTTCCTCACTCTTTCCTCGTTTTCCGAGACGACGACGCACCCGAGAAAGACGGGAAGCGTCGTGCCGCCTTGCTTGTACTCAAAGCCAATCAGAGCAGGGACCGCGTGAATTTGTGGATTGGTAAGTTTACGAGCCGCGGTTAACGCATTTTTGTCCTCAATGTACGCACAACCGTCTGGTAACCCGTCGCCATTCTTCGTCAAATCGACGTTACCGCGATCATTCGTAGGCACGACGCCTTTGTCCGCTTTAGGCGGGTGGTAAGTGGTGCACTGCCACTGGCCGTATAAAAAAATATCCGCGAACTGTTCTGGGTGGCCGCCGTACTGTTTCAAGTGAGCTCGCGCTTTGTTCGAAAGCAACTTCTTGATCGGACTATCAATCTCCACGTGTTTCACCATCAATCTCTTCTCAGATTTCCATCGCCGGTCGGTCCGAAGCGTCTGAACGTTTTCGCGAGGGTAAACGAGTTTCCCGTCGACGCACCCGGCGACGCCCGTTTTCGGATAAATGCACTCGTTTTGCCTCAAGTGCGCTTCTATGCACCACAAAGGGTGCAATTTGATTTCCGTGAGCGTTTTTGGCGGTCGCTCCGATTTTTGCATCGTTGCCATCTCGTCGCGCTCGTCGATTAACGCTTTTTTCAAATACAGTTGACTGGAATTTTCCTCGTCGTTATCGTGAATGCCGCTGAGATCAATCTTGTGCGCCGCGCTGAGCTCGTTCCATCTCTGATCACCTTTGATGCGTTTCTTCAAAGCTTTTATGGCAAACTGCTTTTGCGAATACTTTCTCGTCACGTCCGTGAAGGACAAAACGTTGCCGTTCTTCTCTTGATCGAATTCGTCGAAAGCGACGACGTATCCCGGGTACGTCGACCACGTTTTCACGATATCGTCGACGTCACCGATGGTAAAAGTATGCGTGGTTGGAGAGAGCGCGATTGGCACAAACTTTGCGGATTCTTTTTTCTTCTGCGCATTTGCCGCCGATGGGGTAGATGATGCGGTCGTTTTCTTCTTCTTTGTTTTCTTCCGCGTCGATTCCTCGGTCGTCGTATCGTTCCCGCCTTCTCGCACGAGCGCTTCCAACCAGTGCGTAATCTCGTCCGCCGCATCGTCGTCTTCCTCGCCATTATTCCTCGCCGCTGCTCCGTTCTTCTCCATCGCTTTAAAAATATTTGCCGGTTTACCATCTAACGATCGCAAGGTTGTTTTCCTATCTAAATCCGGTCCTTTCGCGTCGTGCGGCAACGGTTTTAAACTCGCGCACAGTCTCGCGCGAATACCCAAAGCGCGTAAGAAAGCACACAAAAGCGCCGCCTTCATCTCCGAAACGTTCGAAAATGAAGAGAGTCTCATTGTTTCGTTGATATTTTTATCTTTTCTTCTTAACATCTCGCTCAACTTCCACGCCACGCCTCCCGCGAACCCGGCCTTACTTGCCCGCGCTTCTTTCGCGCTCACGTACGGCGTCCAAGAAGAACGCTCCTCTTCCTCGTTATCAGAAGTACAACGAGAAGGGCTTAACACGTGGTCTTGAAAAAACTTCACCGCGAAATGCAACATCACCCTCACCACTGGTTTTCCTTCCTTCTTCCCAGGTCTTTCTAAAATACCTTCCACCAATCCTCTCGGCGCCACGCTGAGCGCCAAACATCGCAACGCGTCGCTCTCGAGCGCTCGATTGACCAAATGCACCCTCGCTAAACGACACAACAACTCCGCGTGATGTAGCTCTTTAATCTTGTTCCTCTCCTGTCTCGTTATCCTCCTTTTATTTTTATTCTTCACCTTGATCTCGTTCGGGTCCCCGGTGATCTCGTCCACTATTTCGCACTCGCTGTCTCTCTCGTCTTCTTCCTTCGCGTCGTCGTCGTTCGCCGCCGCGCTTTCATTTTCCTCAATCTCTTCCTCTTCTTCCTCCTCTGTTTCCACGTCTTCCCACTCCACTTCGCTCGAGTCCGACGACAAAGAATTCGTCAAATCATCATCTGGACCTTCTTCGTTCCGGTCTCTCGCCGGCATGCCGCACGGATTTGCGACGTTGAAAGCGTTTTCAGCCTCTTTTTCCTCCTCCTCCTCGTTCGTTACGAGATTTTTGTTCCTCTTCTTCTTCTTTCTCATCGCGTTCAAAACTTGTTCCCTGGACGCGCGGAGCAACGAAGAAGCACCACCGTTACCTTCTCCACTCCTTTTCGTCTTTTTGGTCTTTTCCTCTTCTTTTTCTGCACTCAAAGCGCGTTGTTGTTCAAAGTCCGCATCTTTTCTTTTCATCATTTTCCCCCTCATCGCACCACCACCGGACAAATTTTGTGCGATTCAGATCTCAGGAAAAAAGAGACACACCTTCTGTCTTTGCGACAATGATGAAACAATTTACTCACACACGCAACTCACAAAAACTATCATCGCGCGAGAGGAGGAGTAATAATACTCGTTCAAAGTTTTCGTGCGTTTGTGTTTGCTTTTAGAAGCAGTTAAAGGAGGAGATGAAATTGAGCGAAAATTTTAGGGTTTTGAGGTTTAGGGTTTGTTTGTTTGTGTGCACTCTTGAGAATACGAACTCTCTCTCTCTATTAAAAGAGATTCTTAGTATATATACAGAGAGAAAAAAGATACATGAATGTAGCAGCAGGGGAGAGGGCAAAAAAGACGAAGACAAAGAGCGAAAAGAATGATGATTATTGTTTTCGTCGTCGTCTTTATCGTCATCATCCGTTGTTGGAGTACGCGAGAGGACGGAAGAAAAGATTAGGCGATGCTCATTTTCATCATTTTCATCATTCCCTTTTGGAGAAGAAATTGGAGCAATTCTTGAAACCGTACGAGACGTTAGGGATCGATGCAAACGCGATCACGGCGAAATACGCCGGGGAGATGTTTTTGAATTATTGTTTATCTTCTGCTACTTCTTCTTCTTCGCTTTGTTGTTGTTGTTGTTGTTGTTCTCAGGAGGGGGGGAAAAAACGCGAGGACGAAGAAGACGGTTTTAGGGGAGAATTGGATTGTTTCTTGGGTGCCAACTTTTGTCAGGAGAAGGAGAAGGAGAAGAAGAAGAGGAGGAAAAGCAGCGACGTGATCGTGATACTCTCGAACAACAACGACGAGAAGACGGGTAATGGTGATACTACTCTCAGAGGAAGAAGAAGTGTCAGTCAAAACACGACGATTGAAATACTATCATCATTGGAAACAGATTCGCAGAAGAAGCGTCTTCGAGTCGACGATTCAGACGACGATGACGACGCGAAAGCATTTTGGAACAGGCGGATTTTAACGACTCCACCGATGTCTCCCATAAAAAAACACCCGGTGCTTTTTTCTTCAAACGTCAACACTCCGGAGAAAGCGAGCGAATCGAAATCGAATGCAGTCGTTAACAAGAACGACGCCGACACCATTCGTCGCGGCCCGACGAAGCATACTCAAAACAGAATCCCACAAAAGACGACGACGACGAAAGTAAAAATAACAAAACGCCAAAGGCTTAAACTCCAACAAAAACAGGAAGAAACCGATCGCGCTAGATTTGATTTACAAGCCATCGCGCGCAAAGAGGAAAAAAAAGCGGACGATTTTGCTCGAAAGTCTCGAGTCAATTGCATCAAATCCAAACGTCTCGCGAAAAAGAAATGGTCGATATACGATTCGCAGAGAAGACGTAAACGAAGTCTCGACGCCATCCTCGCGACGTCAAATACGTTGTTGTTCTCATGACATCATCATCTCTGAGTTACTTCTTCCTATTCCTCGGTCGAGAGAGAGAGAGAGAGAAAGAGAGTGAGAGACGAGATCAACACATCATCGGGTCTTCATAAATGTGAACACCACTTTCGTCGCGCAAAGTCCAAAGTCTCTCGCGTAACGCTTTCGTCTCTTTTTTTTAAGTTTCAGATAAAATAGTACACCGAAATGCACTCGAAAACGTGAGAGAACTCGCATCATAGATGCGCCAGACGCGTTTGCGAAGAGTATATAATAAACGTTGAATTTATTAAAGTCTTGTTTATATGAATCAGTGTGTACATGCAAGAAGAAGAAGAGAAAAAAAAATCAAAACGGCAGCACAAAAGGTCTCTCAACTAAAAAGCTGCTGTACTAAAATTGCGAAGAAAAACACACACACACACTAAGAAGAAGTAAACAGTATGGCGGCAGAAATGCGCGCAATGCTGGACCAGCTCATGGGCGCCGAGCGGGACGTCCCTTTAGACGAAAGAGTGAACAGGAAGAAGTTGTTTACGGTAAACGAATACTACTATTAGACGACTCTTTTTACAACATTTTCAATCCGCTTTTTTTTTTCTCCCGAACGGATTGACGACGTAAAGTGTTGGTGTTGACGACGACGAGGATGCGGCGAGAGTTTTATTACACTCACCGAGAACGTTTCTTTCTGTTCCCTATTCTCTCTCTCTCTCGTAAACAGGACGAAGACGTGGACAAATACTTCCTCTGCGGCTTCGACGTGACGATGTTTAAAAACACAAAATCTGCGGACGAAATCGCCCGAGCCTTGCGTGTGCCGGTGCAACAAGCGAGCAAACAAGAGCATCCGTGCGGCGTGCAGTCGATGGAGTTACGCGCAGAATTTCAAGTTCTCACCGATCGAGAGCGAAGTAAATATAACTACGAGAAAGAGACGAAGAAAATTTTGGACCGGCTGGTGTCCGATTGCGATCGACGGATTCGAATTGCCACGGAACGCGTGGAGATGGAACGCGCGGAACGGGCGCGAGTGTACGGGATGGTACCGGTGCACGATAAACAAGCGTTGGCGCAATTGGCCGATCAGACGCAGTGCATGCAAAAGAAAATCGAACAGTTGGGGATTATTGGAGACGTGGATGGTGCGGAGAAAGCGATGAAGGAGCTGGATGAGATTGCCGAAAGGAGGAAAAAGTTAGAGGAAGTCGTGGAGAAAGAATGCGAGAGACGCGTGGAGACGATGAAGCGGTTGATCGTGTGCCCGCTGAGCGGGGTGTTTTTGAACACTCACGATAACGAGCAACGGGTGAGAGATCACCAGATGGGAAAGCAGTATTTAGGATGGAAGAGGATCAGAGAGTTGAAGGAACGTTTGGCGGATATTTTGAGGAAACGCGCGGAAGGGAAAGGAGAGGAGAACGATCGGGTGTATTCGAAGCCTCTCGGGAAGCGAGAAGACGAAGAGGAGGAAGAAGAAGAGGACAGAGCAGGAGCGGAAGCGGAAACGGAAATGAAACCGCCGAGCGAAGAAAAGTACAGGAAAGTAGCAGTAGAAGAAAAAGAAGCATCTAAAGTAAAGGATGAGGAGAAGAAGACGGAGAAGAAGAAAGAAGCGCTGGTCGTCGTGAAGCGACGCAAGATAGAAAAGGAAGCCGACCAAAAACCCGAGGCGCCGGACGAGAAGAACATTCTGAGCGACGTGCCTCCTCCTCCATCTTCGAGAGCATTCGACGGCACTCCAGCCGCGGGAACGACGACGACAACGACGACTACCACGACAAACAACACGACGATGACGCACGTATCCGAAGAGGAAAAAGTAGACGATAACACTATAAAAAAGAAAGACGACTACAACAGTCATCCTCGCGAGCATCATCGTCGTTCTCCGCGCGACCGCGATCATCATCGCGACGACCGCGATCATCGAAGCAGCAGACGCCGCTCACGCTCTCGCTCGAGCGAAGACCGCCGAGAAAGAGACTCCTCGGATCGTAATAAATCGAGCCGCCGTAGAAGACAAAGTCGCAGTCGCAGTCGCAGCCGCAGCCGGGAAAGAGACCGTGGCCACTCTCATCGACGCCGCCGAGACTTTAGTCGCAGTCGAAGTTACAGTCCTTCGAAACGAAGACGCAATAATACCGACAGAAGAAAGTACGATTACGACGATTACGACGATCGTAATACTAAAAGTCGCCGGGGCCAGTACCACCACCACCGCCGCGGTTCTTCCAGGTCGCCCGAGCCGCCGCGAAATAGGAGAGACCACGGTGGTCATCGGAGAACGACGAGAGACCGATCTCGATCTCGCTCGCCAAGACGAAGGTAATAATAAAATGCTGTTGGATTTCATCTGTTGTAATGGTGCATCGTCATCCTCGCGTCTGTCTGTGAAACGTTTTTCATCTCAATACACTTCTGCATAAAAAAGAATCCACACGACACGCTTATGATATGCGCAAATCATAATCATCATTCACACATCATCATCTTACCGTAAAAAATGCCTCCTCCACCAAAACTCCTCCGTACTCAAGTCCTCGATCACTTGAACGATCCATCCACGACGAAGAAATACGTCGGTTTAGCGTTAGCCGTGAAGTTGTTACAACAAAAACTTGGGGAAGAAGAAGACCAATCGAATTCCGATTTCGTTCGTGACGATGACGACGACGTCTTCCTCTCCGTCTGCCAAGCGGCGATGAGAGACGACTTTTTGTTCTCGCTGATTAGTCCTCCTCGCGAGGATGATGATGATGCCGATGACGACGATTCAGACGACGACGAGAGCAAAAGTTTAAGTCAAAAGAAGACGAAGGATTTTAACATCAATCAACCGGAAAATATGCAGAAAAGAAGTCTAGGTATCAACGTCTGCGCGAGTTTAGCCGCCGGCTCGAGAGAGTGCGCGTTAGTATTACTCCCAATATTGGAGGAATTATATACAAACTCGAAGATCATCTTACCGAGGGACAGCATGGCAAAAGTGTGCGAATTTACGGATCGAACGCTCGTGGCGGTGGTCCGCGCCGACGACGGCTCGTGGAAGGGCGAGGACGACAAATGGAAGTGGAAAGATACTCCACTGAAGATCTTGAAGGAGTGCGTGTGCGAGATGTGTGATATTTTGTGTGAGGCGTTTGAATCTGAAGAGGAGGAAGAGAGGAATGAAAACGAGGCGCTCATCGTGTCAGGGATCGCTGCTTTGAATAATATTGTGAGGGAGATTTGTCTCGCGCACGATAAGGAAAACGTTTTCGCGTTCGATCCGTACGAAGAATTGGATTTAGTATATGACAGCGAAGATGAAGCCTCGAATCCGTACGTGGACATTGCGAATCATATCGCGGTTAGTAATGGGATGATTGGTAGAGTTGCGAGGGAGTGTTTGTATAAGAGAGCTGGGACGGAGGCAGCGTTGGTGGCTTTAGAACTCATCAACACGGTGATAGACGCAAAAATATTAGGTGAAAACGACGAGAGCGCAAAGCATCGATATAAGCATTTGGCATGGGAAGATTTTGAGAGCAAGTGGTCGAACGAGCTTCGCGAGGGATTGAAGTTCATCTTGTCGTCCAAGAGTGTCGGTAAAAGACAACGAAGGCTCGCGGTGCACGTCGCGGCCTACGTGCAACACTGCTGCGGAGATGATGGTTGGATGCTGAAAAGCTCGCCGTCGTCGCTTTCAGAAACGAGCAAGGAGAAGAAGAAGAATAACAACAAGAAGAAAATACCAGGCGGAAGAGTAGCTGCCGCTGCCGAAAAGACCAAGAACATCACGCTCTTCGAACTCGTCTCGCAGATTTGCCGCGTGGAGATGCAAATCGAAATTCATCATTTACTCGAATCGGACGATAGCGAGATACGATATAACGCGAGCGAGGATTTACGTGATAACTTGCAAAATTTTGGAACCCTCGTGCGAGTGTTCACGCTCGCCATCGGAGGAGGGGACGACGAAGGAGGAGACGATGTGGACGATGTCACAAAAGGCTTGGAGAATCTTGACATCTCCGCGGAAGGGGCGATGAAACAACTAAACGTGATCGTTTCCGTTATCGGTAGTCTGCTGGAAGTCATAGGCTCGGCTGAAAACTACGAGCGCTTGGATGAATGTGGCGCAGACCCGTTTCTTATGTTCACGATTGCGGATATTGTGGCGAGATTTGCGAACGAGCTCGAGGTTGTTCACGTAGGCGAAATCGACGCGAGCATGAAACACGTCGCGGAAAATATGCGTAAAAGACTCGCTCAGATAGACAGTTCGTCGAAGAAGAATGGTAAACTTCAATACGGATGGGATCGAATGGAATCAGTCATATACAACTTCAACGTTCGAATTTGGAGTACCTTTGAAACCGCGGACGATCCCGAGCGTCTCGAGTGCCAGATCAATTCTGGTTTCATCTCGCTCTTATTTGAAATGATTGCAGATAATATCTCCGCGAAATGCGACGTATTTCCTGATTCTTTTGACGCGTGGACGAAGTTCTTGAGCTGGGTCGCGAAATACGCGGATGATTTGGCCCAGGACATGTCCCGGATGCTCGTCGAAGGATGGTCGGACCGCCTTCGCGTCTTGAACTTAGATCCCGGCGAAATCGAACGAATAAAGAAGCAATGGGCGAAACTCACAAAAGCCGTCCAAGAAGGAAAAGTAACGACCACTGATTACGTGAAATCTTCTTCGCTACGTGAGAAATCAGCCAAAGTAGCGGAAGGAATACTTCGGATTTTTGAAGATCTGGACGACCCGAAACGCTTAGACGTTTTGTGCGGCAGCTTATAGAGTAGCGGTGTAAAGTTTGATAGTTTTTATAGTATTAGTAGTAAGTTTAATTGTACAACATTAAGATTAACAGCAAGAACAGCAACAACAGTTTTTGTTTAGCCTCGGAGAAAATAACTCAAGCCCCGGCGTTGAACGCTTTCACGCCTTCTCTGTGCCCTCTCCCTTTCGGTTTCGCCCTTACCGTCTTATAAAACTCCCTCAACGTCGCCTTATCCGTGTTTTTTCTGTCCACCGCTAACTCTACCCCACCTTCTTTACTCCTCGCTTTAATCGCCCCTTTCCCGAGCTTATTCTCCATCGACCATTTCAACGCTTTCGCTTCGATCCTCTCTTGCTTCAATCTCCTCTCTTCCAGCTCCATCGGCGTCGGTCCTTCCTCCGGCTTCAACGCTAAATACGCCGCTTTCCACGTCTTCTTATCCTTCGGCGGTTTCCTAAACGCCGGTAAACTATCCGCCTCGAACCACGCTTTCGCGCAGTGCGGCCACCACGCCTCGTCCGAGTCGGTCACTTTTCGATACCGACACGAGACGCCTTTCGGGCACGTGCACCTTTCCGCCGTTTTCGCTAAATCTTGCGCGCTTAAATTCGAAATCGTTCGTAACATCGTTTCCGCGGTTAACGCGTCTCCCAGGAACGAAGGGTCTAATAAGAGTTCGAGTGGGCACGTGATATCGAACGAGGACGTCGAGTGGAAAGAGGATGAATCCGAGGATGACTCATCATCGTCCTCGTCTCCCATCATCTTTTTCTCTCTCTCTCTTATTCTCTCTCTGCGCGCGCGCGCGCGTCGCAAATCTCTCTCTCTCTCTCACTCTCTCTCTCACGAGAAGAAGATATCGTTAAAGAAAAGGTACTCTCGCTCTGTGAGTAAGTATGTAGTGTGTGTGTATTCTTTGTACGTTGGGGAAAAGAAGTGGCTTTCTCACAACTTTAACGGTAGGAACACCTCTCGAAAAACTCTTCAAAGCACCCGAATTTAACTTCCAGATGACAAAATGTTTTCCGACGAGGGGGGACAGACACCAAAACACTTCTTTTTTACTTCTTTTTGGCGACGACGACACACAAAACAAAACTTCGCTCTCTTTTGTTTGAACGATATTTTTTTTTGCGTATCTTTTCGGTCACGTCACACGTAACTCGAACAAACACAAATTCTAACAACGTTTTCCCCGAAAGCGCTCCTTTTCTATACTCTCTCTCTGTGCTCTCACACATATATATATATATATATAGTACGGACGACGACGACGTAAACGACGACGTGAAAGAGTTTCGGAGGAGACGATTTTGTGCAGAGTTTAGCGCGCCTGTTTTGTGTAGCGTTTAAAGAAGACGACGAAGACGAAGATTAGAGAGAGATGATGGTCGTTCGTTCCCGAGGAGGAGGAGGAGGAGTAGGACACGTCTCGCGGAGCACGAAAACGAAAAAGACCGCGAGAGAACGAGCGGCGTCGCATCAATTCGCGAGCAGTAGCAAAAGCAGCGGCTTTTGCGGGGGGTCTTCTTCTCCTTCTTGTATATATTTGCGCGATGATGATTTCGGTGGTGGTCGAGGAGGAGGAAAAGGAGGAGGAGGACGAAGAAGGAAGAACTATTACGGTAGGAGTAAATCATCGGCGAAAGTGTGCTGCGCCGCGATGACGACGATGGATGCGTTTTATGGAGAACAACAGAGCGAGATGATGACGAGTAGGAGTGGAGAAGAAGTTCGTTTTGTCGCGACGCCGCCGACGAGGACGAGCGACGGGCTTAATGGAGTCCTCGCAAAGTACGGCGTAAGTACGGTGTTGGTAGATTCTTCTTCGGAAGATAACGATGATGCGAGCAAAATTTTCCCAGAAAGCATTCTTCGTCGCGATAATAGGAACAACATCATTACTAAAAATGCTCTATTCTTGGCGGACGTGTACCTCCCGACGCCGCGCTTAGACGGAGACCAAACGCCGGCATCCATCGTGAAAATATTCGTCGAACGCGCACAAGACGCGATGGGATTACTCGATTCTGGAATCGAAGAGGAACAGTTACCGACTGGGGTGATTATACAAGCCGCGGAGAATCCGAGGGCATTCGTGAACGAGTTGGTGAAGGAAACGAGAGACGGGGTAGAATCCGGAGCGACCCTGGACGATAACGAGTGGACGAAGGTTTTGAAGTCGGTGGATGTGGACGTCGGTTTGCTTTTACTCTCGGTCGTGGTTATCGTGCCGACGTTTAGAAAGTTTAAATTATCTCCGGTGTTGGGTTTCTTAGCCGCCGGTCTAGGTTTGAATAAGCTCGGGTTGTTCATCGAGAACCAAGAGGTGGATCAGTTTTGCGAGCTCGGGATTCAGTTTTTGTTATTCGAGATGGGTTTGGAGTTGTCGATTACGAGATTGAAAGCGTTGGCGAAATACGCGTTCGGTTTAGGTTTCACGCAAGTCGCGGCGGTGAACGTGCTCTTCGCTATGGCGTTGTTGCCAGCAGGGAACGCCATCGGGACGAAAGTTTTAGAGTTTGTACAACCGGGGAACAACGAGATGTTACAGGTGACTTCGACGTTAGAGGCGGTGGTGATTGGTTTCGCGTTGTCTTTATCTTCGAGCGCGTTTGGTTTGCAGTTGTTGCAAGATAAGCAACAATTGGCGACAAAGTTTGGAACCGCATCGTTGGGGGTGCTTTTGTTTCAAGATTTAGCGGTCGTGCCGTTTATTATTTTGTTGCCGGTGTTGTCCATGGCGGCAGCGAGCGGCGGAGGAGCGAGCATGGATATGGGCGTCATGGCAGCTGGCGGCGCGACGTCCATGCTCGATCTCGGCGCGCTAGCGTTTGCTGGGAGATCGCTCGCGTTGGTTGGTTTCGAAGCCGTGGAAGCGGCGGAAGCTGGGACGGATGTTTTCGTCGCCATGTCCTTGCTCACTCTCTTCGGCTTCTCCTTCGCCTGTTCTGCGATTGGTTTTAGCGACTCGTTGGGAGCGTTCCTCGCCGGTATCGTTTTGGCGGACACGAAATACGCGCACCAAATCATCAACGAGCTGAACGCGTTCAAAGGTTTATTCCTTTCGCTTTTCTTCGTGACCATTGGCACGACCATCGACGTCCCGTTGGCCATCGAAATGTTCCCGATTATTTTGATCATGACCACGACTTTGATGGCCACCAAAACCGGCGTCGTCACCGCACTTGGCCCACTCGTTGGCCTTTCCTGGCGCGAAGCCTTGGTCGCCGGCGCGGTCCTCTCCCAAGGCGGCGAATTTGCGTTCGTCATCTTTGGTCAAGCCACCTCCACCGGCGCCGGTAACCTCTTCCCGCAAAAATTAGAAGAAGTTTTAGTCTGCGTCGTCATCTTATCCATGGCGTTAACCCCGGTCGCGGTCGAAGTGGCCATGAAAATCGCCGGCCCAGAGTTACCTCTCGGCAACTGTTCCGACGATGCCGCCAACCTCTCCTCGGACGAGCTCGAGGCGTGCGAAGTCACGAGCAGCTGGAACGAAGCCGCATCCGCAAACTTGAACGCCATGGCGGAGTCGGAAGAACTCAAAGCGGCGACCCAGGATTTGAAGCAAATAGGCAGCGGGAGCTACAAGCGCATCAAGAGAGAAAGAGACCCTCTGACGCAATCCATAGACGAATCCGTCGCGCAAGAACTCAAAAGCCAAGATGAAGCCACCAAGCCGCGATAATAATAATACTATAAGCAGTTGTGTGTTGTAAAATATCTAAGAAAAGCCACAGTTAAAAATCAAAATGCGCGCGCACAAACTGCTCTCGTCGCAACAACAGCGCACTTTATTACGACTAAAACCCCAAAGAAGCGAGAACAGACGACGTTCTAGAGCATCGAACGAGCGATGTTACGCTTCTTCTAATAAGAAGAAGCTAAAGGTTGTCGTCTTTTCCACGTCTGATTACGAGCGAGAGATTTTGGAAAAGCAACTGAATTCACATTTCCACGTGACTTTTCTCAAACCTAGATTAACAATAGAAACGGTCGATTTAGCTCACGGGTACGACGCGATGTGTTGCTTCGTGAACGACGATTTATCCGCGGACGTTATAGAAAGATTGAGTGAGAAGTGTGGGGTAAAAATGATCGCGTTAAGATGCGCTGGCTTCGATAAAGTAGACGTGGAAAGTTGTAAAAAATTCGGCGTGCTCGTGTACCGGGTGCCGATGTACGATCCGCTCTCAATAGCAGAACACGCCATGGCGTTGATCTTAGCGTTGAATAGGAAACTCATGATCTCGCATTCGCGCGTCAAGTCTGGGAATTTCACTTTAGATGGGTTGGTTGGGTTCTCGATGCGAGGCAAAACGCTCGGCGTCGTAGGAACGGGAAAAATCGGACGAGGCTTGGCGAATATTTGCGCCAACGGGTTTGGCATGAGCGTTTTAGGCTACGACTTGAAACAAAAGCGAGAGTTTGTCGGTCAATATTGCGACGACGTCGAAACCGTGTTAAAGAATAGCGACATCATCAGTCTCCATTTACCGCTCAACGAGCACACGAAACACTTCATCGCGGAGAAGGAAATCGATTCGATGAAGAGAGGCGCCATGCTCATCAACACCTCTCGTGGAGGCCTTCTGAACATCAAAGACGTCATCTGCGGACTTCGTCTCGGGAAGCTCGGCAGTTTAGGCATAGACGTTTACGAATCCGAGGAGAAGATTTTCTTCAAAGACTTTTCCAACTTAACCGTCGAAGAAAAAATGTTATATTGGGACGATACCATGGCGCAGCTCTCGTCTTTGCCTCAAGTGTTAGTGACGCCGCATCAAGCGTTTTTAACGCACGAAGCGCTGACGGAGATTGCTGAATGCACGAAACAAAACATTCTGGAATTTGCAGAAGAATTAGACGACGCGGAAAACGACGACGCTTCCAGAGAGGATGTTTCGAATACCACGAGAGTTTGTTAGTTTCTTTTCTTCATAATAAGAGCGCTGCGCGCGCACGGCATAAACACTATTTATCACGCGCTCCTTCCACATCTCCACAAACTCAGCGCATAGTATATACATATATATTTGTAAGCACACACATCCGCACCCGCGCGACGCTCGATTATTCACAGGTTTCCGTCGTCTCAATGTCTCAGATTTCGGGAAAGGCGGCGACGTCGATGCCGTCGATATCTTCATCGCAAAGAAGAAACACATTCAGCGGCGGCGGCGCTCGAGTTCAACGCGCGACGACGATGAAGAATACTAAAACGATTCAGACGACGCGTTTTGTTCCTCCTCCTCCTCCTCGTCGTCGCGTGCGTCGTCAAGGAAGTCTTCCGCCGTCGCCGGGCTTTTGTTCGATGATATCTAAAGGAGGGAAGAGTTTGTTACCGAATTTAATTGATGAAAAAGCGGATAAGAGAAACGTGACGGCGAAAGCGTCTTCTTCATCATCATCATCTTCATCGTCGTCGATAAAACCCGATTTCGAGGAAGGAGATGATGAGGAAAAAATCATCCTCTATTCCCAACGATGGGTTCAACTCGGCTATCTCGCCTGTTTAGCGTTGATTTCCGATTGGGTGTGCTTTTCAGTTGCGGCAACGCCGGGGACCTGGGATTCGATTTTTCATCGAAGTCCGGAAACGTTGATCGACGTGTTTTTATTTACGAACGTCGCGTTTTGTTTCTTGGAGCCGCAGATTGTCGGGAAGTTTGGTTTGCGAAACGTCGTGGTGAGCGCGGCGGCTTTGATGACGTTTGGGTGCGCTTTACGGTCGGGATTAGAGTTTAACGATTTCATTCCGTTCGCGTCGTTTATGCCTTCGTATACCGAAGAAGTGGTAGGCACTGTTTTAGTTGGAGCTGCGCAGCCATTTTTTCAATGCACACCTACTTTATTGTCGTCGAGGTGGTTCGGCAAAGACGAGAGAGCGTTATCGACGTCGATCGCGATAAACGCGAACCAGATTGGCATAGCGGTCGCCTTCCTCGTCGGCGGATTGATGGGACAAACCAACGAAGGTTTAAATGGGTATTTTTCGTTGATTACTTTACTGAGTGGAATCGTGACTATTGGCGCGTTCATACAGTTTCAAGAGAAACCACCGACGCCGCCGAGTTTATCGCAAATGCAACAGGAAAAAGAGAGAAAACGTAGATGCAAAGCCGAAGAGGCATCGCGCGACGTCGACGCGTCGCAGAATATGGGCAAAGACGAGTTAGCCGAGTTAAATTTCCCGGCTTTATGTAAACGTTTGTTGAACACGCCGGGATTTTGGCAGCCAACGGCTGCATTTGTAGCTTCTATTGCCATTTCAAACAACGTTTCGGCGTTTATTGGAACAACTTTAGGGAAAGCGGGGGTGGAAAACGCGTTCGAAGCCGACGAGTTTGGCGCGGCGTTTCAATTGGCCATCATGTTTGGATCCATCTTTTTAGGCGGCTACGTCGATCGGTCCAAGAAGTATAAACCGGTCTCCTTGGCTTTGATCATCCTCTCCGTATTCCTCTTGATTCCAATTGGCGCGGGAGAAGTCATACCGGACGCGTACGTCCTATTTAGTTTAGTCCTCCTGGGGTTCACCGTCGGCCCCGTCCAACCGATTTGTGCCGAGTTGGCCGTGGAAGTCTCCTACCCGGAGGATGAAAACGGCGTCGTCGCACTTCAGCAAGTCTGCGGCAACCTCTTCTCGGCCATCTTAGTCCCCATCTTAGCCTTCGCGGCACACGGCGACTTACTCTTCGGTAAACTGAGCGGCGACTACGCGATATTAATAGTCTTAGGTTTGGTCACGCTCGGGTACTTCACCACGTTCGACGCGCCTTTGAAACGCTTGGAAGCGGATAAAGCCGCTTCCGAGTAATACGTTTAAAAAATGTACCATAAACTAATACAAAAACTCGCCGCGAGAGCGAGCATAATAGAGAAACGTTTAGAAAAAAACGAGACTCGTCGTCGAATACGCGAAGAGAAAAACGAATAGTACTACTACCAATATACTCCTCCTCCTCCTCCTCTCGGCCTTCTCATAATTGTGATAAAAGCGTCGTTTCCCAGCTGTTACGTATTCGTATTCGTGTTTCATTCGATAACATGCGTTCGGTACCATTGGCAAAGATAAATATTTACAACGTTTATAGTAGCGGTATTTTCAAGTATTTTTTTTCTTCGTGTGGCAGACAAACGACAACTCATCTCTCTCTCTTTATCCTTTTACATTAATCTAAAGCGGAAAGCGTGCGCTCTCTCTCTCTCTCTCTCTTTCTGCGAGCGCATCTCATCATCCTTCATGTGAAGCGTATCGTTAAATTTATTAATACTTGCCCTTTCTCGCTTGCGCCGGCGATCTGGTTTTTCTCTTACCCGCGGAAACAGAGGAGGATTTCCCGGCGATTGGCACACCTCTTCGGCCTCGTCTCGCCGCAGGCGACGTCGCGACGGACGGCGCCGGGACGACGGTTTTCCCTTTCGGCTTGTACGCGGGTTTCGCGGCGGACTTTTTCGTGGCGGCACCCGGAGACTTTTTCACCGCAGCAGCGGAGGAGGATGAAGACTTTCTCACTCTCTTCGTCGCCGCGTTGGCGTCGCCGACGGAGAGGAACCCGAAGGACAACACCGCGGCGGAGAGGAAGTCTCTCTTGGATAAAGATTCCGAGCTGATCGCTTTGCCCGCTTGGATGGATCTCGAGATTTTGGATTGTTGCTTTTTTTGCGCGGCAACGTTTACTTTTGCGCCCGCGCAAAAAGATGCGGATTGAGTCAAAGAAAACATCTTACTACTGTTGTGTTGTGCGTGTGTGTACGTGCGTATCGTTGAAGTCGAAGCGTCTCTCGATGCGAAAAGTGACGATACGCTGGATGTGTGCGAGACGGAAAAAAGATACTCTCGTTGTGGTTTCCCCTCAAAACAAAGGCCTATTCTGGCACGCAGAAAGCCACGATGGCAAAAAAAAAGAAAGAACGGTCGGTTCAAAATCGCCCAAAAAATTGTGTGTTGGAAAAGGATTTTGTCTCCTGTGATACGCTTTTTGGTCTGTGCTGAAGATGGTTGAGAGGAGCAAAAAGAGGGATGGTGCACAAATTTTGAGGGAGACGTAGTAAAAATAAATGCACACATTCTATCATCTCATTAATAAGCTCTTCTTCTTCTTATTAATAGTTTATTAGTACTACTTCGACGAGTCTCTCTTTCTCTCTCTCTCTATTCCTCTCTCTATTCCTAGTCGTCGTCGTCCGAGGCGGAACTCATGTGGGACAAAAATCCGTGCAGTTGCTCGTTCTCCCTGACCAGTCGTTCGTTCTGCGCGGTCAATTCACTCTTCTCTTTGATCAACTGTTGTAACTGGACTCGGACTTGTTCCATCAACTTGTCCTCTTCCTCTTTGTTGTGTTTGCTCTGTTGGCGTTTTTGGAGGCCGAGGTTTTGTTTTTTGAGCAAGTCGATGTCGCGTTGGAGCAATTTTCGGTGCGCGGTTTCTTCTCGCAAGTTTTGAGCGACCACGTCCACTTGGGCGGTTAAAGACGCGTTGCAGCGTTGGAGATGTTTATTTTGTTGGAGGAGGTGTTTGGAGAGCCTGCGAGGGGTTTGAGGAAAGTTTGGGTCGACGTTTTCTTTGTTGTTGTCGTCAACTTCGTCCCAGTTTTCCCAAGAAGACGAAGAGGAGGAGGCTTTCGTCTCCTCCGCTCCTCCTCCTCCTCCTCCTCCGTTGTCTTTGTTGTTGTTGCTACTGCTGGTACTAGTTCTATTGCTGCTGTTTGTGCTGCCTAACGACTCTCTGCATCGCATTTTGATCACGTTCGGCGAGCTCATCGGGTCTTCGTCTTCCGTCGTTCGGCTCTTCCGCGGACGCCCGCCCGGCGGCGACATCTTTTGCGAGGCAAAGTGGTCCAATTTCAACGCCGTCGTTTCGACCGCTGCATCTAAAGTGGACGCGAAGGAGCTCACCGCTCCGACTAAACCGGTGTACGATTTCGTCAAAACGCTGTCCACGGCTTCATCGATAGATTGAATCACTTGCGCGGTTGGCGAAGCCGCCTTGCGCTCGGGCGAGGACGTTCGGTATAATCTGGTGAAATTTTTCTTATTGTTGTTGTTACTCCCGAACCCGCCTCGCGCACTATTCGACGACGGCGTCCTCGGTGCTTGTTGCTGCTTACTACTGTTACTGGAACCCAACGCAATCTGTTCCATTGGCGTCGGCACGCACTGGAATTTTTTACTCGCAAGCGGGACGGAAGCGCGTTCGCTCGTCTTCTTCGTGTGTTGTTCGCTCCTCCTCCTCGCTTCCGCGGCAACATTTGAGTCCTCCGACGAACACCCCCAACTCTCCCAATCGTCGTCCGAATCGTCGTTCGTGTTCGCTTTTGTTGTTGTCTTCTTCGGAGGACTCAAATGTTTCGCCGATTTGAGCGTGGTATTTGCTGGTTGAGCGTTCGCTGTGGTGGTTTTGACATTTTTTTCAAGAGAGAGGAAGAGGGGGACGAACACATTAGTTACTACTTCTTTTGATGATGACGACGCAAAGAATGCGTACCTTTTGTAGCGACGATGATAACTGCTTCATCTTTACCGCTGCTCGCGAAGAAATCCTCCTCTTCTTCTTTCTCTGCGACTGATGCTGTTTTTGATGGGAACACGTCCGTCAACTTTACCGTCGTCCTCCCTCCCGTGTTCTTCGTATTCGTGCGTTTTCCCGATGGGTGTTGTTTTGCAGGGACTTTGACATTAAAAGTATTCGTACTCCTTCTTTGCCGCTGCAAAACATCATCGCATTCCTCCCAAGTGGACAGAGAGGAGGATTTTGTTGGGTAGTTTCGGTTGGTCAAGTCGGTCAGAGGCATGATGTTCTTTTCCTTGCGTGTGTGTGTGTGTGTGTATTAAACGCGCGTAAGTGTTGTTCTTTTTTTTTAATGAAGCAGTTCCCCCTTTTTTTGCTTCAAAAAATGGTAAATGGGTGCCCACATTAAAAAAATACGAGTACTTAAGGCGTTGGTGTTGGTGGTGTTGGTGATGGTGGTGTCGCCACAATGGCGTCTCTGCGTCTTTGCGAACGCCGAGGAGGAGGTGGGGAGCAAGAGTAGTGATGATACTACTACTACTGCTACGAAAGATGATGGAGAGAAAAGGAGGATTTTTGGGGGCATTTTTTCTTCTTGGTTCTCGGAGGGACAAAAACAAACTCGTACTCCTTCGTTCGTCGGAAAGTGCCGAGAGCGGTGTAAAGGACTGAATGTATCGTCTTGGGGGCCTATGTGCGATACGAAAAACAACGCGACGTACGCGAACGAGTGCTGGTTTCGGTGCACACACGATTTGGAGGAAAGTTCTGGTGATGTGCAATCTTTGTCTGTTTTGGAGGAAGGTGCGTGCGCTTTTTTCTTCGATCCGAGGAAGCGAGCGTGCGTGTACGAAGCGTGTTTAGGAGCGAAGGATGTAATGGAGTTTCAGCCGGTGTGTGGAGAGACTGGGGAAACTTTTGCGAATGAATGCATCGCGACGTGCGCGAAAGTGAGGTACGCGGAAGGTTCGTGCTTTTAAAGCGTGCTGCTTTTTGTTCATTTTATCAAACTATTTTACTCGTCGACGTTTGAAGAACAAAACGTCCAAATTTTCACGGTGCCGTCGTCCGAGGCGCTGGCGAAATAATTCGTCGATTGCTCGGTTTCTTCTTTCTCACTCGCCATTGAAAACCACGCGATGTCGTTCACGTCGTCTTCGTGCGCGTTCACGACCGCAGCGGCTTCTTCCCAAACGCCCGTTTCCTTTTCGCGATAGACTCTCACCGAGTTGTCGCCTCCCCCGGCGGCTAACGTTGCCGGTTGTTTCTTATTACCACTCTCGCTATTCTTCCTGTTGGCATCGCCTAACCAGTCCACGCATAATATCGGTCGGTCGTGTCCACTCCTAAAACTGCACTCCAAAGGTGCCGCGTCATCTTTTTTACCGCTACTACTGCTACTACCACTAATCTCCGTCCTTTGCGCGCCGCCCGCTTTCCAAATCTTCACCCACCCGTCGTCACTCACGGTCGCAAATCTCCCCCCCTCTTTCACTTTCTCCTGAGTTAAATCCCAAACCGTGCTTTCGTGCGCTTTCGTCGTCCCGCTGCAACTCCAATCGTCCCCATCTAAATCTTCCTTCCACGTTTTCACCGTATCGTCGTAACTCGCGCTATACAACACGTCCTCGGTTTCGTGCCATTTCACTTTCTTCACGTCCTGAGTGTGCCCGTGTAAAACCGCCACGCACTCGAAGTGATTTCCAGGCGCGGATTCCCATATCCAAACCGACTTATCTCTCCCGCACGTGGCTAAAAGTGAACCCGACGGCGACCACGCGCAGCTTTTCACCTCGTTTTCGTGGCCTTCCAAGGCGGCGACGCACTCAAATTTTACCTCATCCTCCTCCTCGTTCTCTTCATCCTCCGCTCTCTGATATATCGCCACGGTCGCGTCAAAGCTCGCGCTCGCCAAATACCTCCCGCACGGTGACCACGACACCGATCGAATCGTTCGCTCGTGGACGCCGTCCAGAGTGCACACGCATCGGAATTCGCACGTTTGATGATGCGAACTCTTCACATCATCATCATCATCATCGCGCTTTACAACATTTCGTTTCCAAATCTTCACCGTTTTGTCGCTCGAGCACGTGGCCAAAATATCGTTTCGGTTCGGTTCGAACGCCACGCACCACACCGCGTCTTTGTGGCCAACCAACGTCGCTTTCAGTGCGATTTTGTGATTCTTCTTCTTCTTCGTATTCTTACTCTCATTAGTAGTAGTAATAGTCTCATTTTGGGCCATCTTTTCTAAAGGTGTGCTGAGAGTGAAAAAATTGTGCCTCTTTTTGCCTCTCGGTCTTGGTCTGCTTTTTTTTTCAAGAGTAAGAACGAAGCACTTACGAGTAAGAAAGAAGCACTTATCAAGCTCAATTTGAGTAAGAAATACAGACCTACACCCTAAACTATTAGTACGTAACTCTTACTCTCTTCGAAAAAAAAAAGAGAGCAAAACAAAAGAGCAAAAAGAGCGGTTGTTCTCCTCAGTATTAGCGGATCATCATCACATTAACCGAGCGTATAGAGAAATGACGACGACGACGAAAATGGAAACAACGGAAGAAGAAGAAGCGACGAAGAATACATCTTTCTCGCGCGTGAATGAGCTGCACTCGATGTTCGAGGACTCTTTGACCACGTGCTTCGAAGTGAAGACGATTGGGGTGCGTTTATTCTAATTCTATTTTATGTATATTCTTGTGAATGAATTTTGAATTTCTTCGCGTCTTCTTTTTCCCCCGTAATGTGATTGTGTGTGATGTGATGCTGACTTTTGTTGTGTGCTCTCTCTCTCTCTCTCTCTCTCTCTCTCTCGCAAACACGAACAACCAACCAGGAATTCGCGGCGCACTTCCCGACCTTGCCGAAAGAGTACCACGTCCCGCTGTACGATTTATACTCGCAACTCTACGCATCCATCAAAGAAAAATCGAGGGAGGAATTCGAGCAAATTTTAAAGGAAGAGTCGTTGGAAATCAAGCTGAAAGCGATCGACGACGCGTGCGTCGCTCGAGGGATCGACATGAATGCGAGAGTAAATTCGATCGAAGCGATCGCGGAGGATATGGTGTCGAAAGTGGTCGCTCCGGAGGAAGCGGCGAGGGCGGCGAGGGCGGATGCGAAGAGAAGGGAGTTGATTTTATTGGAGGAGGAGTGCGAGAAGGAACGCGTCGTCGAGGAGGAACACGTACGGATTTTAGAGGAGAAGAGAAGAGAGGTGCAAATGGCCGCTGGGAGAGTTGGGAGAGCGCAAAACGAGTTGGAAGAGGTGAGAGACGCGAGTTTGCAGTGGGCGGGGAGGCAGGCATACGTGAGTCGATGAGATTTCTAGAACGACGTTCGGTCTCTCGCTCGCGACGGACGGTCGTCTCCGTCCCGCTTCTTTGTACTATTATACATATATTTTAGGATTAGCTGTTAAGATACTGAATACCTTAGTACTATTTATACTTTTACACTATATAAACTACTACTACAAACTACTACTCTATTATTATTGGATAAATTCCATCATCACGTCGTGCCGCTTTTTGGTGGAAGACATTCATTGAAACAGCGCTTGTACGCGTCCGCGAGCGTTTCGTCTTTAATGAGTTTCGGTTTCTTTTTACTCCCTTCTTCTTCTTCTTCTTCTTCTTCTTCTTCTTCTTTTTCTTGTTCTAATTCGCTGGTACCGTCGAGGATGGTGGTGCCGTGGATAGACGTGTCGTCCTCGGAACTTCGAGTTGTGATGATGGTTTTGTTGAGAGGTGGTTCAGATTGGTCTGGCGTCACGTCGTCCGACTGTTGTCGTCCGCCGTCGTCCGCCTCGGCATCCGCGCGCCGATGTCGTAAAATCGTCTCTTGAGATTCCGAACCTTTACGCTCTACTCTTCCTTTTTGTTGTCGTAGATCCAGTTTCTCCAAACGATTTTCAATTGTTAACGTTTCGATGTTAACAACACCGGCATCTTCATTTTCTTCTTCAATTGTAGCGAGTGAAACGATCGATGCGCTCTCTGCCTCTTTCTTCTTCTCCTTCCTGGTCGCGATAGCATCCAAGGCGGCTCGCGTTTCGAGACCGTAATCGATAACGTCAAGATCGCCATTCGCTTGTCGTCGACGCGTGATGCAATCTGCGATGCTCACAAACGCACGAGGATCCTCGTAAAACGGTGGTATTTTCGAACACATGAGTTGATGCTCAATCTGGCGCAGTTTCTTGTCTTTCAATTTCCCTTCACCACCGGAAGCGCTAGCCTCAAAACCGAAGCGATCATCCCCGTTGGACGATTTTAAAGCCGCTTTGGTGAAATCAATGCACGCGCGCCTCGCTTCTTGCGCTAAATTTGCATCCTTTTCTGCGCGCTTGATCCACTGTTTCTTTACGCACCGCTCGCGAAAATACGCCACTTCGAGGTTAGCAGTTAAAGGTTTCATGAGATTCGCGACTTTCACCTCGACGTGTTTACGCACCGGCGATATAAACGTTCTCATAAAAAATCGCTCGGCGTGCGAACGCACGGTGATCATAGCTTCTGAAGCAATCATCAAGATGATTTCGGCATATTTCTCTGAGAGAGACATGCGAAGTGTGTCCGCGTAATCGTCTTCTTCGCTCATCGCGTTGAAAGTTTCATCCACGTACGACATGAAAAGTTCGTCGTAGACGTTGAGAAGGTGATTGGCAGCATACATGTAAGACTCGCGAAGTCGCTCCTCGAGATCCAAACTTACCGATCCGTTCGGAACTAAGATCGGGAAGAAGTTTTTCGGAAGTTGAAAGAATTTTTGAGCGTCCAAAGATGACCGAGAACGGTTTTCGGTATTACGTCCATTCTCGTTCGTCGATACCACCGAAACCTTTACGATAGCTTCACGAACTTTCGAACGCACGATAGTTTCCAACGGCGTGTTCATCCCAGTTTCTCTTTGTCGCTCTTTCTCCTCCAAGATCTCCTCTGGGGTCATGTTTACCATGCGTTCGGTTTGAACCCAACCGGTTAAATCGTTGTCGTTTTCACCCCCCCCGTAATCTGCCGTGCGAGCGACGAGGAATAATTCTCGCAGCGCCGCCGAGGACGCCTGGTCTCGGAAAGAAGCCACGGGTTCAGACCGCGTTTCTCCTTCTCCAAATTCTTCATCGCTGGAGTTGTTCCACCTTCGAATCCATATTTCCACGGCAGATTTCGCCGCTATTCTCGACCACTCGTTTATCTTTTGCGATTGACAAAGAATAGCACGCGCGGCATCTTTACAAGTTTTCGAGAGCACTTTCTTATCCGTTTCGTATAAATCACCAAAATCTTTCGTCTTTCTCAACGGCAAATCTTGCAATTTTTCGACGATGAAATCGAAAGCGCACTCACAATCGAAAGAAGGTTCCGCGTGTATGTATCGTTGAAACTTGCCGATGATTTCATCGCACGCTTTAATCGCTACGAGACTCGCTACGCGAGACGCTTCCGTGCCGCAACGAGCGGCGACGTCTTCCGCATCCTCGCCAAAGCACTCATACACGGCATCCTGTAAAGCTCTAGCTTCGGTATCCGGGCAATCGTGAATGTATGCAATCGGCGACGCTTTTGCAACAAAGTAGTCGAGTACTTTCGATGCCAAATCGAGGGTAAACGCGGCGCGTTTCACCGCATTTTTGGGCAGAAACTCCAGCAAAGCGCGATCGATTCGAGCAAATCCACAAATTTCGTCGACGATGGCGTCGATTTTGTCGTTGCCGCTCTTCTCGTTGTCGCCACCATCATCTTCAAATTTTTCATCAATCAACTCTTCGCGCAGCGTGTTCACCCAAGATATGCTCAAAGGCACAAACGTCCACGATTGGTGCAAAGCCGCTCTTCCTTCTGGCTGACGAAAGCGAGCGCCCAATTCCATCGCGGTTTGTAAATCGTCGTCGCCTCCATCGCGTTGCTTACTTCGATCAAAAGTAGCCTTCAAGGCCTTGGCAAACTCGCTCAACTCCGGTGGTGAGCCTCGAGTTTGCGTGATTTCATCCAAGAGTTCATAAAAACGTTCGTTTGCGACGATTGCCGCGTTGTCTCTGTGTACTTCGGAAATCGCCGCCTTAGCCGCGAGACCAGTTGGCGGCCTCGCCTGTAGGCGTTTTTTTTCCTCAGTGTCTTCGTCGAATTCGCTTTGCTCAGGCGCTTCGAGTATGGTAGGTAACGATCGTTTCAGCAAGTCTTTGATTATGGTCTGTAAATTCGATTTACTTTTATCGTCGTCGATCGTCGTTGCACTTTCGTCGTCCTCGTTAGTATTCTCGCCTTCTTGGCTTTCGCAATCCATCCGCGAGTTCGATCCTTCACCAATGTCGGACGATGGTTCGCTCGAGCCACCGTCATTTGCAAGTACAATCTCATTCAGACCCTTAATTTTATGCACAGCTTTACGCCAAACCGTGTCTAAACCGTCAAAACATCTATCCCCTTGCATGACCGAGATGATTTTAAATCGATCGGGATCCTCCGTGAACTTTCTCAAAAACTGGCTCTTCTTCAGAGCTTTTGTGACATCTTCCGGTAATCTCCTCGCATCAGCGACGATAAACACCACATCCGCGTTAGACAACTCTTTCCTCAGTTGCTGCATTCGCGCTGGATCAGCCTCGCCTGCGCCAGGCGCGTCGACAAAAGTGAGTCCGCGATAAATAGGATTAACGCACGGTAACGTAATCGTGCAATCGCGCACGCATCCCCAGCACCCGTGCGTGGTTTCCTCGCGCAAAGTCGTTCGAAGCATCTTCACGCTAGCCTCGAAATACGCCATCGTCTGTTTTGAATTCTCTAGAGCTCTGTGCGGAATAAACGTAACGCTCGCGCCGAGTCTATCGATTAATATTTTAGGGATGGTCACGTTTTCGAGTTCAACGTCGTTCAAATTCGCCGCGTACGGCTCGTGTCCCGTCATCGCGCACGCCGACGCCGCTTCCGCGTTTAACGAACCAGTCGCGTAATCTATGCACGCGTCGTAATACGCCACTTCGTATATCTTGCTTTCCTCTTCCTCTTCGCTCAGTTTCCTGTCGTGGAAATGCACGTCGTACCTCTTCTCCCATTCGTCTTTCTTTTTGATCTTCTTTTTCAATTCTAAAATCTCTCGCAAACGCCGAACTCTCTCGTACACGAACTGACTCGAGTGGTACCGAATTTCCAGCTTGAAGTAATCGCCTAAAGTTGCCGCGCACGACACCGAAGTCGTGTCACCAATGTCGCCCTCGCAGAGCAAAAAGTCGTTCTTCTCGTGGACCTCGCCGACTTCCTTAGGCGCCATCTTCTTTTCGATTTCCTCTTCGTCTTCGCACACTGGAATCTTCGCCGCGTATTTTTTCGTCTCCTCCGATTTCTTCCTCCTCTCTTCCTTTTCTATTTCTATTTGTCTCTTTCGTTGTATTTCTATCGTGTTTAATTCTTCTACATTATCTTCGTTACCGCACTGAAGCTCTATCTTCGCTTGCTCTTTAGCTTTTCTCACCGACTCTTCCAACGTCTCCACGTTCCTCGAGGCTTCGTATTCAATCTTGTCCAACTTAAATCTCTCGTATTTGATATAGTTTTCTAAATCATCCTGCCGATCCACCATGAAAACTGGTACTTCCTCGTCGGAATCGTCCAATGGAATTGAGTTCGCTCCAATCACATACCCTTGCGCTACGTCTAAAACCATAGCGTCGATATCATCTTCGACGCCTTTCTTCTTTCCCGGAGACTGGAGCATTGGCGGCGGCTCGTCTTCATCCTCACCCTCTCGCGCGGTTTCGTACCCGCTCACCTTCTTCAACTCGTCCTCGTCCTCGTCGTCATCGTTCTCACCTCCTTCCACTTCCTCTCCCTTTGGAACGCACGCTCGCCGTAACAGTGAATTCACCACGTGCGACTTCCCCACGCCGCTTCGTCCGAGAAACACGCACCGCAGTTGCATCACTTCATTCGACCGCGACGACGACGGAACGAGACGAACCCCGCGAGACGCATTCGCGTTCGCGCATTTCACCAACTCTTTCGCGCACGCGTCCAAAGCGTTCGAAGTTGTCGCGCACAGAGACGATTTCACTCGAAAATCGATCGAGAGTTGTTCGAGCGATGATGTGACATTTTTCTCACCACCAGACCCATCGAACAAAAAATCGTTGTGAGAACGAATCGCATCTCTCGCGCGTTCGATTTTCGGAAGCACAGATTTCTGTTTTTAATAATAATCAGAGGGAGACAGACAGAGAGAGTTAAAGGGAGAGAGAGACGAAAGCGTCAGCGTGCGGACGACGAGAGAAAGAAGAAGAGAGGGACCTCCGAAAAGAAAAGAGTTACGAAAAATTGCATTTTGGAAAATTTCCACGACGACGTAAACAACAACAACAACGACGACGACGACGACAACAACAAAGCGCGTACCTCTAAAACGCTCAGCAAATGTTCGACGTTTGTGTTTGAAGACGACGACGAGTTCTCCTCCTTTCGCTTCTGTCGTCCTCGGGATCTTCTCGCCATTATTTATTTCATTTCTATATAAATGGAGAGTAGTATGTAATGGAGATTTTTAAAGAAAAATGCTCGACACAAATACTACTCCTAAGAATGGTGGAAATCGAAGAAGTGCACCCCGAGGAACGAGCGCGAGAGGAGGAAAAGAAGGCGAACGATCGCGGTGGTAACGGTGGTGATGATGGTTTTCGAGCGAGAACGACGGGAACGCGTGAATCTGCCGAGGACGAAGAAAAAGAAATCATCGCTTTGGCGACAACTCTGAAATCCAACGGGAACGAGAAGTTTGCGACGAGTGCGTTCGGGGAGGCGCTGAAACTGTACGACGACGGGGTCGAGGTTTTGAGCAGAGAAGGAGAATGCGATGATATCGATGATTCGGACGAAAGCGATGAAGACGATGGTGATGTCGATGAAACGACGACGACAACAACAACAACAAAAACGAAAGGAACTGAAAAAGAAGAAGAAGACGAAGCGAAGAAAAACAAAGCAGATGTTGATCCGGAAAAACGGGAACCGACGAAAAGAGAGGTACTCCTGGCGACGTTACACGCCAACGCCGGGGCGTGCTTGATGAAACTCGAAAGTTTCGAGGAGTGTGTTCGTAGGTGTTCGAAGGCGATAGCTTTACATCCTCGGTACGGGAAAGCGCACGCGAGGCGAGCGCAGGCGTACGAAAAGTTGGACGACGTCGAGCGAGCGTTGGAGGATTACGAGAAAGCGGTGGCGATCGAGGAGAAAGAGAACGGAGAGAGCGAGGATGCGAGACGGAGGATGAAAAAGTCCGCGCACAGAGAGAAGGTAAACGCGTTGAAACCGAAAGTAGAGGAGAAAAGAGAGGAGACGAAGAAGGAGATGTTTAAGCAACTCAGATCGTTAGGCGATATGGTTCTCGGGAACTTTGGTTTGAGCTGCGATAACTTTAAAGCGGAAAAGGATGAGAATACGGGAGGGTTTTCGTTGAAATTCGTGCAAGAGAAAGCAGGCGAAACGAAGACCAGGGTTATCAACGAGAATGAGAGTAATAATAATAATAGCGCCGCTGCTGCTGCTACTGCTAGTAAATAGAGAAGAAATACATATACAAACATACGAGCGCATCCAGCGGAGCGCTTCTTCTACATCGCGCGGCTAATTTTCTCTACTACTATCGCTACTACTACTGCTACTACTCCTACTGCTACTACTACTCGGCACTCGGCAAACTCATCAAACTTCTGCACCTCTTCTCGAACGCTTGAATTTGCGTGTTCGCCACGTCCTCGAAGAATACGCTCAGCGCCGCCGCGTGCGCCGAACTCTTCACTTTGAACGCAATCTCAAAGTCCACGACCGTGGAGACGTTTTTCTTTTTTCTGTTCTCCACGTCGTTCACGTCTTCCTCCTCTTCCTCTTCCAACTCTCGAAACCTCCACACCGTTTTCATCTTCTCGAACAAGGCTCCGCCGCCGTCTTCCTCGTTCGACTTATCTTCCGCCACGACTTTCCTCGGCCGGTCCAATGTCACTCTTGACGTGTACCTTTCGTTGAACACTTTAAATCCAATCTCAAGTTCCGCCTCGAATCGGTCTTTATCTATTTCATGCGTCACTTTCGATCGTCTGCAGAACGGTAAGAACTCGTGATATTTATTCACGTCCGCGACAATGGCGAAGAGTTCAGCAGGCGCCACGTCTCGAACTATTTTCCGAGACGAGAATTTACGTTTTAACAACGAGGAGGAATCTTCGTCGTCTTTTTTATCCTTCTTCTCGTCCGAGGATAAAGAGGAGGAAGAGGACGCGTTGTTCTTCTTATCACCACCGAACAAAGCATCTTTCGCGGCCGAGAATATCGTTCTTTGATTCGATGATGATGGAACTTTACGTAACGGAACTCTGCACTCGAGAGACGACATTTTGTGTTTTCCTTCCGGAACGTCCAAAGCAAAACCGCGACGATGATGACTCCTCGACGACGACGACAAAAACGTAGAACACGAGTTTTGGGTGGAGAAGAAGAGCGCTCTGTGTGTTCTTCGCGCGGTGGTCGTCATCATCATCGTCATCATCTTTTAATCCTCCTCCTTCTTTTGAAGCTCTGACTCTCTCTCTTTTCTGCCTCTCTTTTCCCTCGTCTTTCACTTCTTTTCAAAAAGTGCAGATGTTTTTGTCTCAGTGCGGAGTGAAAAAAGAGGAGGAAAAGAAGATCGATCCAAAAATCAGAGGAAAATCTTTTCTCTCACCAACGCAAGAGCGCAAAACATCATCATCGTCCTCATAACAGCACGCAAAAATAAATACTACGAATAATAATGGCTTCTATCGTCCAGTCCATCCACATGAGCGCGAAAGCGTCGGTCGCCAAGACCGAAAGCTTGAAGCGACAACGTTCCGTGAAATCGGTTTCGCGAACTTCGAACGTGACCTTCGCGTCCAGCGAAGAAACGGTCGACCGAAGACACGCGATGTCTTTGTTCGCGGTACGCAAAAGAGAGAGATGCTTTTTTTTTTTGTTTTTTTTGTCTGCAATTCGGTTGCACCAAACTCTTCTCTCTTCTTCGAGTGCACGCGACGATGATGCTTCGCGCGTTCGTTTCGAAAGAGCACAAACCCGACCTCGATGCGAACGCTCGATCGATCCGACGGACGCGCATTCGCGCGCGACGACAAAATCCTCGAAGCAATACGCATTTCGATTTTGAGAAAAGAGGGGGTTGAAAAGCAGCAGCTGATCGAAATCGTTTGCTCTCGAATGTGTTCTTCTTTTGCTTCGAGAGTTTTTGGGAGCGAAAACGAGATTTTATCTCTCGTATCCACCAATTTCCTCTCTCTCTGGGTGAATCATCGCTTTCGCGAACAAAAATCTGACCAAATGTATTTCTCGGAATCCTCCGTTTTGAACACAGGGCGCGGCCGCATTGACCGCCGCGAAGCCGTCGTTTGCCGCGTACGGTGATTCTGCCAACGTTTTTGGCGGCGTTTCCAACACGTCGGGCTTCATCCCGTACGCCGGCAACGGGTACGCGTTTTTGCTCCCGTCCAAGTACAATCCGTCCAAGGAGAGACCGTTCCCGGACACGGACTCGTATTTCGAGGATAACTTTGACCAAGTGTCCAACATCTCGGTGATTACCACCAAGGCGAAGGGTAACTCCATCGAATCGTACGGTAAGCCGGAAGCTATGTTGGCTGACTTTGGCTACTTGTTGGGCGTCCAATCGTACGCCGGCGAGACCAGATCCGAAGGCGGCTTCGCCGCCAACAAGGTATCCACCGCGGCTGTCTTGGACGTTTTCACCAGAACTGACAAGGGCAAGACGTTCTATATGTTTGAAATCTTGACGAGAACTGCGGATGGCGACGAAGGGGGACGTCACCAATTGATCGCCGCGACGGTTTCGGACGGCACGTTGTACATCATGAAGTTGCAATCGGGCGACAAGAGATGGTTCAAAGGTCAAGAGCGCGACTTGAAGCAAACGTGGAACTCGTTCACGGTCGCATAAATATATTAATTTAACGCTGAGCATAAAAAAGAGAGAGAGAGAGAAAAAGAGAGAGAGAAAAAGAGAGAGAGAGAGAGAGAGAGTAAAAGAGAGGGGGCGAGAGAGTATTTTGTAGACATAATAATAATAAGGAAAGAAGCAAAAGAGTTTGTTGGTTCGGCGAAAATACACGCGAAAGAAAAAAAAGGAGGAAAAAAGGGAGAGACCCCGAGAGAGAAAGAGATTACAATAGCTACTACCTAGACGTGGAATCCTTCCCGCCTCCTTGCTTTCTCTCTTAGAGAGAGAGTTCTTGAGAATTTTCTTTTGTTGTTGTTTTGAGCAGCGGACTACGCCGGTATATTTTGCGAAATTCTTCCTCTCTTTCCTCCTCACAAACAAGAATGCATTCTTTTTCTTTCAAGCGAATCAACAACACCTTCTTTTGCCTGTGATGATGCGCGCACTTCTGCGCCCTTCCCGGCGACAGTGTCATCATCATCAGCACATGCTTTTCCTTTTCCTGCGACGAAATCGTCGTCTTCAAACCTCGTCGGTCTCTTTTGATGAGAAAACAAATCGAACCTTTTGGGAAGAAAAAAATCATCATCGTCAACTGTACGCTCAACTTCCGGAACGCATCAAACGAGCGGTTTTGGCGCAAATCCCTCGAGATTTATTAGCATCATCGAAGACGAATAAGAAAACAGTCGTGGCGGTCGCACTTTCCGGAGGCGTGGACTCTTTCGTCAGCGCGTGGTTGTTGAAGAACGCGTTACAAGCAGCAGCAGTGGGAGAAAAAGGAGAAAATATCAAACTGAAAGCAATCTTGATGAAAAACTGGGACGAGCGCGAGGAGACGAACAGCGAATGCATGTTCGACGCCGACCGACGATCGGCAAAGAAACTGGCGAACTATTTATCTATGGACTTACACGAGGTGGATTTCTGTCGCGAGTATTGGCAGTCGGTGTTTTCGCCGTTTACGGAGAGCGTGGGGAGAGGCGAAACGCCGAACCCGGACGTGTGGTGTAATCGAGAGATTAAGTTTGGGAAACTGTTAGAGCACGTGAAAGGGGAAGAAATTGGGGCGAAGTATTTAGTGACTGGACATTACGCGGAGATTTTGAGGGAGTACGGTGACGATAATATCGAGCAATTGTCGTCGTCGTTGAAAAGAATCGAGTTGCGTCGAGCGAAGGACGAGACGAAAGACCAGACGTATTTTTTAGCCTCGGTGCCGTCAAAGGCGTTACAAAGCGTAATTTTCCCGCTTGCAAAGTTGAGAAAAGCAGAAGACGTGATCGAGTTGATTGCACGGGATCTTTTAGGGAACGTGGCGAACGTGTTGGACAGAAAATCGTCAGCCGGGATTTGCTTCGTCGGGAAGAAGAGGAACTTTTCGGATTTCGTGCACGAGTACGTCCAAAGAGATCCGGCGTGGTTCGTGGACGTTGAATGTATAACAGAAGAAAATTCGTTATTAATCGAGAATAGCAGTATTGGTGGTAGCAGTAGTAGCAGCAGTAGTAGTAGTAGCAGTCGTAGTAGTAGCAGCAGCGGCATCAGCAGCGGCGGTAGCGAAAGAGGTGGCCTCGAAGGAAAGGGCGATTCTAACACCATCGACGAGAAGTACATCTTGGGGGAGTGCGAGAGCGTGCACTCCGTGACCGCGGGCCAACGCGCGCGCATTGGCGGTCTTCCCAAACCGTATTTTGTCGTTGGAAAGAGCACAGAAGAGAAAGGATCGTCCAAAGTGTACGTGTGCGAAGGCGGCGACCACCCGGCTTTACTCACAAATTGGTGCGTCATAAAGGACATCCACTTTGTCCACGGGGACGACACAGACGCCCTCAACTCGTCGCAACAAGTCCGCGTGAAAACGCGCTACGCCTCCCCCCTCGTCTCTGCGACGATAGGAATACCACAACAACAACAACAACAAAAAGTGTCTCTCTTCTGCCGCTCGGCGTACGAGAAAGCGACGACGACAACGGCATCGCCATCATCGCCATCAACAACAGCAAAGTCTTCTTCTCCTCCTTCTTCTTCTCCACCTCTCCTCCAAATCACCTTCGTGAGTCCTGAAAAAGCCGTCTCTATCGGCCAAGCCGTCGTTATGTATCACCACTCAACCTCTCGCGTCCTCGGCGTCGGCTCCGTCGCCTACCACGGACGCACCGTCTTCGAAGAAGAACTGAAAGAAGAACAACGCAGAAAACAAAGACAAAGTGAGAAAAAAAACGACGACGACAAAGAGTCGTAAACGAGTCGTAAAAGAGTCGTAAAACAACACCAACAACACGCATAATACTACTTTTGTTTCCTTTTTGTATTAAGAAGAACTTTGAGTCGTCGTACGAGTGGTAGAAAATCGAGTACGAGACTCTTTTTCAGGTATTAATTGTCTACCAAAAGTTCGACATTTTTTCTCAAGCAGCCGCACTGGACTCTTCATTATTTTAATTCACCAATTCTCTCTCCCCAATTTAACGTGCCTTATCTGTGCTTGTTTCGCGTCGCTTTTACCGATAATTTTGAAGACAACAGAACAGAGCACGGAAAATGGGTACTCTCGACCTGGAACTCGGTCACAAGTCGTGGTCGTTCCTGTTCTATCTCTTTCACCACTTCCCTCGTTTGATGCTCGGCATCGGCCCGGATGCCGTTTTCGTCTGCATTGGCTACGTGCTCCGATTCATGAATAGGTTAGGTCTGAACCGAACGCGGATGATGATGTCGCACGGGTGGACGTACGATAAAGAAGAAGGTTTTCGATGTCCGATGAGCATACGAGAAAGGTTGGTGAACGCGTGCGCGAAGAACGAAACCGCAGAGGCGGCGGAAATAAAGTGGGAGGAAAAGACGAAGGAAAAGTGGAAGTATTGGAGTTACGCGCAACGGAGAGAGTACGAGTTGTGTTGCGAAATCGGAGAGTTTGCGAGTTTCGGAATTAGCACGAAAGAGCTTAAATACGACGCGACGTTGTCGTGCTTGGGAATGACAAAAGTTATGCGCGTTTGGCGAACGGATGAGGATTTGCGGACGTGCAAGAGATTTTGTATTTTGCTTCCGTTTACCGGCGACGAAGGCTTTTACCTCAGGAAAGATAGGAGTCAAGAGCTGGTCGCGAAAGGAGTGTGTTGCTTGATTCCAGAGTTGCCGTATTACGGCAGTCGACGTGCTTTGGAAGGGCAAACGGAGTTTTTCATGAGATCTATTTCGGATTATAGCACTAAAGCCTTGGTTTCGTACGCGGACGTGGTCGCGTTGACGGCGCACGTGAAGGAGACGTTGGCGATGCACAATCACGAGAGCGGAAGTTTGGTCATTTCTGGATGTTCCATTGGTGGGTATTATTGCGTTCCAGCGGCGATCTTGGCGCAGTTGTTGACGAAGAATAATAAAAAAATGAGGAAGGGTAAACGTTCGGTGAATTTGAAAATTGGCGTTTCCGCTTTTTGCGGGTGGTTGAGTTTTGACAATTGGTTTCAAGACGAGGAAAAGTTGCCCATGGCCGTACTTCTGACGAATTTAGAAATGTTGGCGAACGTAGGGATGAGTTCTTTAGATAAGATGACCACGAATGTGCGCGAGGCGTACCTCGGGGCGATGAAGGAAACCAATTTGAAAAAAAAACGAATTAAAATGCGCGAAACTTTGGCGTTGTTTTTGGACGATATGGCCAGTTGGAGTCAATTCGAGTGGAGGATTAAGAAACGCGCGAAGGAGGAAAAGACTGAGAAGAAGCTTTTGAATATTGATGGCATATTAGACGCGGTGAGTTTTGCGCACGCCCGTCACGATAAGTTTATCCCGTATTCGAAGGAGAAAATGGAAAGAGAAGTCGAGCAGTTGAACGCTTTGTCGAGAACGAAGCCGATCGTGGAAGTTTTAGAATGCGATCACATGGTGGCTATTTCGCGTAAAGGACCAGCGATACGGTTAATATTGGACACGTTCGATAGAATGGTGTATGAGTGAGAAATAAAAAAAAACGCGCCGCTCTTGTCGTTCGCGCGCGTTGTGTAAGAAAAGGCATGTGTTTTACGAGTTGTGCTGTACGTGTAGTTCAATTCTTGTTTATAAAAATAAGAAATTGATCTTTAGTATTAGTTTTAGTATGTTGTTGTTAGTATCATCATCAAATTGTCGTGTTGTTCTTTAATGTTTTATTCCTCTTTCCCGTCTTTCAAAACCTTCGCCACAAACACGACACCAACGCCAATCGTTCGTTTCGTCCACTGCTTCAATGCAACCCTTCTCTTCTGTCTGTTTTCCTGACGCGTTCGCACTCGCTCTTTTTCGCTATCGGTCAAGGATGCCGCGGCTTGGAATTTCAATTTCTCGCGTTCTTCCTTCTCTTCGAGTCGATTGGCGAGTTTGCGAAGGCCGTTTCGGAGCATGCTCCGTAAAAATCGAGCGTTTCGACGCAAGTGTAAAGGCGTTTCGCGAAGGCGGCGTCGCTCGGCGCGCTCTTCTTCGTCGACGATGTCCGGGTCATCGTCGAAGAGATGTTGTTGTTGCTTGTGTTGTTGTTGTTGTTGCTCGCGTTCTGCTACTAGGTCCGTATCGCTATTATTATTATTACTATTTTTCTCCCCGCCGTAGTTGTTGTTATTGTTTTTGTTCAAATTCGCGTCGTTTCCTGGCTCTCCTAAACTGTTCGTGCTGTCAAAACTCTTCACCGATTGTATGCCACCCTCTCTCTCCAGGCGTTTCCGCATTCTTATCTCCCTTCTCAACTCTCTGTGAAACGACAGCATATACTCATCCAAACCTTTCGCTGCGGTCATGTGGACTAACTTCCTCGGCACGCCCGGCGCTTCGCAATACGTGGAAACCAACATCGCTCCATTTTCAACCTTCTCACCATTCTTCCCTCTCGGCATGTCGTCGTCAAATTTTGGCTGTATCAAACTCGCCGCGTATAAATGTTGCACGTCGTACCCACCTCCGCCTAATTGTACTTGCGTGTGTTTCTTTTTCTTATAGGCCTCTTCGCTTCCGTTGGCGTCAACGCAGACGGAAATCGTCGACCGAGTCACTTCGTCGTGCCAGACGCGCCGAATGCCGATGTAATCTCTCGGTGCCATCAATCGAGGGTAATTGACGCGCCAAAATATCAAATCGCACTCTTTCTCTTCATCTCTCGCTAAAATTCTACTCGTCGTGCTGGAATCGCCCCAAACGTTTCGTCTGTGCTCGTCTAGTTGCACTTTCGCCACGACATCGGCGTCGATGTTATCGATGGCTATTTCTGTTTTGATCCGCGCGATGTGCTTCCCGTGCGCGCGAGAAGAGGTGGACGTCGAGCAGTACATTCTGTATCTGCAGGGCATCTTCGCACTTTCTATGCTCCCGGTGTGAATCTTCTCCCAAACGACGTCCTCGCGTTCGGTTAAATCCGCCGCGCTATTCTTCCTTCCGCTGTTATTTTCAACCACAGATTCTACAAACGCGTTTTTATGCGTCTCGTTAACAATACCGGCTAGATTCAAGGACATTTTCGGCACAGTCGTGCTCGCACTACCGCTCGTCCAGCTCTTTTGTTTGTCCACTCGGAGAAGAACCGTCGTCTGGTCGCTCGACGACGAATGGTGTTGAATGAAATCCCGGGAGCCTAAATCGATCGAGCGTCTCAACAATAAGCTCGCGTTGTTGCTGTTCGTACCGCAACGCGATGATGCTCTTTTCCTCGAATGCTTTGTCCTTTCCTCCGAGTTCTTTTTCTTCTTTTTTATACTCTTCCTCGTCCATCCACTAAACAGAATTGTCTTCTTCGCTCGCCTCCACCCCATCCGCGCGAGTTCAACCACCACGGGTAACACAAACCTCAGCAACACGTACACCACGAAATACATTTCCAAAGCGACGGAGGCGTTGAACCTAGACCAGTAGTTTCCGCGGAGTAAAAACACGGCAACGCTGAGGTAAAGGAGGAGTAATCGCTCGCGGATGTGCGGTAAGATGTGGAACGGGAGGTACTCTTCTTCTTCTTCTTCTTCTTCTTCTTCCATATCTGCTGAGTCATCACCGTCGCCGTTTTTTTTTTCCATTCTATCCGTCGTCGTCGTTTCCATTTTCGCTTTCACGTACGCGTGAGAAGGTTTCGGCGACGCTTTACCAACTCGCGGTTGTTGTCGCTGTTGTTCTCGTTGCTCTTCTTGCAAAACGGCGGAAAAGGCGTCCTCCGATATTGGTTCCATCGTCAGCTTTTAAAGGGGTGTGACTACGGTTGAGTCATGATTTTTAGTGTGGATTTGAGTGAAAATTTTCCTCATTCGCTCTCGCTGTTGCGCTGGTGGTGGTGTTGTCGTGAGTAGTATTAGTATCGTTAAAATCGCGAGATTTGTTGCTAAGTTCTATATACCGCGTTTATGCGACGCGGCGAACGAACATCGCCTCGAAGACGTCGTTCAAATCTCCTATTTTTGCGACGAGTTTTCTTCTCGGATGCGAGGAAACGTCGAAATCGTACGCGTACGATTTTTCTTCTCTAGGTCGACGCGTTAGATCTACGACGTCGGGATCGTCGGGCGTTTGTTTCAACGTCTTCCCTAAATGTGAGAACAGTATTCTGGCTTCGGTTTCGTTGGCGATGAGGCAGTTTTCTTTTTCGCTCTCGAGCGGAGTGCGCGCGGACTCGTGATGGAAGGTTTCGAAATAGTTTCGTCGGAAGAATTCGGGGTTGTCCAAGGACGTGGATGCGTCCTTGAGTTTGTTCTTTGATGCCGCGGTAGAATACTGTAAAAATGTCATCCGCGTCTTTCTTCTTCTGACGTCTTCCCGCCTTTTCTTCCTCCTCTCAATCGTACGTACAAACCCTCTACCAAACATCTTCAACGCCATCGCGGAGGACGTACTCATACACCGCTCCGTATCAACACACGTCTCGTCGTCAACGTCGTTAATCATAAAAGCACCACCCGCGCCTTCAAACAACTCTCCGAATATCGCGCACGCTTCCATCGACGCCAGTGAAGCTTCTCTTCCGCAGGCTAAAAAATGAATCTGCGTCTCCAAATCAAAGTCCAACGCGTCCGCCGCGACGAGCGCGATATCGCAAACTACTCGTCTTAATCGTCTTCGTCTCTTTCTTCTCGAAAAGTCGTTAATGTTCTTACTATTCGCATTCTTCAAATCATCAATATCATCATCATCATCATCATCATCATCATCCGATGACGTTGATGAAACTTCTTCGTTCAACAAAACTCTTCTTCTTTCATCCAAAAGCGGCACGACCCACGTCTCCGTTTGCGGCAAGTTAAACGCTTTCGCGTATCCAGCCAACGCGTTTACGCTCTCCGCACGATCCGTCAAGAGTAAAAGGAGGTTATTGGTTCGTCGGTGCGTCGTGCACGGCACTCTCTTCGCATTAAACGTCGTCCTTAAAACCTTTGCTTCTTCGTCTGAGATTCTTTTCCCAAGCGGCGAAGCTTTTTTGGATGATGATTTTGGCGACGACGATTCAGACGACGACGTGTCAATGCGTATGGCATCAAATCGAGAATAGTCGATGGTCATCTTTCGTCAGGGTCATCTGTTGTTGTTCATGCTTTTGTTTTCGTTGTGTTCATGGTGTTCATGTCGCGCAATTAGTAGTGTTGTATTGTGTTGTATTATATCAAGACTTTCTCTAAATATCTAAATCTACGCGTTCGCGGAGAGCATCATCTGAACCTGCTCGAAGCAATGTTTGCTCTCAGAACACCTCTCGTCGCGATGTCATGTTCCCATCTGCTCTTAAACTTCAAATACAAAACCATGCTGCCTCGCGCGTCTTCGGATGGGTCGTGACCGAGGACACTTTTTGACGTCGTTTCCCCGTTCGTTTCGTTCGTAGTAGTCGTTCGTTGAATGGAAAAGTTGCAGTGGATTTTCACCAACTTTCTCAACTTTTGCGGTTTTTTGAAATGCGGCGGGCGTAAGATTGGTTTCCAAGTCGCCGTGTCGCGGAGGAGTTCTTTCGGGTAAGTCATTCGGAGAACCTCGAGGTCGTTTTCTAATCCGTGACCGGTCATGATGATTTTGCGTCTTCCGTCGGTACCACCGCTTCCAAAAAGTTCCACGACTTTATTCTGAACTTCCTCAAAACTCGGCGCGTCGCGGAGATGCACTTCAGTCAATCCCGACCATTGCGTTCGGTAATCGGTCACGGTTTCCGTCGGACGACAATAGCTCGTATACACCACGTTCAAGTGTTCATTAATCACGGATACTTGACCTAACACGCTCTTCACGCCGCCTAAACCAACGCCTACCATCTCGCAATCCAACGCGAGACAGTCGGTGATGGAAAAATCATCGTTGAGCGGTATCGGAGGTCCCGAGCGAACTTCTCGTTGCTTGCGTTCTTTGTCCTCTTCCTCTGCATCAAAGAGGTTAATAATCCGCCCGTTTCGAACGACGCGCAACGCGCCCAACCCAAACGGTCTCCTTTTCGCCATCCTGTCGTAATATTCTCTCTCCTCCTTCTCCTCTTCGTCTTCTTCGTCGTCCTCGTACCTCCCTCTCCTCTCGCTCGGAGTAGAATTTGACGGCGCTTCTTCTCCTCTGCCTCTCCTCCTCGCGCCCGCGAACCGGTACATCGCCACCACTATCCCCCAAAAGCTCCCTAGATTCTGAAACACGTCCGCGCTACTCTTCGCGCCAAAATTCGCCAACGCGTCCGCTCGCGCGTTATTCATCCTCGCCGTGTACGATCCTCCTCCTTGGTTCTTCTTTGATCGAATACTCCCATTATTCGCATTCCCTTCCGCGTGCGCCTTCACTTTATGCACCACCGTCCGCCCTTCTCGGGAGAGTAACGCCCAACAGACGCACCTCAAATACCACCTCGTGTTCCCGTCTCTCACGTTTTCGACGACGCTCCCAAAACTAGGATTCCTCTTCTCTCCTCCTCGAGATTGATTTCGAAAACTTTCCGCCGCTTTCAACACGTACCTGGAGTCCGTGTACACCGTCAGTCTTTCTCGCCAATCGTGCCTCAAAATGCACGCTAAAAACGCCAACATTTCCGCGCCGTTGCTATCTTTGCAGCTGGATTTTGACACCGCGGCGGCGAAGTTTAATCGATGCCCCGGCGAGTAATACACGGAGACGCCGCCTCCTCCTCCTCCTTTTTCGAACGATAAAGACGACGACGAGGAGGATAAAGACGGTGTCATCGACGCGTCGATGTAACAAATGCCGTCGTCGTACTCCTCGTCGCGTAAAATCTTCTTCGCGGTGCCTTTCCGAGTATTTTTATCGTTCACGTGTGCGCTGAGTAAAAGTCGTTTCTCTCGCACTTTCTCGGGAAAGAAATACAGCGCGGAGAGTAACGAAAACAGGAACTGCACGAAGGAAACGAAGTTCCAGAGCTCGTCTTTTACGATTCGCGCGCGTCGAGAGAAGCACACCCGCACCATCATTCGCTCTCCTTTGTTCTCTGCGTCGTTGGGGGAATTTCCTCTCCGCGAGACACACGTTTCCTTCAACGCTTTATGCGCGGAAGTCTTTCGAGAAGGACGCGAAAAAAAGCCGCTTAAAAGGACTCCACGAGTGCGCGCACGTCATCGTCTGCGCGTCAGAATAGTACTTTAGATCCTTTCACTCGGATATCTCGCTCGGGTTTTGTTGCGCTTCATCGCACGACTTTCACTCTGCGGAATTCCCTCATAAAGAAGCGAAGAAGAACACCATGGAATACGTCTCCTTGGAAGGCTTGCGAAACGACGGCCGCCGTCCGAACGAGTGCAGACACACGTCCTGCGCGTTCGAAAATCCAATATCCGCGAACTCGTGCTCTGGGTCCGCGGAGTTTACGTTCGGGCAAACGACTGCCGTGGCGGCGGTTTTTGGTCCACATTCTTCCCTGAGTACGAGTACGATCGATTCTCTGTCGATAGAGCGGTTGAAAGTGACCGTGGAAATTACCAGCGCGGCGTTTGGAATGGATGCGATCCCAAAGAAGCGAGCGACGAACGCGGCGACTCTGATGAAGTCCTCCAAGTCCTCTCGGAAGAACAAAGAATTAGCGGTGAAGTTTGAGCAGATTTTAAGGTGTTGCATAGACGCGAAGCGGTATCCTCGATCGGAGGTGTACGTCTCGGCAGCGACGATAAACGACGACGGCTCGGCATCGGCGGCGTTGTTCAATAGCATAGTATTGGCGTTAGTGGATGCAGGAATTCCAATGTTGGATGTGTTCGTGGCGGTGTGCGCGACGAGGTTGGACGGCGAAACGTTGTTGGACCAAAACGAAGTCGAGGAGAGAGGGCGAGGGGTGGAATGTTTCGTCGTCGCGGAAACGAAAGAGAGAAGGAAAACGGACGGATTGCAGAAAGGAAACATCGGGTTCAATTCGAAGATGAACGACGACTACGGCGACGACGACGTGAAACGAATCGTTTCCTACGACATCAGCGGCGGCAAGTTGGCGCCGGCAGCCGTCGACGACCTGCTTCGCGCGTGCGCGAAAGGCTGCGACGAGGTCTCGCGCGTCGTGCGCAAAGCGATGAAAAAACGGCTCAGAAAGCTCGCGAGCACGACCAGGAACCTCGCGTGACATAACGCAGAAAAGAAGAGAAAAGAGTTAGAGAGAAAGAGAGAGAGAGAGTAAAGGAAATGTTCCTCGTAAAGTTTAGTACATTCGTAGACACCCGCAAGAAAGCGCATCATAGTTTTAGAAAGTAGTACACACACAGCAGCGTTTTTCGCTTGCACATGAATCCTCGTCCTTAAAGCGTTAATGTTGTTCATCCTCCTCTGGCGACTTTACTAAATCTCGAACATATGCATCGATTTTTGTGATGGATAAAAAATGTTCCTCTCGTTCGTTTTATCTTCAGAGTTCAACCCCTTCGTTAACACGCATAACACGACACACATCTTATTTAAGAAAGAACTGTTTATTAAAGGTGGTGAAAAGGCGAGGACTCAGACGACGTGCTCGTAATAATAACACTCATGCACGCCGGGTTACACTCCCGCTTGTCGTCGCACCATCAGCGCGGGAAACATAATCATCATCGACACAATTCGTCGTCGTTGGAGGAAGGATTGGCAAACTTGGACGAGACGACGAATGGCAACGCTCCTGCTCCTCCTGCCAGGACGAGACGCGGAAATTACAACAACAACAACAACACTAATTCCTTCTGGAGCAACGGCAAGAACGGAGGAGGACAAACGAATGCGTTCTCGCGGGATGGCGCGATTCCAAGCGTTTTGAGAGATAAATTTGGCACCCACACAGGAGGCAACAAGAACAAGAAGATATCGGCGTGGAAGCGCTGGCAACCACTTTTGTTCGCGGCGATTTTAATCGGGTTTCCGTTATCTAACGCGGTGTTTTTTTTCGGCGCGCACGTGATGCCGACGTTGTTTTCCTCGGGGTCGTCGTCTGGGTTAGAGCAGAGCGGGATGATGTCGCCTGCAACGTCAAAGTCGCCGAAGTTTAGCGGGAAGCAGAAAGAAGGCGTGTTTGGCGCGATTGGGAGCGAGTACGAAGACGAAGGAGACGAGGACGAGGACGAGGAAGTTTCCGACGATTTTATGGAAGGGTACGACCACAAGAAGAATAAAAAGAAAAGTTTAGATAGAAAGAGAAAGATGGATCCGTCGACGACGGAACCGTTTCCGGCGCTGTCCGATTTCTTGGACCCGTACCGGGAACATTACGAATCGTTTTTCGATGCTTCCAGCGAAGCTTGGAGGATAAAGAAGTACGGGCGAATTTGTATAGTTTCGGATTACGTTTTAGGATTATCCACGGGTTCTGGACCAGCGACGGCGGTGACGACGTTAGCCGAGGAGTTGCACGAAAGCGGCTTCGACGTGACGATTTTGTACACCGGTTACGCGATTCATAAACCACCGGATGTAGAATTTTGGACTGGGTATTACACCGCGAAAGGGATTAACGTGATCGCGTTACCCGAAACTGGGGTTTCGTACGATGTTCCCGTAGACGTTGCCATTGCGCACAGAGTATTCATGTGGATGAATGACCAACAGTGGTACGATTGCGTCCATTTCTTGGATAATCGCGGAAGAGGGTATTTCGCGTTGACTGCGAAAAAACAAGCGTTAGCGTTTAAACACACCGAATTCGTCGTTCACGCGCAACAACCTCACTTGTGGTACAAAACAAACTCGCTGCAAACGTTGGACACGTTGCACGATTTAGTCATCGATTATTTAGAGAAAGAGCAAATGAAAATGGCCGATCACATCGTCGCGCCGAGTCAGTACATTTTGAAATGGTTCGCCGAACAAGGTTGGGAATGGAACAGAACGAAATCAACCAGAGTGCACACGAACCCGCTGCCGAAGTGGGTGAAATCGAAGAACAAAATAGCGCACGAAGCGAGCACAATCAACGAGATTGTCTTTTTCAGTCGATTCGAGTTGCGCAAAGGTATCGTTTTGTTTTGCGACGCTATGGACCAGTTAGCTTTGAGAGGGGACACGCAAATTATGAAAGGCGTGCGAGTAACATTTTTAGGCCACTTGAGCAACTCAGCGGAAGAAAAGTTGACGATTAAAGGTGGCGCGAGAGCGAGAGTCGATCAATACATTCGCCAACGCGCTAAGAAATGGTCGTTCCATTGGCAAATTTTGAAAGACATGGACGTGAAGCAAAGGTACGAGTACATCGAGGAAGGGAACGCGAATAATAAATTAGTCGTGTTGCCGTCCTTACTGGAGAATTCGCCGTACACCTTAGTGGAATGTTTGGTCATGGGTATTCCAGTGGTCGCCTCGGACGTCGGTTCGGCGCGCGAGTTTATCGACGACGACGACGCCGAGAGAGTATTGTTCGTACCAACGCCGAAACCGTTGGCGGGGAAAATCAGAGACATTCTCAAGAACGGATTCGTCCCGGGGAAATCGAAAATCAAACAAGACGTGGAAAAAGACTGGACGATTTGGCAACACCACTTAGTGCACCAATCTAAGGATTCCTCGAACGCCATGTCAACTTTACAAACGTGGGAAGAACCGCTCGTTACGGTGATAGTAGTCACGTATAACAACCCTAAGTTGTTGAAACAAGCCTTGCAATCGATTTACGAACAAGAGTATACGAAAGTTGAAGTCGTGCTGATTGATGATGGTTCCACGTTACCGGAAGCGCAAGCGTATTTACGTGAGATCGACGCCGAATTCAAACGCAAAGGGTGGGTCTATTTGCAACAAGACAACAGAGGTCCCGGGGCGGCGCGTAACAACGGCGCCAAGCACGCGCGCGGCGAGTTCATAATGTTCATGGATGATGATAACTTTGCCAAACCTAGAGAAATTGCCACATTCGTGTCCGTTGCCATGCATACTAAAGCGGACGTTTTGACTTGTACGAATGAATACTTTTACGGATTAGAGTTACCCGGAAATAGACCGCCGATTGGACGATGGGTTCCGCTCGGCGCGGCTACCACCGTCGGCATGTTTCAAAATCTCTACGGAGACACGAATGCCATGATTCGACGAAAAGTCTTCCTCGATTTAGGCGGTTTCCCTGAAGATTACGGTTACGCTCTTGAAGATTGGGAGTTGTTCTCTAAATCTGTCTTGGGCGGTTATAAACTCGAATCCATTCCTTCTCCGCTGTACTGGTACCGCATTCGTGATACGTCGCACTCTCACGAAACTGCGAAATATGGGAACGCCGCGCGTACCATCCGTCCGTACCTCAGACAAATTCCTCAAAAACTCCATCACATCGTTCTTTTCGCGCAAGGCATGAAAGATTCGCACGACGTCGCTGCCGGCCAACTGGAAGAACAAAACGGCCAAATGCGCGACGTTCGTAAAATGTTGAAAACGTTAGCTACGAGTCTGAACGATTTATGCGACGATGGGTTAATTCCAACCACCGCAAAAAACCAAGTCGAAAATTCGCAATTCGCGTTAGACGAAGACGACCCGTCAATCGTCGAATCTCCATCGTACGAGCGTCTGGAAGAGAAGAATAAACGTTTCAAATCCTGGTCTCCGTTCGCGGACGGATACAACATCGATAAACGAAACGGACGCATCTCCGAATCCTCCTCGGACACTCGCGCCTTGCGCATGCAAAACCCAGACTGGAAAGATGCTCGAGGCGCGGTTCAAGAAATCCACTTGCACCAAAAAGAACCGTCCGCAGTGATCATCTCCGGTTGGTCGAAAGCCCGCGACGTCTCCGGCGCCTCCGACGGCGGCTACTCCATCTACGCGGACATCAAGTTCATCGACGGAAAAATGATGTACGGCTACTCCGTCGCCTTTGACGTCGGCACGCACACTTGGCAGTTCAAAGCTGGAGTCATCGATCCAATCGTAGCCATCGAGAGTATAACCTTATACGCCATGTTTCGTTGGCACGCCGGCACGGCTTGGTTCGACGACGTCACGGTGTCCTCCTTGAAAGAAGGTTTGTGCGATTACACTAAATTGACTTTGGAAGGGTTAGGGCCGGATAAAGGAAACGGTGGGAAAATTGGACCTGGTGGCAACAGAGACGAGTTATAACGTCTAGAAGAACAACGCCGCGAAAAGCACGCGTATTGTATGTATTTGTGTGTACCATTATTAAATTCATCGTCGCATTCGCCTCGTCGTCGTAACTCCGTTTTCTTTCCTTCTTTTCTTCTTCTTTTCCTCTCGAGGCTGCTCCTCCACAAAAAAAATTTCCATTCGAGAGAAAAAGGTCACGCTCTGTTCTGCTTTAAGACAAATGGGGAGAACGAAATCAAAAGTCCTTCTCACGACGTCGATTCTCGGTTCCTCGCTCTTAATCTTTGCCACGTTTGGGATTCTCGGCCCGAACATTCCAAACTTGACGACGGGAACGACGACGGGTTTGAAGCGTCGACATTCTTCGTTTCGAATCGGGAAGAATGCGCTGCGGGAAGATTACGAAGCCCATCATCATCCTCATCATCATCTGAGAACGACAATAAGAGAAGATTCGGAGCAGAAAGACGAAGATATGATGGCGAATTTAGTGCCGAGTTTAGAAAAAGAGGAGGAGGAGGAGGAGGAGGAGGAAAACGTTTTAGTCGTCCCGTTCTCTTCCTCCTCCACCTCGAAAAAAGAAGAGGAGATTTTGATAAAATCGACGTCAGCGGACATGGACATCGAAACGGAGGAAGATCTGCATCCGTTCAGAGGTCGGAAACCGAGACCTCCGCCGGAGAAGTTTACGACACGAAACGAAGCGACGACGACCTCTCCGGAACACGTGCTCGATCCGAACAGGATGCAAATAATCTCTCTCGATCATCCGCGAGCGTTTCTGTATAAGCGGTTCATGACGGACGAAGAGTGCGATTTTTTGATCGATCACAGTAAAAGTCGGATGTCAAAGAGTGGCGTCGTGGACGCGGAGACGGGTGGGACCGCGAAATCGGACATTAGGACGAGCACGGGGAGTTTTGTTGGGATTGGAGCGAATGACTTGATGAAAAAGTTAGAAAAGCGAGTGGCGACGTTTTCGATGTTGCCGGTGAAGCATCAAGAGGCGACGCAGGTGTTGAGATACGAGGTTAAGCAGGAATATAGAGCGCATTACGATTATTTTTTCCACAAAGGAGGCATGGCGAACAATCGAATTGTGACGATTTTGATGTATTTGCACGAACCGGAATTTGGAGGAGAGACGGTGTTTCCAAATACGGAGGTTCCATTAGAGAGAGCGGAGAAAGGATGGGGGAAGAATTTCTCGGAGTGCGGGAATAGAGGGAGGGCAGCGGTGGTAAGAAAAGGCGACGCGTTGATATTCTGGTCCATGAAACCTGGCGGGGAATTAGATCCCGGGTCGTCGCACGCCGGGTGCCCAGTCGTGAGAGGAGAGAAGTGGACGGCGACGAAGTGGATTCACGTAAATCCAACGAACCAATGGAACCAGAACAATCACAAGGTGCACTACGCAGGGGGACCGGCGAATTCAGAAACTTGTAAAGATACGAACGCGGCGTGTCCGGGATGGGCAGAGGGTGGAGAGTGTACGGCAAATCCGGGATTCATGGTGAATTCGTGTAAGGTCTCGTGTAGGCAATGCGTAGGCGGCTGGCGGGACGGCTCGTATACGAAACCAGTGCTGAGCTGAGCTGAGCTTTATGCTTTGTTTTTGCTGTTGTTGTTGTTGTACCATTGTATATTATGTTGTATAGCTACTAGTATAATTTTACATCGTTTCTATCTTCGCGCTGATTTCATCCGCGTGGTTGACAAACATTTCCCACTGTTCGCGATTAAACGCTAAACCTTTAAATCCCGGCGCCCACTCGCCGTTTTTGTTTTGGTAGTACTCGCGAACGTGTACCATCGGTTTCCCTTGATATTTTGACACCGTCACTCTCTTATTCCCTCCGATTTCGCACACCGCCTCGCTTTCCGAGTTACCCGCAGCGACGATATCGATTTTAATCTCCACATCCGCTATCTTCTCTCGTAAATTCTCAAATTGTTCCGCGTTCAAGTTCACGCCTTTCTTCCCCGGCAGCCACTGGCCGTCTTTTTGATAGTACTCTCTGAATGAAATCGTCGGTGCGCCTCTATACACTTGCACGGCTACGCGCTTCGCGTTAGAGAGTCTGCACACCTCGCCATCTACGGCGTCTTCGGCTTGTTGTTGTTGTTGTTGTTGTTGTTGTTGTTGTTGCTGCTGCTGCGTTCCTCCCGATTTCGCCGCCGCGGCACCTCCGCCACTCCCTTTCTCCTTGGTCACGTCCAATGCCCACGTCGGTGGCGCCTTCTTGCTATCGTGCGTCAACCTTAAATCCATCCCTCGCTTCAAGCACAAATACAACACCCGATTGACTTCCGACTTGTCCATCTTCGTCGCTTCCGATATAACTTTCGCCGTCGTCCCGTTCGCGCCGTAATCTTCTAAAGCGTCGAAAATCGTCTCCAGCGTTTGTTTCAAACTTTTCTCGGCGTCCTCGTCCTTGACCGTCTCCTCTTTCGGAAGGACACGTTCAGCGGCGGCAGAAGGAGGAGCTGCTGCTGCTTCTCGCTTCACCGCGAAAGCAGCCCCTTTTTGTGCAGCAGGAGGAGGAGGCCCTTCCCATTTACTCCTCAACAGGTCCTCCTCATCGACACCACTAACTTTCTGCTTCTTCGTCAACGGTTGTGGTGGTTGTTCTCCCGGGGAGCGGAGCACTTCTTCTTCTTCCGCGCGTTCCTTTTGCACGAACTCGTCCACGAGAGACACAATCAACGGTTTGAAATCATCAACGGGAAACCCGAGATCTTGGGCTAATCTCTCGCGAATTTGACGCTCGGAGAGGGTTTCCACATCGACCGTGCGTAAAAGTTCTCGACACTTTGCCTCCACCGCGGCGAGTTTGAAGTCAGACATGTTATGTATGTGCGCGTGTTTGCGTTTTTGATCTGATGAATTTTGAAAATGATTTCTTTTGTAGCCGTGTTTTTCCCAAGGGTGCTCACTTTTCATATCTCTTCGTGTGAGAATGTAGCGATGCGTGTCTCTCTAACTCTCTCTTAACTCTCTCTCTCTCTCGCGTGAATAGTAATAAAAAGGAAAAGTGGTAGTCGCGCTCTGCTGCGTGTGCCGCTAAGAAACGACGATTCTTTCTTCTTCTTCTTTTTGTTCTTTTTCTTTGTTGTCCGCAGGCGCCATTTTTTCTTCCTCTCCTCCTCCTCGGCGAGGCGGCAAAGGCGCTTTGTTGTTGCGGCGGTCGCGACGACGATCCCAGAAGAGATGATGATGATGATGATGGTATTTCGAGAAGGATACAAACGCGATCTCGAATTCTCTCTCCCAGGAACCGAAATCGAACGCGTTGACGGCGGTCGCTTTGACGAGCTTTTTCACGTCCGAGACGAACGAGGCGTGTTGGCGTTCGCGCTTTTGTTGTTTTCCTTCTTCTTCTTTTCCGTCTTCTTCTTCTTCTTCTTCTCGAAGGTACTCGAACGCAGATAAGGCGACGCCTAACGTCGCCGCCGCGGCGCCGATAGCCGACGCTCGAAACTGCGGCGATGTAGGAAACGAGCGTAAACTCGCGGCGACGATTACGCACGCGTGTTCCTCTGCTTTCGTCCACAACCGTTTAAACTCCTTTGGCCTCGCGCCTTCGGTACCGAACGCGACGATTTCCACGTTCTTTTTCATCGCGTTTAAAAACTCATTCGCCCACATCGATCTCGTCGGTTTCGACACGCGATACTCCAACGTCGTCAAAATAACCGTCTCCATCTTCGCCATCGTCTCCTTATCGAACGTAATCGTTGATATCGGAACGCTAAAGTTGTTCTTCTTTTCCTCCTCGCACATCTCCTGCTCGTAGTCCACATCGAACTGGTCTCTTCTCTCTCTCGTTTTCAAGCTCAATCGAAAGCACGACGCGCTCAAAACTTCGTACGCCCACGCGCTCTCCGTCGTGCACTCCCCGCTCGCAAACGCTCGAACGACTTCTTCCGCGAAATCCACCGCCGCGCACGCGACGTCCACCATCGCAAACGACAACATTTGAGTTATTCTTCTTTCTGAATGACCAACACCACCACGATGAAAACGGTGATTTTCTACCTCCTCCTCCTCAAAGTCGTCGTCCTCATCCTCGTCGTCGTCGTCGAAACCAGAAGGCACCACCCCCTTTGTTAAAGACAGAAACTCTTCGTTTTTGTTCTGAAACAAAAAGAACTGTTCCGCTCGCGTTAAAACGCCTTCGACGACGGCGTCGCGAACGGTTTTCCATCGCTCCTCGCATTCGAAGTGAATCAAAGATGTTTTTTGTGTAGGATTTTGCACCGCGAATTTATCTTCGTTTTCTCGAGCGAGGAATCGCGCGAGCGTCGTCGTACACGTTTCCGTCTTTTCTTTCCTCTTCAGCTTCTTCGTCTTTTCTTCTTCGTCTTCTTCCGCGTTGTAAAAAGCGACTCCTTCTTCTCTCTCGAAACGTTTCATTCTTCTTTAAAACAACAACAACAACGAATTATATAAAATCCGCGAATGGAAATCCTTCTTTTGCCGGATATTGATCTTCGCGCGAAGAGTGCGTTCGTTTCCGCGCGCTCGTTTTGAGGTTTTTCCCGCTTATTTTAGAGGACTGTTTTCGTCACATTTTGGCGTAAAACGAATCACACGAACAACACACAACGACGAACAAACGCGACCATGTCGGCGAGATGTACAAAAAGAGGAGAAAGTCTTCTTCGCCGAATGATACAAACGACGACGGCGAAAACGACGGCACCGGCATCGAACGCGCGTTACTTTCGCAGCGCTTTGAGCAACAACGATATCGCCTTTACGAATGGTCGACGTGTTTACTCTTCTTTCGATTGGTCCTCTTCCTCTTCTTCTTCTTCTTCTTCTAAGTCGTCGGGTGCGGCTTTTGCGGGTGCGGCGGCCACGGCGACGATGATGATGGCGTACTTTTTGCCCTCTTCCTCTTGGTCCTCCTCTTCTTCTCTGGCTCGCTGCGAAGAGGCGAAGAAGGAGGCGAAGATGTCGTCTTCTAAAGGAGGAATGCCGTTCGAAAGCGTCACGTTGTACCAATACGACGTGTGCCCGTTCTGCAACAAAGTGAAAGCGTTTCTCGATTATCACAACATCCCGTACGACGTGGTCGAGGTGAACCCGCTGACGAAAACGGAGATTAAACAGTTCGAACACGAGTGGAAGAAAGTGCCGGTGTTAGTCGTGGACGGGAAGGCGACGTATAACTCGCGCGATATTATAAATGAAGTGGACGAGCGAGTGAGAAAACATTCGGGTTTGACGAAAAGGTGGTTCGGAGAGAAGAGCAAGAAAGAGAAGGAGAAGGAAGAGGAGTGGTGCAAATGGGTGGACGATAGGTTCGTGCACGTGTTGACGCCGAATATTTATAAAACGTTTCGAGAGGCGATGGAGAGTTTCGATTACATCACGGAGAGAGGCAATTTTGGGTTTTTCGAACGGCAATCGGCGAGGATTACCGGAGCAGTGAGCATGTACGGGATTTCGAAGATGGTTTTAAAGAAAAGGCACGGGATCGAAGACGAGAGAGCGTCCTTGTTCGAGGAGACGAGGAAGTGGATGTCCGAGGGAGTTGGACAAAGCGGCGGCAAATTTTGCGGCGGGGACGCGCCGAACATCGCGGATATTTCCATGTTTGGCGTGTTCAGAGCCGTGAAGACGTTCCAAACGTTCGAGGACGTGTGTAAAGAGGTACCGGAAATGGTGCCGTGGTACGAGAGGATGCAAAAAGCAGTAGGAGAGAGTTCTAGATCGGACGGGTTGAGTAATTGAAGAAATTGGGAGGATTGTTTAAATGTATAAAAGTAATCAAACCGCAAAGGTTTGTTGTTGGATTCAGCGTAATACTATTTGAACACATAAAAGTACATTTCTGACTGCTACTACTATCTATTTTGAGTTTACACCCCTTTATTCGTTACATTCGTGGTACACATACAGCGCCTTTTGGTCTTACTACTTACTACCAATGGAGGAATCGCGGGTGTCGCTGTCCCCAATGCCAGTAGCGATGATGACCCTGTCGTCGCTGGTTACCTTCCGCTTGTGCCTGCGCTGCTCTCGCGCGCATGAGATGAGCTTGTTGGTGTTCGTGAATGGCGTTATGTTGCGTGAACCACATCATGGTTAAAATAAACGTCCACCAAAGAATATTCCCAATCGCCGTCGCGACTGAATTCGCGGCGTTCTCGTTGATGTACGCCCTGACTTGTTCGTCCGAACTCGCCGCTGTCAACGCCGCGGAAGGTTCCAATCCCGCCGCACTGACGCGTCCAGTGAGCAAAAATAATATCCTTTGGACGACGATGAGAAAGGCGACGAGAATACCTCCGACAGCGGCGCCGAACGAGGCTAAAAAGAAGGATAAATTCCTCGGCGACGACAACGCTATCCGTTTCAACGCGTGAAAAATAACAATAACGTCTCTGTGTAAAGCGTTGTGCACGCGTTCTGCGAGCGCGGTTAATCTACTCACATTGTTTCGCGACGATGAGGACGAACTCCTTCCACCTCTCCCGTCTCTCCCACCAACGGGCACGCCGTATTTATCCGTCGGTTCTCCCGTCGCCGGAGGCGCTCCGCTGGCGCATCGCACTAACGGCCATTTCGGTGGCGGTAGCGTGGTCGTATATTTCTGTTTCTGTTTCTTCTTCTCCTCCTCTCCTTTTCCTTCGTTGTTCTCGTCTGAATCGTCCTCGTTTACGTCTGAATCGTCGTTGTTGTCGTACATCCTCTTCTGAAAATACTCGCTCGCGCCGTACCCTTTCTCTTGCAACCAAGCTTCCACCCCGGCTCGAATCTGCCAATTCGGCACCACGTCCGTGCACGTCACGATTGCATTCGTCGTTGGATCCGTCGGTTGATTCCCGAACCTTTTACTTCTCAGCCATCTCGATATCGCCTCGCGTTCGTACGTGTACCCGGTTTGCAACAACACCACGGGATCCTCGAATAAATCTTGCGTGATGACGCACTTTAAATGTTCCGGAGGTTCCTCAAATTGCGTTAAATGTTTCGAGTAATACATCGACGACGAGGTGCTGGATGCAAAGCCGCTCAGGATGGTTTTCTTGACCACTCCGGCGAGACCGGCGAGGCCGAAGAATAACGCGTTTTGGTTGTTGTTGTTCGTGTTCGACGACGACATATTTTAGACGATTTCTTTCAAGATGATGAGAGACTATATATGCCGACAAAACGGAAAAAACGCGCGACAAAAGGACACGAACCGGCGGAAAAAGAGTTCTTCCTCTCTCTTATTCCCGCGTACTCTTAGCTCTCTCTTTTGCTCTCGTCGTCTTCAAAATCGCAAGAAAGCTCTTCGTCTTTTTCTTGCGTATTTATGCGCCAAAATATTCGTTTTTTTCCAAAGTGGCAGCCCCGCTCGATTTTCTTTTTTTTTTTCTTTTCAAGTGGCTGCCCCTTTTTGAGGTTTTTCTGCACATTTCACCCTCTTCACACACACACAGCACACGTGATAAATAAATAAGAATGTCCGCAACTATGTGCACCACCGCGTCTTTTGCACCGTCGTCTTTATTGTCTAGCAGATTTTCGAACGGTACGGTTTCGTTTGCGTGCCTTTTAAGTGCGAGAGCGTTTTTTTTTAAGTCGCGAGACGCACGTTTTAGAGTTGTGTTCCGCGTGATTTGTACGCCTGGTTGTTGTGAAACATGATGTTTTTTTTCTCTCAATTGAGAAGCGCGCGATGCTGGTGAAGAGGAGGAGGCGTGCGAGAGAGAGAAAAAAGAAGGAAGCGACAAAATGAACGCGTAAATTGGATGTTTTTGCATCCAAACGCGCGCGGTTTTCATCCTCGCTCGTTTCGCGAGTGGCGGAGTAGGCGGCGCTTTCGAGAAGGAATTTTTCTCGCCGCCCTTTATCCTTTTGGCGACGTCTCCGCAGGAAAGGGAGGAGGAGGCACTTTTTATATGCGACTTTGACTGACGCGCGCTTTTCAACTTCTCTCTTTCAATAACAAACAGGTTCCAGAGCATCTGCTTTCCAAACGTCCACCACCACCACGAAAAAACCAGTGTCCGGTTTTCAATTCCACATCGAAGCCAAGCAAAACAAAGTCGCTCGAACGCTCCTCACCCAAAAGGAACGCACGTACAACAAGGCGCGAAAGTCGGAAATCGCCACGCGCATCAAAAAAGTCCGAACGTTAGCCGAAATATTGTTACCGGCCGCGACGGAAGACAACGTCGCGGAGTTGGAGAAGTTAATCAGCGAAGCGACGAAGAGTGTCGACAAGGCGGTTTCGAAAGGCGTTTTGCATAAGAATACCGGCGCGAGACGAAAGTCGAGAATGGCGAGGTGCAAACAAGCCGTGTTGAAGGCGAATAACTTGATGACGTACAATTAATAATAACACACGCGACTACTATAGAAGAGAGAGAGAGAGAGAGATTTATATACATAAACTTTTAGCCCCCAAAAACGTGTAATTGGATCGTGATGTACTTGATTAACGTAGCTTTATTTTCATCGACTTCTTTTCAACTCTTTTTGGCTTCTTGAAAAAGCGTTACAAACTTTCCCCCATAAAAACAAATGGCATCTTTCGCCGAACAAAACGCGGTTCGATGCAAAGAAGCCGGGAACGTTCTGTATAAGAACGAGCGGTACGAGGAGGTGCGTTTCTTTTATTCTCTCGTGAAAATGTTGCGTTGTTTCGTTTTTTGTGCACTTTTCGCGCATCTTTCCATGAAACGCACGTTCGTTGAAAAACGCTTCAAGTCGTCGCTTTCTCGTCAAAGACGCTGACGCTGACGACGACGACGCTTCCTTCCTTCCTTCCTTCCTTCAAAAACTTCAGGCCATCGAAAAGTACACCGAATCTATTCAGTTCGACGGCACGAACCCGGCGGTATACACGAACCGAGCGGCGGCACATTTCAATCTCAAAAACTTTCCGCAAGCGTTGCTCGACGCGGAAACGAGCACGAGAGTGGACGAAACGTGGACGAAAGGGTACTATCGAAAAGCGAAATGTTTACACGCGATGAACGATACAAAAGAGAAAAAGAAGAACAGATTTGAAAACGTGCGAGAAGCGATCGATGTTCTCCGGATTGGCACGCGATACGACGCGACCAACGCGCAAGCGAACGCGTTCTTGAGAGCGTTGGAACTCGAAAGTCTTTCGCTCGCGAAGGATTGTTTCGAGATGAAAGCGAGAGCGAAGGAGATGTTTCGGGAGGGGAAGTTTGAAGAAGCTGTTGAGATGTACGGAGAGGCGCTGAGAGACGAGGAGACGAGGAGAGGTAAGGAGAAAGGAAAATCCGTTCTGGGCGAGAGTAACGGTGGTAGTAGCAGTGGTAGTCTTCGCGCGACGTTGTTTTTAAATCGGGCGGAGTGTTATCGACAGATGGGTAAGATGCGAGAGTGCGAAAGAGATTGCGAGGAAGCTTTGCAATTGCAACCGAAAAACGAGAAAGGTCTGTTGAGAAGAGCGTTGTGTAGGGAGTATTTCGAGAGATTCGAGGAGGCTTTGGAGGATTTCGAGACGGCGAAACGGCTATCGCCTTCCAGTCTTCTCGCGAGCTCCGGAATCGAGAGGTGCAAGAGGATGCAAAAGGTCATCAATAATGACGGGTAATAGAGTACAGTAGTATCGTATAATTTTTAGTAATAATAATATTAGTTGAAATACAAATGTTTCTTTAGTCATATAAAGTATACTTTCTAATGTAAAGTTGCGTGAAAGAATGTCGGGGTCTATTTCTTTTCCTTCTCGTCGGCGTCTTCCTTCTTCTCTTCCTTCTTTCCGCCACCAGCGACGCTACGGAGTCTCTCCAACGCCGACGGTTTCTTCTCCACCGTCGCCGGTTTTTGGGGAGCATCTTGTTCTTTATTCGAGGCTTCTGGCGGCGCCTCAGGTTTTGAAGTGGGGGCTCCAGTTCTCTTCGCCGCCTCGTTGGCGGCTTTCTGCTCCTCCAATTTCTGCTGCGCCTTGATCTTCTCAACTAACGAAAGCTTCTTCGGATTTCCTCCACCGTCTCCTTCTTCTTTCGTCTCTGCTTCAGATCTCTGTTTTTTCAGGCGCTCCATGATATTCGCAGCGCCTCTGTCTTTCTGAAAAGCGGCTTTCAACGCCGCTCTCGTTCGAATCTTCCTCTCCGTGTCGTTCTCCGCGACGTTGAATCCAAGGCGTCGCATCACCCAGCCGTAAAACATAACGACAAGCGATCTGGATTTGGAACCTTCCGTGGCTAATGGGACAACTTTCGAGACGACTTTGTTCGGTCCATCGTCCGCGGTTAAACGAATTCTCATCAAGTTATCTGCAACTTGAGGAATGACACCTTTTCGAATCAACGAAAACAATCCAGACGGTTTCAAGGATCCCAACATGTTGACGCCTTGTACAGACTTTTGCCGCTGTCTCGCGCGATCGAGTAAATCATTCACTCTTTTTAAAATGTCAACCGCGTGTACTCTGGTAAACGGCGCTGGTAAATGTCTCTCAACGATCCATTGCGCCTGGATGTCCACGCCAGATTCGTTCAACTCCGTGAACTCTTCATCCATGGTTTCTGGATTCACATACTCCGTTCGGTACTTTTCCAAAACCTCCTCCTCGACCGGTAACTGTTGCAAGTAGTCTCTTTGATGCTTATCGAGGACATTCTTACTAGCTTCTTTTAGTTGCGAGTTGACGAATTTCGATCGAGCCTCCGCGCGGAGTTCTTCAGGGGTCAATATGTCCCGTTTAGAACCCAGCGTCATTCGTCGGTACAACGAAGGGCCTTTCTCCAACGATTTTTGTTTTTCCGCTTTTGTCGATATCTTCTTCGATAAACGTTTATCCAGTTGCGCCAACTTATCCGCCGTCGTATTTTTGCTTTCTTTGCCGCCTTTGAAACCTTTGGTGTCGCCAAAGAAAACGCCGACGATGCCTTTGTTGCTTTTCGCAGATTTGACGACAAACGGAGTAACCTCCATGAAGATGTAAATGAGGAAGATCGTCAAGCCTCCTAAAATGAGAACTGCGTTGAACCAGGACAGAAAATCGTCGAATCTCTTCGAGGCTTTTTCGGTTAGAAAAATCAAACCGGAGAAGATGTTCACGAAGGAGATGAAAATAGCCGCAGACTCTAAACGGTCCAGACGTTTGGATTCCTGAGGGTCCGCGAAGAAGTGAATGGTCATCGCGATAAAAATAGTCATCATACAACCCAAAGATTGACCTAGTTGACTCATCGTTGTTCCTTGCGAGAACAACATGGTACTGCCGACAACGCCGAGTTGGCGAAGCAAGACTAAGATCTTGTATCTGTACCACGCCGGGCGATAACCCACGTACAAAAACCCGAACGTCTTGACCGTATCCGGGCGATTCAACTTGTCCCGAATTCGATACAGCGTGAAGTAAAACGTCAAGATGATACCAAAGGGGTACATGCACACCAACACTAACGCGATAGGAAAGTACTGCGTCCAGGGATTTTTCATGTTCCCCCAGTCGTAACACTGTATGCTCGGTTCAGCTTCCAAATACGAGATTCCATTCGCCGGGTTTTTCACGCAATCGAAATATTCAAGCGTCGCTCTCGAGAGAAAGATGTAAGAAATATCCATCAAAGTGAGCATGATGCGAATAAACATCCTCGCAGTTGATCGGATGTGATCACCAACGGAGAACTCTTCCAATTGTATTTTCTTATCTGTGATCATCTTCTTCGCCCTTTCCTTCATCCTCTGCAATTTACCTCTGCGGTTGCCTTCGTCGTCCACATCGCGAGTGTCGTACGCGAACCACGAGTCAAACGAACCCGCGAGAAGCATTCTGATGAGCACTTGACCGATGATAAACTTCAGCAAGGTGATCAACACGAACGTCGCTCCAAAAAAGAGCGGCGAGAGCACGACGACAAAATACCGCAAGAAGAAATCAAACTTCGGAATGTGACATTCCGGTTGCAGCAACTGAATGTCAAACGTGAAAATCGCAAAGTACTTGTACAAGTTTTGAATAATCGGAGGCCACTTGAAGTCCAAATCCGATAACACGGCGGTTATTTGGACGAACACGAACAAGAGCGAAATCGCTTTGAATCTTCTCAATAACTTGACGAGGATCGGCAACAACATGATGAAACCAACCAACATCAGGAAAAGAATTAAATACGATTCCCACTTCGTGTCTGGACAGATGTTGCATTGCTGCTTCAAGCGGTAGTAATTGTTACTGCACTGCGCGCAACCCTTCTCTTCGTATCCTTCCGTGCACTGGATAGTCCACGGGTAGACGTCCGCCAAAATCTGATCGTCAGTCGCGTTCCCCGGGCATGCTTGTTCAGGCGTGCACTCACGAATTGTTAATTCAGTCCCTAGCGCTGCGTCTGGAATATCGACGAAATATCCAAACTCGGCTTCTGGAACGATTAAACCTCTTTCTGTGCACCTACTCCCCAAAGGCGGGCAAACCTTGCAAATGCTGTCAAAGTCGCTCGTTTGGTCGTCGATGACGGTGAGCAGATTCCCGTACGTTCCAACGTCGCACAAACACTCCGTGAGAGCAATGGCACCACCTTCCGTGGTCGATCTCGATGGACACGCGGTGCACGCTCTCTTACCTTCAAAAGGTTGATACGAGGTCACTCCGCATGATTCGCACTTCTCTGAGCCAGTTTTCCCGGCGAAAGTACCGGCGGCACAAGGCGAACACGAGATCATGTCAAACAACTGCGCGTATTCACCAAAGCCACACGGTGTACACTGCGTTTCCAAAGAGTTCTTAGTGTGTCCAGGAGCGCACTTGGTAGAAAATGTGACTTCAATTATTTGAGCGTTGTCGTCGCCACCTCTATAATTTTCTTGTTGCGAGACAGCAAACTTGAGTGTCTCCATCGGGCCTCTCCAATACTCCTTCGCGCGATAATAGAGCGTCGCGGAAAATCCCGTCTCTTTGTTCCCACCCATTGAGACGACGTTTATAGACCCGTAAAGGTCACTCAAGTCCGTACCCATGGTCAGATCGCCGGTTTGCACGCCCTGTATGAGATGCGTTACCGTTCCTTGGATGGCGTCTGCGTTTATCAACGTGATGAAAAGTCTATCCGTGTCCTCATCCGCGGCTTTAATCTTGAACTCTTGCCATTGCTTTGCGTACTCCTCAAAACTGAGCTCTTCCTTCGTCGTGCCGACGACTTCGGTCACGGTCATTGGCGCCGTAAACATTGGATTGGAGGTTTTCAAAACCTCTACGCCATCCGCGTCTTTGCCGTACACGCCGAGCTCGGACCCGTCGTCTACCTGCGAAATGACAACACTTATGAGCACTGTGGCAGTTTCGTAGTTGAAACCTGTGACGATGCCATCTTTGACCCCGATGCGCATCCAAAGTTCTTCATCTACACCGCCTCGGTCCTTCGTCGGTTCATAAGTAAAATACGCGCTTAGCTCTGTACCAGCCTCCAAAACTTTCTTCGTGCACGTTTGCCAAAAGTTGTTCTCTTCGAAAATTTTTCCTTCGGGGTCGGGTTCACAATCGCACGTGTACATGGTCAACTCGTTCACAGTTACCTGCTCTCCGGAATGTTCCTGCGCGCAAACGTTGCCTTCACACTGGCCGTTGTCCCCCCCTTCGTCCCAACAATGCCACTTGATTCTCCCGTGCTCAACTGTTTCGTAGCCATCCACATCTGTGACGGCGTCGTAAAAAGAGTTTTGCGCCGTGTACACTCTCAACATCGATTCGGTAATGCTTGCGTCTTCACCGTTCTTGTCTTTACCGGAATGAGGTAAATCCGCCGCGACCGCGCGCTTTACCGAGAAGTCCGTCGTCGTATCCTCCACAACATTCGCCGTCGTGGACTCTTCGTTCGTGGCGAGTTCCTTCACACCCGTGATGGATGGTAAGAACGTCTTTTCGGCGACGGTGATCTTCACCCGTCTCGAGGCCGAATTGACGCCTCTCGTCCCGGCGGGCAAACCCGTCGGCGGATCCAACCCCTCGTGTCCGCCCGCTTCCACGTCGTTAACCGCGTACTCGAACGTATCGGACAATCCGCTGTTATTTCCGTACGGGATATATACAAACGCGCCGGCATCTTCGCCACACAATTGGGCGCCTTTACCATTGTTGGCTGTGTAGTCGCACGACAACCTTACTTCTCCGTACGTCGGCAGCTTGGTGATCACGTATTGTAAATAATCCTGGTCGGCATCCAAGTCTCCATACGCGTACCCCGAGGCGCAGTTGACGAAACCATCTGCGGACACTCCCACATTCGATGCATCGATGCAATTCAAATTGCCTCTCAAGATATACGTGTTGTAGTCCCCGGATGTCCCGGACTCGGTCGGTAACGCGTATGCCGTCGCGGTTTGGAACGATTCAAACGTATACCCTTGCCATCCGCTGTTCGTTCCGGTTGGCGTCAACTTATTCGGTCTCACTTGTTGTCCAAATGTTAAATCTTCAACATCATCGGGCCAACTCGCCGGATCGTTTCTCGGCTCGATGTAAATTCTTCCCGTCGACACCTCCGTGTCTTGCGACAGCATCTCACCGTTAGCATCATACACCGTCTTTGTCACACGAAACGAAAACAGAGACAAATCGGTTTTACTCTCAGAAAATTTGTGCGTATCCGGCGTAAACGATAAAACCCCGCCTTCGCTCAAAAACGCTTGCGCCACTTCGTTTCCTACGGCCCCAACCTTCAACGTCCTGTCCGGCGGGCAAATCAATTCGTACGTCAGCGTGTTCCCTTCCGCTTCCCACTCGTTGTTCGTCGGTTTCAACGTCGTCGTCATCACCGTATCTTCAACCGCGCAAAAATAGTTTTTCAAATCCCCCAACCCTTCTTCTTTGAAAAAAGTGTCCGGATCAGAATTGCAAAAGTAAAACTCGCACGTGGCCGCTTCCAACACGCCGCCCACGCACGTGGTTTTCCCGGAAACCGTATACCCTTTGTCACACGTCGGCTGACACGTCTTGCCCGCGTCTAAAACGTTCGCACACGTTCCAACTGCACCGTTTAATGGTGGTACGCTCGTGTCGCACGGCGTCGCCTCCGCCACCGTGGCTTCCGTTTCCGTGCCTGAAGTTTGTGCTCCAACAAACAAGAAATTCCCAAAATTATTTTCTTTTGTCGTCGCGCTTTTGCTTCTTTGCGGGAAGCTGCTGGACAAAAACACCGCGAACAACGCGCACACGACGAAAAGCGTTCGCAGCGCGCGTCCTCCGCGGTTTTCGCTTCTGAAACTCTTTCTCGATGAAGAAGAAGTCCTCGTGACTTTGTTTCTCATCATCGTCATCATTTTTTTAACCTCTCTTTAAAGAACCGGCGGTTTGAATACAAAGACGAAGGGGCTTCCTTCACCCTCGAGAGTGTGCAAACGGTCTTTATGCACAAAAGAAGATCTCACCGACAACGAACACACGAGAGGAAGAGAAAAAGACTTTCCGAATGACTTCTCTACGACGCGAAAGTCTTCTCTTTTTCCAAAGAATTTATTACGAGAGCGTGAACGACAAAACGAGAGCGTTGATGATGCACTCGCGTCGTTGCGTGCTCTTTTGGCGATCAATTCCTTTCAGGTGTCGACCGACCTTTTGGTTTTTTTGCTTCTGGCAGATTTTTTTTCTTAAACCCTAAACTCTATGAACGCCTCTTTCTATCACTCTGGGCAAAAACAGGAAACGTCGATACTCCGCGGAGGCTTCCGCGGCGTTCACGCGAGCGAGCACAAAAGCATTTTAGTGAACGAGAATACACGGAGGAATACTACTAGCTATGAATACTCTCATTTCTTTCAAAATGTTACGTATTATTACGACTCTAAGAGATCTCGAGGTAGCCTAAGATCGCCAACGTCCGCCTTTTCGCCTCTAACTTGGCGGCGACTAAACCGGTCAGTCGATCGAACTCTTCGCGATTGTCCGTTTCCGTGGCCAACGCTAAATCTCGTTCGAACGCGGCGTCTTGCAACTCGCAGTTCTTTAAAAACTTTTGCAACTCCAAGACGACGTCGTCGACGCTCGCGTCGAGTCTTTCCGCGATTTCTCGACACGCCGCTTTGCCGTCGAACGTTTCGTCCGGGTTTAACGTCATCATTTCGTCCAAAGCGCGTTTGGACGGCGAATCCGCTTCCAGTTGCAAAAGTGTTTGCGTGAGTAATTGAATGATATTTTCTAGAGTTTTCAGAACGTTCTCGTCTTCGCCTTGGTTTTTACACGCGGTGAGGACAACGTACGCTTGACCGAGCACTCCGTTTGTAATTTTTCCAATCAGCGCTAACCTCTTACACTCGGGGACAATTTTGTCCCACGTGCCTAAGGAAACGAGCTGGTTGAACGTTTCTGCGTCCATCGCGGTCGGTTCTGCCGCAGTTGGGCCTATTTTATTACTTTTATTGTTACCATCATCATCGACATCATCAGCTTTTGCTGCTTTCGTAAATGCAGCCGTCCTTTTTCTGCGTCTCGTTCGTAATGTTCTTCTTCTCTCCCGAGACGACGGCAAGAACACGCCACCTCTTCGTTTTCCTCCTTTTCCTCCTCCTCCAGTCGTCGTCGTCGTCGTCCTCCTGCAAAAAAGCACCGTCGTCGTTTTCATCAAAGTCGTCGTCGTATTGCTCATTTATAGTAGTATATCTGCATATCCTTTTCTGAGGTTAATTTGTGCATCTTTTCGAGGAGCTCGTTTGCAAGGAAAAAAAATATCTAAAACACTCTGGATAAAAAAAAGCGCACATTTAACATCACACATAAGCTTTACCATAAAAATGAAGAAGAAAAGAAAGTTGAAGACGAGGACGACGAATACTACTATAAATGGTGGTGGTTACGGTCGCGGTGTTCTCGTCGTGGGACGTTTTTCGCTGCGCGACACGCGCGCGAGACGACAGGAATCATCATCATCATCATCATCATCATCATCGAAGACAAAAATACAGTTAAAGAAGATGGGACAGAAAAAAGGAGGTTTATTGTCATCTTTGCGGGACCGTCGTCGTCGTCGAAAGGAGGAGGAGGAAGAGGAGGAGGAGAAGGAGAAGGAACGAGACGACATTAACGTTCCTATTTTTGGAGGGAAACCGAGAATTTTTGAGCAGCGCGGCGGGTTTGATGGCATTCGTAAACTACTACTCAGTGAGGAGGAGAAGGACAAAAAGCATCAGCGGGAGCAAAAGGTAACAACGAAGGAAGAAGAAGAAGACAAAGGCAAAGAGGCTGAAAAGAAGGACGACGATTCAGACGTGAATACTACTAACACGAACGATGATGAGAATCACTCGGACGTGTTCATCGCGTACGAAAAGCACCTCACGAAATCTCAGCAACATCAAGCTCGGTTACGAAGACAATCCGAAGCGAGCGCGAACGCCTACCGACCGGGGTTGCGCAATCGAGGCGAGGATCTGTTGCCGATCACCGCGCAGAAGGCGAAAGAGATGGAGTTTCGCGAAGCCGAGTGGTTGAAATTGTATCCAGTACCGGTGACGAGGTTTACGGAGAAACGGTCGAACGATGGTCACAGGAGACCGGCGGTGATTTTGGAGTCCATCATTAGCAAAGATTATAAGCGAATTAAAACGGAATCGAGGTTTAAGCGGTTGACGAGGTTAGTCGAAGGGATTAACGTCGCTCGATGGGGATTCGAAGGCATCGAGGACGAGGAGGAAGTGAGGATTACCAAAGAGTTTTACGATTTGTCGCAGTATTACGAAACGAAGAAATCGAGGAAGGAGAAGAAGAGACGGCTGAAAGAGTTGGAGAGAAAGAAAAGGAAGGAGGAGAAGAGGCGTAACTTTGTGCCGAAAACGATCGTCCCGAGACGGTTGGCCGCGGTGATGGATTTTCGAAAACCGAAAGCGAGAACGCATCCCATACGCTTTTTGAAGAAAGATACAAACGAGGAAAAGGAAGAAGAAGAAGAAGAAGAAGAAGGTGTTCAAATGCAAGCGGAGGCCGTATCGTCTCCTTCTTACTCGTTCACGGATGTCCTCGACACCATTCACGATTGGGTAGGCTCGAATTTGCTGAACCTTCGCGAGACGTGTCAAAATATAAACGCGAGGAAACAGGAACACATTATGGATCACATCGACGCGATAAGTACCATGCACATGCCCAAAGCCATCAGCGCACAAAAAGACATTTACAGAGACTTTTTGAGATCTCTGGATGTGTCCGTCGTACCCGCGCACGGGACTATAAAAATGTATCAGAACTTGTTCGCCGATGCGAAACGTCGCGTACAAAATCTCGTTTCGGACACGAAAGTACGAGACGAGTGGTTTCTTACGGGCGCCACAAATTTGCGTCGTGGTCGAGTGCAACAACAAAAACAAGTAGAAGTTACTCTTCCATGCGAAGATGAAGATGACGACGACGATCACGAAAGGTGCATCGTTCGTACGCTCGTTAAAGAAGCCATCGAACGCGTCGTCGAGTCGAGCGAAGCTCTCGTCCATCGCATCACACCGTTTCCAAGAACAGAACTCGCCACGAATGCCTCAGATTTAATTTGGGATGCGAGCACGTTTGAAAGCTACGCTAAGAGAACGTCGCTTTCGCCATCTTTCCCTACTGCTGCGGTTGCCGTCGTCGTGAAACCAAAAGTCACGTGGTTGGCGAAATCCAAGCGAAGCGGTCCGCGAACGCCGGGCGAACGCGGCTGGTTCCGATCCGGAAACGCCTTCGAAAACGGTTCTCAAGATGCTCAGCAAAGATGGCGACATCCGAATCCAGAGATAGAATCACGACCGCGCGAATCGTACGACGATTATTTCTCCTCCGATAGTAGCACTAGTAGCAGCGAATCGGACTCGGAAGATATCTTCTTTCGCGACGTGCAGCGAAAGCGAGCTCCGCCGCCTCCTCTTGCGCAGCAGCAATCGAAGAAGAAAAACGTCATCCCGAAAATCTGGAAAGGGCGACAACTCGCCATTCAAAAGTTTGGTCACGATGAGAAACGGATGTGGCGCGATAAAATCGGCGAGTTTCTTCGTAAATCGCGTAAAACTCTCGGTCATAGACCTTTGGACGTCTCCTGGGGCGGTTCAGTCCTCGATTCGGTCATCGGCGCGAATTTAACGCAAAACGTGACGGACGTTTTATCATCAACAGCGATGTTAAATTTGATGGCCAAGTTTCCAGTGACGGAGGAAACGCAAAGCAAGCATTTAGAACGCGTCGAGAGAGCGGTAAGAGTGAAGGATTTGGTGAAAAATGTCATCAATTCGGTAGTTGAAAAAGACAGGGAGAGGTACGAGAAGGAATGCGCGCAAGCGGCGAGCGAGGTTGTACGAAATGCAATTGATCGCATTGTTTCGAGAGAAACCGGGAGAGATAATATTGCTCAGGAGGAGGATGTAGAAATGCGAGATGCTTTAGATATAGAAACTGAAATGGGAGCAGCAGCCGTGGCGGAAGTGATTGAGCGCATGCAGATTGACGATAAAGATGACATCGAGCAACCTTCCTTCTTCCTTTGTCGCGGTGTTCCGAAGATCGACTCGTCCTCGTTTGAGCTCGATAGGACATCACTTGATGAAAATACAGACCTTCACGAGTCTTCAGTTATTGTCGAGTTACCTGTCATGTCTCCGTTAGAGCAACTGTATTACAGCGAGCGACAAATGTGGAACGATTTTTCGAAAACGCCGTTGACGAAGCGCAGATTTAGCGAGAAAGAGGCGTGGATCGAATGTTCGAACGAGGATTGCGGTAAGTGGCGACGGATACCAAAAGCGTTAGCAGATTCATTACTTACTCACAAGACGACGTCGGAGAACGTAGAAGCAGCGGATTACTTGAACTGGACCTGCTCTCGAAGTTTCGATAAAAGACACAACGGGTGCGATAAGCCGCAGGAGATGTTGAACGACGATATCGACGAAATCGTCCGGGAAGCGGAAATTTTGCGCAAAGAAGACGAAGAGCAGAAAGCAAAAGAAAAGAAAATGCGCGAAAACAAAGCAAAACTGAGAGAAGAGAGAGAAGCGTCGAAGCAACAAGCAGCCTCGAGGGCAGAATTGAACCGACGCGAGCGACGAGCAAAGACAGATAAATTGAAAGCGCTCGCGCAAGCTGCTCGAGATCGTCAAGACTTCATTTGCGACAACGATCCTACCGAGAATGAAATTATAGTGCGCGACTGCGTAGATTGGCACCGCGTTTTGCACGAAGCCTCAATCGACGATATCATCGAGTGCATTCGATGTCGCGGCATGCACTCCATGCTCGCGCATAGAATCAAGAAAATTCTTCGGCGTGTGCTCGACGAACGCGGCGTTTTGTCGCTCGAATTCCTTCGTGAAGCCTCCACAGAAGAAGCAAACGCGTATCTCAACGAGATAGAAGGCATGGGCGCAAAGACTTCGGCGTGCGTAAACTTACTCTCGTTGGAAAATAGAGACTTCCCTGTAGACGTCAACGTCGGACGAATCATGGCGCGCCTAGGATGGGTTCCGCTCGAACACGATTTCAAGCTCGAACTTCTCGAGCAGTACGCCCCAGAAGAATCAGTGTACGAATTTTTGAGCGAAAGATTGAACACGTTCGACGTGACGATGTTGTACGAGCTGCATTATCACATGATTACGCTTGGGAAGGTGTTTTGCGCGAAGCGCGATCCGAATTGCGCGAGTTGTCCAATGAACTCCGACTGCGAATACGCCAAGTGTGGTGGTAAACGAAGGAATAATAACATGAACAACGTCGGAGTATACACGCCTGCACCGAACGTCAACAACGCAGAACCTCCAACGCCGCCGAAAGAAGTAGTAACGATTGATCTTACGAAGGAACAAACGAGAACGCAACCGATCGAAGATATCGAAGATATCGGCTTGGCGTCGCCGTCGGAGGGTTCGTCGCCGAAGATGCCGTTGACGCCAACGGCGACGAATAACAACGTCATTGGAAAACGGTTTCCATCGAATTCGAGCATAGAATCACCGTCTAGTCTAGATGGATTCAACAGCCCTACGGAATCGTCTGATAATCTTGCGGCGGATGTTCTCACAGTTGAAGAATTCGTTGAGCGTGCAAAAGCGCAGAAGCACCAGCAGCAAAATGAGAAGGATTTTTCCGAAGCAACAGCAGCATCGGTAGAAGATGCGTCTCCTCTGCATGTAGAACCATCACATACTGCGCCCCTTGCTCCTTTCTCTCTACAAAACGACGCGTTCGCAAACAACGTCGCGGAAACGATGGATTCAATCGTCGCCGCCGGGAAGATCTGGACAGATTTAGGTAAACCCGCCGGCAAGAAGGCCATGCGCGTTCTTTTACTCCTTTCCTCGGAGGATGATTCCGACGACGACAATGTCGAAGAAAACAAAAGCGCCGTGGCAGCGATGATCATGCGGCGATTTAAATCGTTGTCAAAAATCTGCCACCCGGACAAAAATCGAAACGATCTCGAGAGAGCGTCCGCCGCGTTTGGCATTTTAGCCGAGGCGAAAACAAAGGCGATGGAAGCGGTTGCTGAAGTCGACGAGAGAGCGCTGAAAGATGATGCGGCGTTTGAAAGCGAAGCCGAAGACGAAGTTTTGAGGGAAGTCGAGGATCCTCGGTTCGCAAAGTTCAATGCAGCAACTGCCGCCAAGACGACAACCGCCGAGGAGGAGGAGGAGGCGTTTTTAACCCCTAATCGACACAATCAACTCGCGGATTTATCCTCGTTCACAAAAGCGCAGTTTCGTTCAGAGGTACAAGGGTGGCGAGTGCCAGATGAATGCGTTCCGGCGGAACTTTTGCATTCGCTCTCGCCACATCCAACGTCTATAATCGGCGAATGCGACGCAACGCGGCGGTATTGCGTCATCGCAGCTCCGAGAGAGGCGAGCGATTTTGAACGCGTCTATAAAATATCAACGTCGTCCGAAGAGGAGCACGAACAAAATAACCACGATAACGACGACAACGACGACGATATCGTCATGGAAGATGCAAAGACGAACATCAGCAAAGAGAATGATGAAGAGGATATCATCATTACCACTCCTCCTCCTCCTCCTGCTCCTTCTCATCTTTCTCCTCCCTCTGAGCCTTCTTCAATAAAATGCGTCTTCTTCGTCACCGCCTTGTGCGCCTGTAAACGCAGCTTCCCGCTGCACGGCACGTACTTTCAAGTGAATGAAGTCTTTCTCGACCTTCGCTCGGCGGCAAAACCTGTGAGTGTCGACATTGAAACTCTCAAAACGTCGCCGAAAATAGTCACTCTACTCGGCGCGTCCATCGGTTCGGTCACGCGAGGGATGACGAGGACGGAAGTCACGCGTTTGTTTAATCACCAAGTCTTGTGCGTTCGGGCATGGGAGCGCCGTACCGGATATCCGCGCGAGTTGCCAAAATGGATATGTCCTGTCGTTCCAGTCGCTTCGACCGGGCAAGAGTTCACTGAATTTGACTTTCCGAGTCCTTTGCTGCACCCAGAAAAAAGTGCAGCCGCGATGGCGAGTAAAGCGCCAAAACTCGGCAGACCAAAGAAAAAACGTCCGGCGGAGACGATATCAATCGCCATCAATCGAGAACCGACGCCGCCGGAAACGCCTTTCAATAACGATATCTTTCGTTCGTACTTGAAACGTAAATCTGTCGAGAAAGAACAACAGAAGAACAATAACCGGGCGAGCGCAAAGAAAACGAAGAAGAGCGAGAAGGACGGCGATGGAAACAACAGCGAGCAAAAAAGAGCAAAGAAGAAATTCACCTTCCCAATCATACGTTCGAGTCAAAAATGCGGCAAATGCAAGACGTGCTTGAACCCGCAAATGCGCAAAGCGTGCTTGACGAGGCGAGCAGAAATGACGACAACGGGAGGAATGAAAAGACACGAGTCGTCGTCGCCGTTGTCGTCGCCGCTGGCAGCACCGCCATCAACGCCGGTAACAGCGATGTTAGGCACAACGATCGACGCCTTCGTCATTCGTTCGAAAGATTACGAAATCGTAGATTGATATTAGATTACAAAAACGCCCGCGCGCTCCCTCGAGCGAGGGCAAGAAACGTCAGAAAATCTTGCCTCCTCCCGCTAAAAGATTTTGCCTAAATTACCGTTCCCCCAATTACTCTTCCCCCGATTGTGCCCTCCATCGTCAAAACCATCCGCAGAAAGAACGTTATCGTTCAATTGCAACGCGTCCACGTACTTCCACTTCCCATCTTTATCCTTTCGATACCTCGCTCGCTCGGCGAGCGTTTTCGCCTTGGCCCTCGATTTCTTCGCCCTCTTCTCTCCCGCGTCGAACGCGCACTCGTACGAAACAAACGCCTCTTCACCACCACTCTCATTTTCGCCATTACTCCCTTTCTTCATGATTTTCAAGCTCAAAAACCGAATCTTCTTCGCCGTCGCCTTCGCGTCTGACTCGAGCGTCCTCCGCGCGTTTTCCGCATCCGTCTCGTCTCTCTTGGTAAAATCTGGCGAATCCTCGTGCGTACTCTCGACGATAAACTCCGGTTTATTTTCCTTATAGCTCGTAAATCTCGCGCGAACGATCATTTCTGGCGTCGTCTCTCGCGTTATCCCGTTCTCGTGCGCGCGTTTGCAGCAGTTTTCGTACGTCTCGTTGCTGTTGCAGGCGCACAGTCGCACCGCATCCCCCGACGCATCGTCCTCGCCGACGGCTTCCCCGTTCGTGTCCTTTTCCTCCTCCTTCTCGAACTTTTCCGCGAGTAAACCTTTCCTCGCTCTGACCACGACGCCAGCGTGTGAACCACAAGAACCATACTTCCTCCTCCTTTCAACGACGTAAGAATGCGCGGAGGATCGAACGCAGGCAGAGACGTTTTGCATCGTAAACGTGGTACCTTTTTCTCTTTTCCCTACTCCCGGGGAAAACTTTTGTGGCGGCTTCGTCATTAAATTTGCACGCATTGAATACACAAAATGAGTGCGAGGACACCACAATTCGCCACTTTCACCGCGCCGAACACCGCAACGGCTTCTTTTCACACCCCTCGAAGATATTCTTCGCCTTTTGTGCGCGGGAGGAAAAGGGGAGGAGTCTCATCGCGCGCTGAAAAGACACGTTGGAACATTCAAGCGATGCAACAGACGGATTCAATCGACGCCTCGTTCGAGCGTCGTTTGCATGGCCCAGATGGAAAAGGAAAAGGAGAAGATGACGACGACGAGTACGAAGAAGAAAGCGAACAACAGATGCAACTCGTGCTCTCGAAACTAAAAGTCCCGGACTTAAAGAGCGAACTGGAGAAGCGGAAGTTGAAGAAAACTGGGAAGAAACAAGAGCTCGTGGACCGGTTGGTGGTGGCGTTGGAGAGGGAGAGGAAAAGCCTCGCGACGACGAAGAAGATGATGTTGGCAAAAGAGAAAGAAGTGACTGTAGGGGATGAGGAGAGTGATACTACCAGTAGTAGTAGTAGTCGAGAGAAGAAGAACGAGAGCGACGAAAGAGAAGACGACGATTCAGACGACGACGGAGAAGAAGATATGACAACCGCGACGACGGCCGCGACTTCGCCTCCGGCGGGAGTGCAACACGCGAAAGTGCGCAGGCGCGTCGTGAGAAGAGGTGGCGGGATCTCCGACGCGACCGCGTCTTCGTCGTCTTCTTCGAAAAAAGGAGTGAAAAAGAAGAGCAGCGCGGTGAAAAGAGGTTCTACAGCAGTCAACGGGAACGCCAAAAATGACGGTTCGTCGGTGACCGCGATGATGCCTTCATCGTCTTTTTCGTCGTCGTCGTCTTCGCACATTATCGCGCCGAAATATAATCCGTCGCGAGAGGCGAGAGAAAAGCAAAACGAAATGGAATTCGTGGCGGATTTTGAAAAGGCGTTCAAGACGTTGAGAGAGCGGTTAAAGTTGGAACGGCTGAAAGCGTCCTCGGATCCAGAGACGAAGTTGGCGAGGATGTTCGAGGAGAATAAAATGGAGGAAGATAATAGTAATAGCAGCAGCAGCAGCAGCAATAGTGATAGCAGCAAAACAAACGAGGAGAAAGCGAGCGACCGTTTGCGTCGATTATTCACGGAGAGAAGGCAAAGAGGCATGAGAGCGGTGAAACGGTCGTTCAACGAAGGCGAAGACGCGGCGAAGCTGGACGCTATGACGACCATGGCAGCAAGCATAGTTGACGTCGAGAAGACGCGGTTAGGAGCATCATCGTCGTCGTCAGAGGACGAAGGCGGATTAGCTGAGATGATGAGCGAACTGGATGTGCGAGAGGCGCTCGATGGAATCGGCTACGCGTTGGAAGTGAACAACCGTGTTTTGGAAGGCTACAACGACAGCACCCACGGATTAGCGAACAATTCTATTGATCCGTTCAAGTTGGTTATCGGTGAATACGTCGTCCACCGAAAATACGGCATTGGGAAGTTTTTAGGTATGCGTTCGATCAACCACGAAGACGAGGAGACCGGAAGAAACGAAGGCACGAGGAAAGTGTTCTTGTTCATTCAGTTCGCGGATGATACCGCAAAAATTGAACCGAAGAAAGCGTCCATGCAATTGTATAGATACGCCAGTCCCGGCGCGCAAGTAAAACCGCCGAGACTTTCAAAGCTGTACGATAAACTCGGGTCGTGGGAAGCGAAAGAAGCGCAGATGCAAAAACAGATTCGCGATTTAGTCGTGCACCAAATGTGCGTGTATTTACAACGATTACAGTGCGTCCGAGCACCGTATAGAATATCGAAACCGGATGAAGAGGCAAAATTTGCTGAAGGGTTTCGTTTTGAGCTCACTCCCGACCAAAAGATGGCTATCGAGGATATCAACGAGGACATGACTCGAGACACGCCCATGGATAGAATCATCGTCGGCGATGTCGGTTTTGGTAAGACAGAAGTCGCTTTCAGAGCCATATCTCGAGCGTGCTTTTCCGGCAAGAATTCGTTTATTCTCGCGCCAACGACGGTTCTGGCGAAACAGCACGCCGCGAACGTCGCTGCGCGATTTCGACACTTGGGTGTAGAAGTCAATCTTCTCACGAGGCACGTCAAGACAAAAGATCAAAAAGAAATTTTAGAGAAGTTTAGCCAAAAGGACTCAGGAAGAGCACAAATCATCGTCGGTACGCACGGTTTGTTGAACTTATCGACGGAAGTCTACGACAACTTGGATCTGTTGATCATTGACGAAGAGCAAAGGTTCGGGGTGAGGCACAAAGACCAAATTTCCGCGTTGAAAGCTACCGTGGACGTTTTAACTTTATCGGCGACCCCTATTCCGCGAACGTTGCATATGGCCATCTCTGGTTTTCGGGACGCGAGTTTAGTTCAAACGCCGCCACCAGAACGTCGACCGATTCGAACAAACTTATTGCCAATGGACGAAGACAAAATTCGCGAGGCTATTGAGTACGAAATCAATCGAGGCGGGCAAATTTATTACATCGTTCCCAGAATCATGATGATGGGCGATTCGCGGAAAAGGTTGTTCGACATTTTGCCAAACTTACGCGTGATTGAAGCGCACGGACAAATGGACGGCGATACTTTGGATGCGGTCATGGATGAATTCTCCAACGGCGAGGCGGATGTCTTATTGTGCACGACGATTGTTGAGTCTGGTTTAGATATTCCGAATTGCAACACGATTATCATCGAAGAAGTGCAATCGTTCGGCTTAGCGTCGTTGTATCAGTTGCGTGGTCGCGTCGGTCGCGCCGATCGTCAAGCGCACGCGTGGATGTTTTACGGGCTAGATCCAGAATCATTGAACGAAAAAGCGAAGGAACGCTTGTTAGCGTTGGAAGAGTCGTGTGGATTAGGCGAAGGTTTCAAGTTGGCGGAAAGAGACATGTCCATTCGAGGCGTCGGTACTCTCTTCGGCGAGAAACAATCCGGCGAAGTCGATTCGGTTGGTGCAGATTTGTACCTCGAGTTGCTCTATTCGCAGTTACAACGCGTTGAAATGATGCGCTTGAAAGCATGCCTTCCAGGGGAAGTGAAAATCATTCACAAAACGCTCGTCCCAGATGACAAGAATCCTGATATTGAAGACGACGCGATGCTGGTTACGACTGAAGTTCGCGAATCGACGGAAGACTTGTCCATCTCGCCAGCTTACATCGCCACGGATACCGCCAGGAGAACGGCTGAAAATATCGTGTTCAAAGCAAAAACCGCGCGTGAATTTTCCGTCGCTTCGCACTGTTTGTTAAAACATTTCGGCGAAGTGACGGACAGTTTCACCTCGTGCGCTTTGCTCGAACGCGAAATTGCTTACGCAGCGTCTGAATTAGGTATTAAAGAAGTCATCGCGGTGAGCTCGAGCGTAAAGAATAGAAGCGGGTACATCGATTGTATCATCGATTTACCCGGAGAAGTAAAAGATATGCTCGTCACCGGTATGGACGAACGATTCCAAGGCGATGTGTTGACAACCGACGACGGCATACGCATTTTAGGTCAGAAGAAGGAAAGTGAATCCAAGGCGGACATTTTGCTCTTAGCGGTCATGTCTTTGCGAAGAATTAGCGAAGGTGTCCCGGCGTTTGTAAAGTATTTGTAATTATATGTACACCTAGGAAACAGGTACTGGTAACGGTAATATATATTTAAAGCGCGTGTCTTTCTCTTTCGCTAAATTCTGTTTTTACAACCTTAGTATGAGTGTATGTTTTTAAAAGCCACTATAAAACCTTCGCATCTCTCTGAATGTTGTTGTTGTTGTTGTTGTTGTTCAAAAATCACTTTGATCATCATCATCATCATCATCATCATCATCGTCCAATAATCACTGGACGAGTAAATTTAAACACCTCGCGACTTCGAGTTTAGATCTGTATCTCTTCCCGTTCGGGTCGATATAGGTGACGTCCGTGTGAAGCGATATCCGTCCTTTATCCGTCCTCTCGCGACTCGCGACTTTCGCGGACCAGTTCGCCGGTAGGTGGCCGCCCATGGTTTCGATGAACTCTTTGAGCGACGCTAACGCGGAGTCATCGGTGACCGTAGCGACGGTGGCTACTTTTCTTTTCTTCTTCTCTTTTTCCTTCTTCGCGACAACTTTTGCCTTTTTCTGCTTCGGAGGCTGCGAAATATCCTCCGAAACCTTTGCCGGTCGGCCGCGCTTTTTCCTTTGTACCGGTTCCGCTGGTCTGGCTCTTTTTGGTGGTCTTCCACGTTTCTTCTTTTCTACCGGTGGTGGATGAACCATCGTTAAAGCGCCAACTAACTGCGTTTCCGGAACAACGTTTGCGTTGGGATCGACGCCTCCGTGGATTCTCATCGCGTCTCGATCTGGATAGCGCGTCGATTGTCTTCTCGGTTTTTCTTTCTCAACCGTCAATACCGTTGGTTTCTGAACCACTCCAATCTGCTCCTCAATCACAACTTCTTCTTCTTCTTCTTCTTCTTCTTCTTCTTCTTCCTCGTCCAACAACGGATCCAACGCGCTCGACGCTTTCACCTTCATTGCGTGATAGAGCGTTTCAATTTTTCCGAGCTCCATCGTAAACGGATCTCTCTTCCACGTCTTGGACCCGTCGTGATACTCCTCCTTCATCGACAAACCGTCGCCATCCTCATCGTCCACGGCGGCGTCGTCCGCGGCTTCAAAAAATGGAGGTTCGTACGTCGCCGGCGTTTCCTCAGTGTACGTCAAGTTCAAATTCGCCGCGCTTCCATCCGGCAACGCGTCGAGCGTTCTCACCAGCGACAAAAGCGTTCGGGTCGTCGCGATCGCGTTTTTTCGAATCCTTTTCGGATCCGTCAGTCTCTCCTCGTCTCTTTTCTTCCCCGTCGCCGCATCCGCCGACAAAACCCTTTCTTTGTCTTTCGCGCCGCCGCCGCTCGTCAACACCCTCGCTCGCTTCGCCTCGTCGTACTCTACGGTGAACAAATACTCCTCCAACAACGTCTTCGGATCGTCCGGGTGAGAAATAACCAACGCCACCGTTCGCAAGTACCCTCGCTCCAGCGCATCGAACACGCCGTTTTCCATCGCGTCGAGCAATCGTTTCGATTTCGCGCACTTCCGAAGCATCTTTGGTACGTTCAACGCGTTATTACCACCACTCGTACTACTCTTATTCGTTTGTGGTTGCTTCGGTTCCGTAAAGTGCGTGTTCGCGTCAAATATACCTGTGTAATCGCACGCGGAGAAAGAAGACCACACGCGTCACCCCAAAGCCGTAAAGAGAGAAGAAGACGAAAAGGTCAGCACTTTTGCGAACGAGACGTCGCGACGAGAAGAAGAAGACCACGCGAGAAGAAACAGAAAAGAGAATTCAAAAACCAAATCTCTCTCGCGCGTACCTCTCTGATAACACACCACGTCTAACCCGATTCTGAGTTGATTCTCAACCATCGTTCGGCTGGTTTGTTCCGTGATTTGTATCTTTTGCGCGAGTTTCGTCGCCATGATGATGATGATGATGATGATACCAGTAAATAGTAGTAATACGAATACTCTCCTTTCTTCTTTAATGTGATTTGCGTTTGAATTTGAAGAAAAAAAAAGTGGCCGTTTTGGAGGAAAAGACTTCCTTCTTCGCGAAATATTTGCGCGCGCAGTACGAGTAGTATTCAAAGAAGTCTAATTATGATTCTGATTCTAATTCTGATTCTGATTCTGATTCTGATTCCGAATTGTCTGGCACGTGTAACTCTCCATCTTCGTAAGACCAGCCTTCTGGGAGAGGACAGTCGTTGTCGAGGCAGTATTGTAAACACTCGGGGTGTTTGTTCTCGTGCGCGTAGCGTACCGCTTCTTTGTCCCAAGGCGCTTTGGCGGTTTCGTGTAAGTACTTCAAACAGTCCAAGTGGCCGGACATGGCCGCCCACTGACACGCATCTCCGTTATATTCATAATACTTACGCTCAACAAGATATTCGAGTATATGAAGATGACCATTTCCAGCCGCGAAAGTGGCAGTTTCTGAACCCCAAGGCGCTTTGACTTCTTCGCGTAAGTATTTGAGTACCTCGAGATGACCTTTTAAGGCAGCAAATGCACACGCATGAATATGGATAGAACACTCATTTGCCACGCAATACTTTACCATTTCCATATTACCATGATATGCTGCCGCATTAATCGTCGATCCATCCCACTCACACTTTTTCTCTTCTCGCGCCCACTTGAGCAACTCGAGTTTATTCGTTTGAGCAACTTGAATGCAGAACCATCTTTCGGGTGTCTTTGGGGGTCTTGTTCTCAACCAACTCGGCCAAAAGGATTCACTCTTCCTATTCTCCAACGCAACTTCCAAAGTCGATATCGACGACATCTCGCTCACTTCAAACCTCTATTTCAAATCTCTTGCACGAGAGGATCTCTTAATCAACTTTCTCGTTTCACTATTCACTCCATACAAGAATTTCACATCCGTTCGATTCAATCTCGGCAGAATGTGTTTGAAACAAATATCGTCCCACTTCACGACCACGTCCCACAAAGAATCTCTCTCCCCCATCGTCGTCGAAAGCTTTTTCTGTAAAACTTGCGTCTTCATCGCTTTAGAAAGAAGACAAAATCATCTCTTGTCTGTTCTTTTTATGTTGCGTCGTTGCTCTCGGGAAACTGAAGAAATTTCGTCATTTTCAGTCACACACAAAACGGAGCTTTTATTCGTTGGAATACTCATACTATTGCTGTGAGAATACGAACAACAACTCTCTTTGAAGAAGGAGAAAATGTCCTCGATGACAACCTTACGCCTGTACCGTCAAATCCTCAAAGCGACGAAAACGTTCCCCTCGAAAAACAAAAACGGTTTGTACAAAGAAATCCAACTCGAGTTTCGGGAAAATTCAAAGTTGACGAAACAAGAAGAGGTGGAGAAGAAACGAGCGATCGCTTTGGACGGGTTAGACCGACTGAGAGCGTTCAGCCGGTTAGACGGGAAAAGCAGCGAATGGGAGGTACGGTTAAAAGGACCGAGCACGGAAGAGAGCCGGTAGTTTTTAGAGTAGATGTAGGAGTAGTAGTGGTTGTTTAAGAGTCTGTCTAACTTAAGTTTCTAGTTTCGCGTGCGTGTTGTCTGATGTTCCTTCTCCTTCTTCTTCTTCTGAAAACGGTTTGTGGCGACGGAATCGTAAGGTGACTTTTACGATACCGTTGTCGTTGTTGTTGTTCGAGGTATCGTCGATAAATCGAGGCGCCCACGTCCTGTGTTTTTTGCTCTTTTCTTTTTCGCTCTTGCCGCGGTGAGGCGGATGTCCGAGAGGGACAACAATCGGGAGGTGTTTACGAACGATGTTTTCGAGGTCGCAGGTCGGAGGAATGCGCCAATCGGTGTCGATGCGGAACGCTTTTTCGGTCGTGTTCATGTCGTACTCGTCGTCTGCGTCGTAACATCGCGCCGGCATATGATAGGAAATGTCGTTCTCGAGCGCGTCCCAAACGGAGAAACATTTCGGTCGCTCGAGTTCTTCGCGACTCGTTCTGTCCACCATTTCGAGCGTTATCGTCCACGGGCCACACGTTCGAGTTTGCGTTCTGTTGTTGTTGTTCAATATTTCCGAAGAAGGAACCGAGAAGTTTTCAAACGTCGCCACCGTCGCTTGGGAGAAAAAGCCTTCGGCGAACATGGCGAGCGTTTTCGAAGCGTCCGTGGTTAAAAACACTTTCGTTTCTCGTTTCACCGGAAGCCACGAGATGATATTGTCTGGATCGCTTCCGCGCTGTTTCGATGGTTCCGCCTTCGTCGTTATCTTCTTCACGATTTGTCCAACTGATTCATCTTTAAAACCGTTCGTGCCTAACTTGTGGCAAAATTCTCTCAGCGTTTCTTTCCAGAAAAACAACGGCTGCGCGGTAAAGGCTTCGCACGGAACGTATATGCCCGCATCTGAGACTCTAAACTTCGAGTAAAACGGATTGAATATCGAGTTCTTCACCATTTCGTCCAACATTTCGCTATTGCGACCAATTTGCGTCACGTTTCGTAAAAATCCTTCGCCAAACATATCCGCCAACAACGGCACCAGTTGGTTCCGTAGCTTGCCTCTCGTGCTCCACGTCGGCGTCGAATCGAGAAAGTACGGAACACCGAACGTGTGCGCGAAATCCAGCACGTCCGATTTCGGTCTCGATAACATCGGTCGCCAGATTCGAACGTTTTCAATGATACCTTCGTCGGACATGCCGTTGACGTTTAACACGTTCGCGCCGCGAAACATGTTCGTGATGACGTTTTCTTGCACGTCGCCATCGTGGTGGCCTAGAAGGACCGCGGGGTACTCGTATTTCTGTCGCATGAGCTTGTAGAAATCAAAGCGAATTTTCCTGGCTTCAATCTCGTACGTCTCCCGTGGCGTCACGCCTCGTTTCAAGCCTTCGTTGTTCATGTTTTTAATCTCGCACGCAATGTCGTGTTTTCGACACCACGCCTCTAAGAAACTCGCCTCGGCGTTTGCCTCTGGACGATTGCCGTAGTTGATGTGTAAAGCTATTACCACATAGCCTAACTGTTTCAAAATCATCGCTAAAACCATCGAGTCGACGCCACCAGACAAGGATACCGCGATGATCATTTTTTTATTGTTAGTATTGTCTTCTTTAATGTCGTCAAACCAAAAGTCTTGTTTCGATACCATGAACTTTCTCACGGCGTCGACGATTGGCATGCGCGTCGCTTTTTCTATTTGCTCCGCGGTCGGATCGAACTCAAAAAACTCCAAGATCTCGCCGTTCGTTTCTGGATGCCACTGTTTTCCTTCTAGATCTTGGTAACATCGCAAAGTAGTCTTCTTGAACTTTTTCAGCAATTCGAGACTGGCCGAATCCGAATCTACGCGTTTGTCCAAACACTCTATGATTTTCTTCAATTTCGGTAACGTTTTCTGCGTGTGTCTGTACGGCATGAGGAGGAAAACCAAATGCTTCGCATCGATTGAATGCGACGACGTGACATCAATCTTCTCTAAACACCTATCTACGATTGTAACGCACACTTCATCTAAAAGCGCTATGTTTGTCTCGGCTTCATTTACTAAAGAGCGACGACGAAAGTGGTGTCTCGAGAACTGGTCGAGCGTGACGACCGTCGCGATCGTTATTTCCGGGAAAAGAGTTCCTCCCACTCTCGCGTTTTCCTCGATGGCATCTAAGCACTCTTGGACGAACTCGTGATGATGATGACTATGATTATGGTAATAAAAACTCTGCAACTCATCCAGTAACTGTCCAAATTGACTCGAAATCTTCGCGTCCAAATCTGTTCTCTTCTGCACGTCTGAATGCTTGATAAACCATCGGTTCTCGTACAACTTGTCTATCAACAGCTTTTCTTCGTTAACTTCTTTTACTTTTTCTTCTTCTTCTTCAAAACGAAACCACAGCTCTAAAGCTTTTGCTCTCAGACTGTTGAATTTGCTTTTCGGTTGTTGTTGAATTTGCTTTTTGTGCTCCTCTTCTTCATTTGTCGTCGTCGACGCAACGACAAAGTCATTCTTCTCCTTCGCCGAAACAGACGACGACGACGATAAGAATTCACCACCAAAGCTATTACTCTTTTCGCTCAAACTCGCCGTCGTCAAGATATGGTTTCCCATATTAAAGTGTGGCCTTTAGGAAAAATGAAGGGAGGAGAAAGAAAAAAAACAAAAGAAATTTGTTATATACTTATTAAACTAAACCCTAATTAACATTCACAAGGTAGAAAAATATGGCTCAGTGGTCTAGTGGTATGATTCTCGCTTTGGGTAGCAAAGCGCTGCGCAAACAGCAGTTACATTAATCTCTAACGTGCGAGAGGCCCCGATTTCGATTATCGGCTGAGCCCATTACCGTGTTATTTTTTGCCGTTGTGTTCTCTTCGATGGAATCTACGCTATGTTGACATCATCGTATCGTGGTTCTTGATGGGGAGAAAGGCGAGTTCGAGGAATGAATATGACGACGAATACGTTTTTTGCGCATGAAACTAACTATTACTACACTATTGAACGACATCATCATCTTCGAATCTTTCGATCATCTCAACGATTTCCATCTTATTCAGCCTCGAGTACCCTTTGATGCCGTTCTGTTTACACGTCTCGATCAACTCGGGCTTTCTCATCCTTCGCAACATCCACTTTCGATCCCACTTTTCGATTTCGTCCGAGGCTATAGATTTTTCCTTCTCCAACATTTGTTCCGTGGCTTCGATTTCTCGTTCGATTTGCGCGCGAATGCGACCTTCTTGAACGTCCGTGGGTAGGTTTTGTAGTTGCACCTGAAGTTCGCCGATGTATTCTCCGAGGTGTTTCGCGAACGAAGATTTTACCGCCGCGGCGCCGCCGCTCTCTTCTATTTTCCGTCCCTTCTCTTCCGCTTTTACTATTCCTTTACTACTGTTACTAGTACCTAACAAACTCGCTTTCAAACTCGCCGCGATTTCCTCGATCACAATCCTATTCTCGTTGATGTCCTCCTCCTCATCACCATCAAAACCTTTCATCAAAACTTTGCGTTCGGGCTTCAACAACCCAAACGGCGACTCGATTTGCGTGTGCGCGAAGCACGTCGCCGCGACGAACCACGTCTCTTTCCTCGTCAAATCAAACCCGCCAAATCTCGCGTAACTGATGAAATACACCAGCGCGTACACGCTGAACCTCTTTTGCCGTTTCAATTCTCCCTCTGACTTCGCCTCTGCTTCCCACGAGCCGAACGAAAGTTGCGGTAAAAACCAACTCATAGAGCCGAAAATAGGGAGTAAAGAGAGGAAAGAAGCGACGGTCCATCTCGTGCGTAAATCATCACCATCATCATCATCATCATCATCATCATCCACGTTTGAAGACGAGGAGATATAATAATAGCTATACAAGACAGAAAGTGCGATCGCACTCGTCAAAGTCGCATCCAACGCGCTTTCCACGAACATGAATCCATTCTCGTTAAAAGATACGACTTTGACGCGTTGGTGTCTTCTTTTGCTTCTTAAACTCTCACTCAGACTCTTCCTCTTTTTCGACGATTTTAAAAGCGACGAAGGTGGTACCACCATCGAGGCTGTTCTTATTCTCGTTGGTGTTGCCATCCTTCTTCTTTCAAGAGGAGAGAGAGAGAGAGAGACAACAACGCGCGAGGAGGAAGTTTGAGATGTTTTGAAGAATTTCGAAAGTTGTTTTTCCC